>ERZ1643246.1822-NODE-1822-length-21974-cov-8.934532_pt1 | contig 21974 bp, 20 predicted proteins | sample MGYA00579265_ERZ1643246 | MGnify/ENA primary metagenome ERZ1643246 (study PRJEB29033, sample SAMEA4952261) | chicken gut metagenome | biome: Broiler Chicken; feature: Gastrointestinal Tract; material: Caecum | place: Ireland | collected 2018 | study: Broiler...
TTGTGCTTTTCCTTTCTTCTCTTGATTACATCTACTTAGCCATAAGCTGCTTCATACTCATTCCTCCTTCACGCCTAATTGCTTTGTATATTTGATCATCTCACAGATGACATAAACCGCAACTACCAGCTCCGTAATCGGCATCGCAAACCAGACGGCATTTCCACCCGCTGCGGCCGGAAGCACATAGATCAGAATTCCGCTGATGACAAGCCCTCTTGCCACCGAAACGATAAACGCTGTCCTTGGCTGCATCAGAGCCTGAAAATAATAGGTGGAAAAGATATTCAGCGGCAGCAGCAGGAAGGAAATTCCATAGCAGCGGAAAATCATCGGCGCAATCGCAAGCACTTCTTTCGTCGGGCTCATGAAAAAACGGATAAACTGTTCCGGGAAAAAGATGCAAAGCCCCGTCCACAAAATCCCAAAAAAGGCCGCCGTTCCAAGCGCATACTTGAGCGTCTGGCGGATCCGTCCGCCCTTCCCTGCTCCAAAATTCGTGGAAATAATCGGCTGTGATGCCTGCCCCACACTGTAGGCACAGCACTGCGCGAAGGTACTGATATTCACCATCACTCCGTAGACCGCAAGTGCGTTTGTTCCAAGATAAATCATAATCTGGCGGTTGAACAGGATCGTCAGAATTCCCATCGCCACATCGATAAAAAAGGTGGAGAATCCTGTTACCGTAATTTCTTTTAATTGCCACAGAAGCCGAGTCGGCTTCACAAGGCGAAGTGTATTTTTCTTCATAACGAAATGGGTCAACATGACAAGAAAGCTGATGGCAGAGCCGATCGCCGTTGCAAGTCCAGCTCCGTACGCACCCATGTCACAGGTAAATACAAAGAAATAATCCCCGAAAACATTAAAAATTCCGCCGGCAAGCACGGCTCCGGTAGCAAGTGCCGGATTCTTGTCATTCCGCAGATAGGCCGCCAGCATCTGGTTAAACAGAAAACATGGAATGGCCGCTTTGATCGGGCGTACATATTCTCTTGCCAATGTCAGGGTATTGCCCTGGGCCCCGAACGCAACCAAAAGCTGTCTGTCAAAAAAGATAATTCCCATCCACACAATCACTGCAAGGGCCACCGAGCCGATCACCGATGCCGTGAAATATTCGTTGGATCTTCGAAGTCCCTTCTCACCCTCACTCTTTCCCCGGATCATACTGAAAAGAACTGATCCACCGATTCCCATCAGAAGTCCCAGACTGTAAATGATATTCCAAACCGGCGCCACCACTGCAAGGGCAGCCGATCCTTCCGGTCCATGGTACTGTCCCACCATCGCCATGTCGACGATCGAGTAGATCGATGTGATGAGGGCACTTCCAAATGCCGCTGCCAGATACTTAAAATAAATCGTTTTGATTTTCCCGTTCAGAAAATCCATCCTCTCATCCCCCCTGTTCTGAATTCGTTACCAATGAAAAAAGCCGGATAAGAAACAAGTATTTTTACTCATCTCTTATCCGGCTCATCATTTCTTTCTGAATGATTTCCCCTCCGCAGACGGACATCTCAGGCCGCCCCTTATCCGGCCGGACACAGTCAGCGCTGTGCCAGCCCTCCGAGAAACTGTAAGTAGTTTAACATGGGCGGGGAGGATTTGTCAAATATGGAGTTTCCTATACGCTTATAAAAATTCAGCTAAAATATTAGCCACTCCTTGCGTTTTCTCCCATTTCAAGCTAATATATTAGCTATGAACAATTACAATTTTTTAACCAAAACACCACGGGAAATCGATCAGCTCATTGCGTCGCGCATCCGCGGCATCCGTAAAAGACGCAAAATATCACAGAAAAGACTGAGCGAAAAATCAGGAGTAAGCCTGGGGTCTGTGAAGCGGTTTGAGCAAAGCGGTGACATCTCTCTGATTTCCCTCACCAAAATTGCAATCGCACTGGAAATCGAGGATGAACTGGAACACTTGTTTGAGAAAGTTCCTTTTCTCTCTATAGAGGAGGTGGCATATGCAAACGATTGAACGTCTTCATGTTTTCTATCACGACCGAAAAGTCGGGACAATGATGCTGTATCAGAAACGTCTGGCCGCATTTGAGTATGACCACGAATGGCTGACTGACGGTTTTCCTGTCAGTCCCTTTTCTCTTCCGTTGGAAAAGAAAGTATTTCTTCCTAAGATCGATCCGTTTGAAGGACTTTTTGGCGTATTTGCCGACAGTCTTCCGGATGGATGGGGACGACTTCTTGTAGATCGCCTGATGCTCAGGAATCATATTAATCCGCATGAAACCGGAAGTCTGGACCGTCTTTCCATCGTAGGAAATTCCGGTATGGGGGCCCTGACGTATGAACCGGATACACAGCTGGATTCACCCCAGCCCCAAATGGATCTGGACCAGATCGCATCTGAATGCAGGCGGATTTTACATTCGGATTATTCAGATAATCTGGACGAACTTTTCCGGCTCGGAGGATCATCCGGCGGTTCCCGCCCCAAAATCCTGACAAATATTGGCGGAGAGGACTGGATCATCAAGTTTCCTTCTACTCAGGATCGTGGCCAGATCGGGCTCCAGGAATACGAATACTCTCTGTGCGCCAAAGAATGCGGTATCGAAATGGCTGAAACCAGACTGTTTCCCTCCGGACTTTGTGATAGTTATTTTGGAACAAAACGGTTTGACAGAATCCAGAAGAAAGACGGAACAACAGAACGTATCCATATGATTTCCGTCAGCGCTCTGCTTGAGACCTCCCACAGAATTCCAAATCTGGATTACGATATTCTGTTAAAACTTACTTTAGAATTGACAAAGGATTTCAAAGAAGTGGAAAAGTTATTCCGTCTGATGTGCTTCAATGTATTTGCCCATAACCGGGACGATCATTCCAAAAATTTCTCTTTCCTGTATCGGGAAGATGAAGAGCGTTTTGTCCTTTCACCCGCATATGATCTCACATACAGTTACTCGCTTGGAGGCGAACATGCCACCACAGTTCACGGAAACGGGCAGAACCCTGGCATGGAAGATATTCTTGCCTCCGCTGATACAATTGGAATAGACCGCCGGAAGGCAAAGCAGATTGCAGAATCTATTCAGGAGTGTGTCATGAACCATCTTTCTTCCTATCTGAACAATCCTGACGAATAAACTTCAGGGGCAGACGCAACTTCTTACGAAATCACATCTGCCCCTGTATCATCCAATCTCGTTCTTCTCGATCTTTCTACTGCTTAATTCTGGAAACCACCTTCAGATCTACAAATGCTGTCATTTCCCACTGATCTCCGCTTTTCTCCAATGCATACTGGCATTCCTGCGTCATCAGCTGCAACGCTTCTCCTTCCACCTGCACATAATACGTCTCTCTGGTAGAAACTACACAGTTGTTATCTCCATTGTAAGATACGTCTGTCAGTTCATAGGAATCCAGCTGTTCTGTGATATCTCTTTGTACATAGCTCTCCTGTTCTTTATAAATATCGCTTCCCTTTTTCAGATAGTCCGAAATCAGCGAGAAATCATTCCGGGTTACCGCATCCGGGAAGTTTTTGAGGTACTGTTCCACTACGGCCTCCGGTCCGTTCTGATAGATATCCTGACTGTCTGCGCTCAGCAGTACATTTGGCTGATAAGTATAATCGCATACTCCGCCGTATTCTTCGCTATGATACCCGACTTGAATCGTAGCCTGATCATCAACGGTTGCCCCTGTGCTGTCCTCAAATTCCAGAAGATATAGCTCCTTCTCCATCCGGTAGATTTCCTGATAAATGCTTTCCATCGAATACACATCGCCTACACTATAATAATGTCCGCCTGTCTGGTCCGCGATGTCTCTTATTTCCGATGCGTCGATATTTCCAATCCCGATGATAAACACCGGAACATGATACCGCTGCGCCACTGCAATGACATCGTTCTTCGTACAATTGCTATAATTGTCAAGCCCGTCCGTAAAGGCAATCACACATCGCGCTCCGCTCTGGGCCGCCACCCGCTCCACGGAAGTATATAATGCATCATACAGGCTGGTCATGTCTCCCGTGGTAAGTTGATTAATCTTTGTGTTCAGCACACCCGGATCATCGCAAAATTCCTGTTCCAGGCGAACCCCGGTGGCAAAGGACGTCAGTTCCACCTGATCTCCCGCATCAAACTGCATGCTGTTTACGAAACTGTTCATAATCGACTTTGCCTCTGTCAGCGGACCTCCCTCCATGCTTCCGCTCACATCTGCAACCATATCCACTTTTAATGCTTCCATCTCATTTAACTGGCTGGCCTCTGTCACCTTCTGCCGTACATACGTTGCATTTGCATCTGCCTTTCGAATATAAAACATTGTCCCGTCCAGATTTTCCGGCACCTCACCGGTCACAGGATCTTCTACATTCACATACAGCCGGATTTTCGGAAATTCGGAAGCATCCACCTGCTGTACCTGAATATTGATACTTTTTTCCGGTTCTATGTACATAAAAACAATTTCATCCAGTTTATCAAAAGCCTCTTTGAGCTTGGCATACTTTTTCGTCTTTGCCTGTGCCAGCTCATTCACCTGCTTCATCTCTTTCTCATAGGATGAAAGCTCTGTTTCATCTGCTTTGGACATGTCGACGCTTTCGTAATACCGAATCTGGTCCTGAATGTAATCATCCAGATCATTCTTCACAGTCCGCAGTTCTCCGATGATCTTCTGCTTTTCTTTTACATCCAAAACACCAAGTTTGTCCCACTTTTCAGATGCCTTCTCGGCTTTTGCTTCATATTCCGGGAACCCACTGTCCTGTACTTCCTGAAGCGCCTGATCTTTCTGCATATTCAGCCCGATCGTTGCATAGGCAGCTCCGCCGCCCAGTGCCAGTACCAGCAGAATCCCTATAATCACTGCTGCTATAACCAGTTTTCTGGATTTCCTTTTTTTAGGATGATTGTCCGGACGCTCCGATTCGAGCTTGTCTTCATCCGGTTTTCTTTCTGCATAATCCGTCTTTGTCCCGCAATTCGGACAAAACAGATCTCCCTCTTCCAGTTCATGGCCGCAATTTCTGCAAAACATCTTTGTTGCCCCCTTCTCCTAGTTCTCTTCCATTTCCGTATTTTTCAACAGCCCATACCCTTCTGCAATGCCTGCCGCATCCGCCTCAGCCCAGACTTTGGCAAGCTCTCCTGTTGCTGCTGCCTGCCGCATCTTGGGTACCGTATGAAATCCATGCTCAATAATCATTCCCGGCACTCCTGCATCTGCCGCTCCCCGCAGGACTCCATAATAGTCTTCACCCTGATCCGTCCGCCGGCAAACTGTTCCTTTTGCCAGAAGCTGATCATTATACGCATCTGTCCACTCTCGAATCTCTTCTTCTTTTTCTACCGTGTCAAATTCTCCAACTGCGGCTATTCCCAGTTCGTAGCTGCTCTTTGCCAGATTGGTTCCAATTGCATTTGCAAGATGAATCACTTCCGGATTTTCACATGCCAAGGTATTCAAAATCAAAATCGGTTTATCAATCGAGACGGGCTGTTCCACCGTTTCGTACCCGTTTGCCCCGTCAAGATTGGCGTTGGTATGAAGTGACAGAAACAAATCCGTTCCTTTGGCGAATTCTCCTCGAAGACTGATATGGGCGCTGTCCAGATCTCTGTCTGTGAACCCTCCCATGGATATTTCTGCTGTTTCTCTTGTCAGGATCGAAGAAACCCCATACTCGTCCTTCAATTTGCCTGCCAGTATCTTTGCAAGCTGGAGGGTAAAATCACCCTCTGTATATGGAGTCGTTCCTTCCACCGCGTTTTTCCCTCCGTAATGTCCGGGATCGATGCAAATCAGCAACGTGCTGGCCAAAACCGGTTTCCCTTCCTGGCCTTGATACTTTTTATCATCATGGACTTTCACATTGACGCGGTACTCGTACTGGTTTTCTTTCTCTTCTGTTACCGTATCCACCCACGTTAACGCTTCGTTCTCCGCTGCCTGGTCAGACTCCAGTATTCCTGCTCTCTCCCAGGATGCTGTCCCGGCAGGCCGCCGTTCCACCTGATATTCCTGCACATAGGGATCCCATTGATCAGACCATTGAAGCTGAATTTCCCTGTCTGAAATCCGGGTAAACGAAAGATCCTCCACGCGGACTGTCTTCTGAGAAAAGCTCTTTTCTTCCTGCTCTTTTCCTATTTTCTTCTGCTTTTCCTGATTGACACTTTGTTCCTTATCTTTCTCCAAGAGGAAACGCCCTCCTATCATTCCACCAATCAGGACAAGGATCCCGATTCCGGTCAGAAACAGTACTTTTTTCGTTTTTATAATTTTGTTCCACATCCAGTGCAAAATTTCTGTCCTTCTTTTATTTCTTTTCCACAATTTGGGCAGACTTTCTGTGCTACTTCTTCATGTATTTCCGGATTTACGCTCTCTTCCAGTTTTGCTCCACAGTTTGTGCAAAACAAATGTCCCTCCGGCACCACTGCACCACACTGATTACAAGTTTTGACCTCACTCTGCTTTTCCAAATCAATAGAATAGGTCTCCAGAACTTTTTCCTGAGATTCTTCTGCAGCTTCCTCTTCCACTTTTGTTCCACAGTTTGTGCAGAATACATGTCCCTCCGGGATCGGCATTCCACAGTTCTTGCAGATTTTTCCGCTCTTTACAGTCTGTTCTTCTGTCTGCACAGTGGCCTGAGGCATTTTAGCCCCACAGTTATTACAAAACACCGAGTTTACCGGAACTTCAGAATGGCAGTTCGGACAGATGCTGACTCCTTTTATGGTTTGAAGTCTGCTTTTCCATTCTGCAACCCTGTTCTTACTCTCTGTGATCTGCTGACACCATACCAGAAAGTCTCCTTGTGCCGCATCTTTACAGTCGTGATAATACAGTTCACCGATCTTCTGATAAAGAATGTTCTGCTGATTTTCTTCTTCCCGTATTGCATTCGAGATTTTTACACTGTCCGACATGTCTTTTGTCTTCTGAATTGCGTCCTGACTGAGCTTTGAAATCTTATCATTGAGTGCATCTAAAAAAGCCATACCTGTTTCTCCTTTGTTCATTTCTAAATCAGTTCTACTACGTTGATATACCATTTGCCGCCGACTTTGATGACTACAAGTTCCCCTGTACTTTCTTTTTGTTCTCCGCCGGCTGAAACCTGCAATTTCACATCGAGCCTTTTTGCATCTTTCAACTTCACGTCCGTCATCAGCGCACGATTATATTTCTTTTGCATCTCTTCTATTTCATTTCTGGTACAACGTTTGGCTCCTGTGATTTTATAATCAAGCGAAAAGCCTGCACTTTCTCCCAATTTGGCGGTAATATTACTCAACATTGAATTTTCCAGCCAGTCCAGATTCATTCCCAGCTGCTGTTCCACTTCCTTCGGGAAAAGCACAGACGCTGCCTGATGCAGATCCTGTTTCTCAATCCCTTCCATAAATACCTGGACAGGCCTCTTATACCCTCTACTGCCGGCAAACCAGATGCCAATCACAACAAAAACGATACACAAAACTGCTGCCACAAGCAAATATGGCCGCTTCACATACGCCTTCTTCCCGACTGCCATAGAAGAGTTTCCCGCTCCCTGATTTCCAGCAGTCTGATTATTTTTATAGACCGGCGCTCCACATTTATGACAGAATTTCTCGTTTTCCTCTAATTTCTCACCACATTGACTGCAGAACATACGCCGCCCCCTTTCTGACATTTTACTACTGATATTATACGTCTCGTTGTTTCATTTTGCAATATTCCACATCTACGTTACGCAACAATACCCATCTATACCGCATTATTTTCTGTGAATTCTTCCCTTTCGCCTTCGTTTTCAAAACATCTATTTCTACTTCTGACAACGATAAAAGATCCCGGATCCGCCGTATAGTCCGACAGATCCGGGATCTCCTGTTTTCTTTTCTCTTCTGTTTTTTCCTTTTACATCAGGCTGCTGATCAGTCCGATCAGGGCCAGACACCAGAGTCCTGCCCCAACCACAAGTAGTATCGGGCTCGTTCGTTTCTCGACAATGCTTCCCGTCTCGTCATCATAGAAGAGCTGTAATTCTGCTCCCTTCTTATAGACATTCGGTCTGCTGGAGTTGTAGCTGCTCAGGAATACTTTTTCTTTTCCGTCCAGAGTACACTGAATCAATGGATAGTAGGACTCTACTGGTTTGGAAAGTTTTTTATTGTCCCCGGTCCGATAGTAGAGAACGTCCACAATTTTCCCCTTGATTTCGGTCAGCTTTCTTCCTCTCTCTTTCCGGTAGGAAAGAAGGGTAATGCATCCGGCCAGTACAAGAAGCGCTGTAAGTACCAGGGATCCTTCTTTCTCTCCCACATTCTGATAAACGACCGGAAATACTGCCAGCAGCATTCCTGCAAGTGCGATCAGGAATGCGATTCCAAGTGAAATGGCCTTATTATTGACAGGGACAATCTGCCCTGCATTGTTCATAAGACAGATTTCATCCCCCTTTTCGTATTCCCTTGTGCTTTTCATCTTATGGTTAAAGGTCTTCCCCTGACTGTGACACTGTACCAGCAGATCATAATAGTGCTGGACAAGCCGGTCTTCCTGATCTCTTCGTTCCACCAGTTTGTCGCTTAAGACTTTCCCCTTAAACACTACTCCCGGCCTTTTCATTCTGAAATGGCCTCTCATGTTGGACGTGCCAAGTACAAACACGGCCGCTCCGATCAGCACGATCACGATCGTCTGGTAAGTAAAAGATCCCATCGCTTCGTCTCCTTTGTCAATTCTTTTTGCCTGTTCCGCTCTCCTCCAGGTATTCTATGTAGGAGGTGATAACCGGGTATCCCTCCTTTTTCTCTGATTCGCCTTCCTTTGGACAGTACCAGATTCCATGAAGCCCGTTTGCGGCTGCGCCTTCCACATCCTTTTTCAGGCTGTCTCCGATAAAGGCGCATTCCTCTGCCCGGCATCCTGCTTTCTCCACACACAGCCGGAAAAATTCCGGCGATGGTTTTTCCGCTCCCGCCTCCTCGCTTGTGACGATAAAGGAGAGCTGATCCAGTACGCCAAGCTTTTCCAGCTTTTTGAACTGGATGTACGCTGTCATGTCCGAGCCGATCCCGATCCGTATCCCCCTGCCATGAAGGGTGGTGATCAGTTCCTGCAGTCCCGGCTCCGGTTCCATCACATCCAGAAGCGTATCCCAGTAGGTATGATACATCTCCAGCGCTCTGGTCAGATCCACATCCGGCATGGATTCCAGAAAGGTCTGGAAACGGATCAGCCGGTTATGTATCGCAGAAGCATTCGTTCCAAGGCGGTCCAGGATCGTCTTCTGCGCGGCAGCAAGCCTTTCCCTCATGAAATCCGTTTGAAGAGTGAGAGTGTGATTTCCATACCGGAAAAGTGCTTCCATCGCTGCTTTGTGCGCCCGGTCAAAATTATACATCGTATTGTCGATATCAAAAATCACCGCCCGGATCATCCCAGACCGCCTCCTTTTCTTTTAGTTCTGTCCGTAATATGCGTTTGCGCCGTGTTTTCTGTAGTAATGCTTATCCTGAAGATCCTGCGGCGCCGGTTTTACATCCGGATTGATCATCTCACACCGCGCAGCCATCTTTGCGACTTCCTCCAGGACAACCGCATTGTGTACTGCCTCATGGGCGTCCTTGCCCCATGTGAACGGTCCATGATTCTTGCAGAGTACTGCCGGAACCGCTTCGTAATCCTTGTCCTTGAACGTATCCACAATCAAAAGTCCGGTATTTTTCTCATATTCGTCGAATTCTTTTCCTTCCAGGCAGCGTGCGCAAGGGATTTCCCCGTACATATAGTCCGCATGAGTCGTTCCGTAGCACGGAATGCCTCTTCCTGCCTGCGCCCAGCTTGTCGCCCACGGTGAGTGTGTATGTACGACCCCTCCGATCTTTGGGAACGCCTTGTAGAGCTCCAGGTGCGTAGCTGTATCAGAGGAAGGGTTGTATCTTCCTTCGATCTTGTTTCCCTCCAGGTCCATCACAACCATATCTTCCGGTGTCAGTTTATCGTAATCCACACCGCTTGGCTTGATCACGAAATATCCGCTTTCCCGGTCGATGGCACTGACATTTCCCCATGTGAATGTCACAAGACCATACTTCGGGAGATCCATATTTGCTTCATAGACAATCTTTTTTAATTCTTCCAGCATTTTTTATTCCTCCGTAATCGTATATAATGCAACTTCATCAATCTCACGGTTTGTCGACACAAGCATGTCTTTCCCGTCTTTCATATAATGATATACATTGGCAGAGCCGCAGTCACGGTCAATGTATTCCATCTCATAAGTATCCTTTTCTTTATTATAGAAAAACGCCATCAGATCCCGCTCACCTTTACGATGTCCGGTTACAAGCGCCGGTCTGCCGCAGAGAAGGCCTCCGTAAATGGAGTGCAGGAATTCGCGGCTCTCTTCGAATTCATAAACCATCTGGTATGCTCCGTCTTTCTTTTTGTAAAAACGGATCTTATCTCCGTGGAACGGCGCAATGGATGCAATCTCTTTTTCTCCGTCTCCATCAAAATCCACCAGAACAGCATCGCTTGCGGCGTCTGTCGTCAGTGTGCGAATCTCCCATTCTCCGTTTGGATCTGCCGGCGGAATAAACTGATAAATACCACCGTCACAGGAAATAATACTTGTCTGTACTCCTCCGTCTTCTACTCTGTAGTAACCGTGGTTTTTCAGCATATTGTCCTTTAAGACCGTCAGTTCTAACTGATGCTCTTCATCAAATCCACTCAGATCCTCCGGAAGTACTGCCGCATACACCTTGCCCGGAAATCTCCAGTCATCTTTGTATTCATGGTCGGACTTCAGAGCACATGCGATCAGGTAGTGTACTCCGTTTCTCTCCAGGATATCAAACCGATGTACGAACGGAAGATCCACCAGTGTTTTCACTTCCCAGTTTCCTTTTCCGTGCGGTGTTACTTTGACGATCTTTGCCTCTTTGGAATCATTCGGAGAATAGAACTTGTGTGTTGCAAGGAACTGTCCGTCTGTTCCCGGCACCTGCACCATGGTCATGACTCCGCCCGGTTCTTCCCAGACAACGTCTTCCTGATTGCCATCTGTATCAAACAGAAGACATTTGTCCACCTTTTCTGCCGCTACGAGGAAATGCTCTTTTCCCTGATAAAAAAGCGGTGCAATGGAATAACACTTTGTTAAATTTGAAATGACTTTTTTCTCTACTTTCATTCTGCTTCACATGCTCCTTCTGACTGTCTGTCCAAAATCTCTGACATCATTGTATTTGCGAAAACGAGATCTTCCTTCCAGTTTTCGCTTCCTTTATACCAGAATTCCGTTACATATCTGCGGATTCCCATCTCCCATGCCTTTTTGATGGCTGCCTCAAAGTCCACATGTCCGGTTCCATACGGGATCTCTCTGTATTTTCCAGGCTTCGTTTCCTTCAAATGCATGGATGTAATATTGCCTCTTCCAAGTTCCAGATCCTCCAGCACATCCGACTGATACTGCACCGCCGCATTGGTCAGATTTCCAATATCCGGATAAACCTTCAGATAGTTGGAACCGCACAGGGTCACATATTTCATGGCCTTTTCCACTGTATTCATAAACTCGTTTTCCATAGTCTCAAGGCCCAGGATGACGCCTGCCTTTTCTGCCATCTCCACTCCCTTTTTCAGGTTCTGGAGATATCTGCGTTTTGTCTCAAGAGTCGATGGCTGATAGTATACATCGTACCCCGGAATCATCACCACGCGCACTCCCAGATCATCCGCCAGTTGAATGGATTTTTCCAGAATCTTCATTCCTCTTTCACTGTACTGCGGATCATCATTTCCAAGGGAATACTTTGTCAGGGCACTGACGCACATGGTTCGGATCGGAATTCCGGTTTCATACATCGCCTTGATCATATCCAGCCGCTCTTCGCCCGGCATATCCAGACGTCCGATCTTTTCTTCTGTCTCATCAATACTGATTTCCACATAATCGTATCCTGCATCCTTTGCGGCTTTTAATTTTTCCCTCCATGACAGACTGGAAGGCATTGCCTTTTCATAAAGTCCCAGTGAATATGCTTTCACTCTGCTACCTCCTGTAATCCGATACTGTAATCCCATAAAATCAGCTTTTCGTTTCAGATAGAATCTCTTGTCACCTGATGAACCTGAACTCCCTGCAGCCGCATCTGCTCCAGCTCTTCTTCCGGAGCGAACTCATCCGTAATCAGATGTTTTACCTTGCTGATATCACAGCTTGTAAAACTGCTGCTGTGTCCAATCTTCGTATGGTCGGCCAGAATATAGACTTCCTGAGTCGCATGCTCAATCATCAGCTGATTCACATTGACTTCATTGGCGATTTCCGTTGTCATTCCCGACTTCACACTGATACCGGAACATCCGATGAATGCTTTCTTCGCGAAGATATTCTGAAGATTCCGGACTGCAAAATCGCCTACCATCGCCTCTTTCGGATACCGGAGCTCTCCTCCTGTCAGGATAATGCTCACTCCGTCCGGCTCCTCATGGTTAATGGCCTTTCCATTGTTTGTAATGACTGTCACATTCTTGCTTTCCACATAGGAAATCAGTTTCAGCGCATTTTTACTTGTATTAATAAAGATCGTATCCCCGTCCTCCACAAGAGACGCCGCATACCGTGCAATCAGGTCCCGGCATACAGCAACGGTATCCTCCTCTTCGGGCAGTTCCTTTGTCACTTTGGCCCCGCCGTAAAACCGCTTTACCAGATTTTCTTCTTCCAGAAAGCGGAGATCCCGCCGGATCGTGACAACCGAAACATCCAGCTTTCTGGCCAGCTCATCTACACGAATCTGAGGATGCTTCCGAAGGATATCCACTATTTTCTGTCTTCGTCCGTCCACATACGCTTTTTCCCGTTTCATCTTTCCTCCTTTATTTTTCAGTCTGTTAACTCTTTTTATGAATTATAGCATTTTTTATGATTCTTTGTCATTATTATTTCAATAAATGATCCTAAAAACACGGAAAAGGAACAGGAAAACTGATTGAAGATTCTCCAAAAAAACAATCGGGCGCCCCGCTCCTTTCGAGCGGAGCACCCGGCTCTGATCTTATACCGAAATGGCTTCCCAATCAGGATTACTCAATAATGCCATGTTCTTTCATTTTCTGTTCAATTTCCTGTGCTGACATGATATTCCGAAGTCCGATTACGGTTGTTCCTTTCTTTTCCGCGTCCTTGAACATGTTCATAAAATTCTGTGCGCAGAATACAACATCAAACTGAGATGCCGCCGTTTTTCCTTCGGATAATGCACAATGATGAAGTTTACCAGGTTTAATACCAACTTTGTCGAGTACTTTCTGCAATGTCATTTTCATCATCAGACTGGATCCTGCTCCATTTGCACAACATACTAAAAAGCTCATATTCTCTTTTGCCATTTCTTTTCCTTCCTTTCCGGCAGTTTATTTTGCTGCCTCACGTTTTTCTTTTAATTCTTTATACGCTTCATAATCTTCTGTAATCAGGAAATATCCTTCCTTATCTGCTCTGTACTCAAGCTGCGGAATAATAAGAAGCGCTACCGCCACTACAACAACTCCCGCGTAGCTTAAGAACTTCATTACGACTGTCATTACCGGCCATACGACTGCCCAGTCCCACATACCGAGATATCCGCCGTAAGCTGCCATTCCAACCCATCCTGCGATCAGCGCTGAGCCAAATACCTGGCACAAACCGGAGATGAATGGAAGAATCAGCGCAGCCTTGATACCGCCTTTTTCGTTTGCGAAAATCGCGATTGTCGCATTATCAAAGAATACCGGTACGAATCCACAGATAACCAGTGTCGGGCTCTTCAGGACAATCAGCAGTGCGATTGCAATGATCTGTCCAAGGAAACCTGCCAGGAATCCAAGCGGTACTGCATTTGCGGAACCGAAACCGAAGATAACCGCACAGTCAACACCCGGTACAGAACCTGGGAGCAGCTTGTCTGCGATACCCTGGAAGGATGCCGTCAGCTCTGTTACGAAGGTACGGACACCAAGCTGAAGGATTGCCAGATAAACCGCAAAGTACAGACAGGTCTGGATAACATAGAATACCATGGAAGATCCTTCTGCGAGGAATCCGCCTTCCGTCAGGTAATCTCTTCCCAGGATACAGAGAATCGTTCCAAAGAATGCCAGCATCAGGATCGATGTACATACCATGTTTTCATTAAAGATGGACATGAATCCCGGAAGCTCAATATCATCAATTTTCTTTACCTTTTTACCGTTCTTTTTGTTTCCGAACAGCTTTTCTGCCAGCCAGTAGTTCAGCGCCACACCAAACATCTGCTGATGAGCCAGTGTAAATCCTGCTCCATCTGTGACTTCCTGGCACGGCTTGATCAAAAGGTTGGAACCTACTGCCCAGTAAGCTCCAAGTACAACTGCCATGACTACGATCAGCGCTACGTTGTGTGAAATCAGTCCCGGCAGCGCGAACATGATCAGCCAGTAAGCGGTTGCCGCCTGCTGAACCTGCACATGTCCGGTTGTGAACAGTGCACGGAGCTTGGTGTACTTGCTGAAACGAACCAGAAGGATGTTGACGATAAACGCAATCAGAAGAAGAATCATCGCATCGCCGAATCCTTTTCCGAATACTTCATCCACACCGGCCGTAACCGCGTTCTGTCCAAAATACGGGTCAATTACCATTGCATCGATATTAAATACATCTCTGAGTCCTACCAGTACAGGACGGAAATTGTTTGTCAGTCCTGAGGAACCAACGGTCAGGATCAAATATCCTACGATCGCCTTGATTACTCCCGCAAGTACATCGTACCACGGTTTCTTCAGCAGGATGTATCCGATCATTACGATCAAACCGATCATGAATGCCGGCTGCTGCAGGACATTGGTTGCAAAATAGGACCAAATGTTCATTAAAATATTCACGTCTCTACCCTCTTCCTTTTATAAGTATTTTTCTTCAAGGGCAAGGAGGTCTTCCGGACCTTTTGCCTTTTTTAATTCCTCCACCAGTTCTTCGTTTGACAGCATTTCCGCCAGTCTTGACATATTGTCCAGGTGCTGGTCCGGATTGCAGGAAGCAAGGGTAAAGAACAGTACCGCATCTTTGTCCGGATCATTCGGATCAAAGCTGACTGGCTTTTCCAGCTTCATAAACGCTACCGCTGTCTTATGTACGCCTTCTGCGAATTCCTGGGAATGAGGCATCGCCAGTCCCGGCATAATCACAATGTACGGACCATATTTTTCCACACATTTGATGATGTCCTCTTTGTAGTTTGCCTCCACAGTACCGTCTGCTTCCAGGACCTCGCAGCTCATGCGGATAGCATCTTTCCAGTCTTTTGCGCTCTCGGCAAATTTATAATGATTTTTCTCTACAAACTCTTTTAACATCTCTGACTCTCCTCCTTACAGACAAGAACGGAACGGAATATTCTGCGGTGCTTCGAAGCAGTCCTCAAATCCTCTTCTGTGATGGTATGCAAGTTTATCCTTGTCTGTCGGGTATACATATTTTCCGCCCACTTCCCAGAAGAACGGATGGAATTTGTATCCAAGACGATCTTTCTTCATATTATAGAGTACACGGATCTCATTTACATCTGCCATGAAGTTGGTCCATACATCGTAGTGGATCGGGATCACAACTTTACATCTCAGAGCCTCTGCCATACGGAGAATATCAACAGATGTCATCTTATCCTGCATTCCGATCGGGTTCTCACCGTAGGATCCAAACGCTACATCGATGTCATAATCTTTTCCATGTTTTGCAAAGTAGATTGAATAGTGAGAATCACCGCTGTGGTAAATGTTTCCGCCCGGTGTCTTGATCAGGTAGTTTACCGCCTTCTCGTCCATGTCTGTCGGGCATTTGCCTGTCAGTTCTTCTCTGTCCGGTCCTGTGGAATCCGTTGTTACAAGACAGGTTCTGTCAAAGGAGTCCAGAGCAACAATCTCGATATCTTTGATTTTAATCGTATCCCCCGGTTTTACTGTGATGCAGCGGTCTGCCGGCACGCCCCATTTCTGCCACAGTTCTACCGATTTCTTCGGTCCGATGAATGGAACCGGAATTTCTTCGCCCTTTTCATTGACGGTTGTCATACCGGATTTAATGACATGGGAAGCGTACTCCGCACTCATATGATCCTGATGATAATGAGTCGCAAGTACAGCGTCTACCTGTTTGATCGCAAATGGATCAATTACGAATGGTACGGCACGAAGATTCGGCTGCATTGCTCTCGCTCCGCACATATTTGCCATCTGATGTCCGACTTTCATCTTTCCATCTCCGTGTGTTCTCTTTCCGTTTCCACACCACAGATCCACTGTAATGTTGCAGTTTCCAGGAGTCTTGAACCACATTCCGGTACAGCCAAGCCACCACATTGCTACAGTTCCCGGTTTTACTTCCTCTGCCTCAATCTCCTCATTGAGCCAGGTACCCCATTCCGGAAATGTACTCATAATCCAGCTCTCCCTTGTGATTTCGTCAATCTTGCTCATAAAAGTCCTCCTTTTCCTTTGAAACATTCATATATTTTGTTTCGTTTTGCCTGTTTCTTGTTCCTTTATATGTAGTATATTCCTTTTTTTGAATTCTATCAAGTTGTTTTTATGAGCGTTTATCGTTTAAATGATCGTTTTCGAATTTTTTATGATTTGCACAATTTAGAACTACGGTTTTTGTGTATTTTTACAGGAGTTATGCACATAAGAGAAAAGCGCATTCCCCGATTTTTAGAAATGCGCTCTTTGCTTTATTCTGTTTCGCTTTCCTTTAAAAGGCTGGAAAAATCATGGAAATAGCGTTCCCGTTCTTCCGGAGTCATCTTCACAAGCTCTTCAAAGCGGTCCATGCTGATATATCCCGCGGAGAACAGCAGCTCCGTGAATTCTTTTTTAGAAAAACCGTATGCCTTCTCCCATTCGCAGATCTTTTTCATACCGTAGTAGTAACAGGTAAAATATCCGGGCGAGTTCTGATGTGCCCTTACCTGTCCTCTTGCTGTTACCCGGTCGAATCCCAGTTCCGTTTCATACAGTCGGATCACTTTTTCCAGAGACTCCCCGTAATAAAAAAGCATCAGATCGGCACAGATGCGCACGGAAGCATGATGCCGCCGGTATGCAACAAAGAGCGGGAAAAACGGATCTTCCGAGAAGAGATCCTGAAATGCCCGCTCAGTCCGCAGGCAGGTCCCTTCCAGGAGCGGCACCAGCTTGGCTCCGATTTTCACCGTCTCCGGCGTCTCATCAACCGCAGCCCGCACATACTGTACGTGATGCCCCGGATAGGCTTCATGGAGGGTATTCATCCGAATCCATCCATCCGTCACATTTTTGTAGTTGTAGACATTCAGAAACATCTGCCCGACAAGAGGCCGGATACTGAAATCTCCGCCTTCGTAGCCGCCCCACGGATAAGAATCTTTGCAGCACTCCGGCACAGCTGTACAGATACACTGCTCGTCTTCCGGGAGCCGGACATACTCATGGGCCAGTGCTCTCGTCCGTTTCAGATACTCGTTTGCACGGTCCAGCATTTCCTCCGGAGTATCGCAAGGTCCTTCATATTTGAACAGGATCTCATTAACCTCCTCCATCGTGGTCGGTTCCGGTTCCGGGATATCCAGCTTCCCGGCGATCTCAAAGACTTCCGCTCTGGTCTTTTCGATCTCCTCCCGATACCAGGAAAGGAGCTCATCCAGAGACACGCCCATCTGCTTTTGCAGAACAGTGCGGTAAGCTTCTTCGTCCATCTTTACTGTCCGGTTCAGGTCTTCTTCCTCCATCTCTGCCGCCGGCGCTTCATCATCCCGAAGCTCCTCCGCCATTTCTTTCAGGACAGTCTCCGTCTCTATCAAAGCTTTTTCCACCCTTTCCATCTGGCTGTCCGAGAAAGAAGGGAAAAACCGCTTCCGGTCCGTCCGGTACATTTCTACCATTCTGCTCTCTTTCAGAAATTCTTCCGAAAGATCGCCTGTGCTTCCTTCTGCCTTCGCCCGAATCAGTTCCAGCACGCAGTCCTTTGCGTCACAGATTTCCCGGAGATAGTCCGTCAGCCCCTGACACCGTTCCTCGTCCGGATGCCGGTTCAGCCGGGAAGTGTTCTCGATTTCCCAGTGTACTCCCAGGTGATCCGCCTCCGGATGTTCCTCTTTATCCCGCAGCGTATACTCCAGCGAATCCAGAAAGTCCTGAAAATGATGCTTTACCATGGAGAATACCCGGTCCGGTTCCTCCAACGCATCCGTCCTGTTTCTTAACGCTTCCCACCTGTTCCACGCCTGTTTCATATGCTCTTCTGTCGGGAGAAACAGCCTGCTTCCGCCCTGTTTTTCGTCCAGTCGAAATCGGGACAGCAGTGCGCAGTCCCGGTCCAGCTCCCGATACCGCTGCAGTAGTTCTTCCTGTTCTTTTGCCATCTCCTTCCACTCCTTTCCGTCTTTTACTCTTTTCTCCATCTTAGCACAGTATACCCTGTTCTTCAACACAGCCAAAAAAGGGACACTCCCCAAAAGCATCTGCTTTCAAAGAGTGTCCCTTGTCATTCTTTATTTTAGATTTTTATTTTAGTTGAAAGACTGCTCTGTACGGTTGATGATCTCATCCTGAAGCGGCTTATCCAGGTTGCGGAAGAAGTCGCTGTATCCAGCTACACGAACAATCAGGTCTTTGTAGTCTTCCGGATGTTTCTGAGCATTGATCAGTGTCTGACGGTCAACTACGTTGAACTGGATATGGTGTCCGTCCATTGCGAAGTAAGAACGGATCAGATCTGCCATATGGTTCAGACCTTCTTCTCCTGCAACAACGTCCGGTGTAAACTTCTGGTTCAGAAGTGTTCCGCCTGTTGCAAGATGATCCATCTTGGAGCAGGATTTGATAACTGCTGTTGGTCCGTGTGTATCTGCGGATTTCTCCGGAGAAATACCTTCGGATACCGGTTTGTGAGCTTTTCTTCCGTTCGGAGTTGCAAGGATTACATCTCCGAAGTATACGTGACAGGTAGTCGGAAGCATATCGATGCGGTATTCTCCGCCTCTGATATTCGGACGTCCTGTGATTGTGCTTCTGTAAAGCTCGAAGATATCCTGCATGATATCATCTGCATAATCATCATCGTTACCATATTTCGGGCTGTTGTCATGAACCATCTTGTAGATTGCATCATATCCTTCGAAGTCATGTTCCATCGCTTCGATCAGCTCTTCCATGGTGAAGTTCTTCTTGTCATAAACGTTGTATTTGATTGCAGCAACACAGTCGGTAACAGTTCCGATACCTACACCCTGAATGTAGCTTGTGTTGTATCTTGCTCCACCTGCATTGTAGTCTTTTGCCTTGGAGATACAGTCATTTGTTACAACAGACAGGCATGGTGCCGGCATGTTTTCTGCATACAGTTTTTCGATGACGTTGTTTCCACGGATCTTTACGTCCACGAAGTATTCCAGCTGTTTCTTGAATGCTGCCCATAACTCATCGAATGTCTTGAAGTCTTTTGCGTATCCAAGCTGAAGACCAAGCTGTTTTTTGCTGTACTCGTCATATCCGTTGAACAGTGTCAGCTGGAAGATCTTCGGAATGTTCAGGTAACCTGTCAGGATATAAGCTTCGCTTCCCCATGCTCCGGTCTCAACACATCCTGAGGATCCGCCACGTCTTGCGTCCGGCAGACTCTTTCCTGCGTTAAGAAGCTCTGCAATCTGAGCCTCTGTATTATAGAATGCCGGCTGTCCCCATCCTTCTCTGGAGATCTCGCAGGCTCTCTTTAAGAATTTCGCCGGTGTCTTCTTGCTGATGGTTACGTTGGAGTTCGGCTGAACCAGTCTCATCTCATCCATGCAGTCAAGGATCAGGTAACTTACTTCATTGACACCATTGCGTCCGTCCGGTGTTACTCCACCTGTGTTGATATTTGCGAAATCGGTGTATGTTGCACTTTCTTTCAGTGTGATACCAACTTTTACAGGGGCCGGCTGGTTGTAGAATTTTACCCACAGACATTCCAGAAGCTCTTTCGCTTTCTCGTCATCCAGAATACCGTCTGCTACGTCTTTCTTATAGTATGGATACAGGTGCTGATCCAGTCTTCCTGGGCTGAATGCATCCCATGGATTCAGCTCTGTAGTAACTGCAAGGTGTGTAAACCAGTACAGCTGGATTGCCTGCCAGTATGTCTGCGGTTTGTGAGCCGGTACCACTTCCAGGTTTGCAGCAATCTGAAGCAGCTCTGCCTTTCTTGTTTCATTCTCTTCTTTTTCTGCCATTTCAAGAGCAAGTTTGTGATAACGCTCTCCAAGAATAATGACAGCATCGCAAGCGATATCCATCGCTTTGAGCTCTTCTGCTTTATCCAGAGCTTCCGGATCGTTGATGTAATCCAGAGCATCCATTGTCTTTTTGATTTTCTCTTTGTAATCCATGTAGCCGGTTGTGAATACCTGCTCACCGCCGCATGTATGTCCAGGTCCTCTCTGCTCCATGAACTCTGTAAACATACCTGCTTCGTAGCAGTCATGCCATTCCGGTGTCATCTGGGAAAGGAGCTTTTCTCTCATGCTTCTTCCTGTCCAGTACGGGATGATCTCTTCTCTCTGAAGCTTCCGGTCTTCTTCTGTTGTCTTGAAGGATACCAGGTCTCTTTCGCTCATGACGACCATATCCTCTTCGCTGTGGCAGCAAAGTTCCGGGAATGTCGGGGAGGCCTGAGGGTCTTTTCCTTTTTCACCAACAATCAGTTCTCCATCTCCAAGGTACAGTGTCTTTTTGGAGAAGTATTCTTTCAGTGTCATGGCTCTCATGACCGGAATGGAATATTTTCCATCGTTTTCTCTGTAGAAATCTGTTTCAATTTTTGCTCTTTCCAGGTCAATGTGAACCGGTGTATTCACGCTGAGTTCTCTGAGTTTCTGAATTCTTTCATTCATTCCGCGAAGTTCGCCCATTTTCTTAACCTCCTATTTTTGTGTTTGTATATCCTGCATTGATAAATATGGCAGCCAGCGCTTCCATCTCTTCTTTGTCTGGTGCATGCAGGTCAGTGCCTTTATATTCCATATCCAGCTTTCTGTACTTTCCGCTGCCGGTATCGTGGTAAGGCAGCAGATTAATCTGAGCCGGATGAATATCGTGTTCCTGAAGAAACGCGATGGTTTCTTTCATGTTCTGTTCGTTTCCGTTTACCTCTTTGACGGTAGGAATCCGAATATAGATTCTGGCTCCGTCCTGTGAAAGGCGGACCAGATTTTCCAGAATCAGTTTATTATCCACTCCGATGTACTTCTTATGAAGCTCCGGATCCATGATCTTTACATCGTAAAGGAATGTATCTACATAAGGAAGAATCTTCTGAAATCTTTCATAAGGAGCATAACCGCATGTATCAATCGTAAGCGATACGCCCTGACGGTCCAGCGCTTTTGCCGCTGCGAGAACGAAGTCCATATCCATCGACATCACTTCGCCGCCTGAGAATGTGACTCCTCCGCCGGACTGTTCGTAAAACATCTGATCTTTCATCACTTCTTTGATCAGTTCCTCTACTGTATACTCGTATCCGACGATTTCTCTTGCAGATGCCGGACAGACATCTACGCATTTTCCACAGAACTTGCAGGCTTCAAAATTCCATACCGGCTTGTGCTCCTCCATACGGATCGCGCCGCTTGGACATACCGCCGCGCATCCTCCGCATCCTGTGCACTTTTCCCTGTCCAGTTCCATCTCTTTTTCAAATCTCTGGGTCTCCGGATTGTGACACCATACACACTTCAAAGGACATCCTTTGAAAAATACGGTCGTCCGGATTCCATCGCCATCATGAATGGAAAACTTTTGAATATTTGTTATATTTTTCATGGCTTTCTCCTGTCAGTTCTCCCTCTCTGAACCTCAGTTTGAACTTTAGTCTAATCGTTAAATTAAATGTACAACAATGTTATAATTTTGTCAATAGGG
>ERZ1643246.1824-NODE-1824-length-21961-cov-15.800420_pt1 | contig 21961 bp, 17 predicted proteins | sample MGYA00579265_ERZ1643246 | MGnify/ENA primary metagenome ERZ1643246 (study PRJEB29033, sample SAMEA4952261) | chicken gut metagenome | biome: Broiler Chicken; feature: Gastrointestinal Tract; material: Caecum | place: Ireland | collected 2018 | study: Broiler...
TCTACTAGTAGCAGTTCAGCGGCAGAGTAACGCGAACGATATAGCTTAGACAGATAAAAAGTAAGATATGGGGGATACCTGTCCGCAGAAAACAAAAAGTCTATGGAAACAGGTATCCCTCATTTTTTCAACACGAAAAGAGAGGCGGATGTACACGCCGGAGAAGGAGGTTAAGCATGCATCAATTTGAAATTCGGGATGACTTTTACTTGGATGGAAAGAAGATCCAGATCATATCCGGCGGTATCCATTATTTCAGGATCGTTCCGGAATACTGGAGGGATCGTCTGGAAAAACTGAAAGCATTGGGATGCAATACGGTAGAAACATACATTCCGTGGAATCTGCATGAGAAAGAAAAGGGGCAGTTTGATTTCAGCGGAATGCTGGATATCGCAAGATTTGTGCGGCTGGCGCAGGAACTGGGCCTGATGGTGATCCTGCGGCCATCGCCATACATTTGTGCGGAGTGGGAATTCGGAGGACTGCCCTACTGGCTGCTGAAGGAGGACGGCATGCGCCTGAGATGTATGTATCCTCCTTATCTGGAACATGTAAAGAGTTATTATGAAAAACTGTTTGAAGTCATCGCTCCGCTGCAGATCACAAGGGGCGGCCCGGTGATCCTGATGCAGGTGGAAAATGAGTACGGTTACTTCGGTGATGACACCGGATATCTGGAATATATGAAACAGCTTATGATCGACTGCGGCTGCGAGGTGCCGATGGTGACTTCTGACGGACCATGGGGAGACGCTTTTGACTGCGGAAAGATCGACGGCGTGCTCCAGACCGGGAACTTCGGCTCCAAAGGAAAAGAACAGTTTGCGGTCATGCGCCAGAAGATCGGCGACCGGCCGCTGATGTGTATGGAGTTCTGGGTTGGCTGGTTCGACAACTGGGGCGTGGAATGCCATCAGACCGGCGACACTGCGGAACATGTTCAGGCGCTGGATGAGATCCTCTCTGAGGGACATGTCAATATTTATATGTTTGAGGGCGGAACAAACTTCGGGTTTACCAACGGCTCGAACTACTATGACGAGCTTACTCCTGATGTGACTTCCTACGATTACGATGCGCTGTTGACCGAGGATGGTCAGATCACACCGAAATATGAGGCGTTCCGCGAAGTCATCGGGAAATACGCGCCGCTTCCGGAAGTGGAATTTACCACACCGATCCGGAGGAAAGCTTATGGAAAACTGCAGGCGGACCGCAGCACGTCCCTGTTTGGCAATCTGGAGAATCTGGCGAAGCCGGTGGAAAGCGTCTTCCCGCAGTCCATGGAAAAACTGGATCAGGGATATGGCTATATCCTGTATGAGAGCGCGCTTCGCTGCGAGGGACCGCTGGAGACCGTGCGTCTCTGGGGAGCCAACGACAGGGCAAACATTTTTGTGGATGAAAAGCCGCTGCTTACGCTGTATGACAGGGAGCTTCTGACAGAGCATACGCTGGACGAGCCCCGCGTAAAAGGGGAGAAAATGTCCATCCTCGTTGAGAATATGGGGCGGGTAAACTTTGGTCCGAATCTGGAACGCCAGAGAAAAGGGATCGATGGAAGTGTACAGCTGAATGGCCATAATCATTATCACTGGAAGATTTATAATCTCCCGATGGAGGATCTGTCAGGTCTGGATTTTAGCGTTCCCGTACAGAAGGATGCGCCGGGATTTTATGAATTTACTTTTGATGCAGAGGAGACGGGCGATACGTTTCTGGAACTGGACGGCTGGGGAAAAGGATGCGTTCTGGTAAATGGATTTAATATAGGAAGATTCTGGGAAATCGGTCCGCAGAAGAGACTGTACATTCCGGCTCCGCTGCTGAAAAAGGGCAAAAATACAATTCTTGTCTTTGAGACGGAAGGAAAAGCGACGGGAGTAGTGGAACTCTGCGACGAACCGGATCTTGGATGAGAAGGAGCAGAAAGACATGGTAAGTGCGGTAAACAGATATTATCAGTATAACTGCAGACTGCTTCCGGAAATAAGACTTGCAGATACGGCGGCTATTGAGCCGCCATATCTGCATAAAAAGAGAACTCCGGGCGAATATATTTTTTATCTGATCCGGCGCGGAGAGATGTATCTGTCGGAAAATGAGATTCTGTATCATCTGCTTCCGGGAGATCTTCTGATCCTTGATCCCGACCGGACGCATGTGGGGCGGAAAGCGACTTGCTGTGAATATTATTACGTCCATTTTCAGTATGAATCTCTGAAGCCGGTGGAATTGACCGACGACGCGCTCAGAGAGGCGCTGGAAACCCAGAGGGAGAAGACCCTGCGTATGGACTCCGGGAAGAGAAGCCGCGAAAAACAGGAGATTCTGCTGCTGCCCAAGTATATCCATCTGGCGTCAGACGCCGGATATCGCGGACTGACACAGCTGCTGAATGACGGCATTGCGTTTCACAACAGTCCGATGGAGGGCGGCGAGGCTTTGTGCGCTTCACGGATCCTGGAAGCGCTGATCAACGTTTCTCGCCAGTTCCTCTCAGCCGGACTGAGAGAAAACGACAGGTACGGGCGGGGCAGCCGAAAGGTATGGGAGCTTCTGGATTATCTGAATATGTTCTATTATGAGCCGATCAGCGGTGACAGTCTGGAAGAAAAATTCGACTGCAATTTTGATTATATGAACCGTCTGTTTCGTCAGAGTATCGGAAAAACAGTGTTCCAGTATCTGAGCGAGATCCGCATCGCCCATGCCCGGGAGCTGCTGGCCACTTCCTCCATGAAGGTCTCTCAGATCAGCGAAAAAGTCGGATTTTCCGATGAGAGCTATTTCAGCAAGGTATTTAAGCGGCACACGGGAATCTCGCCGCTCAATTATGCAAAGACGGCAAACAGTCAGATGCCCTAAAGAACAAAAGAGGTAACCGTTCGGCTGGCTGAACGGTTACCAAAAGAGAGGGGAAAGAACATGGAAGGATATTTATTTGTGCATTTCACAGGAGAAGAGAAAGACGGGGAACAGATTTACTTTTCTGTCAGCAGAGACGGACTTCACTGGACAGATCTGAACCACGGAGAGCCCGTGCTGCGGTCCCGGATCGGGATGCAGGGCGTCAGAGATCCGTTTCCGGTCCGCGATCCGAAGAGTGGAAAAGTATATCTGATCGCGACCGATCTCCGTATTGAAGCCGGAAAGGGCTGGGATGCGGCGCAGTATGAGGGAAGCCGGGATCTGATCGTCTGGGAATCCAGGGATTTGATCCACTGGTCGGAGGAGCGTGCGTGTACTGTGGGGATCCCGGGCGCGGGATGTGTCTGGGCGCCGGAGGCGGTCTATGACAGGGAGAAAGAAGAGTTCCTTGTGTTCTGGGCTTCCATGGTCCGGAAAGAAGACGAACCGGAGAGCAAACAGAGGATTTATGCTTCATGGACGGCAGATTTCAGAGAATACTCCGATCCGTTTCTGTATCTGGAGCGGAATGTGAATGTGATCGACACGACAATCGTGGAAGATCAGGGATGGTATTACAGGATCTCAAAGGACGAGAGCAATAAGTGCCTGATCCTTGAAAAGAGCAGAACGCTGACCGGGGAATTTCAGACGGTTCCCTCCGAGACGCTGGAAGAACTGAAAGGCGTAGAAGGCCCGGAGGCTTATCTGCTGCCGGATGGAGAAACCTGGTGCGTGATCGCGGACCGCTTTGCGGAGGGAAAGGGATATCTTCCGATGCTCACCCGGGATCTGTCTGGCGGAAAGCTGGAGATCCTGCCGGAGGATGCATACGATCTTGGGAAAAATAAAAAACGCCATGGCGGCATCCTGCCACTGGAAGCACAGGAATACGAACGGCTGATACAGACGTTCGGGGAGTGAGGAAGGCAGACCCAGCGTCCGGCCGTGGACTGCCGGGAACAATATCCGGTAAGAGAATACGCATGGAAGCTGGCCGCTTTTTTCTACCGCCTGAGAACGTCAGAAAAGGGACGGCGGGAAACGAGTTGGCGCGGACAGCGCCGCCGCTGCGCAGGCATACCGCGTGCGGGAAACTGCGGGGCCGGGCCGTGCGGAACACAGACGGGCGCGGCGGGCATCTGCGGCGATGTGAGAAAATCTTACGGTTCGAAGCCGCTCCGGCCGGGGCAGGCGCAGGGCTTCAAGCCCGGAGCCTGAGGAGCATTGAACCGGGAACGCATCAGGCGTTCCCGGTGAATTGCTCCGGTACCCGGCCGGAGCGGCTTCGAACCGTTTAGATTTTCCACATCAGCCGCAGCCGCCCGCCGCGCCCGTCTGTGTTCCGCACGGCCCGGCCCCGCAGTTTTCCGCATGCGGTATGCCTGCACAGCGGCAGCACTGTCCTATGCCAACACGTTTCCCGCCGTGCCTTTTCGTCCGCTTCTCAAATCTTTTCGTGATTCCGGAATTTGGTCAGAACTTTCTGGATGCGCTCCGCAGGATTCAGCAGTCCGCTGATGGAGGCGTCATGGTTCAGCGTATCGATGATCAGCGCGATATACTTGCTCAGGTCACAACTGACATAATACGGACGCTTCAGCAGTTCCGGCGTCTGGTAAACCAGATTGGTGGTCAGCAGTTTGGTGAACAGTCCCTCCTCGTAGGCCTTGTCGAAACGTTCCAGGCCGCCGGTGAACAATCCGAAGGTTGCGCACATGTAAATATTGCGCGCTTTTCGCTCCTTCAGCAGCTTTGCGACCTCGATCATACTGTCGCCGGAAGAGATCATGTCGTCGATGATGATCATATCTTTTCCTTCCACAGAGGAGCCGAGAAATTCATGTTCCACGATCGGATTGCGCCCGTCTACGATCGTGGAATAGTCGCGGCGTTTGTAGAACATACCGATATCAATGCCCAGGTTGTTCGCCATGTAGATCGCACGGCTCATACCGCCTTCGTCCGGGCTGATGACCATCAGATGTTTGCTGTCAATCTGCATATCGGGCGCGTTGCGGAGGATATTTTTGATAAACTGATAAGCGGGCTGGATCGTCTCGAAACCGTGCAGCGGGATGGCGTTCTGAACTCTCGGGTCGTGGGCGTCGAAGGTGATGATGTTTTCCACTCCCATGTTTACCAGCTCCTGAAGGGCCAGCGCACAGTCCAGAGATTCCCGTCCGGAACGTCTGTGCTGGCGGCTTTCATAGAGGAACGGCATGATGACATTGATCCGGCGCGCTTTTCCGCCGATGGCGGCGATGATCCGCTTCAGATCCTGATAGTGATCGTCCGGCGACATATGATTCTCATGACCGAACAGGGAATAGGTAAGGCTGTAATTGCAGACGTCCACCAGGATGTAAATGTCGTCTCCGCGGACGGATTCGTTGATCACGCCTTTTCCTTCGCCGGAGCCGAAGCGTGGGGTCTGGGATTTGAGGATGTAGCTGCTGCGCTCATAACCTTCATACTCTGCGATGTACTTTTCGTTTTCCGCATTGCCGCGTCCGGTCCTCCACTGTACCAGGTAATTGTCGACCTTCTGTCCGAGTGTGAGACAGCTCGCATGCGCGATGATGCCCAGCCGGCCGACCGGCAATGTGTTGAAAGTTCCTTCGGTTTTCTGACTCATGGTTTTTTTCCTCCCAAAAGTTTTTTCTGGATACGAATATCGTTGCCGAACAGCTTGATAATCGTATAGTTGCTGGATATCCTTGAAAAGGTACGCTCTGAATAAGTTTCCGCAAACCGGTCCAGTGTCAGGTTCGTGGAAATGATTGTTGATTTCTTCCGCAGAATGCGCTCGTTGATGCAGAGGAACAGCTGGGAAGAGACAAAGCTGTTGGTCAGTTCTGTACCTAAATCATCTATGATCAGAAGGTCACAGTTAAAAACGCTGCTGTGTACGTCGCCGGTGTCCCCGGAATCGGAAAAGGTATGGCGTGCAAACAGATCGAACAGATCAAATGCAGTAAAATAAATGACGCAGAAGGAGCGGTCCAGAAGTTCTCTGGCAATGCAGTGGGAGAGAAACGTCTTCCCAACACCGGTATCTCCGTAGAAAAACAGATTATCGAATCTGTCAGAAAAATTGTCCACAAAGGAACGGCACCGCTGCAGGGCAGCCTGGGCGGTCTGTCTGGAGGTAAGTCCGGTAGCGTTGTTTTTGAGATCGTCGGAATAATAGTCCAGAGAAAATGTATCGAAATTTTCTCTTTCCAGCACCTCGTCCAGCCGCGACTGTGTGTAAAGCAGTGACGCTTCCGCTTTTTTAAAGCATGTACATTTTTGGCCGTCGATATACCCCGTATCATGACAATAAGGGCAGTCGTAAGTGGGCTCCAGATAGTCTGCCGGGAAACCGTTGGACACCAGCAGAGCAGTGCGCTCTTCGGCCAGTTCAGCGATGGCAGCGCGGAGATCCAGAGTTGCGGTGGGGCCTCCGTTTAACATATCGCGGGCTTTCCGTACAGAGATCGAAGCGATGTCTGCGTCGATCTCCGAAAGCCTTGGAATTTTTGCGTATGCGGTTTTGCGGTGCTCTTCCTGTTCATGGCGGTGCCGGAGCTGCCGGCGGTTATACATACGCATGATGGAATCATATTGTGGGTTAGTAAGTGGCATAGTGTTTCCTTTTCTGGTTTATTGATTCAAAAGCTGTTGTTCCAGCTTGTCATAATCATAGTCTCTCTGATGAAAATTGTTGAAACGGTTGGCGGAGGATTTCTGCGCAGAAGAATCTCTGGCAGCCGTTTTCTGGTTTTTCCGATGCTGTTCATCCAGCGCCTGAATGTCCTGGAGCGTCCGCACGTTCTGTGCTTTCCATTTAGACAGGATCCCTTCGGCGTAACTGAAGCTTGCCTGGCCGGTCTGCGCCACAGTCCGCGCACAGGCCTCGGCGATCAGCTCCTGGCTGAATCCGTATTCGTTCAGCCACCGGTCCATGTCGGCGATCTCCCGCGGGATCGGATTCCGGTTGCGGATGCCGAAGGCTTTCAGGATCGGAAAGTATTTCCGGTTGTAGGTGGTGGTCTCCTGCTTGGCCATTTCCACAGTCGTGATACCGGCCTCATGCCATGCAAGGCCTACCTTTTCGATGTAATGCAGGCTGGTACTGCCCTTTGACACACAGTATTCCACCAGATATTCCAGAAGCTCTGCGGAAAAGTGAAGCTCGTCATAAAAATAGAGAAGCCGGTTGATATCCGCGGGACTTAACGTCCGGCCGAGATACTGCTCGGAGAGAAACAGGAGCTGACGAATGTCTTCGTTTTGCTTCAGCGCCTGTACCCGGCTGGTGGAAAGCTGTCTGGGCTTTGTGGATTTTCCGGATCCGCCGCCGGATGCGGTCTGTCCGGATGCAGTCTCCGACGTTGCCGCCGCAGTCTTCAGTGCGGGATCGGCGTCGGCTAAGCCGTTGGGCCCGGCTGTAACTGTCCGGGAGGCGGTTCTTGCAGATGCATTTTCCTGTGGGGTTTCCGTACGGCCGGGAACCGTCAGGGGAAGCAGACGGATATTGGTGATGATACCGCTGCCGTCCAGAGACAAAGCGAGGATACCTGCCTTCTCCCAGTATTTCAGCGCACGGATCACATCTGTCTCCGTACAGAAGAAGAAATCTGCAATCGAAGAAAGGCTGACGTTGACCTCGCGGCAGCCGGCAGCCCGTAACAGGTAGAGATATACTTTGACAAACTCCCCGTTGGCAGAAGGCATATAATAATCCAAAAATACGTCGGGAACCGCCGTGGCCTGGGAAGATCGTTCGTCCTGTAAGGTAAATGTATGCATGAAAACACCATCCTGTATTATGTAGTGAAAGCAGTGTCCGGTAATGGCCGGATACCGTAACCGTTCAGCTGGCTGAATGGTAATAGTGCCTGAAAATGAAAAATACCTGTTTTTTCAAACACGCTCCGGAGTCAGAAACTGCAGGTATCCGTCGCTCCTGCGCACAGAACTTTCACATCGGCGCAGAGCTTGTTGCAATGCCAGTATAACACAGAATTTTTAACAAGTGAATACCTTTTTCAGGGGGAAAATGGTTACCGTTCAGCCAGGTCTGCGCATTTACTGCGCAGAACGTGTGAAAACATAGTGCCTGTGGGCATCCAGCCCATCGCGAAGTGATTTTCAATGGCTGGATGCCGGTTACCGTTCAGCTGGCTGAACGGTAATGGAAAGTGAAAGCGGAAAGCGGTGAAACGGACGCGGCGCTGAGGAAATATCTGTGGGAAATCCGGAAATATACTCCTGAGATCGCAGAAATGCTTAATGTGGATAATGTGGATAATGGGGAGGAAAACTTTTTCCGGTTTATTATTATCAACCTGTTTTTGGGGAAAATGGCGAAAAGTGCCGTATTTTACAGGATTTTTACGAAAGATGTCGTTTGAGTTATGTAAATGTGGGTTTGCACAGGTAATCCACATCGCTGTGACAGAAAAATTGTGTATAAACTTGTGGATAATGTGGATAAGTCTGTTGAAACTTTGGGGGATCTATGGCGCAGAAATCTGAAAAAAGCAGTGGGAACGAAAAAGCGGAAGTCAAATGCTTTTTCGTTCCCACTGCTTTCAATACAGCCGTTTGGGCCGCTCTGCTAAATATTTTCCCGGACTCACTGTCCCAGAAGATTTTCCCCGACTTTGACGATGTCTCCGGCGCCCATCGTGATCAGAAGATCGCCCGGAGTGATGGATTCCAGCAGATAGTTTTCAATCTCATCGAACGTCTCAAAATATTCACAGGGAGTTCCGAGCTCCTGAATCTTCTGCTGAAGGTCTGCGGAGGAGATTCCCAGGCTGTCCGTCTCTCTGGCGGGATAAATTTTCGCCAGGACGACATGGTCTGCCATCGCGAGAGCCCCGGCGAACTCATCCATCAGTGCTTTCGTTCTGGTGTAAGTATGGGGCTGAAAAACGCACCAGAGAGTTTTGTGCGGGCATTCCTCAGCGGCCTTCAATGTGGCCCTGATTTCCGTCGGATGGTGAGCGTAATCATCGATGATGGTCACATCACCGACCGTTCCTTTGTACTGGAAACGCCGGTCGGTTCCTGTGAAGGAAGCGAATCCTCCGTGAATGGCCTCGTCGGAAAGGTGCAGCTCCCGGGCAACTGCGATGGATGCCAGCGCGTTGGACACGTTGTGGATCCCCGGCACCTTCAGAGAGTAACGTCCCAGATTTTTCCCGCGGCAGATACAGTCGAAGGAGGGGTGCGCGTACTCGTCAAACACGATATTTTCTGCCGTGTAATCGGCGGCAGCGGTATTTTCCAGTGCGTATGTCAGGACTTTGCAGTCCAGTCCGTCGATGATCTTCTGATACTCAGGGGTGTCTGCGTTGATGACCAGCGCTCCGTCAGCGGGGATCAGCTCTGCGAATTTCCGGAAGGAGTGACGGATGTCGTCAATGTCTTTGAAAAAGTCCAGGTGATCGGCGTCCATATTCAGGATCACACCGATCTTCGGAAACAGGCTTAAGAAGCTGTTGGTATACTCGCATGCTTCCGTCAGGAATGTTTCCGAATTTCCCACGCGTATATTTCCGCCGATGGAAGGTAAGATCCCGCCTACGCTGATCGTGGGATCGCAGTCGCCGGCCAGAAGAATATGAGAGATCAGAGAAGTCGTCGTGGTTTTTCCATGTGTGCCGGAGACAGCGACAGGGGTGTCGTAGTTTTTCATGATCTGTCCGAGAAGCTCCGCCCGGGTCAGCATGGGCAGCTGTCTGCTGACCGCGGCCTGATATTCGGGATTGTCCGGGTGGATTGCGGCGGTATATACGACAAGATCAATGTCGTCTGTTATATTGGAAGATCTCTGTCCGTAGCGGATATCGGCGCCAAGCCCGGTCAGATGATCGGTCAGAGCGTTCTCCTTTGCGTCGGAACCGGAGATCCGAAAGCCTTCTTTCAGCAGGATCTCGGCCAGACCGCTCATACTGATGCCGCCGATCCCGATAAAATGGATATGAATAGGTTTGGTAAAGTCTACAATATACATGATTTCTCCTCGATCATTCGCTGCTGCGAAACACGCGATCAGAAGATGTGCAGAAATTTTGGCAGAATGTGCGTCGCAGGGCAGCAGTTTTTCTGAATGTTTATTGTTCCTCTCTGATTATACACAGATTTTCACAAAAAGTAAATATTCGGTAATGCTCCAACAGGCCCGCGCACCAGCTGCGCGGGCCGTATGAAACCGCAGAGGCAGCAGGCATCCGGCCATCGCGAAGCGATTTAAAATTGCCGGATGCCGTAACAGTTCAGCTTGCTGAACTGATACATATTCGGTAATGTTCCAACAGGCCCGCGCACCAGCTGCGCGGGCCGTAGGAAACCTTTTAAATATGAAGAGATTCATACATCCGAACGCGGTTTCGCTATGAGGAAATTCTTTCGGTGCAGCGCAGGATTATCTGCGATTAGGGTAAAATAAGATCAAAAAGCAGCAAAAAAATGGAAAATTATGGAGAAAAGCGTCAGAGAGTGCAGTATATTTCGGATGAAATGCAATATATAAATTTGCATTAGAACATAAAAGAAAACTGTTAAAAATTGATAAAAACGAAAATAAAATCCCTGGTATTTTATCGAAAATTGTAAAAAACGTGAAAAGTTAATTTTGAGAGCCAAAAAATAATAGGGCAAAAGTCATAAAATGGAGGAAAAAAACTTATAAAATATATAAAAAATGTTCACAATTCCGGAGGTTTGTGCTATAATCAAACCATCCTAGATATACGACAAGAGGTGATTGCATGATTAAGAAAGAAATGATAGCGATGCTGTTAGCCGGCGGCCAGGGCAGCCGACTCGGTGTGCTGACAGAAAAAGTTGCAAAGCCGGCAGTAGCATTCGGTGGCAAATATCGAATCATCGATTTTCCGCTCAGCAATTGTATCAATTCCGGGATTGATACTGTAGGTGTCTTGACACAATACCAGCCATTACGACTCAATACCCATATCGGAATCGGTATTCCGTGGGATTTGGATAGAAACGTTGGTGGAGTGACAGTGCTGCCGCCATACGAGAAAAGTACAAGCAGTGAGTGGTACAGCGGTACAGCAAACGCCATTTACCAGAACATGGCGTACATGGAGACCTACAATCCGGATTACGTGCTGATTCTCTCCGGAGATCACATTTACAAGATGGATTATGAGGTCATGCTGGATTACCACAAGGCAAACAATGCGGATGTGACGATCGCATGTATGCCGGTGCCGATTGAGGAGGCAAGCCGTTTCGGCGTTATGATCACGGATGGAAACGGAAAGATTACCGATTTTGAAGAGAAACCGGAACACCCGAGGAGCAATCTCGCTTCTATGGGTATTTATATTTTTAGCTGGCCGGTGCTGAAGGAGTCTTTAAATGCTCTGAAGGATCAGCCGGGCTGTGATTTCGGAAAACATATTCTTCCGTACTGTAAGGACAACGGCAAACGGCTGTTTGCGTACGAGTTTAACGGATACTGGAAAGACGTGGGAACGCTCGGCAGCTACTGGGAAGCAAATATGGAACTGATCGACATTATTCCGGAGTTTAATCTGTACGAGGAATTCTGGAAGATCTATACGAAAGGCGATGTGATCCGTCCTCAGTATATTTCCGCGGAAGCGACGGTAGAACGGAGCATCGTGGGAGAGGGCGCCGAAATTTACGGTGAAATACATAACTCAGTGATCGGAGCGGATGTAAGGATCGAAAAAGGCGCGGTGATCCGTGATTCGATTATCATGCGTCACAGCCATATCGGAGCGGGGACAACCATCGATAAGGCAATCATTGCAGAGAACGTCAAAGTAGGAAACAACGTGGTGATGGGCGTAGGCGAAGAGGCGCCGAACGTTCTGAAACCGAAGATTTATTCCTTCGGACTGGTGACCGTCGGAGAAAACGCGGTGATCCCGGATAATGTAAGGATCGGTAAGAATGTCTGCATTTCCGGTGTGACCACGGCAGAAGATTATCCAAATGGTGAACTGCCAAGCGGCGGGGCAATCGTAGAGAAGGATGGTGAATGATATGAGAGCATTGGGAATAATTCTGGCAGGTGGAAACAGCAACAGGATGAGAGAGTTATCCAACAAGAGAGCCGTTGCGGCTATGCCGGTAGCGGGAAGCTATCGGAGTATCGATTTCGCGCTGAGCAGCATGACAAACTCTCATATTCAGAAAGTAGCGGTCCTGACACAGTACAATGCACGTTCGCTGAATGAACATCTGAACTCTTCCAAGTGGTGGGATTTCGGACGGAAGCAGGGCGGCCTGTTTGTCTTCTCCCCGACTGTGACTGTCGGAAACAGCTGGTGGTACCGTGGAACAGCAGATGCGATTTATCAGAACCTTTCCTGGCTGAAAAACAGCCACGAGCCTTATGTGGTCATTGCTTCCGGCGACGGTATTTACAAGCTGGATTTTAATAAAGTTCTGGAATACCATATTTCCAAGCGTGCGGATGTGACGGTTGTCTGCACGGAGGGAAATCAGGTGGATGATATCAGCCGTTTCGGCGTACTGAAGATGAATGAGGACTGCCGGATCGAGGAATTTGAAGAGAAGCCAATGATGGCCAGATCCAATGTGATCTCTACCGGAATCTATGTGATCCGCAGAAGACAGCTGATCGAGATGATCGAGCGCTGCGCACAGGAAGGACGCTACGATTTCGTTAACGACGTACTGATCCGTTATAAAAATCTGAAACGGATCTACGGATACAAGATCGATACCTATTGGAGCAATATCGCGTCTGTAGAAGATTACTACAGGACCAACATGGATTTCCTGAAACCGGAGGTCCGCGAGTATTTCTTCGGAGAGTATCCGGGTGTTTATTCGAAGATCGATGATCTTCCTCCGGCGAAATACAATCCGGGAAGCTGTGTGAAAAATTCCCTGGTTGCGAGCGGATGTATCATCAACGGACAGGTGGAGAATTCGATTCTGTTTAAAGGGGCGTACGTCGGAAATAACTGCGTGATCAAAAACTCAATCATTTTGAATGATGTTTATCTTGGAGACAACACACACATCGAGAACTGTATTGTGGAGAGTCGCGATACGATTCGGGCAAACTCTTATCACTGCGGAGAAGATGGAATCAAGATAGTCGTAGAGAAAAACGAAAGATATGCCATTTAAATTACGAGGTGAAAGGGGAAGCTATTTATGAACATTACAGATGTGAGAGTACGCAAAGTAGCAAAAGAAGGAAAAATGAAAGCAGTGGTTTCAATCACTATCGACGACGAGTTTGTGGTACATGACATTAAAGTGATCGAGGGTGAAAAAGGAATGTTTATCGCGATGCCGAGCCGTAAGGCAACCGACGGAGAGTACCGCGATATCGCGCATCCGATCAACTCTCAGACAAGAGAGAGGATTCAGAATATCATTCTGGAAAAATACGAGCAGACCGCAGCGGAGGAAGCGGCCGTAGCGGAGGCGGAAGCATAATAATTGTAAAATCTGAGCGGGCAATGGCCCCTCCGGTCGGTGATCGGAGGGGCTTTTCCTGTAGAAAAAGCCTCTTCCCATTTCGAAGAATATCGTGTATAATTGCCGGATATGAGTGAATGGCTCCGAAACCGCTGATTTTACGGGCCAAAAGTTATATTTTTTCATGCAGGCATCAGATCCGTGATCTTTTGCCGCTTGTCTCACATTATGACGGAAAGGAGAACATAAAGGTATGGCATATCTGCCGGAAGCATTTTTAAACCGCATGCAGGAGATGCTCGGGGAGGAATACGAAGATTTTCTTGCGGCCTATGAGGAACCGCGTACTTATGGCCTGAGGGTAAATACCCGGAAGATCACCCCGGAAGAATTTGAAAAACTGAATGTGTTTTCAGTCAGAAGGATCCCCTGGGTGAAAAATGGATTTTTTTATGACGAAGATGTCCGTCCGGCCCGGCATCCGCTGTATGCGGCGGGAGTTTATTACCTGCAGGAACCAAGCGCTATGACGCCGGCCGCGTGCCTTCCGGTGCAGCCGGGAGAGCGGGTGCTGGATCTTTGCGCTGCCCCCGGCGGAAAAGCGACGGAGCTTGGCGCAAAGCTGAAAGGGCGGGGGCTTCTGGTGGCCAATGACATCAGCGCATCCCGGGCCAGAGCGCTTCTCTATAACCTCGAGGTGTTCGGCATCGACAATGCGTTTGTGACCAACGAGACGCCGGCTGCGCTGGCCGGCGTCTTTGAGGGGTTCTTTGATAAAATCCTGGTGGATGCACCCTGCTCCGGGGAGGGAATGTTCCGCAAGGAGGAAGCTGTTGCCAGGGACTGGACGCCGGAGAAGTCGGAATATTTTTCCGGCCAGCAGCGCGAGATCGTCAGCCGGGCGGTACGGATGCTTCGTCCGGGCGGAATGCTTCTGTATTCTACCTGTACGTTTGCGCCCTGTGAGGATGAGCAGACCATCTCCTGGGTCCTGGAACAGTTTCCGGAGATGCATCTGGTTCCTCTTCCGGAGTATGAGGGCTTTTCCGGGGGATGTCCCCGGTGGGGGAACGGAGAGGAAACACTGAAATACTGTGTCCGTCTCTGGCCCCATAAGATGCATGGAGAGGGCCATTTCCTTGCGCTCCTGGAAAAGGATGGACAGGGACAGGCAGAAAACCGTGTGCCGGAGAGAGAAGGAAATACGGGCAAGACAGCCGGAAAGAAAGAGAAAAAGAAGAGGAAGGGGGCAGGCAGCGCTCCCGGAAACAATTCCGGTCCGGGGCTGACCAGGAAGGAGCTGCAAATCCTTGAGGAGTTCCTGGAACCATGCGCCAGAAACTTTCCGACGGACCGGCTGGAACAGCGGGGACAGAAAGTCTACCTGGTTCCGGAATTGCCGGAGAATGTCCGAGGACTGAAATTCCTGCGCAACGGTTTATATATGGGAGAAATCCGCAAAGATCGGTTTGAGCCGTCCCAGCAGCTGGCGATGACCCTGCGGGCGGATGAGTTCCGGGAGAGGATCTGCCTGAAACCGGAGGATGAGCGGGTGGAGCGTTACCTGCGCGGAGAAACTCTGAATATTCTTCCGGGCGAGACGGAGAGCCCGGCGGGGTGGAAACTTGTCTGCGTCGGGGATTATCCGCTGGGCTGGGGGAAGCTGGTGAAAGGTGTGCTGAAAAATAAATATCAGAGCAGCTGGAGAAAAGCGTAACGGTTCAGGCGGCTGAACTGCTGCCCGAAAATCCCTGACACATACGTGACCGGCAACGGAGAAAACACCTGGAATTGTCAGACGTCCAGGTGCTTTTTGCGGCGGACAGAAAAGTTTTCAGATATTCGTGGAAAGTAGCTGAAATTAATAACAAAGTTAGACGAAATATTACGGAAATGTTACGGGAAGTTAAAAAAAGCTTTCTTTTTGAAGCAGACTATGCTATAATGGGTGCGAAGTTGTGAAAGACAGGGGTTACCGTTCCGGACAGGACAGTGACCGGCAGTACTTTTGAAGCCGAACTCTTCAGAAGTGATTTAAGATTCATGAGGTGTATGACATGCGAAACAAGAAAAAGTTCAGTCTGATCCTTTCAGTGATCCTTACGGCAGCGAGCGTGCTTCCGTGTTACGGAGCGACTACACAGGAAAAAATCACCAACGCTCAGAATGAACAGGCACAGACCCAGTCCGAGCTTGAGAGTGTACAGGAACAGATTGACGAGCTGAATTCGAAAAAAGGTCAGTCGCAGGCATATCTGACAGATCTGAATCAGCAGTTGGAAGATTTGACAAAAGAGATGGAACAGCTTCAGGAACAGTACAATGCGAAACAGCAGGAACTGGAGCAGGTACAGCAGGAACTGGAACAGGCGAAGGAACAGCAGGCAGAGCAGTACGATGCGATGAAGGAGAGAATACAGTATATGTATGAGAACTCCAGCAACAACAGTTATCTGGCGATGCTGCTGACATCCGGAGATCTTTCCGAATTCCTTAACCGTGCAGAATACATCCAGCAGGTGTCCTCCTATGACAGGGAAATGCTGGAAGAGTACATGACCACCGTTGAGACGGTAGAAGCGAAAGAAACGCAGGTACAGCAGGAGCAGGAAGAGATCCTTACTCTCCAGGAAGAAAGCGATAAAAAACAGGAAGCAGTACAGGAAATGTACGCTGCGACCTACCAGGAAGTCCGTACATACAGCGAGCAGATCGCAAGCGCAGAGTCCAGCCAGAGTGAACTTCTGGCAGAGATCGAGACGCAGCAGGAAAACCTTAACAGCCTGATCAAACAGGCCAAAGACGAGGAAATCGCGGCTCAGAAGAAAGCCGAGGAGGAAGCGGCAGCTGCGGCAGCCAAAGCGGCTGCGGAGCAGGCGGCAAAACAGCAGGCTGCTCAATCTGCATCGACCGGCAGCAGCCAGACGGCTACAACGACGTCCGGATCCTCCAGTGTGAATGACAGTACAGCTGCAGAAGAGAGCACAGAGAGCGAAAGTTCTTCCAGCGGAACCTATTTAGGTAAATTCCGTATCACCGGATATTGTGCATGTTCCATCTGCTGCGGCGACTGGGCAGGCGGAACCACAGCCAGCGGAACCACCCCGACGCCGGGAAGGACCGTGGCCATGGGCGGTGTTCCGTTTGGAACCAAGCTGATGATCAACGGACAGATTTATACTGTAGAAGACCGTGGAACCGCATATGGCCATGTGGACATGTTCTTCGGAAGCCATTCCGAAGCGCTTGCGTTCGGATCGCAATATGTGGATGTCTATCAGGTAAATTGACCGCGGCAGCTCCGAGAGAGGATCTGCTGCAGCTGATCTGAAAAGACCGTGTCGCAGGGAATATCTGATTTCCCTGTATGACACGGTCTTTTTATTTACAGCGGGTCAGGCGGACTTATTTGGCGAAACATTATGGGGCAAGCGATAAAAGGTCATGAATTTCATACAATAAATACATGACCTTGGGACTTTGGCATCATATGATAAAAGCGGCGTTGAAAGCCGCTTCGAAGGAAAATGATCTCTTGAGATTCTCTGAAAATAAAACTTGTAAAGTCCGAATACGAAAGGTATAATAAAAATACGGCCGAACGGTCTTATAAACATGACAATCATAAATGGATGTCATTTCCACAATAGAACAGGATACAGAAGAGCGGGAAAACAGCCGGCGCAGCCCGAACAGCCGACTGTTCTCCTGAAAAAATTACTCTCCGAATTTACGTTTTCTATCGTTACTGATTCCCAGAAGATAATCCGTGCTGCAGTCATAATATTTTGCCAGCCGGATCAGAAAGTCCACCGGAATTTCCCGGATCCCTTTCTCATAACGGGAATAGACGTCTCTGTGGCATTCGAGAACGGCAGAGATCTCCTTGATCGTCAGATCACTGTCGATACGCATGTCTTCTAATCGCTGATACTTCATATTTAAATGTCCTGTTCTGGATTCCATCGGTCTACGGTTACAATTCAGTCTGAACATCGGTGGGGAAAAATATTCCCGCAGGCGGCAGGTCAGCAGCAATTCAGCCGGCTGAACGGTTATACGGATCTGCAGCTGTACGGGTCAGGACTGTAACTCAATACTACCAACTGGCGCTATCTGATGACGGAAATACGGTCATACGGCCGTAAAAAAGCAAGGTGCAGAATATGGACAAAAGAAACACAAAAGAATGCGAAATGATCGTACTGCAGGCGATGGAAGCGATACAGGAGGAAGACGAAGAGACATTCTCCCGGCTCCTGTACCCGGTACAGAAAAAAGAATGGCAGAAAGAGACAGGGGAACCAGCGCTTCCGACCGCCCGGCAGCTCAGGGATGCCCTGTCCGAGATCGAACCCTACGGATTTATATTGCCTTATGAAATTGAAAATATTTGTGAAGCAGAAGATTACTATGGAAGAAACTGGTACGAAGAAAGCCAGATACCAGTAACAGCTGTTATCGACGCGTCCGTATACTGGTCCGCTACAGAAAAAAAAACACTCTGCAGCGCATGGCCAGTCACCTTTCAGTGTCTGAACATCGACGGCATATGGTATCTGAATCCCTACTGGGCCTGGGAATACCTGAAAGCCTGAAACAAGCCATTCCGGATCAGTTTCCAAATCTTCTTTTCACATTCGTGATCCCCAGCAGATAATCAAGACTGCAGTCATAAAACTCCGCCAGTCGGATCGCCAGATCCAGCGGAATCTGCCGGATCCCCTTCTCATAACGGGAATACACGTCCCTGTGGCATCCCAGCACCTCAGCGACCTGCCGGATCGTCAGGTCATGATCCACCCGAAGATCTTCAATTCTCTGAAACTTCATAACACCACCACCCAAGACCATACTACTAAACAGCCGTATAAAAAGGCCAAAAACAAGACCAAACGGCATTATCGGAAAAGAACACTAATCACATACCCAAAATCAGAAACACTGCCAATCTGCCATGTTTCCTCTCCTCATTTCCCGTCATCCCAGCAATATCCCCTCTTGATACCCGGTCATTCAACACCTGCTGCCTGCGTCCGTTCCCACCCAGTCAAGCCCTACTATATTGTCTGTAACATCTCCACCCCCTCTGCCGCATCCCCAACCCCTGCTGCCCCTGCCCGCGGTCCGCGCTGCGCTCCCGACGCTTCCCTCCCGGCTCCGGCGCGGTCCTTTTCCGTACATTTCATAAAAAAAACACAGAAAAGGTGTTGACAAAACAGACGTCGAGTGCTATCGTAAGAACATAGATGTTAGCACTCCACTCAAACGAGTGCTAACAACCCAAAAGAAAGGAGCGAACGGTATGGAATTGGATGAAAGAAAACGGAAGATACTAAAAGCTATCATCCAAACGTATCTGGAAACCGGCGAGCCGGTAGGTTCAAGGACCATATCCAAATACACTGATCTGAACCTGAGCTCCGCGACGATCCGCAACGAAATGTCAGACCTGGAAGAGATGGGATATATTCTGCAGCCCCATACATCTGCGGGGCGGATCCCTTCGGATGAAGGCTATCGGCTGTATGTCGACGAACTGATGAAGGAAAAAGAGAAGGAGATCACAGATATCAAGAAGATGGTGATCGAGAAAACGGACCACATGGAAAAGACGCTGCAGCAGGTCGTACGGGTCCTGGCGTCCAAGACAAACTATGCGACGCTGATTACCGGACCGGCGATGCACCGCACGAAAGTCAAGTTCATCCAGCTGTCCAAGGTCAATGAAGAGCAGCTTCTGGCAGTTATCGTAGTGGAAGGCAACCTGGTGAAAAATCAGATCATAGATCTTGACGAAGAGATCGACGATGAGCGTCTTCTGAAGCTGAATCTTCTTCTGAATACGCAGCTGAACGGGCTGACCATTGAGGAAATCAATCTCGGCATCATTCAGAAAATGAAAGAGCAGGCAGGTATTCACTCAGGCGTAATCAACAAAGTCGTCGATGCAGTTGCGGATGCGATCGCGGTGAGCGATGAGGACGTTCCGGTCTATACCAGCGGAACGACCAATATTTTCAAGTATCCGGAGCTGAGCGACAGAAAGAGCGCAAGCGGGCTGATTTCCACATTTGAGGAAAAGGAGCGCCTGGTAAACCTTCTGAAGGATACGGCATCTGAGGAAGACGGTGAGAATACCGGCATTCAGGTATATATTGGAAATGAGACCTCTCTGGAACCGCTGCGGGACTGCAGCGTGGTAACCGCAACCTACGATATGGGCGACGGGATGAGAGGAACGATCGGAATCGTGGGACCGAAGAGAATGGACTACGAGAACGTCGTGGATAATCTGAAGATACTCAAGACACAGCTTGACAATGTCTTCAAAAAGCCGGATACAGACACATAGAAAGGTGGAATAAGGCGTTGGCAGAAGAAAACAAAAATTTCAATGAAACAGCAAACGAGACGGCAGAAGAAAACAATGCAGCTGTAGAAGATACAGAGCGTGAGATCCCTGCCGAAGAAATTATGAAGGAAGCAGACGAGGCGGACGCCGAAGCCGCCGCAGAGAAAAAGGCGGAAGAGAAGCAGACGTCCGAGGATGAGTCGAAGGAAAACGCTTCCGGCCAGGAGGCGGAAAAAGAGTCTCAGGCCAAAGAAAAGAGATTCTTCAAGAAAAAAGAAAAGAAAGACAAGAAAGATGAGAAGATTGAAGAGCTGACCGATCGCCTGACCCGTCAGCTTGCAGAATTCGATAATTACCGGAAACGTACAGAAAAAGAAAAAGCAAGTATGTATGTGATCGGTGCGAAGGACATTGTGGAAAAGATTCTTCCGATCGTCGATAATTTCGAACGCGGTCTTGCGACCGTGGAGCATCCGGAGGATGATCCGTTTGCCGACGGAATGAACAAAGTCTACAAGCAGCTGACCAAAACTCTGGAAGACATGGGAGTTACGGTCATTGAGGCGGTAGGAAAAGAATTCGATCCGAACCTTCACAATGCAGTGATGCACGTGGAAGATGAAAACGTCGGCGAGAACATTGTTGTTGAGGAATTTCAGAAAGGCTACAAATACAAAGACATCGTAGTACGCCACAGCATGGTAAAGGTAGCCAATTAAATGTGACCGTTCCCTACGCGGAAGGGTTGCGATGAAACAGCAGATCAGTTAAACAAATAAATCAATCAGGAGGAAAAAATCATGAGCAAGATTATTGGTATTGACTTGGGAACTACGAACAGCTGTGTAGCTGTTATGGAAGGTGGAAAACCGACCGTTATCACAAATGCAGAAGGCGAGAGAACCACACCGTCTATTGTGGCATTCTCCAAGAACGGCGAGCGTCTGGTAGGCGAGCCGGCAAAACGTCAGGCAGTTACCAACGCTGAGAGAACCATCCGCTCCATCAAACGTGAGATGGGTACCGATTATAAAGTAGATATCGACGGAAAGAAATATTCTCCGCAGGAGATTTCCGCAATGATCCTGCAGAAGCTGAAAGGTGATGCAGAGAATTATCTGGGCGAGAAAGTGACAGAGGCGGTCATCACTGTTCCGGCATACTTCAATGACGCGCAGCGTCAGGCAACCAAGGATGCAGGAAAGATTGCAGGCCTGGATGTAAAACGTATCATCAACGAGCCGACAGCCGCAGCTCTGGCGTACGGCCTTGATAACGAGAAAGAGCAGAAGATCATGGTATACGACCTGGGCGGCGGTACCTTCGATGTTTCTATCATCGAGATCGGCGACGGTGTCATCGAGGTTCTGGCTACCGCTGGAAACAACCGTCTGGGCGGTGATGATTTCGACCAGAAGGTAACAGAGTATATCCTGTCCGAGTTCAAGAAACAGGAAGGCGTCGATCTGTCTAACGACAAGATGGCTATGCAGCGTATCCGTGAGGCTGCCGAGAAAGCAAAGAAAGAGCTTTCCAGCGCGACAACCACAAACATCAACCTTCCGTTTATCACTGCGACAGCAGACGGACCGAAGCATCTGGATATGAACCTGTCGAAAGCAAAATTCGACGAGCTGACCCGCGATCTGGTAGAGATGACTGCAGAGCCGGTAAAGAGAGCGCTGTCCGATGCAGGACTGACCGCTTCCGAATTAGGAAAAGTTCTGCTGGTAGGCGGATCCACCCGTATCCCGGCAGTTCAGGAAAAAGTAAAACAGCTGACCGGACATGAGCCGAGCAAGAGCCTGAACCCGGATGAGTGCGTAGCGCTGGGCGCTTCCGTACAGGGCGGTAAACTGGCAGGCGACGAGGGTGCAGGCGACATCCTTCTGCTGGATGTTACTCCGTTGTCTCTGTCCATCGAGACTATGGGAGGTATCGCAACCCGTCTGATCGAGAGAAATACAACGATCCCGACCAAGAAGAGCCAGATCTTCTCCACCGCGGCAGACAATCAGACCGCAGTAGATATCAATGTCGTACAGGGCGAGCGTCAGTTCGCGAAAGACAACAAATCCCTCGGACAGTTCCGTCTGGACGGAATCCCGCCGGCAAGACGTGGCGTTCCGCAGATCGAGGTAACCTTTGATATTGATGCCAACGGTATCGTAAATGTATCAGCAAAAGACCTGGGAACAGGAAAAGAGCAGCATATCACCATCACTGCAGGATCCA
>ERZ1643246.1825-NODE-1825-length-21958-cov-7.165092_pt1 | contig 21958 bp, 14 predicted proteins | sample MGYA00579265_ERZ1643246 | MGnify/ENA primary metagenome ERZ1643246 (study PRJEB29033, sample SAMEA4952261) | chicken gut metagenome | biome: Broiler Chicken; feature: Gastrointestinal Tract; material: Caecum | place: Ireland | collected 2018 | study: Broiler...
AGGATAAAGTCGTTCTGACCGGTTGCCGTTGTTCCGGTTGCGCGGCTTCCATTCTCATACAGACCGATCCATGTCTGGCCGCTGCCGCTTCCGATCACCTGCATTTCTACATGTCCTGTATTTTCTTCACCGCCGCCAGTCTTCTGTGCCAGGTACTGGTCTTCTGTCGGCAGATTATAGGTCGTACCGTCTCCGACTACCATTGCATAAGCCCTGTCCGGTCCTGACTGATAGTCAAACTCAACCGTGTAGACCTTGCCCGGCTCGAAACGGAAGTTCTGCGGGATCGTCTGGTAGATGATACCCGTGTTCGCCCCGTGATGCTTCAACGACCACTCTCCGTCAATGACGTCATCTGTCGCTTTCTTGTTCTGCCATCCTGCCTGCGTATACGGAGCATGGAGCTCTGCCAGATGGGTTACCGGATCGGAAACACCCTGGGCTGAGCTGAGCACAAACGGATACAGCCCCTGGACAACAGATTCGAAATCCTGTGTAAAGTTTCCGTTTTCATCATAATTATTCAGCGTGATCTCTACAATACGGATATCATCCATATATGTGGATCCCTGGCCGGCCTCTCTGAAAAGAGTCAGGTTCGCGGTCGGCCCTTCCGCAGTAAAGGACACCTGCATGCGCTGCATGTTCGTGCTGTGCTTCTGGTCGCTCTTTACATAGTTGGACGCGATCGACCTCATTGTATAATTGGAAACGCTGCCGCTTCCTGTATTGACGGCGATTTCCGCCTTTGAATCACTTGCATTGTCCACATATACTTCCGCTACATATTCCACGCCTGTCTTAAGCCCGGAAATCTGAGTCGTTACTGCCACATCCTGTGACGGGCTGTTGAATGCAAGCCTCTGGTCTCCTGTTGATGCTTTTTCTACCACAACTGCCGGATCATCGATATCTCCGATCCAGTCAGCCCCGTCAAGCGATTCGCCTGCGCCTGCATAGCCGTTGAATCCCGGATCTGTCACATACTGGTCGCCAAAGTCATCTTTGAGTGTCTTTGAAGACTCGCCTTTCAGAACAACATAAGCTGTCTCTGCCTCTGCTGTCAGAGTGATCTGTCCGTTCACAACCTGAACATTTACAGCCTCTCCTCTTCCCTGGTCAGACAGCGGATATACAACAACATTCGCAAGTCCTGCCCAGTCGTCCTGGAGATCCCATGTAGTTGTGCCGCCTTCCAGGTTCCAGTGATACAGCTTCTCTTCACCTGTCTCAGTATCTGTCCACGGAAGCAGGTACTCTACATCATTGAGAACCACTTTATCGTTGAGAGTGATCGTGCGCTCGATATAATCGTCGCTTCTCTGCTCTTCATTTCTTGTCACTACGACAGTGTCATTGTCATCATTCTTCAGAGTGATCTGCTTCTCCTGGTTGCCTACCGGAGACTCTCCGTCCTCGTAGTTCTCCCAGTCAGTCACATAGTAGTGCTGCAGGAACTTCGTCGGAAGGTTCTCTGTAAATGTTTCTCTGATATACTTGTTGAAATCCTGGTCGCCGCCCCAGCCTTCGAAGCCGTACAGCCTGAATCCGCCGAGAAGCGGATTGTCTGCCGCGCCGCCGAAGGACGGATAGTTGATGACCTGCACGTCTCTCTGGTCATTGCGGATGAAACGGATGATCTCACTGTTGTATCCCTTCGTTGTGTTTCCGCCGTATGCCGCGTCTGTCGCCCAGTGTGACCATGTGGAGTCATACTCGCCCTCGTACGGGAACTCTGTCGTGAATCTCCATCCGAGAGAATTGATCTGCTCAGCGATCCTTCTGGTCTCCCAGGCATCCTGGTACCATACATCCAGATAGATGAAGTCCATATTGTCTTCCAGCCCTGCTGCATACTCTGCGATCTCATCCATGGTCGCGTTGAGTGTTCCTTCGGACTCCCCGACATACTCGCCCTTATCCCAGTCTCCGCTGTAGAAATCAGTCTCATTGATACGGTCGAACAGCTGCACCATTCTCTTGTATCTTGCCTGGCTTCCGAGATCCCACAGCTTGTCGATGACATAGGACTGATCCAGCCATCCCCAGCCGTTTCCGGAACCGTTGGATACCATTGTGTTATTAAATGACTTGGACTCCGGATAGGACTCCTGCGCGTTGATATGGATACCGATCTCTGCGCCGTAATCATGAGCGATCCTGATCAGTTCCTGGAATCCTTCCACGCCGCCTTCCCTGTCCGCAATGTGCGCGTACTCAGAGTTCGCGGAGTCATGTCCCTCGCTTCCGTATCCCTTCAGCATAACTGCCTGCGGAAGTCCGTCTGTTGCGAGGTAAACTTTCTTGATATTGTCTGCTGTCGTCATGTACGGATTGGATACCATACTTGCAAAGTTCATGACAATGCGGTAATTGACAAGATTTTTGATATCCTCTGCATCCTGCGGGACATTCATGATGTCGCGGAATGCCAGAGCGCCGTCGTTCCAGTCAAGGTCACCGTCTTCATTTATGTCGCCTGCGATGCAGACTTTCGCGCACGGAAGCTCGCTTACAGGATACTCATAATCGCTCTTTTTCTGAGCGTTCGCGTCTCCGTCTTCATAATACCATTTTGCGCTTGCAAGGCTCATGGTATCTGCGCCGCTGTTCAGGACGACTCTTTCATCGCCTTCGATCTCGGAATTGCTCCAGAGGCCGGCGCTTAAGTTCCCGTTTGTGAGGAATGCATAGAGGTATCCGTCTGTTGTTGACGGGTTGAACCCTTTCTCCCATGTGATCTCTTTGTCGCCGTTTGTGACTGTAGAGTTGGATGCTTTCGCGCCGTTAAACACCGCGTCTGCCTCTACCGCGTCCACGGAGATAAGATTGAGCTGCGGGATGTCGATCGACGCGATGTCAGCGCATCCGTCATTCTTCGTAAGCTCTGTCACTTCCCATGTCAGGTCGTTGTCATCCACACTGATCTTCACTGTCATGGACAGATCGATCGCTTCTTCTTCATCCGCCAGAGACATGCTGTATGTCTGTGATGTTTTATCATTCGTTACTTTTACATTTTCCGGTGTGATCGCAGCGCCGTTGATCATGATCTCACTGAGCTTCGTCTCCTGCGCGCGGAAGATCGTCTCTTCACTATCCTTCAGCACGTATCTTGCCACGAGCGGGAAGTCTTTCCCCACATACACTGTCATGTAGTCAGATGCGATGGAGTCATAATCCTCAAGATTGATCGGTGTCTTCTCCTCCAGCTGGATATCGAATACATTCGCTCCGCCTTCTTCTACTGTCACCGTCTCTTCATATGCCTGATATCCCGGCGCGGTTGCTGCCACATTGTACTCTCCGACTTCAAGAGCTGCAAATGCGTATGTACCGCTCGCGTCTGTCTCGGAAGCATTTACGCCGAAACGGACGGTTGCGCCCTGGATGGGTTCGCCGTCTGCGTTCTTCACTGTTCCGGATACATCCTCAACAGCTGTGTAATATGTATCCGTCACCTGTCCGTTACGCTCTGCGCACCAGTCCCAGTTATCTTCCATGCAGTCTGTACCGTTGACTTTCAGATCGGCAAACTCGACTTTTGTCGCGCCGTTTGTCTTAACGCCGAATTTTCCCGTGCCGTTCAGCTGCTCTGCAAGTGTGAGCAGGTTCGGCGCGGACACGCTTGTCCTTGTGCCGTTCACGGAGACCGCAAGCTGCTCCCTGGAAAGAGAGATCTCGATCGTCATCTCCTCGCCCGTCTCAGGAGCCGGGAGGCCTGCAAGCTGCGGATAGCTTCCGCTTCCGTTCAGGTTGTACTGATAGTACCACTTGCTGGATGAATCATATCCGATATAGAGCCAGTTGCTGTCATTCTTATACATATAGAAGATACCAAAGTTATTGCTGTTTACCGGACGGAATGTAAGGGACAGCGTACCGTCAACCGGCATTGTCCTGTCCTGATCCAGCAGAAGCGCCGGAGCCGCTGTATTGGCGTTTCCGTAGGCATGCCCGCCGCCGTTATTGGAACCTCCCTGTACGGTGATCCATTTTCTTCCCTTCTGATCCGGGTCCGGTGTATCCCCGCCTTCGCCGTCATCGCCGACTTCTACGGATACAGACGGCTCCCAGGTCTGTCCTTCTGCGTCTTCTTTATACAGAGACCAGTTCCTGTAGTCAGCCGCTGTATACTCGCGTTCGCCGACAACAAGGTCCGCGAAATAAATGTCCGTATAAGACGTGCTGTATGTAGCTGCTCCGAAACCGATCTGTCCGGCCTCATCTTTCAGTGAATTAAAAGATGCATCCGTAACCGATGCGGTTCCTGACTCTCCGCTTGTCGTATTGTTTACCGTAAGCTCAAGTCCGCTGTCCTTATAACTTCCGGAAAACTCCACAACATCGTTCTGGTTCAGGGCCGGAAGCCCTGACAATCCGGGATATGCACTTGCCCCGTCTGCCGCATACTGGACAAACCAGTTGTCCGCCATTCCGTCATATGCGATGAATGACCAGTTGTTATCATCCACATATTTGTTCACAAAGCGGAAACGGGTGTCATCTTTCGTGCTTCCCACTTTCAGCGTAAAGCTGAAGTCTTCGTCTGTAACATCTATGTTATCCGACAGGATAAACGCTTCCGGAGTAGCGCTGCCGAAGTGCCCGTTGGCATTGCCGCTGCCGGACTTCAGGTGCGCCATTTCTTTCGTGATCGGCGCGGCAAGCACTTCCAGAGACGGAAGATACGTCATTGCCGATGTGATCACCATGGCCGCCGCCAGCGCAGATGCTGCCAGACTTTTCCATACTTTTTTCATACTTTTCCTCCTATTTTTTTATTTATCAAATAACGCTTCCGGCAGGGTCACAGGATTTTATCCGTGATCCTGCCTTCTGCCTATCTGATACAGATATACAAGTCAGACTATACGGCTTATCTTCTCCGGCTCTTTCTGCCGTTGACGCATACTGCTGCTGTCACAGCACCTGCTGCCATGAGCAGGATGATCCAGCCGAACGATGCGGTATCGCCGGTCTGTACAGCCTTGTCACCGTCAGCAGTGCTGTCTGTACCACTCGGTTTATTATCGGAAGGTTTCTCTTCGGTTGGTTTTTCATCCAAATTTGCAAGCGCTACGCTCAGTTCATTCAAAGCAGCTTCTATAGCCTGCTGATCTCTGATATCCAGCTCATCTGCGCTGTCAAGAAGAGTCTTCGCTTCTTTCATCGCCGCCTCAAGAACCTGTCTGCTTTCTTCAGTGAGACTGTTCAGATCTACTTTCAGAGCAGCCTCATATCTTTCCTGGAGAGCCGTAATATTAGCTTCTTTGTATTCAATCTTATTATAAGCATCCTCCAGCGCTTTTGCAGCCGCATTGATCTCAGCCTGATTACGGATGTCAAGATTTTCCGCATTCAGCAGCGCCTGAACATTCTGCAGCGCTGTATCATAAGCCGTCTTTGTATCTGGCGTAAGCTGCTCTGAATTAACATTTCCATAATTCTCCAACGCCTCGCTCAGTACGCTAAGATCCGCAGGCTTGTATGCAAGCGCATTGTATGCCGTCTGGAGAGCGGTTACTGCTTCATCTATATCTGCCTGATCACGGATATCCAGCTCCTCATTTTCCAGCAATGCATTCGCAGCTTCCAATGCTTCTGTATACTCATCTGCTCCAACGGCAACGATTTCAAGGTTAACATCGCCATAGGTAGAAACTGCTGCCGTCAGATCCGTTTTATCCGCCGCCTTATAGACGATTGCCTCGATTGCATTATTCAGAGCCTCTGTATAAATATCAACAGCTGTCTGCGGTACATTTTCATCCTCAAGAGCTGCATTTGCAGCCTCAAGAGCTGTTGCTAACACATCATACCCGCTTTCACAGTATTCCTCCACTATTTCCTCTGCTGCATTTACCGCAGTTTGGAGAGCGTCTTTATTTGCCACTGCTGCACTATCTGTAGAACGATAGATATTAATCTCCGCCGCAGATGCAAACATATTCGGCTGATTACCATAAGAGCTGTTGACCACAAGCCGCACATACCGTGCGTTAACCGGAGCAAATGTGATCTCCTGCGTATTGGAGCTGTCCTTCAGTTCTCCTGTTGCTGCCGGATACCATGTGTCTCCATCCATGCTGACCTGAAGTTCATATCCCTTCACGCCGCCATTGCCGCCTGCTCCTCTTGACAGATAAGAATAGCGGTCGATCACATATTCTTTATCAAGTTCAATCGTCAATGACTGAGGCAGTACTCCGTCTCCTGTTGACCCATAATGTGTATGCCACCATGTAGCCGGATTATCATCTATGGCAAGACTTGCGGGTCCCTCAGTTGCTCCTGTATGCTCAGAAGATGCGCTTGCCTGCATTGATGAATGAGGAATGATCGTCAAATCTGCCACCATGCCTGTTACAGATGCAGGCACACCATTATGGATATTTTCAATCGTACCTGATCCCTCTTTTATGCCTTCTGCATTTACGATCCCAAATGCCTCTTCACCCATTTCACATGTAAATGTAAGAGTATCTGTAGCTGAACCGGAAACGTATGCCGCCTCCAGCTCAGTCTCACCCATCGTAAGATTCAGCACCGGGCTTCCTATCACCATTACCTCCTGGTCAAACGTAACCTGTGCTGTAAAGTTGCTGCCCTCTCTGCCTGCACTGAAGGAAACCACTTCCGGGTCATCCATCGGGAGCTCAATATCTTCCGCAAGGATCCACTCTTTGTCAAATTCCGTATATTCGATAAATATACTATTCGGTTCCATCTCATAGAGAGATGCAAAGTTTCCGTCCGGAAGCTGTGTCAGACAGGAATAGAGGAAACGTCCGGGTGCATAGAGACGTTTTGCCAGCCAGTCGATCTGCACTCCATCTGTTGTTCCCCAGTTAATTGTCACACTGTCGTCATTCTCGCCAATGACGCCCATACGTACAGTTCCATCATATCTTCCTGATGTTGACGGATTAGAGAGCAGTACATATTCCTTCCCGTCTTCTTCATCATAATAATTGATTACCGACAACTGACAGTACGGTTCACAGTCTGTGATCACTACCGGGACATCCGGCTCCCATGTCGTGCCTTCGTCGTGGCTGATGGCAATACGCACACCGCCGTATGCCCTCATGAACTGGAGCAGGTCGCCTCGATGCTCACCTGTCTGTATCTCGATGATCTGGGATTCCGTGATTTCCGGCACACCGCTGTCCTGCGATGTATATGTAACATTGTCTTCTACTCTTCCATCATTGGGTGATTCGCCGCGATGCCATGTAGCACCATCGTCATCGCTGTAAATATTTGCGGAAGACTGTTTTCCATAAGAGTTTGTATAGTAAATCGGGAGGATAAGCCGCCCGCTGTCTGTCTGGATCCCCACACCCGGACCTGTTCCAATGAATTTCATCCAGTCCTCTTTGACAAGCGGGGTAAGATCCTGAGGTTGAGACCATGTCTCGCCGTCATCATCACTGTATGTAAGCCAGAGATATGCCGTTGTCAATACGGTAAGCGGAGCCGCGCCTGGTGCACTCTTCAGATAGATGTTTCCTACCCGCTCTTCTCCCTGATAAAGATCCCCAAGTTCTTTGTATGGAGCTTCACACTCTGTAATGACCTTGTACTCTGTTGCCTCACCAGCAGCGTCATACACAACACCGCCTTCTCTTACTGTATATGCATTCCCGTCAGAATCAGTCAACTGCAGATACTTCACTCCATCGATATCGATGTAGCCTGTCCCCTGCTGTGCTGATCCAAATCCGGTGGATTCCGGGAACATATCGATCAGAAGATAAATCCTTCCACTGTCCTTATCCTGTACCAGACAGGGATCGATCAGGAATGCGGAGTTACTTCCCCCATTTGACTCCTGATCCGCCAGGTCGATCACTGTGATCGCATCGTCAAATGTATCGCTGCCTGCCTCTCTCCTTCTTAAGATCGTATCGATATTTCCCCAGTCAGAAGAGTGCTGGTGACGCTGGTCAATTGCTGCGATCACCGTTCCTGCATTTGTCGTCAGCAGAGACGGGATACGATAACTTACTGAATCCTGATATCCTGAATAGAAAAGTGATTCCGGTTCCGTCTTATATGTTGTCTCCGGGTTTGGTCCCATCTCGGGCACAAACACTGTGGTGTTATGATACTGCTCAATGGTCTCAGCGGTGAACTGCTCTTCGTAGACAGAGACTTCATCGATTGCGCAGGCATGGTGCCAGTTTGACGCGTTTCTCAGAAGCCCGCCGACTGCCATTGCATCTAAATTACTGAGAGAGGAAAACATTGCCGTCGTATCTTTTGTCGCCGCCAGTTTTCCATCCACATAAACTGCGGTTGATGTCTCCCCAAATACCCATGTCAATGTATGCCAGTATGTATCATTGATACTGATAGGGCTTCCATCAGCATATGCAGCTGTTTCAAATGAATTGAGCTGTGTGGAATTATTTCTGATCTCCACCCCTACTTTATTATTATTCACATAAAATGTCGCATATGTTGCATCCGTAGTGCCGGTAGACCGGTCAGACACACTGTAAAGCCCTGTCAGCCCGCTGTTTGCCGCATTCATCCGATAGCGGATATTTACGGTTCCATGCTCCAGAGCTGAAACAGAAGCCAAATCCTCTGACACATCCTGCGGAGCACCCGTTGTCATAAGGTCTACTCCATGTATCTCATAAGCTGCATCTGAATTAGACTGGTCAAATGACTCATGATATTCCGTCACATTTTCAGGCGTAAACTGTTCATTATAAACAGAAATCTCGCTTATGCTGAAATCATTATGCCAATTCGTTCCGCTTCTCAGGAGACCGCCGATCGCCACTGTATCTGCATCTGAGACTGATGAGAAGAACTCCGTGTTTTCTGAAGTTGCCGCCTGTGCTCCGTCTACATATAAAATAGTCGACGTCTCCCCGAATACCCATGTCAGAGTATGCCATTCTGTATCATTGACGTCCTGATTGTCAGCAGTAAAACTATTCAAATCAGAACCGCCGCTTCTCAATTCCAGTCCTACTGTATCGTTCTTTACATAAAACGCCGCATATGTAGTATCTGCTGACTTCTGTGACACAGTATAGAGTGCGGTTAATCCACTGTTTTCCGATGCCATCCGGTAACGGATATTCACTGTGCCATGTTCCAGTTCAAGCACATCTGCACTACTTTTTGACACTTCCTGCGGTTCTGTAACCTCAAGCCCATTCACTTGATAAACAGGTTCTGCTGTTGACAGATCCGCCGCCCCGGCCGTCACCACCGACTGCGGGACCAGCATTGCCGCCGCGAGGACCGCCGCAAGCAATTTTCTTCGTTTTTTTCTTTTCACTTTCCTTTTTCCACCTTTCCTCCAACACCTGACCCAGCTCTCCCCCATATTTAGCTAATTTTTCTGCATTGAAATTTTATTTTCCCCTTATTTTTAGTTATTATATATTATCCAAATACTATTAACAATGGGATTTTTGTAAATATTGTCAAAAAGACTATAATTTGCAAAAAGTCCAAAATATATCTAAAATAATTTTCTCCCACTCCGCATGTTTTCGCCAAAATACATCTCTGTACGACAAAAAAACCGGATTCATACTTTTTTATCTATTTGTTCATAATCCATTCAAAACTTCATCACACTTTTTACACAACTCTTTCCTATACTATAGTTGTTCTTGAAGAAGAACACTTTTTCATAAACTTTTTCCCCCTTTGAGTCACGTTAATTTACGTGACTCTTCCTTTTTATATAAGTAAAAAGTTTTCTTTCTATATAAATAGATGATGTTTCCGCCCATTTTCGCCAGAGCAAAACAGGGATCAGACTCCTTTTACAGAATCTGATCCCTGTCTTTATGATCCGTATTTTATAATCTGGTCTACCCCTTTTATGATCTGGTCTACCCCATCATCCTCCCGCGCAGCTTCCCCCACAGATGGGCCTGCACGTAATCGTACGCCCTGTCATATATGAAGAGAGCGATCTGTCCGCCGAGGACTACGATGATCATCATTGTATCCGAAACCGCCCGGGCAAAGAGCATCTCCCGGAAAGCGATCACAATTGGGATATAGACGATATTAAAAATGACATATTTGGAGATCCAGAAGACCATCCGGCGGTTCCTGTACTGAGGACGCTTCTCCAGCCATCTCCACACCGCTTCGATCCCCCAGATATAGAATCCCATCGCCGCGAATGTGAGCACATAAAACTTATTCGGCGCTGTAATAAAGCCGAGCAGCACCGCCGCGATATAAAACGCCGCGCCTGCCCTCAGGCCGAATTCCCGGACAACGATCCCCACAAAATAGGACGCTGCTGCGAGCAGAAATAGTGTACTCGTCTCGATAATGCTTCCCAGCGCCATGAAAACAACTGTCAGAGCCAGAAGCAGTCCGCCGAATGCCAGTGTCCTCGCTTTTACATGCATGAACAAAGATCTCCTCCCATACATTCGCAGAGCTGGTCCGCTATACAGAGGTCACAGCACAGGTTCCCTGTACCGCACGAACCGCCGCCCATGCCATAGCCTGAGCCGTACCCGCTGTTCCGGTATCTCTGGCTGCTGAATTCAAGCTGGTTTAAGAGCTGTCTGTACTGGAGATTATTCGGCTCCATATTGACTGCCTGCGCCGCGTGGTCCCTTGCGAGCACATTGTTGCCCAGACCGGCATTGGCGCAGCCGCTCAGATAGTACCAAAGCGCGGATCTCTCCGGCACCTGATCCAGGGTATTGAGCGCCTCGCGGAATCTCCTGCTGTTGATATAATTCACCGCCGCCTGGAGCCTGGGATCAGCCTGAGCGTTCTGATAGCCGCCGGATGACCCGCCGTACCCGTATCCCGAGTATCCGCCGGAGCCGCCATAGGATGACCCGCCGTATGAATACCCTCCGGAACCGCCTGCCTGGCGCTCGTGCATGATCGTGTCATACGCTTCCTGCACTTCTTTGAATTTTTCCTCAGCCAGGTCTGCGAGCGGGTTATCTACATTGGCATCCGGGTGGTATTTTCTCGTCAGGTCACGGTATGCCTTCTTTATCTCATCATCCGACGCGCTGGGCGATACGCCGAGCACATCATATGGGTTTTTCGCCATTATTCTGATCCTCACTTTTCTTCATCTGTATCTTATTATAACGATTCCAGACTCCATCATACAATATATTGCGCAAAATGTCCACATCAAGAAGACACGGGAGCCGTTCAAACTCCGCCGTGCTCTCCGCGATCATCATACAGAGGATCTGCTTCATCCTCTCCTCATAATCTTCCGCCCCGTAAATCCCCCGCAGCGGGTTATACCTGTCCTTTTTCATATCTTCGGGCAGGTCTTCATAGGCGTCCATGATATAGATAAATTTCCCGAGGAAAAACCCCATCCTCCTGAGACCCCGCTCCCAGATATCCTCCCTGTATACAAAGAGCTCCTCCATCAGCCTGCCGAAGCATCCCGCTGTCCGGTCGATATCCGTACTCTTTTCTTTTTCACAGGCGGACAGCTCAGCAAGCGCTGTCCGTATCGCCCGGCTCTGCCTGGGATACGCCGCTGCGATCTGTTTTGCCTTCCCGCGTATCAGGCTTTTCGTCATGAGGCTCGTGACCTTCCTGTCATCCTGCCAGTCGTCTTCCATATGATGATATGCCAGCAGGACATTCATCGCCGCAGCATAATCTGTGATCTCATTTCTGAGCATCGTCTGCTTTTTAACAGGATGCACTTTGCAGCGGTGCCGCTCTGTCCCGGCAGCGCTCTCATACAGGGATGACAGCAGGATCACCGCAAATGTCATATCGTATGTCAGCGTCATCTGCCCCATGGATCCATATTTTTCTTTGAGCGTGCGGCACAGCCCGCAGTAGTAAGCCCTGTACTTCTTCAGGTCTTTTACTTTCAGCTCCGGCTCATAGATCGTCACATAACCAAACATCTCTTTCTCCTGTCAATAAAGCGGGATGCTATAACTCTAACGCACCTCCGTAAAAATCACTTTCCAGCCCGAACTGGCGGCATACTGTATTTGCCACACAGGTAAAGCCATCCCGGACGCCGTAATCTCTTCCGCCCGGAATGCTTTTGCCATATATCAGCACCGGGACATCTTCCCTTGTATGGTCGGTCGTCTTCATATATGCCGGATCGCATCCATGATCCGCAGTGATCATCAGCAGGTCATCCGGCTTCATATCCTCCATAAAACCGCCCAGGAACCTGTCAAAATCTGTCAGAGCCTGCGCGTATCCGTCTACATCTCTCCTGTGCCCGTACAGCATATCAAAATCGACCAGGTTCAAAAAGCACAGTCCTGAAAAATCCTTCCGGCTTATTTCCCTGATCCTGTCCATACCATCTGCATTCCCCGTCGTTTTATAGGAGCAGGTGATCCCTTTCCCGTTAAATATATCACGGATCTTCCCGATAGAGATGACATCTTTCCCATGCTTTTCCAATATATCCAGCATCGTAGGCGACGGCGGCGACAAAGCGAAATCATGTCGGTTGGATGTACGCTTAAAATTATCCGCTGACGTCCCTGTAAACGGTCTCGCGATCACCCGACCCACCGCCAGGTCACCGGTCAGCAGTTCTCTCGCTGTCTCGCAGTACGAATACAGCTGCTCCACAGGGACAACTGCCTCATGAGCCGCTATCTGGCACACGCTGTCAGCACTTGTATACAAGATCAGGTCACCGGTCTTTAAATGTTCCTCTCCGTATTTTTTTATCACTTCTGTCCCGGAATAAGGCTTGTTGCATATGCACTTTCTCCCGGTCCTCTTCTCAAACTCTTTTACGAATCTCTCTGGAAACCCATCCGGGAATACGGGCATTGCCTGATTGCTGATGATCCCCGCGAGTTCCCAGTGTCCGATAATGGTATCCTTGCCCCGGCTTTTTTCCCTGAGCCGCCCATAATTGCCCTTCGGCCTGTCAGCCGGCGTCCCGCAGGTCACGCCATCGATATTAAACAGTCCCAGATCCTGCAGGTTCGGGCAGGAAAACTTTTCATTTTTTACTACGCTGCCTAATGTATTGGTGTTCTCATCCCCGAAGTCTGCGGCGTCCGGAGCCGCGCCGATCCCAAAACTGTCCAGGACGATCAAAAATATACGTTTCATCATTCCGACCACTGCTTTCCTTTAAACTCACCTCTAAGTTTCCCATTATTTTACCGCAGGCTGTTCACTTATGCAAGCATATCATCCTGTGATATCAGCCACAATTGTAAACTAATATAATTTTCAAGTTGACAATCGCCCATCCCCGGCTTATACTCTGAGCATGACATACCCATGACCCGGTATGTAAAATCCGACTGAAAGAGGAGTGATCTCATTATGAAACCAGCAGAAAACCCGCAGCAAAATACAGGAACAAGGATCAGCCGTCTCACTCTGGCAGGGCTTATGACTGCCGTGCTCTGCATCCTGGGGCCATTATCCATCCCCCTGCCGTTCAGCCCGGTGCCGATCTCACTTACAAACCTCGCTGTCTTCTTCGCTGTATATCTGCTCAAAATAAAAGGAGGCACTGTATGCCTCCTTGTGTATCTCTGTCTCGGCGCCGTCGGGCTCCCGGTATTTTCTTCCTTCAGCGGCGGGCTCGGCAAACTTGCCGGTCCCACAGGGGGATATCTCATAGGATTTATTTTCCTCGCCCTGATCCAGGGCTTCCTGATGAAATGTTTCCCCGGGAAAACCGCTGCCGCTGTCGCCGGCATGGTCCTCGGCATGGCTGTGTGCTATCTTTTCGGCACAGCCTGGCTCGCTTTCCAGATGGAACTCACATTTCCCGCTGCCCTGACGGCCGGCGTCCTGCCTTACCTTCCGGGAGATGGGATAAAGATCGCCATCGCTGCTGCCGCAGGCCCGAAGCTGGTCTCTGCCATACAGCGGAACTCCGGACTGCCATATTGAACGGCGGCTGTGACTGCGGCTGCTATATGAAGCTGCTGCCATATGAAGCCGCTGCCGTATAGAACGGCAGCTTCGTCAAGGCGCCTCTCTGATCTCATATGAATAGCTGCTGACTCCCTCTCCGAACTGGATATCCGCATAATCTCCCGTCCATCTCTGGCTGCCCAGCAATCCTGCATTGTACGGTTCCAGGCTCCCAAGCACAGCGCGGATATCCTCGGGAGACCAGAGCGTGATATCTTCTGCCCCATCCTCATAACTTATCCTTTCAACATCCTGCGGGAGCGCTGAGAGCAGTTCTTTATACCTTCCGCTTCGCATGGATTCCCCCGAGAAATGCAGATTAACCGCAGTCACGTCCTCAGGCGCGATCTCCGTCCTGAACGTATATCCAAATCCTTCCATGCACTCAAGAGTATTGGCAAAGCTTCCGTAGACGTAAAAACTTCCCACACTCACCGTGCCATTCTCTCCTGCAATTCCCCACTGCCAGTCTGCGTCCGCGGCATCAACCGTATCACGGATCTCATCTCCTGCTCCCTGCGGGATATCCAGTATGATCTCGCCGAGAGGATCCCCGTCGATAAAGACATCCATATCTGCTGCCAGCACGTCTTTTTTGTACGCGTCCAGGAGTTTCCCGATCTGCTCTCCGCTGAGTTCAGCCGAAGCCGGGATCCCGTACAGATCACGGTATGACACTGACTCCACGTTGGAACTGTCTACATGGAAGACCGGGAATATCCCTTTTCGGAACTCTTCGCTCTTTCCAAGCTCATCCAGCGCTTCCCGCAGGTCTTCCCGACCCAGGCAGTATCTGCGGTACACTTCTCTTCCGCCCATCTGGTAACGGAACACCGTATTCACATACTCCTCCGCGATCTCACTGTCTGAGTCCGCCAGATCCAGCTCACCGGGCGTCATGCCTCCGCGCAGGTTTTCCACCCCGGTCTGTGCCAGCCGGTACAGCACTTCCTTCTCCTCATCAGAGCTGCTGCCGCCGGAAAGCACCATCGGGCTCCCGCCCTTGACATAATATTCCGGATATTCAAAATACACGTCAAATGAAGCCGGATTGAACGCGATGCTGCTGACCTTTTTCTCATCAGGCATCCATGTGTCATATCCGAACAGATCCAGACTGAAGATGCAGAGTATGATGAGCACGCCAGCCACGGAGACCACAGAAGACACCCAACCTTTCAGCAGCATCCGCATATCCTGCTGGTAGATAAACTCGATAAGCACGCACAGCAGCACCGCCGCGAGCAGACTCAGTACAACGATCCATCTCGTGCCTGCTATCCCCATAAATGCCTTTACGATAAAGCCGGAGAACAGTGCGGCAGGGATACAGATCATCACTTTAAACACAGGCGCTGTCCGTGGGAACGCAAGCGCATTCCCCGCTGCTTCTGATGGGTAGATCCGATAGAGGATGCAGGCTCCTGCCAGGAGAACAGCCGCAAGGACTGCCGCAGAAATAAACATTCCGGCTCCTGCCATCCCCGCTCCTGACGCCTCTGTCAGGCGGACAAACATTCCCGCCGGGGAAAGGCGCTCTGCCAGCGCAGTAGTGATATCTCCTCCCACTCCGGTATAAGTCTCAAAGAACGTCCCCTGCAGCGCAGGATACATATAGGCGACGACCGCCGGGTATACCGCGATCACCAGGGATGCCAGGAGTCCTGTCACTGTCTGGCCTGTCAGCGACGCCGCCAGGATACACGTATGGTATATGAGCAGGAATCCCAGGATCCCGCCCAGCATTGCCATGGCTGACTCTGCTGCCACCTCTCCGTTCAGGATCCCGTTTGCTCCTCCCACAGCGACCACAAGCCCGGAACAGATCACATAAGGCACCAGAAAGATCAGAAGACCCGAAACATACCTCACTGTAAACCACTGCACTCGTTTCACCGGGAGCGCATGGTAGAAATCCAGCTTTTCTTTTGAGTGGATGTACCCGAACCCGGTCAGGGCGCACAGTACAGCGCAGATAACGATCGCAGCCGCCAGGTATTGCATTGCGCTCCCGCTGATAAATCCCGGGAACCGGCCGCGGAGCTGCTCCAGCATGTACAGCTTCGCATCCGCTGCGGCGCTGCCGTCCACTGCCACCGCTGTGCCTCCGGACCGGCTGTCTATATCGAGAAGCGCAAATACAGGCATCCCGAGGAACAGCCCGATCCCGGTGAGTGCGGCGAGCCATCCCCTGTGGCGGATATCCGCCCGGATCAGTTTAATATATGAAATCTTTGATGTCATAACCTGCCACCTCCGTTTCGCTGATAAATATCTCCTCCAGGGTCAGCGGGACAGTCTCCGCAAATACAGCCCCGCTGTCCTGCGCAAGGGCGAGCGCCTTCTCCCTCGGGCCCCGCACAGTCATGGTCAGCAGGGACCCCGTCCGTTCCATCCTGATAATGTGGAGCGCACTGATCATCTCCTGCTCTCTGTGCGGATCTGGTATCACGCACTGGAGCTTGCAGATATTCGCCTTGATCTGGTCCAGCTCCTGGGTCAGAAGGAGCTTCCCTCTGTGGAGAAGTCCAACGCTGTCGCAGATATCCTCCAGCTCCCGGAGATTATGCGAGGAGATTACAGGGGTGAAGTCGCGGTTCATGATCTCCGAGGCGAACAGGCTCTTTACAGCCTGGCGCACCACGGGGTCAAGGCCGTCAAACGTCTCGTCGCACAGGAGATATTTCGTCTTTGCGCACAGCCCCAGGAGGATTGAAACCTGCTTTTTCATTCCTTTTGAAAAGGAGCTGATCTTCCGCTTCGGCTCCAGGCCGAATTTCTTCACCAGAGAGTCAAAAAGCTTCCTGTCAAACGAAGGATACAGCGTCATATAGTAATCCCTCATCTCCTCAATGTCCGCATTGGCGAAGTAATACGGCGAATCCGACAGGAAACAGATCTGCGATTTCACATCCGGATTCTCATACACGGGCGCGCCGTCTGCCAGCACCTCGCCGCTGTCCGGTTTTATGACGCCGCAGATCATACGAAGGAGCGTGCTCTTCCCCGCGCCGTTGGAACCGACCAGCCCGAATATCATCCCTTCTCTTACAGACGCGGTAATATGGTCCGCGGCCTGGATATCCCGAAACTTTTTATCAACATTCTTCAGTTCGATCATCTGCATCCTCCTTTTGATAGATCCGGTCGATCACCCGGATAAATTCACCGCGCCGGATCCCCAGTTCTTTTCCGCCTCTGATCAGTCGCAGCGCCTCTTCCAGAAGCGACTGCTTCTTCTGCCGGATGAGTGCGGAACTGTCTGACACAAAATTCCCTCTGCCCTTTACAGGATAGATATACCCCTGCTGTTCCAGCATGGCGTATGCTTTCTGGATGGTGTTGGGATTGATCGACAGCTCCACCGCCAGCGACCTCACTGAGGGCATCTGCGTATCCGGCGGCAGAGCGCCCTTTAAGATCAGCGCCTGGAATCTTTGTGCGACCTGCTCATAGAGCGGCAGCTTGCTCTGATAATCAATTGAAATCATGGCATCCCTCTTCTCTGTCCTGTGTGTATTAAGTATATTATTTCATATAGTACACTTAAACTATCATAAAAGCACGCTGCTGTCAATACTTAAGTAACAGTCCGGCCCGCGCCATTCAGAAAAGGTTAATTTTAATTTCCCCGGGAAAGAAAAAGCTTGTACATCTTTTCTTTTAGTGCTATGATATCTCTGTTTATAAGAAGACAGAAAGAAACTGACAGGAAAGGAACAGAAAAAGCGTGACCTATAAAGAAGCAAGGGTATATTTGGACGAGCTGTCCAAATACGGAAGTGTACTTGGCTTAGATGCGATTCGAGGTCTGCTGCGTGAACTCGGTGATCCACAGGAGAGCCTTCGGTTCATACATATCGCAGGAACGAACGGCAAGGGATCTGTGCTTGCATACACTTCAACGATCTTAAGTGAGGCAGGATACAGGACCGGGCGGTATGTATCACCCACAGTCATCTCCTATCTGGAACGGATCCAGGTCGATGGAAAGTGGATATCCGAAGAGATGTTCGCAGAACTGACAGAACAGGTAAGAGATGCTATCGCCCGTTTAGAGGGAGCCGGGAAGCCGGTCCCCACAGTCTTTGAGGCTGAGACGGCGATAGCCTTTTTATATTTCCGGGAAATGTGCTGCAGCCTCGTAGTCCTGGAAGCAGGGCTCGGAGGCGCCCTGGACGCCACCAATATCATAACTAATACTGTCTGCGCTGTGTTCTCCTCGATCAGCCTGGACCATGTCGGAGTCATAGGCAGCACGCTAGAGGAAATCGCAGAAAACAAGGCAGGGATCATCAAACCTGGCTGCACCGTAGTCTCCGCAGCGCAGGTCCCCGCTGTCACCAGGATCCTGCGGGAGCGGGCAACGCAAACTTCCTGCTCCTTTTTCCAGGCAGCCCCGGAACAGGCGCACATCCTGAGCTCCGGCTGTCAGGGCTCTTCCCTCTCTTACAGGGAGTTTTCCAATATCCGCACCTCTATGGCAGGCAGTTACCAGACCGACAACCTGACCGCCGCGCTGGAAGTCATCCGCGCGCTCAGGGCCCAGGGGTACTGTATAAGCGATGGAGCAGTACGGCGGGGGACAGAGCGGACATCCTGGCCGGGACGGTTCACCTGCATCGGGGAGAGGCCTGTCTTTATCCTGGACGGGGCCCACAACGCAGACGCCGCGCTGCGCCTCAGGCAGTCCGTGGAGAGCTATTTCCCCCGCCGGAGATTTTTCTTTATCATCGGCGTATTTCAGGACAAGGACCACAGAGCGATCCTGGAGACGATGTGCCCTCTCGCCGCCGCTGTATATACAGTGGACCTGCCCGACCGCGGACGTGGGCTCCCGGCCGAAGCTCTCGCCGGAGAAGCCCGCGCATACTGTCCGCAGGTCACCGCTTTCCCCGGGGGTACAGACCAGGCAGACGGGATCCGAAGGGCGGTGGAACATGCGCTGTGCGCCGCTTCTCCTGACGATGTGATCCTGGCATTCGGCTCGCTGTCTTATCTGCACCAGGTAAGAGATGCGTATGCCCATACAGTGGATACATATTTCCACACACTGGCACATACAGGAACAGAGGGCGGCTCACCCCGCCCGTATAGTACGAGAGGGAGGGAACTTTCATGATAGATGAGAAGAAGATCGAACAGGCAGTGCGCCTTATGCTCGAGGGGATCGGGGAAGATCCGGACCGGGAAGGGCTCGCAGACACCCCGTCCAGGATCGCCAGGATGTGTGCGGAACTGTACGGCGGGATGTCAGATGACGCGGGCATACATCTGTCCCGCACATTCACATCCGACAGCAGTGAGATGGTGATTGAAAAAGATATTACCTTTTATTCCATGTGCGAACATCACGTCCTTCCGTTTTACGGAAAAGCGCATATCGCATATATCCCGGACGGGAAGGTCGTGGGGCTGAGCAAGCTCGCCCGGACAGTGGAAGTCTTCGCCCGCAGGCTCCAGATCCAGGAGCAGCTCACCGGGCAGATCGCGGACGCGCTGATGGAATACATGCAGCCAAAAGGCGCCCTGGTACTCATCGAAGCGGAGCACATGTGCATGACCATGCGGGGGATCAAAAAGCCTGGCAGCCAGACCGTGACCCTGGCAAAACGGGGCGTCTTTGAGACGGACCCAGCTCTGGAAGAACGGTTTTTCCGCATGATGGACAGGAGGTAATCATGGAACGGGTAAACGCAATCCTCAGACACCCTGTATATCAGTCTTATTACCATCGTCTGGAAAAGCTGGAGCAGGACCGCCCCTTCTGCCGCCACCAGGCAGGGCATCTCCTCGATGTAGCCCGGATCGCTTACATCCGATGCCTGGAAGAAGGATGCAGCCTGGATAAAGAAGTCGTCTATGCGGCAGCCCTTCTCCACGATATCGGGAAGTCTCTCCAATATGAACAGAAAATCCCGCACGAGATATCCGGCTGCGTGATCGCGGCTGAGATACTCGGCACTCTGCCCCCGGAGGCTGCATTCTCTGAGGCAGAAAAAGAGCAGATCCTCACCGCGATCCGGGGACACCGCAGGCTCAGGAAGGAGCCGGAGCTCCTGGAACGTCTCCTGTACGAAAGCGACAAAGCTTCCAGGGCGTGCTTTGCCTGCCCCGCGGAACCTGAATGCAGCTGGGATGAAGAAAAGAAAAACAAGGAGATCCAACTATGATCATAGGCGCCAGAGAATTTGACACAGAAAACCACACATACATCATGGGCATCCTTAACGTGACGCCGGACTCTTTCTCAGACGGCGGGCGGCACAATGCGCCGGACGCCGCGCTCTCCCACGCCGCCGCCATGATCGCGGAAGGCGCGGATATCATTGATGTGGGCGGAGAGTCTACCCGCCCCGGCCACACACAGATTTCCGACGAGGAGGAGATCAGCCGGGCAGTCCCGGTCATCGAACAGCTGAAACGCGAGTTTGATATCCCCGTCTCCATCGATACCTACAAAAGCGCGGTGGCCGAAGCCGCTCTCAACGCAGGGGCTGATCTGGTCAATGATATCTGGGGGCTGAAATACGACAGAAGGATGGCGTCCGTCATCGCGGAAAGCGGCGCTGCCTGCTGCCTCATGCACAACCGCCAGCAGGCGCAGTACAATGACTTTCTGGCAGATTTTACAAAAGACATGGAAGGATCCGTAAAACTGGCGGAAGAGGCGGGCATCCCCAGGGATAAGATCATCCTGGATCCCGGTGTGGGCTTTGGCAAGACTTACGAGATGAACCTGACAGTCATCAACCGGCTGGAAACTCTGCATACACTCGGGCTTCCGATCCTCCTCGGGACCTCCCGGAAATCTGTGATCGGACTGACCCTTGACCTCCCGGCAGACCAGCGCGAGGAGGGGACTCTCGTCACCACAGTATACGCCGTGCAGAAGGGCTGCGCTTTTGTCCGGGTCCACGATGTGGCGAAAAACCTGCGCGCCATCCGTATGACACAGGCTTTGATGCACGAACACCGCTTTCTCTGATATCCGGCAGAAGCCCGGAAGAAAGGACGAACAGAATCATCATGTATGGCAAAGAGCATTTCGATAAGATTAAGATAACAGATCTGGAAGTATTTGCAAACCACGGCGTATTTCCGGAGGAAAATACACTCGGGCAGAAATTCCTCGTATCCGCTGTCCTCTATACCGATACGCGCAGGGCAGGGCTGACCGATGACCTCACCGCTTCTGTCCATTACGGCGAAGTCTGCGCTTTTATCGACCGCTATCTCAGGGGACACACCTTCTGCCTTCTGGAACGGGCTGCGGAAACCCTGGCTGAAGAACTTCTCCTCGCGACAGAAGGGCTCAGGAAGATCCGGCTGGAGATCAAAAAGCCCTGGGCTCCGATCGGGCTCCCCTTAAAAACTGTGAGCGTGGAAATCGAGCGCGGCTGGCATACAGCATACATCGCCCTCGGCTCGAACATGGGCGACAGGGAGAAATACCTGGACGATGCAGTCCGGGCTATGGACTCCATCCGGGGATGCACTGTAAAAAAAATCTCGCACTTCATCGAAACGCCTCCGTACGGGGTGACGGACCAGGCTGATTTCCTCAATGGCTGCCTTGAACTCCGGACGCTCCTCACTCCCGGTGAACTGCTGGAAGAGCTCCACCGGATCGAACAGGACGCCGGGCGGGAACGGATCCTGCGCTGGGGTCCCCGCACGCTGGACCTGGACATTATCTTCTACGACGATCTCGTCTCAGAGGAGGATACGCTCTGCATCCCCCATGTGGATATGCACAGGCGGAAATTCGTGTTGGAGCCGCTCTGCGAGATTGCGCCGTATAAAAGGCATCCCGTGTATGGGAAGACCGTGTACGAGTTAAATCTGGATCTGCGGGGGAGCTACTGTCAGAGTAAAACGTCCGAAAACAGTGAAGCGCGGTTATAGAAGACGTATTCAGCACGGGTGTGTGGGTGGCTTCGGCTCCGGGGCTCCGCTGTTTTCTGGTTTACTCAAGCCGGAAGGTCCCTTTGATGCGCCTTTCGCGGCGGACGGGGATATGGCGACGGTGACTTGGAGT
>ERZ1643246.1826-NODE-1826-length-21945-cov-8.641343_pt1 | contig 21945 bp, 23 predicted proteins | sample MGYA00579265_ERZ1643246 | MGnify/ENA primary metagenome ERZ1643246 (study PRJEB29033, sample SAMEA4952261) | chicken gut metagenome | biome: Broiler Chicken; feature: Gastrointestinal Tract; material: Caecum | place: Ireland | collected 2018 | study: Broiler...
TGTGGCGAAACAGGAATTTTTATCGGACGGAAGGTGACGCGGACTTCCGGGAGAGTTCCCTTCTCGTTACGTTTTTAAACGCTGCATTTGTCGGGGGCTTCCGGCTTGAGTAAACCAGAAAACAGCGAAGCGCCTTTCTCGAACACTTTTCAGCGCGGGGATATGGGTGGTTGAGGTGACTTCGGAATGAGGCTTGGAAAAAGTAGAAATCAGGGGACACGCGTTGGGAGCAGAAGAGAGGGTGTCTGAGGCGAAGCCGAGTTCCTCTCTCCTGCTCCCTGGTTTTAGCGTGTTCCCTGATTTCGTAGTTTTTCCTGCCTCATGGAGCGGAGCCGATGCCAGCCATATCCCCGCGCTGAATACGTCCTCGACATCTGCGCTTCACTGTTTTCGGACGGTTTACTCTGACAGAAGGCTCCCCCACAAATACAGATTTACCGATTGTTTTCACTGTACACCTCAAATGATTTTTCCATTCCTTCCAGTATCTCGGAGTACTGCCGGAAGGCGCTGCGCATTTCCATTTCGTTAAAGGGCTGGTTTTTATAGCAGATCCTGTGCTCCATTGCGGCCCAGAAATCCATGGAGATCGTGCGGAACTGGATCTCAACGGGATAATATTCCATCCCGTCCATATAATAGATCGGGACACCCAGGATAAGGTGGTAGCTGCGGTAGCCGTTGGACTTGGGGGTGTTTATGTAATCTTTTTCTTTAATGATGATCAGGTCAGACTGTTTTTTCAGGCAGTCAGCCAGATGGCGTATATCACGCTCAAAAAAGCAGATCACCCGGATCCCTGCGATATCGTGTAAAAGTGCTTTCGCGTCTTCGGGACTCTCCCCGGCATGTTTCTTTTTCAGCTTCTGTTCAATGCTTGCTTTATCTTTGATACGGCTGCTGATCCCGTGGATCGGGCGGCTCTCTTCCTGATCGCCTGCCTGATGGTTCAGGACATCCAGCCGCGCGAGGACCAGGCTGGCTGCGTCAGAATATGGATGGATCAGTGCATAGTATTGTTCTTTTGTCATCTGTATCATACTCCCTTCAACAACAGTGACCAGTTTATTGCAAAATTGTGAAAAAGATGTGTTTGAAATATTATGGTTTCATTATAAAAACATAAAGTCCGGGATATAAGTCCGCCCCGGATGATGAGGTCAGGGACTGTGATCCGAGGGTAAACGATTCAGGGGGGTCCGTGAACAGTGACCGGGGCTTCCCCAGATTTGATTTGACAATTGGGCCGGAGGATTATATAATGGGCAAAGAAACAAGGGCGTTTCCCACAGGTGGAGAACGCCCTTTTCTTCATTATCAGAGAGAAAACAGATCGGAAACGGAATGGAAGGAGGTTTCATTTTATATGCACGATTACACAAAGGAAGATATCCTGAGGATGGTGGAAGAGGAGGATGTGGCGTTTATACGGCTGCAGTTTACGGATATTTTCGGAACGATGAAAAATATGGCGGTTACGGTGAGCCAGCTTGAGAAAGCGCTGGATAACCGATGTATGTTTGACGTATCTTCCCTGGAAGGAATCTCAGGGGAGCTGGATTCGGATATGTATCTTTACCCGGACCTGAGTACGTTTGAGATTTTCCCGTGGAGACCCCAGCAGGGCAAGGTGGCGAGGCTGATCTGCGATGTGTACAGACAGGACGGGACGCCCTATGAGGGGGATCCGAGATATGTGCTCAAGAGGGCGATCGCCCGGGCGGCTGAGATGGGATATACGTTAAATGCAGGTCCTGAGTGCGAGTTCTTCCTGTTCCATACGGATGAGGACGGCCTGCCTACCACGCTGACTCATGAGCAGGGCGGGTATTTTGACGTAGGTCCGCTGGATCTCGGAGAGAACGCAAGGCGTGATATGGTGCTGACGCTGGAAGAGATGGGGTTTGAGATCCTGTCGTCCCATCATGAGATCGCGCCGGCGCAGCATGAGATTGATTTTCGTTATGATGAGGCTCTTGTGACAGCGGATAATCTGATGACATTTAAACTGGTCGTGAAGACGATCGCAAAGAGACACGGCCTGCATGCGACTTTTATGCCGAAGCCGAGGATCGAGACTTACGGTTCGGGAATGCATGTCAACCTGTCCCTGGACCGCGGCGGAGTGAATGTATTCCAGGACAGTGAGGACGTGAATGGGCTGAGCCGGGAAGGGTATTATTTTATCGGCGGGCTTATGAAGCATATGAAGGCCGTCACCTGTATCACAAATCCTACAATAAATTCTTATAAACGCTTTGTGCCCGGGTATGAAGCGCCGGTTTATATGGGATGGTCGTCAAGGACGCGCGGGCCGCTGATCCGGGTGCCTTCCGGGAAAGGGGTCAATACAAGGATCGAGCTGCGCAGCCCGGATGCTGCCGCCAATCCATACCTGGCTCTTGCGGTTCTGCTGGAAGCAGGGATGGACGGCATCAGGAATCAGATCATGCCGCCGGACTGCATTGACGAGGATATCCAGAAAATGACGCCTCAGAGAAGGGCGGAGCTTGGCATACAGGAGCTCCCGAGATCCCTGAAAGAGGCTGTTGAAGAGTTGGAGAAGGATGAGCTTGTCCTGGACGTGCTCGGGAGACGGCTGGCGGATAAGATCATCAAAGCGCACAAAAAAGAGTACCACGACTACTGTATGCAGGTGACAGACTGGGAAATCTCCAATTATCTTTACAGACTGTGACAAAATGGCATGTCAGACGGTGTGGGCAGGTAAGGAGAAAACAGAGTAACGGGGAAATCGGGGAAAAGATAAGGGAAACATAAGGGCAGACAGCGGGAGGTGACGCGGATTTGACGAATATTATTGTTGCGTTTTCCAAAAGGGAAAACGCGGTAAATATACGGAATATACTGACAAGATCCGGGATCCGGGTGTCGGCTGTCTGCCTGACTGGTTCAAAAGTCCTCCAGCATGCGGAAATGTGGAACCAGGGGATCGTTATCTGCGGCGCCAGGCTGCAGGATATGCCCTATACAGAATTAAGGGGGCTCCTGCCGGACGGATTTGAGATGCTGATCATCGCCCCGTCAGACAGATGGATCGATTCCCTGCCGGACGGGATCGTAGGGCTTCCTTCCCCGCTCAAAGCATATGACCTTTTAAATACATTAGAAATGATAAGCCAGGCGCAGGAAAGCCGCAGGCGGAAACGAAAGGAAACAGTGCGGAAGAGAAGCAGCGGAGAACGCCAGGTGATCGAGCAGGCGAAGGCGCTTCTTATGGAGCGGAACAGCATGTCCGAGGAGGAGGCCCACAGGTACCTGCAGAAGACGAGCATGGAAGGCGGAAGGAATATGGCTGAGACCGCGCAGATGGTGCTGTCAGTGATGGATCACTGATCTGTATTTTGACATTGATACTTTTTATAATAATGACGACCGGATAAAAGAAATAATAAAGAGCAGAAATAATAAAGAGCAGTTGACACAGACCGGGGTTCAGGGTATAAATGATAGCAGAAAACAAGAGAAAGTGTGGTATATAGAATGAAATTTACCAAAATGCAGGGACTTGGCAACGACTATGTGTATGTGAACTGTTTTGAAGAAAAGATCGATAATCCTCCGGAGCTGGCGCGCAGGATCAGTGACCGCCATTTCGGCGTCGGTTCAGACGGGCTGATCATGATCAATCCGTCTGACAGGGCGGATTTTGAGATGGAGATGTATAACGCAGATGGCTCCCGCGGAGAGATGTGCGGGAACGGGATACGCTGTGTGGCGAAGTATGTATATGATTATGGCCTGACGGATAAGACGGATATTTCCGTGGAGACACTGGGCGGGATCAAATATCTGGAACTGACCGTGGAAGACGGGAAAGTCAGGACTGTGAAAGTAGATATGGGAAAACCAGAACTGGAGCCGCAGAAGATACCGGTAAAGGCAGATGGAGACAAGGCTGTGGATGAACCGATCCTTGTCGGCGGAGAAGAGTACAGGATGACCTGTGTATCCATGGGCAATCCGCATGCAGTGGTCTTTGTGGGATGTGATGTGAGAGATTTCCCGCTGGAGGAGATCGGGCCGAAGTTTGAGAGCCATGAGAGATTCCCGAACCGGGTCAATACGGAGTTTGTCAGAGTGATCGACCGGCACACGGCAGAGATGCGTGTGTGGGAGAGAGGTTCAGGGGAAACTCTTGCCTGCGGTACAGGTGCATGTGCTGTGGCTGTGGCCTGCGTTCTGAATGGACTGACAGAAGATGAAGTGACAGTCAGGCTTCTCGGCGGAGACCTTCAGATCCGCTGGGACAGAGAAAAGGATACCGTATATATGACAGGACCGGCGGAGGTTGTATTTGACGGAGAATGGCTGGGATAAAGCGGATAATGACTGAAAAATCCGTCGAAAAAAGTGATTGTAAAGAAATTTAAAAAAGTGCTTGATTTTTTGGGAGAGTCTGATATAATAACCATGTTGCTTGCGAGAGCGGGCAACAGATAATGCGGAATGGTGTAATTGGCAGCACAGCAGACTCTGACTCTGTTAGTAGGGGTTCAAGTCCCTTTTCCGTAGCTGGGAATTTGCGAAGAGCAAGTTCCCTATTTTATCGGAGTGTGGCTCAGCTTGGTAGAGCGCTACGTTCGGGACGTAGAGGCCGCAGGTTCGAATCCTGTCACTCCGATTCCAGAAAACGGCGGAAAACCGGGCATTGCAGAAGATCCTGCAGTGCCCGGTTTTCTTGTATGGGTAAGGTGTTAAGAATTTTGTTAAGAATCTATTCAGTGTTCGAGAACCTGTCATAAAAAGTTAATAATATTTAAAGAGAATTTGCGCTTATATTAAGAAATGCTTCCTATAATCAGGTGTAGAAGAAACTGGGGGATAACTGAACGAAAAATCTTTTACACAATGAGGAGAGGGAAATGCGTAAGAAAAAAACCAGTTACAACTGGTATAAGATTTTGCTGTGCGGTCTGGTGTTTTTTGTGATCGGAGGCACAGTATTCTGTATGATTGCGGAAAGTAAAGAGAGCGCAGAGAAAAGAGCCAGGGCTGAAGCAGAGCAGAAGGCTGAGGAGGCGGCGAAAAGGGCAGAAGAGGAAGCAAGGATAGCCCGAAAAGAGTCTCTTTCCCTGAAACCCGGTGTGCCGGCAGGGACTCTGGAGCCGGATCGGGATGAGAAGATCGTCTATCTGACATTTGATGACGGCCCTTCTGAAAATACGCAGAAGATACTTGATATACTCAAAGAATATAATGCGAAGGCAACTTTTTTTATCACAGGCGCAGATGAGGAACACAGACCTCTGATCAAAAAGGCCTATGAAGAGGGACATACCATAGGTCTGCATACATATTCTCATAACTATTCGGAAGTTTATGCATCTGAGGAAGCTTATTTTAAAGATCTGGAAAAAGTGGGGAAGACTGCAGAGGAACAGATTGGGTTCGTGCCTTATCTCATAAGGTTCCCGGGCGGTTCATCCAATGAAGTGTCGGCAAAATATTCTCAGGGGATCATGTCAAGGCTGACAGAAAAGGTCATGGAAAAAGGCTACCAGTATTATGACTGGAATGTGGACAGCGGGGATGGGAGCGGAGCCGGCACCGAAGAGATCAAAAGCAGGTCAGTCACAGAACGGTACAGCCATGTGATGATACTCTTTCATGATTCGTCGACAAAGAGTGCGACAGTGGACGCACTGCCTGCGGTCATTGATTACTATAAAGAGCGTGGATATGAGTTCCGCGCCATTGACAGGGAAAGTTTTGTCTCCCACCATGCGGTGAAGAACTGAAGAAAAGCAAAAAGCGCGGAGACAATGCTTTATCGACTTATACCCTTTTCTGTGCTATGATTATGGATGCATAATGATAGACAGAAAGGGGTATTTTCTATGGGAAATACGTCTGATAATAAAGCAGATAAGACAACTGGGCAGAAGCAAAAGCACTTAAATATCGGCATCCTCGCCCATGTAGACGCGGGCAAGACAACACTGTCAGAGGGGATGCTTTATTTGAGCGGCAGGCTCCGCAGTATGGGGCGGGTCGACCACGGGGATGCGAACCTCGATACATATGAACTGGAGCGTGAGCGCGGCATCACGATCTTTTCCAAGCAGGCGATGTTTCAGTGGCGGGATATGGAGGTGACTCTCCTTGACACGCCGGGGCATGTGGATTTTTCTGCGGAGATGGAACGTGTGCTCCAGGTGCTGGACTGTGCGGTGCTCGTGATCAGCGCGGCGGACGGTGTGCAGAGCCATACCATGACGCTCTGGAAGCTTTTGAAGCGGTATGGGATCCCGGTGTTTCTTTTTGTCAATAAGATGGACCGGGATGATGCGGACAGGGAAGGCCTTATGGAAGAGCTGAGAGAAAGACTCAGCGAAGGCTGCGCGGATATGGAAAGCATCTATGCCGGTGACGAAGAGAAGACGGAGAACATGGCGGTGTGCGATGAAGCGATGCTGGAAGAATATTTGGAGACGGGGGCTGTCGGGAAAGAGACGCTGAGAAGGGCAGTGGCGGCGAGAAAGGTCTTCCCCTGCTGGTTCGGTTCTGCCCTCAGGGCAGAGGGGATCACAGAGCTTCTGGATGGGATCGCAGAGCTCTCGCCCAGCCCTGTATACGGGCCGGAGTTCGGGGCAAAAGTATACAAAATATCACGCGACAGCCAGGGGAACAGGCTGACCTGGCTTAAGGTGACAGGGGGCGCCCTGAAGTTGAAGGAGACTCTCACGGATGTTTCGGGCAAGGTCAATCAGATCCGGATCTATTCCGGAGAGAAATATGAGCTGGTCCAGGAAGTGCAGGCGGGGAGCGTGTGTGCGGTGACCGGGCTGGAGGAGACGCATCCGGGACAGGGGATCGGCTGTGAAGAGGCATCCGACCTGCCGGTGCTGGAGCCGGTGCTCACTTACCGGATCGAACTGCCTGACGGGTGCGATGTGCACACCATGCTGAGGGATCTGCGCCAGATCGAGGAAGAAGACCCGCAGCTGCATGTGGTGTGGGCGGAGGAGACGGCTGAGATCCATATCCAGCTCATGGGTGAGGTCCAGACAGAAGTCCTCCAGCAGATGGTGAAGGCGCGTTTCGGCGTGCTCATCGGATTCGGAGAGGGGAAGATCGTTTATAAAGAAACGATCAAAGCTCCTGTGGAAGGCGTGGGGCATTTTGAACCGCTCAGGCATTACGCCGAGGTGCATCTCCTCCTGGAACCGGGAGAGAGGGGCTCGGGGATGCAGTTCCTGTCGGAGTGCAGTGAGGATGTCCTGGACCGGAACTGGCAGAGGCTGATCCTGACACATCTGGAAGAGCGGGAGCACAAAGGCGTCCTGACCGGGTCTGCCGTGACAGATATGCGGATCACCCTGCTGACCGGGCGGGCGCATCAGAAACATACGGAGGGCGGGGATTTCCGGCAGGCGACCTACCGGGCGGTCCGCCAGGGGCTGAGGAAGGCGGAGAGTATCCTGCTGGAGCCCTATTATGAGTTCCGTATGGAGCTGCCCATGGAGAATGTAGGAAGGGCGATGTCGGATATCCAGAGGATGAGCGGCAGCTTTGAAGGGCCTGAGGCTGAGAATGGGCAGGCAGTGCTCACGGGCAGCGCACCGGTGTCGGAAATGCGGGGATACCAGAAGGAATTCGCCGCATACACAGGCGGGTTTGGCAGGATGTTCTGTACGGTCAGGGGGTATGATGTCTGTCACAACAGCGAAGAAGCAGCTGCGCGGATCGGCTATGACCCGGATATGGATGTGGAAAATACCGCGGATTCCGTCTTCTGTTCTCATGGCGCAGGGATTATCGTGCCCTGGTATGAGGTGGAAGAGCATATGCATGTGGAGAGCGGCGTGAGAGAAACTCCTTCCGGCCAGGAGCTTCCGCCTGTTCCGGTTATCAAACCGGCAAGGCGTACGATCGAGCTGACGCAGGAGGAACTGGATGCGATCTATGTGCGCACGCCGGACCCTGTGAAGAGAAGTGTGAGCAGCCGTCCGGTGACTGTGTCTGCGCAAAGTGAGGATGTATCAGGAAAAAGTGGGATACAGACGGGCAGGTCAGGAAAAAAGAAAGGAGACTGGGAAGAGTACCTTCTTGTGGACGGCTATAATATCATCTTTGCGTGGGATGACCTGCGGGAACTGTCAGAAACGGATCTTGCGGCGGCGAGAGGAAAGCTGGCGGATATCCTGTGCGATTATCAGGGGTACCGGAAGTGCACGCTGATCCTTGTCTTTGACGCGTACAAGGTGGAAGGAAATCCGGGGGAAGTGGCGCGGTATCACAATATCCACATTGTCTATACGAGAGAGGCGGAGACGGCGGATCAGTATATTGAAAAGACTGTGAGGCGGATCTCGCGGAAACACGAAGTGACGGTTGCCACTTCGGATGCATTGGAGCAGGTGATCATCCTGGGGCAGGGAGCCCGGAGGATGTCAGCGGCAGGGCTGAAGGAAGAAGTGGAGCTTGCGAGAAAGGAATTGCGTGAAGAGCATCTGGGAAGAGGAGAGGGACTCAGGCATTATCTGTTTGACCATCTGGGGGGAGAGGATGCGGAAGAAATGGAACGCGTACGCCTGGGGAAGGAGTAAGGTCTGAATTGGTCTGCAAACTGGCCTGCATAAAAAACTCATAACTGGACATTTTAATATGACCACGCCGGTGCTAATATACCTGTATCATACAGGAAAAGAGGATACGCACATGGAAAAGAGAAATGAAACGGTCGTAAAGCTTGCGCAGACAGCGCTGATGGCAGCGCTCTGCTTTGTGTCATTTACATTTTTGCAGATCAAGATACCGCTGCCTGGGGGAGACGCTACGTCCTTCCATCTCGGCAATACCTTCTGCGTGCTCGGGGCGCTCATACTGGGCGGCTGGTACGGCGGACTGGCAGGCGCGGTGGGGATGACGATCGCGGATGTGCTTGACCCGGTCTATATCGTTGGCGCTCCGAAGACGTTTGTCCTGAAGCTCTGCATCGGCCTGATCACAGGGCTCGTAGCGCACAGATTCGCAAAGATCAATGAGAGCACGGACAAAAAATATATCTTCCGCTGGAGCACCATTGCGTCAGTAGCTGGGCTTGGATTTAATGTGATCGCTGATCCGCTGGCAGGGTATTTTTATAAGCAGTATATCCTCGGACAGCCGCAGCAGATGGCAGAGGTCCTCGCGAAATGGAGCACGGCGACTACATTTGTCAATGCGGTGGTATCCGTACTGCTGGCGGGTGTGCTGTACAATGCGCTGCGCCCGGTGCTTCTGAAGACCGGTATGATCCATGCGACAAGGACGAAAACTTCACATGAAATGGCAAATTGACCGCAAATTGACAGCAAAAAATGCGGAAAATGATAAAATTAACAATTTTCTGGTGACTTTTTACCTTGTTCAATGGTATTATTAATGAAACGGCTTAATATCCTATAACAATCATGAGAGTGAGGTAAGAAAGATGAATTGTGTGAAATGTTATCAGGAAATTCCTGAAGGGTCAAGATTCTGCCCATATTGTGGAGCGGAGCAGACAGCAGCATCGGTGAGTGAGCAGCCGGCAGACGCTGTGCAGGCGACAGCAGAAACGGTAAATGAACAGCCGGCAGACGCTGTGCAGACGACAGCAGAAACGGTAAATGAGCAGCCGGCAGACACTGCGCAGACTGCGTCTGCTGCACCGTACCAGGATCCCTATAACGCAGGGGATCAGGGAGCGTACAGTTATGGAAACAGCAGCCAGAATAACAGCTATCAGAACAACAGTTACCAGAATAATAACTACCAGAACAACAATTACCAGAACAGCAGCTGTCAGAGTAATGGTTATCAGAATGGAAATTATCAGAATACACCGTCATACCAGCAGGGTCAGGGCGACACCGTGAACTGGGTTCCGTATCTGGTGGTGTCGATCATATCTACGCTTTGCTGCTGTATCCCGTTTGGTATCGTTGCGATCGTATTTTCTGCGAAGATCAACAGTGCAGTGACATCAGGGAATATGGAAGAGGCGAAGAAAGCAGCGAAAACGGCAAAGATCTGGATCATTGTGGCAGTTGTTGCAGGGCTTATCGCTAATATCGCTTTCCTGGTGATCACGGCGATGAGCGGTGCCGGCTCTTACTACTATTATTATTAAATCATGAGGTGGGAACGAGGCAGGATACTGGGTGACAGGATACGGCAGAGCTGGAAGGCAAGGCTTGGCCTGTCGGCCTGTGCGGCGGCTTTGGCCTGCGCAGGGGCGCTGTACCTGTATTTTATGGGACCGGGGAATATTCCTCTGATCTGTGTGTTCCATGAGGTTACGGGACTGTACTGCCCGGGATGCGGGGCAGGGCGGGCGTGTTATTCGATCCTGCACGGACAATTCCTGGAGGCATTCTGTTATAATCCTCTTATGACGGTCCTGCTTCCTCTGATCGGGCTGTATATCGCAGCACGGATGGTGGATTGGGTCGTTACGGGAGGAAATCATATAGACAGGAAGATCAATGTAAAGTTCCTTACCTGGGTGCTGGTGATCGTAGTGGTGTACGGTGTGTTGAGAAATATCCCTGTATTTCCGTTTACGCTGCTGGCGCCGGAAGGGCTTTGGCAGATATTGTAAAGGAGAAGATTATGAAAATATGTCCGAAGTGTAACAGGCAGTGTGATGATAATACTGCCTTCTGTCCGGAATGTGGGACACCGCTTCCGCAGCAGCAGTATAATGATTCTCAGCAGTACAATGATTCTCAACAGTACAACAATTTTCAGCAGTATAACAATGGCGGGGGTTATGGTCAGCCGGGCTATTATTCTGCTTCCCGGTTTGGGATCACTCCGAGGAGCATTCCGTTGTGTATTATATTTACCCTTATTACGTGTGGAATCTATGGAATCTACTGGATGATCAAGCTGAATGATGAGGTGAATATTGTTTCCGGCGAGCCTCAGGCAACATCCGGCGGGATCGTATTTCTCTTAACAATCGTTACCTGTGGGATCTATGGGCTGTACTGGCTCTATAAGATGGGAGAGCGGTGCGACAGGATCAAAGGAGTGAATGGAAGTTCAGGCATCCTTTATCTGATACTGGGACTTGTCGGGTTCAGCATTATCAGTTACTGCCTGATCCAGGATACGCTGAACAAAGCAGCATAAAAGCGGCATAAACAATCTTGCGGGCAAAATGGCGAGAGAATTGGTTCCCCGGGGACAGGGCAGCCTGTATACAAAAGGCTTCCTGCCCCGGGGTTTTTATGGTATAATGATTGCACATTCGTGCAATCCGAAGCGGTTTCACCGCTTCGCCCCGCGGTGTATTCTTTTCTGTGTGCGTGGTATATTGGATGGCACAAAAGAGGTCTGAAATTATCTGTGAATATGGAGGAAATGAAAATGATCAACAAATTAGTAGAGAAAATCAGGAAGACGGGAGCGCCCATTGTTGTCGGGCTGGATCCGATGCTCAGCTATATCCCGCAGCATGTGCAGGATAAAGCATTTGCAGAGTACGGAGAAACTCTGGAGGGGGCTGCGGAAGCAATCTGGCAGTTCAACAAGGAAATCGTGGATAAGACTTATGACCTGATTCCCGCGGTAAAACCGCAGATCGCGATGTATGAGCAGTTCGGCGTGCCAGGGGTGGAAGCGTTCAAGAAGACAGTAGACTACTGCAAGTCAAAAGATCTTGTGGTGATCGGAGATATCAAAAGAGGAGATATCGGTTCCACATCAGCGGCATACGCAGTGGGACATCTCGGAAAAGTTAAGGTAGGCAGCAAAGAATATGTTCCGTTTGACGAGGATTTTGCGACAGTGAACCCTTATCTTGGTTCCGATGGTGTTAAACCGTTTATCGAGGTCTGCAAAGAAGAAAAGAAAGGCCTTTTCATCCTTGTTAAGACATCCAATCCTTCCAGCGGGGAGTTCCAGGACCGCCTGATCGACGGGCGCCCGCTGTATGAGCTGGTCGGTGAGAAAGTCGCTGAATGGGGCGCGGACTGTATGGGAGATGAGTACAGCTATATCGGAGCAGTAGTCGGTGCTACATACCCGGAGATGGGAAAAGTGCTCAGGAAGATCATGCCGAAATCCTATATCCTCGTACCGGGATACGGCGCTCAGGGAGGACAGGGAAAAGACCTTGTACATTTCTTCAATGAGGACGGACTTGGCGCGATCGTGAATTCCTCCCGAGGGATCATCGCTGCGTACAAGCAGGAGGCGTACTCAAAGTTTGGTGCAGAGAATTTCGGGGATGCGTCGAGAGCGGCGGTTGAAGCGATGATTGCAGATATTAGCGGTGCACTTGCCGGTAAATAAAAAGTGAAAGGGGTCAGACCCCTTTTGGGTAAATCGTCTGAATATTCAAAAAAGGAGCACGTATGGCAAGAAAGAAGGAAAATGCGGTCATCCTTTCCCAGGAGATGATCGCCAGGGATATTTACAGCATGTGGATAAAAACGGACGCGGCAAAGGAAGCGGCGCCCGGACAGTTTATATCCATGTATACGAATGACGGGAGCAGGCTCCTGCCGAGGCCGATCAGTATATGTGAGATTAACAAAATGGACAGCAGCCTCAGAGTTGTGTACCGGGTGACCGGGAAGAATACAGGGACCGAGCTGTTTTCCAGGATGAAAGCAGGGGACACAATCCCGGTGATCGGACCCCTTGGAAATGGATTCCCGTATAAGGAGGCTTCGGGAAAGAAGGTCTTCCTCATGGGCGGCGGGATCGGGGTGCCGCCAATCCTTGAGCTGGCGAAGCAGATGGAATGCGGGAAAAAACAGATCATCATGGGATACAGGGATGCAGAGACATTTCTGAAAGATGAGTTTGAAAAATATGGTGAGGTATATGTTTCCACTGAGGACGGCAGTGTGGGGACAAGGGGGAATGTCATGGACGCGATCCGGGAAAACGGGCTGGAAGCGGATGTGATCTTTGCCTGCGGACCGACTCCAATGCTCCGCGCAATTAAAGAATATGCTGAGAAAAATAATATTGTATGCTATCTTTCTCTGGAGGAAAGGATGGCGTGCGGGATCGGCGCCTGCCTTGCCTGTGTCTGCCAGACAAAGGAGAAGGATCACCACAGCAATGTCAATAATAAGAGGATCTGTAAGGATGGTCCGGTCTTTCTGTCAACGGAGGTGGAGATCTGATGGATACGAGAGTGAATATCGCGGGTGTAGAGTGGAAAAATCCGGTGACAGTCGCCTCGGGCACATTTGGCTCGGGAGCGGAGTTCGCGGAATTTGTGGATCTGAACCGGCTTGGGGCAGTGACGACAAAAGGTGTGGCAAACATCCCGTGGGCAGGGAATCCGACACCGAGGGTGGCGGAGACTTACGGCGGTATGATGAACGCAGTGGGGCTGCAGAATCCGGGGATCGATGTGTTCTGCGAGAGGGATATCCCGTTCCTCAGACAGTATGATTCAAAGATCATTGTGAATGTATGCGGAAAATCTGAGGAGGACTACTGCGAAGTTGTAGAGCGCCTGGCGGATGAGGATGTGGATATGCTGGAGATCAATATCTCCTGCCCGAATGTAAAAGAAGGCGGCATCGCCTTTGGTCAGGATCCCGGGGCAGCGGAAAAGATCACAAAGGCTGTCAAGAAATACGCAAAGCAGCCGGTGATCATGAAGCTGAGCCCCAATGTGACCAGCATCGCTGAGATGGCTAAGGCGGTGGAAGCCGGCGGCGCGGATGCGGTTTCGCTGATCAATACGATCACAGGGATGAAGATTGATATCCGCAGAAAAACATTCCTCCTGGCGAACAGGACCGGCGGTGTGTCCGGCCCGGCGATCCATCCGATCGCGGTGCGCATGGTATATGAGGCGGCGAATGCTGTAAAGGTGCCTGTGATCGGCATGGGCGGGATCGCTTCCGCGGAAGATGCCATTGAGATGATCCTCGCGGGAGCGAGCGCGGTATCTGTTGGCACAGCGAATTTCTATGATCCGGCAGTCACGATGGAGATTGTGGACGGGATCGAAGATTATATGAAAGAACAGGGCTTTGAGACGGTCGCTGAGATGGTGGGGATCGTGAAATAAATGAAATAGAATAAGGCTGAGATAAGGAAAGAATAGAGGCAATTTACAGTGCACTATAATAAGGAGCATAGCGGACAGGGTTTTGTCCGCTATTTCTGTATTTTACGTAAGATTATGACTTTAAAAGATTTTATGCTGTATATGAGATACAAATGGAAGTGGGAAATTGTGTGGACAATTCAGATGGCAGTAAGGTGGCAGTAAGGTTTTCCGATGTTTCATTGAAAATAGCAGGGACTTATGTTAGAATTGTAAAGAATTAGAAATCGATCCACGATCTGCATGTCCGGATGCGTGATGAGAATACAGGAGGTTTTACAGGAATGGAAAGCTATAAGAAAGAATTTATCGAGTTCATGGTGGACAGCGATGTGTTGAAATTCGGAGAGTTTACGCTGAAGAGTGGAAGGAAGTCTCCGTTTTTTATGAATGCAGGAGGCTATGTGACAGGTTCTCAGTTAAAAAAGCTGGGCGAGTATTATGCGAAAGCGATCCACAATACATATGGGGATGATTTTGACGTACTGTTCGGGCCGGCATACAAGGGGATCCCGCTGAGCGTCGTTACAGCGATCGCATACAGCGAACTGTACGGAAAAGAAGTGAGGTATTGTTCAGACCGCAAGGAAGAGAAGGATCACGGCGCTGATAAGGGAAGTTTCCTCGGAAGCAAATTAAAAGACGGGGACAGGGTAGTCATGATCGAGGACGTGACCACATCCGGGAAGTCTATGGAAGAGACTGTGCCGAAAGTAAAGGGAGCGGCTGACGTGGAGATCGTGGGGCTTATGGTATCCCTGAACCGTATGGAAGTAGGAAAAGGCGGCGAGAAATGCGCGCTTGACGAGGTGAAAGACCTGTACGGCTTTGATACGGCAGCCATCGTGACGATGGAAGAAGTTGTGGAGTGTCTGTACAACAAAGAATACAAAGGAAAAGTTATCATTGACGATACATTAAAAGCAGCCATCGATACATACTATGAAACATATGGAGTAAAATAGGGAGGCGCGTACAATGGAAAAAGCATATCTTACAATGAAGAACAGCGGCGCAGGCAGTATTGCCATAGGGATCATCGTTCTGGTCGTAGGGATCACGGTGGGAGTGCTTTCCATCGTGAGTGGCGCCAGCCTGCTGAAACATAAGAGAGAGATCACATTTTGACTGCGGGTTATCCGCAAGTCTGTTACGGGGGACAGATCAAATACGATCTGTCCCTTGTTGGCTGAATATTCAGACGACTTGACCAAAAGGGGTCTGACCCCTTTTGGTCAAGCTGTCTGACAATTTATAAAGAGGTAAGATTTTGAGTGGCAGGAAAAAGAAAATATTCAGGGCGGTGGGGAAGGTCCTGTTTTTATTATATGTTGTTTTTCTGATCTATTTCCTGTTCCTTGCCGAATGGTACGGCAGGACGGGAATATCGGAGGAGTACCGGTATAATCTGGAATTGTTCCGGGAGATTAAGCGGTTTATCATTTACAGGGAGCAGCTGGGGGCATTTGCTGTGTTTGCAAACCTGGCGGGGAATATCCTTATTTTTGTCCCGTATGGTTTTTTTATTTCCGTGGCGAGCAGGGAAAGAGGCTTTTTTAAGACTCTGTTTTTCAGCATGGGCCTGAGCCTGTGTGTGGAGATCATCCAGCTTTTTACGCGGGTGGGGAGCTTTGACGTAGATGATATCCTGCTGAACACGATCGGAGGCGTGCTCGGGTATATCATCTTCCTGATATGTAATGGTATAAGGAGAAAACATGATGTTCGGAAATGAAAAAAGCGCTGAACAGCGGCAGAAGGAAAAGGAACGCAGAAAAAGAGGTTCAAGGAAATACGGCAGGGCAAAATTCAAGAATTCCCGGAAGGGGATCCTGTCCTGCATCAGCGGCGCGGGGGCGCTCCTGATCCTGGGAGGATGTATTTTGTACGCATTCCTGGCCCGGGGGAAAGCTGCCGGGATCGTGGGCGGGATCGTGATCATCTCGTTCCTGCTCTCGATCTGGGGGATCCGCTGCGCGATACAGGGATTCCGGGAGAGGGACCGCAGTTATCTGACCTGCAAGATCGGGCTGCCGGTAAACGCGGCTGCACTGATCCTGTTCCTTGCGATATTTATAGGAGGCTTGAGCTGATGGGTGTGAAAGAGAAGCAGAAAGAAAAGAATGAACAGTACGAGGAGCGGCATGCGCTGGCCGTGGGACGGCTGAGAGGCATTGTCACTGAGGAGACGGTGCCGGAGAAATATGTGCCCTATTTTCAGGACACAGCGCTCTTCCTTCTTGAACTGGAAAACGTCAGGCGAAAAGTCGCTTCCGGCGAGTGGGAGAGATACAGCCTGGAGGAAATACAGAGTTTAAATGAGATCCTGTACAGTGACGTCCTCGGGGAACGGTATGGGAGCAGTTACGCAAATCCGGCCTGTGCGGCGGAAAAGCTGGGGCTGGATATTGGAAGGCTGTTAAGTTTTTTATATACTGAGATGAGGTCCGGGATCCCATATGCTTTTGAGGACAGGATGGATTACCTGACGATCCTCTGTGAACTGTTCATCGAAGTGTACAACTGCTTTGAGAGAACAGCGGAAGAGCTGGCAAAGCAGATCCGGGATATCATTTACTGGTATGCCAGCGATTACTGCGACGTCTTTCTGGCAGACAGGATCATGGAACAGATCGATCCGGAATATTCGTTCGCGGCGGATATCATCGAACATGCGGATCTGGAGGATGACCGCTACCTGTACCGCTTCGGAGAGTATATCACAGAGAATGAGCTGGGGACGGCGAGGCATCTGCGCTCCCTTCCCGAGGAGATGATCCGGAGGATGGCGGACGTGTACACAGAAGGATACCGCATCGGATTCATCAATACGGGAAAAGACCTGTCAAAAAAATCCGTGGTCAATATCCGGTACAGCCTGGGATTTGAGCGGGTGATCCGGGCGGCGGTAGAAAATTTCCGCAAGATGGGCTTAAAACCTGTCATCTACCGGGCGGCATCCGGTGTGATCACAAAGCGGGAGCACCATAAGATCGGTTATTACGGCGCGGTGGCAAACTGGCAGTACGAGTATGACCACCGTCAGGACCAGGCGCTTTTTATGGATAAGCGCTACATCGAGCGCAGACTGGAGGTCATGCGCACGGTGTATGAGCAGAATAGGGATCTGGCGGCGCAGTTTGCGGGACCGGCGGTCATGGAGACATTCGGGGAGACTCCGTTTTCTCCGAAGTCAGTGCCGGAAGCGCCGTCCTATACGGAGGAGCAGAGGGAGCTGGCGCTGAAGTATGACAGCCGTTCCGGGCAGATCACAAATGAATATATCAGAGGAGAAGAGCGGAGTTTCACGATCGTTGCCTATCCTGTGCCTGAGATTGGGGAGAAGTACCCGGAGATCTTTGATGAAGTGATCCGGATCAACACGCTGGACGCTAAGCTTTACGAAAAAGTGCAGCAGACCATGATCGACGCCCTTGATCAGGGAGAATATGTCCATGTGACCGGAAAGGACGGGAACCGCACGGATATCCGGGTACAGCTCCATCCGCTGGCAGACCCGGAGAAGGAGACGAAATTCGAAAACTGTGTGGCAGACGTAAATATCCCTGTGGGCGAGGTGTTCACGTCGCCTGTGCTGGAAGGGACAGACGGGATGCTCCATGTGAGCCGGGTCTATCTGGAAGGCCTGGAGTACCGGGATCTGGAGTTGACCTTCCGGGACGGGATGATCGAGGATTATCGGTGCGGGAACTTCCCGGATGAGGAGCAGGGCCGCAGGTATATTTATGACAATATCCTGAAAAACCACAGCACGCTGCCGCTCGGGGAGTTTGCCATCGGGACAAATACAACGGCATATGTGGCGGCGAAGAAATACGGCATTGAAGATAAGATGCCGATCCTGATCGCAGAGAAGACGGGACCTCACTTTGCCGTGGGAGATACATGCTATTCATGGAGCGAGGATATCCGGGTCTACAATCCGTCCGGGAAAGAGATCATTGCAAAGGATAATTCAATCTCCCTGAAAAGGCGCGATGACGTGTCAAAAGCATACTTCAACTGCCATACAGATATAACCCTGCCTTATGAAGAATTAGAAGAAATAAGTGTAGTGACAAAAGAAGGGAAACACATTATACTATTAAAAGACGGAAAATTCGTACTTCCGGGAACAGAGATCTTAAATGAACCATTAAAAGAGCTTATAAATGAGAAGGAGGAAATGAAATGCCAAAAGTAGGAATCGTGATGGGCAGCGACTCAGACCTGAAGGTCATGAGCAAAGCTGCATCTATGCTGGAAAAATTCGGGATCGACTATGAGATGACGATCATCTCCGCGCACCGTACGCCGGATACATTTTTTGAGTGGGCAAAGGCAGCGGAAGGAAAAGGGATCAAGGTGATCATCGCGGGAGCCGGCATGGCCGCCCATCTTCCGGGAATGTGCGCTGCGCTCTTCCCGATGCCGGTCATCGGAGTGCCCATGTCAGGAAAGAACCTGGACGGCATGGACGCGCTTTACTCGATCGTGCAGATGCCGCCGGGAATCCCGGTAGCGACTGTCGCAATTGACGGAGGGATGAACGCTGCGATCCTTGCGGCAAAGATCCTTGCCACATCAGATGAAGAAGTGCTTAAGAAACTCAAAGACTATTCCGCTGAAATGAAAGACACTGTGCAGGCAAAGGCGGATAAATTAAAAGAGATCGGTTATGAGGCGTATCTGAACAGCTGAGAGCCGGCCGGATGAGACAGTATTGAAAACAGACATCCCGCGGGACAGCGGGGTGCGGTAAGGAGATCAGATTATGGATTATAAAAATGCGGGCGTTGACATTGAGGCTGGCTACAGATCAGTCGAGCTTATGAAGGAGCATGTGAAGAAAACAATGCGCGGGGAGGTGCTCGGCGGGCTGGGCGGATTCTCCGGCGCGTTTTCCCTGGCAAAGATCAAAGAGATGGACGAGCCGGTACTCCTCTCAGGGACAGACGGATGCGGGACAAAGGTCAAACTGGCGATGATCCTGGACAAACACGACACCATCGGTATCGACGCAGTGGCAATGTGTGTGAACGACATTGCCTGCGCGGGCGGGGAGCCGCTGTTTTTCCTCGACTACATTGCCTGCGGCAAGAATGAGCCTGAGAAGATCGCGGAGATCGTAAAGGGAGTGGCGGACGGATGTCTCCAGTCAGGCGCTGCCCTGATCGGCGGTGAGACGGCGGAACATCCGGGCCTTATGGCAGAAGACGAGTACGATCTGGCAGGCTTTGCGGTCGGCGTATGTGATAAGAAGGACATGATCACAGGAGAGAACTTAAAGCCGGGCGACGTGCTGATCGGCATGGCGTCTTCAGGCATCCACAGCAATGGATTCTCTCTCGTGAGAAAAGTATTCAATATGAAGAGAGAAGCCCTGGATACATACTATGACAGTCTGGGGGGTACGCTCGGGGAAGCTCTGCTCGCCCCGACTAGGATCTATGTAAAAGCGCTGAAGAGTATCAAAGACGCTGGTGTCACTGTGAAGGCGTGCAGCCATATCACGGGCGGCGGATTTTACGAAAATGTACCCCGTATGCTGAAAGAGGGCACAAGAGCAGTCATAAAGAAGGACAGCTATCCGATCCCGCCGATCTTCAACATGCTTTCCGTGGACGGAGATGTGGAAGAGCATATGATGTACAATACATTCAACATGGGACTGGGAATGGTCCTGGCAGTGGATGAGGCGGACGTGGACCGCGCGATGGAAGCCATCCGGGCAGCAGGCGAGGCGCCTTATGTTGTCGGCAGCATCGTGGCGGGAGAAAAAGGAGTAGACTTATGTTAGAGACAAAAGCCGGGGCCGGCACGGAATGTGCAGGAGCAGGCGTCCTTGAAGGGAACGCAGCCGGACCTTGCCGGATCGTGGTGATGGTATCCGGCGGGGGGACGAACCTCCAGGCGATCATTGACCGTGTGAAGGACGGCAGTATCACGAATACTGTGATCGCGGGAGTCATCAGCAATAACAGGAACGCATATGCCCTGAAGCGTGCGGAGGAGAACGGCATCCCCTCAAAATGTATTTCTCCAAAAGATTACGAGACCAGGGAGATCTTTAATGAAAAACTGCTGGAAGCAGTGAATGGATATGAGCCGGATCTTGTAGTCCTGGCAGGGTTCCTCGTAGTGATCCCGCCGGAGATGATCGCGCAGTACCGCAACCGCATGATCAACATCCATCCGTCCCTGATCCCGTCGTTCTGCGGGAAGGGATATTATGGGCTGAAGGTCCACGAGGCGGCGCTTCAGCGCGGGGTGAAGGTCGTCGGCGCGACCGTGCATTTCGTGGATGAAGGGACAGATACCGGGCCGATCATTCTCCAGAAGGCAGTGGAGGTAGAGCAGGGCGATACTCCGGAGATTCTCCAGAGGAGAGTCATGGAGCAGGCGGAGTGGAAGATCCTGCCCCGGGCCATCGACCTGATCGCAAACGGCAGGGTAACCGTTGAGGGCAGCCATGCGGTGATAAGCAAATAAGAGGAGGTTACTTATGAAAGTACTGATCGTTGGAAGCGGCGGAAGAGAACATGCCATAGCGGCGAGCGTGGCGAAGAGCCCGCGGGCAGATAAGATCTACTGTGCTCCGGGAAATGCGGGGATCGCAGAGTATGCAGAGTGCGTGGATATCGGCCCCATGGAGTTCGATAAGCTGGCGGCATTTGCAAAAGAGAAAGAGATCGACCTGTGCATCGTGGGGATGGATGACCCGCTGGTTGGAGGTCTTGTGGACGTGCTGGAAGAAGCAGGGATCCGCACGTTCGGACCGAAGAAAAATGCCGCGATCCTCGAGGGATCCAAGGCATTTTCCAAGGACCTGATGAAGAAATATAATATCCCCACAGCGGCATACGAGAATTTCACTGACCCGGACAAGGCGCTCGCCTATCTGGAGACGGCAAAATTCCCCATTGTCCTGAAAGCGGACGGGCTGGCGCTCGGGAAAGGCGTGCTCATCTGCCAGAACCTGGAAGAGGCGAAAGAGGGCGTGAAGACGATCATGCTGGACAAGAAGTTCGGGACAGCGGGAAATGAGATGGTCATTGAAGAATTCATGACAGGCAGGGAAGTATCCGTTCTCTCCTTCGTAGATGGAAAGACCATCAAGACCATGACAAGCGCCCAGGACCACAAGCGCGCAGGGGACGGGGATACAGGCCTGAATACAGGCGGCATGGGGACATTTTCTCCGAGCCCGTTCTACACAAAAGAGGTAGAAGCATTCTGCGAGCAGCATATCTATCAGCCTACCGTGGACGCCATGGCAGCGGAAGGACGCCCGTTCAAAGGCGTGATCTTCTTCGGTTTGATGCTCACGGCGGACGGACCGAAGGTGCTGGAGTACAATGCAAGGTTCGGCGACCCGGAGGCGCAGGTCGTGCTCCCGCGCATGAAAAATGACATTATCGACGTGGTCGAGGCATGTATCGACGGCACTCTGGACCAGATCGATCTCCAGTTTGAAGATAACGCGGCTGTGTGCGTGGTGCTCGCATCCGAAGGCTATCCGGTGAAGTATGAGAAAGGATTCCCCATCAGCGGTCTGGACGAGTTCAAAAAGCATGATGGGTATTACTGCTTCCATGCTGGGACAAAGTTCGACGGGGATCAGATCGTGACAAACGGCGGCCGCGTGCTCGGAGTGACGGCAAAGGGGAAAGACCTGAAAGAGGCGAGAAAGAATGCATACGCCGCGACCGAGTGGGTGCAGTTTGAGAATAAGTATATGAGACACGATATCGGGAAGGCAATCGATGAGGCTTAAATCTGTATTTGTGGGGGAGCCTTCCTTGTAGATATGACGTCCGAAAACCGTTGGTTTGTTGCAGGACGTTTTCGCGGCGGACGGGGATATG
>ERZ1643246.1827-NODE-1827-length-21943-cov-4.938140_pt1 | contig 21943 bp, 18 predicted proteins | sample MGYA00579265_ERZ1643246 | MGnify/ENA primary metagenome ERZ1643246 (study PRJEB29033, sample SAMEA4952261) | chicken gut metagenome | biome: Broiler Chicken; feature: Gastrointestinal Tract; material: Caecum | place: Ireland | collected 2018 | study: Broiler...
TGCTCGTCGCGGGCATGGCGGCGGGCTTTTCCGCCCTGTTCGGCACGCCCGCCTGCGCCGTGTGTTTCGCGCTCGAAGTCACCGTCGTCGGCGGGATGCGCCTGCGCGCGCTCACCGCTTCCGCCTTTGCCTCCTTTGCGGCATATTTCGCCGCGTCGCTGTGCGGCGGCGCCGTCTTTTCCCCGCAGGTCGCCTGCACGCTCTCCCTTACGGTGAGCACCGTCCTGCGCGTGTTCGCGCTGGGCGCCGCCTGCGGCATCGCGGGGCTGCTGTTCTGCCTCGCGCGCAAGTATGCGTCGCTGTTCTTTTCCGCCGCACTTCCGGCCCCCGTGCTCCGCGCCCTTCTCGCGGGCGCGCTGCTCTCCTGCCTGCTCTTCCTCACGGGCGGCAGGTACGCCGGCCTCGGCACCAACCTCGTGCAGGCGGCGCTGAACGGGGATGCCGTCTTCTTTTACGATTGGATCGTCAAGATACTCTTCACGGCGGTCACGCTGTCCGTCGGCTTTCTGGGCGGAGAAGTGACCACCTTTTTTGCCGCGGGCGCCTGTCTGGGCAGCGTGCTCGGCACCGTGCTCGGGCTTCCGCCCGCCGTCTGCGCCTGCATCGGCTACGCCGCCGTGTTCGGGGCGGCGACGAACACCCTGTTCGCGCCCGTATTCCTGTGCGCGGAGGTGTTCGGCGGAGAATATCTCCCCTTTGCGGCAGTCGCCTGCATCGCGGCGTACCTGTTCAATTTCGGGCATTCGGTCTACGACCAGCGTGTCCGCGAGGGCGTGGCAGGCAGGCTGTTCCGCCTGCGCCGCCGGGCAGGGACGCCCCTTCCCCGCAGGCTGTACTGAATTTCTCCCGCCTCCCGCTTTTTTGTTGCCGATGCGCGGCTTTTGTGGTATAATCTCTGCATGAATGCCGACCTGTCCCTTCTCCGCGGCAGGCGCGTGTGCGTCGCTCTGTCGGGCGGCGGAGATTCCGTCGCGCTGCTGTTTTATCTGAAGGAGAATGCGAAGAACAACGGTATATCGCTCTCGGCGCTCAACGTCGAACACGGCATCCGCGGGGAGAGTTCCCGCGCGGACACTGATTTCGTGCGTTCTCTGTGCACGCGGGAGGGCATTCCTCTCTCGCTGTTTTCGGCGGATATCCCCGCTCTCGCCCGCCTTTCGGGCAGGGGAACGGAGGAGGAGGCGCGCCTGTTCCGCCTCAAAGCCTTTTTGCAGGTGCTGGCGGAGGGGGAAGCGGAGATCGTCGCCACCGCTCATCACGCGGGCGACAATGCGGAGAGCGTGCTGTTCAACCTCTTCCGCGGCTGTGCCCTCTCGGGCGCGGGCGGCATCCGCGCGTTCATCCCCGCGGAAGAGCTCGCCGCGCGCTTTCTGCCCGCGGATGCGGAGCGGCTCGCCCCCGTTCTTTCCGGCAAGGGCGTCGCGCGCCCCTTTCTCGGCGTAACGAAGGCGGAAATTTCCGCCTATCTTGCGCGGAACGGGCTTGCCTGGCGGGAAGACGAGAGCAATTCCGATCCGTCCTATACCCGCAACTTTCTGCGCGGCGGGGTGCTCGCCCCCGCGCGGGAAAAGTTCCCCGCGCTCGATAAAGCGCTGTATTCCTTCTCCCGCTCCGCGCGCGAGGACGACGAATACCTGTATTCCCTCGCCCGCAGATATTATACGGAGGGCGAAGTCTGTTTTATCGACGCCGCCGCGCCGCGCCCGCTCTTTCTGCGCGCCTGCGCGCTCGCGCTGCGCCGTTTCGGGGTGGAAAAGGACTACACCTCCGCAAATTTCGAGGAGGCGTATTCCCTCGTTTTTGCGGAAAACGGCAAAACGGTATGCCTGCCGCAGGGCGTGCTCGCCGCAAGAGAGTACGGCAGGGTGGCGGTGTTCCGCCCCGCGGAAAAGCCCGCGGAAGAGTATCCCTTCGGGGAGGGCGCGTTCGCTTTCGGCAGCGGCGTCCTGCTCGTTTCGCGCACGGATACCCCCGTTTTCGGGCAGAAGGATACGCTTACGATAGACGTTGCGAAACTGCCGGAGGGCTGCGTTCTGCGCACCCGCAGGGAGGGCGACGTGTTCACGAAGTTCGGCGGCGGCACCAAAAAACTCAAAGAATTTCTGGCAGATAAAAAGATCCCCCGCAGGGAACGCGACGGGCTTCCCGTCCTCGCCCGCGGCAGCGAAGTGTTCGCCGTCTGCGGCGCGGAAATTTCCGAAAAGGTCAGGGTAGGGGAAAACGCCTCGCCCTGTATACTGAAATTTATTCGCAAAGGAGAAACTTGAAATGCATCAGGACGTAGAGAGCATCATGTTCACAAAAGAGCAGCTCGCGGCGCGCATCGCCGAGCTTGCGGCGCAGCTCGATAAAGATTACGCGGGCAAGACGCCGCTCATGGTCGGCGTTCTCAAAGGCAGCGTCATGTTTTACGCAGACCTGCTCCGCGCCATGACCATTCCCGTGGAGATGGACTTCATCGCCATTTCTTCCTACGGTTCGGGCGCGCGCTCTTCCGGGGAGGTCAAGCTGCTCAAAGACCTCGACCGCAAGATCGAGGGCAAAGACGTCATCATCGTCGAAGACATCATCGACGCCGGTTACACCCTCTCGTATCTGAAGAGGATGCTGTATTCCCGCAAGCCCGCCTCCGTCAAGATCTGCGCCCTTCTGGATAAGTACAGCCGCCGCGTCGTCCCCATCGAAGCGGATTACAAGGGTTTCGACTGCGCCGACGAGTTCGTCGTGGGGTTCGGGCTGGACTATGCGGAGCGCTACCGCAATCTCCCGTACATAGGCATTCTCAAACGCAGCGTCTACGAAAAGTGAGCGCGCCGGGCGCGCCCCGTCCCTGTCCCCGATATTATAAAGAAAAAAGCGCCGCGCCGGTCAAAAACGCTTGACAGACGGCGGCATTTCATGGTAACATACAGTTCGAGCCGCTCGGAGCGGGCTTTATAAGCGCGCGCGTTTTGTGCGCCGCCTGTATACGGCGAGACTGGGAAGAGGAGGTAAAAAGTCATGTACGCGGTCATCGAGAGCGGAAGCAAGCAGTATCGCGTCAGCGAAGGAGACGTCGTGCGCGTCGAAAAGCTGAACGCGGAAGTCGGCGCACAGGTCGAGTTCAAAGCTGTCATGGTTTCCGACGAAAACGGTATCAGAGTCGGCGCGGATGCGGCGGCCGTCAAGGTCAGCGGCAAGGTCGAAGCGCAGGACAAGTACAAAAAGATCATCGTTTTCAAGTATAAAGCGAAGAAGAACGAGCGCAAAAAGCAGGGCCATCGCCAGCCGTTCACCGCAGTGAAGATCGAAAAGATCTCGCTGTAACACAATCACAGGAGGATAATAAAATGATTTTTATCAGTTTATTTGCTCATAAAAAGGGAACAGGCTCCTCCCACAACGGGCGCGACAGCGAGGCGAAGCGTCTCGGCGTAAAGCGTTCCGACGGGCAGGAAGTGCTCGCGGGCAACATTCTCGTCCGCCAGCGCGGCACCAAGTTCCATCCCGGCAACAACGTCGGCATCGGCAAAGACGATACGCTCTTCGCCCTTGTAGACGGCGTCGTCCGCTTCGAGAGATTGGGCAAAGACAGGAAGCAGGTCAGCGTTTATTCCAAAGCGCAGTAAAGAAAAAAGAAAGAGCGCCCTCCGCCGCACGGCGGAGGGCGCGTCGCATACGCGCAAAGCGGGCGGCCCCGGGGCCGCCCGCTTTGTTTTCGGGTTTGTCAGATCGCAGAGGTAACGGTGCTCACCATCGAGTCGAACACTTCGGGGAAGAACATCAGCACCACGACGAGCGCCAGCAGCACGAGGAAGATGAGGAAGAACACGATGTTCCTCTTGCACATCGCCTCCAGCCCGACCACGCCGATGAGGATGACGGAGCCGTAAAAGCGGATGCCGTTGAGCACGTTGAGCAGCGTGCCCGGCTCTATGAAGTCGAGTTTCGCGTTGAGCAGCGTCACCGCATACACGATCACCAGCAGTACGGCGAGGATCTCGCCGAGTATGTCAAAGACCTTTTCCAATTTTTTGAACATTCTTATTTTCCTCCGGAAAGATATTCGCACGGGTCTCCCGTACGCTAACATTGTACAGCAAAGGCGGCGTTTTGTCAACGCCGCCGTGAAAATTTTTTATATTCTTTTTCCCCGGCTGTTTTTCCCCGCGGCCTTTTTCGCGGCGGAAACGCCGTCGATCTCCGCGATGGCGCGCGTCATGTCGATCTCGTTCCCCTCGTCGTCGAGCGGTTTCGCGGGGATATACACCTTTTTTCCGAATCCTCTGATGAACTTGCGGTCGAAGTATTCCACGATCACGTTCACGAAAAATCCCCAGATGAGGAAAGGGACGGAAACGGCCGCCATGATCAGCGAAAAGACGTTTGTGTCGTGCACCGCCGAGAGCACGAGGGAGAGGGAGATCGCCGTAGAGGCGAGCTGCGCGAGGTACTTCGCCATCTTGATGAAGCGGTGCAGTTTGGGCCGCGGCGCGTCTTTGAGGTTGATGCGGTAGCTTAAAAAGGTGATGGTCGCCGATAAGGCGAAGGCGACGGCGATGAGCACCAGCAGCGCGATGGAGAGTGCGTTGGCAAAGGTGCGGTAGTAATATACCGCGTACACCGTGTATGCCGTGTAACCCGTCAGGAACACGCAGCTTAATATGAATCTCGATTTTTTTATCTTCGTACGGAATCCCATTGCCCTTCTATGATACACGGAAATTTCCCGTTTGGCAACCGTTTTTATGGGTGACGTCCGATTTAAGTGTCTGCCGGGTGCCTGCCGCATTGTCGGGAGATCAAAAAACCTTTGCCTTTTGCCGCCGTTTATGATATAATTAAAAGACACAGCGTATATTTATGCAGCGGAGGCAGGCAATGCGTCGCACTTTGTACGGCGGAGAATATTTCGACCCCGCCGCCACGCTCGGCTGCGGGCAGGCGTTCCGCTGGGAGCGGACGCAGGACGGGTTTTGGGTATTTGCGCAGGATCGCGCCTGCCTGCTCCGGCGGGAAGGGGAAAGCACCGTCCTCGAATGCGAAGAGGGCGACCTCGCTTTTTTTGAAAACTATTTCGACCTCGCGCGCGACTATGCGGCGATAAACGCCCGCGTCTGCGCCTTCGGTATCCCCCGCCTGTCCGCCGCGGCGCGCTTCGGCAGGGGCATCCGCATCCTCAACCAGGGCGCGGAGGAAACGATTTTTTCCTTCATCATATCGCAGAACAACAATATCCCGCGCATCCGCGGCATCCTCTCCCGGCTGTGCGAGGCTTTGGGCGGGGAGCGCGCCTTTTCCGGCAGAACGTTCCGCGCTTTCCCCTCCGCGGAGGCGCTCGCGGGGCAGGGGGAAGCCTTTTACCGTTCCCTCGGCTGCGGCTACCGCGCGCCGTACCTCGCAAAGACGGCGGGCATCCTCGCTTCGGCGGGCACGGCGGGGCTGTACGCGCTCCCCTCGCCGCAGCTGCGAGAGGCGCTCCTGCGCCTTCCCGGCGTCGGGCCGAAGGTGGCGGACTGCATCCTGCTCTTCGCCTTTCACCGCACCTCGGCGTTTCCCGTCGACGTATGGATGGAAAAGGCGTACCGCAGTCTCGGCGGCACGGTGTGCGGCAGAGAAAAGATCGCTTCCGCCTGCGCGGAAAAATTCGGCGCGCTGGGCGGGTATGTACAGCAATATCTCTTTTACTTTGAAAGGGAGGGCAACGAAAATGGCATCCATAACGATTGACGAAAAGGTGTGCAAGGGCTGCGGTTTATGCGCGGACGCCTGCCCGAAAAAGGTCATCTCGCTGAGCGAGCACCGCATGAACGCGAACGGTTATTTCGTCGCGGAAAAGGTGAACCCGCAAAACTGCATCGGCTGCGCGTTCTGCGCGATCATGTGCCCCGACTGCGCCATCACGGTGGAAAAATAAGGGCAGCCGCCTCTTTTACGCGAGGCAAGGAGAACATTCTATGTCCAAAATTTTATTGCACGGAACGGAAGCCATCTGCGAGGGCGCCATCCGCAACGGATGCCGCGCCTTCTTCGGCTATCCCATCACCCCGCAGAACGAGGTGCCCGAGTATATGTCCGTCAAGATGCCGCAGGTCGGCGGCGTCTTCGTACAGGCGGAATCGGAAGTCGCGGCCATCAACATGGTCTACGGCGCGGCGGGCGCGGGCACCCGCGCCATGACCAGCTCGTCGAGCCCCGGCGTCAGCTTAAAGCAGGAGGGCATCTCCTACATCGCCTGCGCCCGCATCCCCTGCGTCATCGTCAACGTCATGCGCGCGGGCCCCGGGCTGGGCGGCATCCTGCCCGCGCAGGGCGACTATTTTCAGGCTACAAAGGGCGGCGGACACGGCGATTATCACCTCATCGTGCTCGCCCCGTCCTCCGTGCAGGAGGCGTGCGACTTCACATACCGCGCCTTCGACCTGTCCGATACATACCGCGTCCCCGCCATGATCCTGGCGGACGGCATGATCGGGCAGCTGATGGAGCCGGTCGAGCTGCCGCCCATGCGCCCGCTTGCAGACATCCCCGAAAAGGAGTGGGCGACGAGCGGGCATTACGGCAAAGGCCGCCGCATCCTCAATTCCCTCATCATCAAGCCGGAAGAGCTGGAACCGCACGTCAACGGATTGCAGAGGACGTACGACGAGATCTACGCGAACGAGCGCCGCGCCCTTTCCTATCTGACGGAGGACGCGGAGATCGTGCTCACCGCCTACGGCACGCCCGCGCGCATCGTAAAGAGCGCGGTGAACGAGCTGCGCAAACAGGGCATAAAGGCGGGCTGCATCCGCCCGATCACCCTCTGGCCTTTCCCCGACGACGCGTATGCCGCCTGTGCAGAGCGGGAATGCACGAAGGCCTTCCTCTGCGTCGAGCTCTCCCTCGGGCAGATGGTGGAGGACGTAAAGCTCGCCGTCAACGGCAAAAAGCCCGCCTTCTTTTACGGCAGAACGGGCGGGAACGTTCCCGAGGAAGGGGAGATCGTCCGCGCGGCAAAGGACGCGCTCGCAAGGGCGGAGGTACGGCAATGAAGGTTTTTGAAAAGACGAAGATGCTCACCGACGCGCATATGCACTATTGCCCGGGCTGCACGCACGGCATCGTCCACCGCCTCGTCGCGGAGAGCATCGAAGAGCTCGGTTTGCAGGAAAAGTGCGTGGGCATCGCGCCCGTCGGCTGCGCGGTGTTCGCCTACGATTATTTCAACTGCGATATGCAGGAGGCGGCGCACGGCCGCGCGCCCGCCGTGGCCACGGGCATCAAGCGCACCCATCCCGAAAGCCTCGTGTTCGTATATCAGGGCGACGGCGACCTCGCCTCCATCGGCATGGCGGAAACGGTGCACGCCGCCGCGAGGGGGGAGAACATCACCATCATCTTCATCAACAACAGCATCTACGGCATGACGGGCGGGCAGATGGCGCCCACCACCCTCATCGGGCAGAAGGCGACCACCTGCCAGAACGGCCGCGACCCCGCCGTCAACGGCTATCCCATCCGCGTCTGCGAACTGCTCGCCACGCTCGACGCGCCCTATTACATAGAGCGCGTCTCCACGCACGACGTAAAGCACGTTCTCGCCGCAAAAAAGGCGATCAGAAAGGCGCTGCAATTCCAGGCGGAGGGGCGCGGGTACACCTTTGTGGAGGTGCTCGTTTCCTGCCCCACGAACTGGCATATGCGCCCCGTCGAGGCGCTGCGCTTCATGGCGGAGGAATGCACGAAGACTTTCCCGCTCGGCGTGTACCGCGATAAATCGAAGGGAGGGAACATATGATCCGCATTTTATTGGCAGGGCAGGGCGGCCAGGGCGTATTGAGCGCGGGCAGGTTCCTCGCGGAGAGCGGGCTGCATGAAGGCAAGGAGGTATCCTATCTCCCCGCGTACGGCCCCGAGATGCGCGGGGGCACGGCGAACTGCGCGGTCATCATCTCCGGCGAGGAGATCGCCTCGCCGCTGTGCACCGAGCCGGACGTGCTCATCGCGCTCAACGGCCCCAGTTTTCATAAATTCGTGCCGCGCGTAAAGAGCGGCGGCATCGTCATCGTCAACGGCTCGCTGTCCGATTCCTATGCGGGCAGGAGCGACGTGCGCATCTTCGATTATCCCCTCAACGACATTGCCATCGAGGCGGGGGATATCCGCGCCGCGAACATGGCGGCGCTCGGCATTCTGTGTGCGGCGGCGAACGTCGTGCAGGAGCGCAGCATCCTCAACTGCCTGAACGAAAAGTTCGTCGGCAAGCCGCGCGTTCTCGAAAGCAACGCGCGCGCCTTCCGCGCAGGGCTTGCGGCGGTGCGCGGGGAGCGGAAATAAAACCATTCCGGCGGGTACGTTCCGCCTGTTTTCGAAAAAAGGGGAGCGCCGCGGCTTTAAGCCGCGGCGCTCCCGCTTTTCTGTTTTTCGCAGCGGAGCATCATTCCTCCGTTTCGTCTTTCTGTTCCTCTTTTTCTTCGCCCGAAGGCTTTTTCCTGAAAATGAGCACTTTCCGCGTGATATAGTTATACACCAGCACGACCGCCGTCAGGATGATCTTTACGATCCATTCGTTGATGTGCAGCAGGTCGTAGCCGAGATACATGCCCAAAAGGTGTATGGCGAGCCCGCCTGCCGACAGCAGGGAAAAGAGCAGGAACCCGCCCATCGTCTTCGAGTTTCCCTTCTCTTTATAGACGAACAGCACGGAGAAAATGTAGTTGAACGCCAGCCCGACGAGGAAGCCGCATCCCGTTCCGATGACCGTCGCGAGGGTGGAAGGCTCCTGCGTCCCGCCGAGGAATACGGAAAGGAAATTCGGGTAGATCGCGGGCTGCATCGCCCACAGCACCAGGCTCATGGCGAGGAAATCGACGATGGTCGCGCCGCCGCCCACGAGCAAAAACCGCACGATCTCGCGTATCAGCGGGCTGCTCCACAGCCTGCGCGGCAGTCCCTTCCTTTTCGGCACGGCTCCGCCGTCCGCTTCCGTCTCCGTGTTTTCGGCCCCGGTATCCGGCGTCGCATCGTTTTCTGTATCCGCCGCATCCTCTTCGGGAGGAACGCCCAATTTTTCCAGAAGTTTCGCCCCCGCCGCCTTCACGCGCGCGGGCGGCAGGTCGCGCAGGCGTTTGCCCCGCGCGTCCGCAAAGGCGAGCGCCGCGGTAAACAGTGCCGCGATCACCGTCAGCGCGATGCCCAGCCCCAGCCCGGGTACGGAAAAATCGAGCGTTACGGTGTTTTCGCCCTCTTCCAGCGCCACCGAGATCATGCACCCGCCGACAAGTTCGTAATCGGCGTCCTTGCCGTTCACTTTGATGCTCCAGCCGTCCTCGAAGGGGACGGAGAGATACAGCCGCTCGCCCGCCTCCGCGTTCACCGAACAGGAAACGTGCCCGTCCGAAATGTCTGCGTCGGCGGCGTTCGCCTGCAATTTCTGCGCCGCCTGCGCGAGGGCGTCGAGGTCGAGCCAATAAATGCGGCAGGAGGTGCTTATCTCGTTCTCCGCCCCGATGCATACGGTGGGGGAACCGTCCCCGTCGGGGATATACAGCACGTTGGGGGAAAGCCAGCCTCCCATATCCGTCGCTTTTCCGCCGTTTACGGAAACTTTCACATAAGACGTGGTGAGGATAGTGAAGTCCGCGTACAGCGCGTGCGGGCCGTCCGGCACGGTGACGGTATAAACGGTGTTTCCGTCCTCGTCGGTGTCGCGCCGCGTTTCCGCCTCGCGGTAGAGCGTCACTTCCTCGCCGAGCAGGTAAGAGTACAGGCTGTTCTGGTATTCGAACATATTCCCGTCCTCGACCTTTCGCCCCGCGGGGTCGTAGGTGAAGGCGACGGGCAGGGCATAGGGGTTATAATAGGTACTCTTGCCGTTATAGGTGCCGAGTTCTTCCAGCTTTTCCAGTCCGTTTATATCGTAAGAGGAGAAAACGTATTTCACCCCGAGCAGCGCGTCCGCCCCCAGCACGCTCGTGTTCACGATGTTCATGTTCATGCCGTTGGTGCGGTAGCCCAGCTTTTCGAGGAAGAAGCGCGAATTGTTGTCGGGGTCGGAAGTATAGCCGTTGACCGAATGATAGCCGTAGGCGATGGATTCGTTGTAATTTGCCGTCAGCCCCGCGCCTTCGTAACCCTTGTTGAAGGTATCCGTCTGGTTCACGCGGTAAAAGCCGCCGTCGTACTCTTCCAGCGCGTTCACCTGCGCCTGCTGCTGTGTCACATAGTCCGCAAAGGCGCCGACGCTGTCCGAAAAATAGGTGCGCATCAGGGAAGCGGCGTTGAACCCGAGTTCGACGAGAAGCCCCGCGGCGAGCAGCAGGCAGGCGCCCGCTGCGGCAAGCTGTCTTTTACGGGCGGACGTCCAAACGGCAGACGCCCGTCTGCCCGCGGCACTTATGAGTGCCGCGGGGTTTTCTTCTACAGCTTCTTCTGCGGAAGAGGCGTCCGGCAGCGTTTTCCCGTAAACGTATACGAGCAAAACGGTCAGTCCCAGCGCCGGCATGACGAAGGGGAAAGATTCCAGCCCCCAGCCGAGGCAGAGGACTGCCACGAGCAGCCCCGCCGCCCAGCACTTCCCTGCGGTCATACGCATGGGGCGGTTGCCTACGTTTTCAAAAAATCTTCCCGCTACGCAAAGCAATGCAAAGATCCCGACGTAGGAATATCTGTACCAATAGCTCTCCGCTTTTTTGAACAGGGAGAACAGCGTGATAAAAGGCGAAATAAAATAGAGCAGTACGTTTATGAGCAAAAAGACGATCACGATGCCGCGCATTCTGCCTTTCTCCTCTCCGAGGAAAAAGTAAGCGCCCACACCGAAAACGGCAACATAGCCGCAGTACAGAGAGACGGAACCTTCGGAACTTGTCCCGCCTATCCTGAATTGCGTTACGGCGGTAAAGATATTCTGCAGATAGTTGGATGTCAGCATACTGATATCCAAAGCGTCGAACCCCGCCCTTCCTCCGCGCAGCGCATACATGGCAGGGAAAAACAGGCACATGCTCAACAGAACGCCGAGCGCGAGGCAGCCGATAAAGGGCAGCGCGCGCCTGACATAGCAGCCGAAACCGCCGAATTTGTTCTTCAGGGCATCTTCATAGATATAGTAGAGGATGCAGAACATACAGTTGATGCCCGCAGAATACCAGTTGAAGAGAATGGAAGCCGCCACGGAGAGGATGAGCAGCAGTTTGTTTCGCCTGTTCTGCACGAGGCGGTACGTCCCCAGCAGGATGAGCGGCAGCATATATACGCCGTCCAGCCACATGATGTTGCTCGCCTGCGCAAAAGAATACTGTCCCAGCGCATAACATACAGAAAGACAGCAGAGCGGCCCTGCCTTCATCGAGGGGAAGCGCCCGTGCAGATAAACGGCAAACGTAGCGGCTGCGGTCGCGAGTTTGAGCGCGACGAGCAGCGTGAACATGGAATGAAAATCCTGCTGATCGAAAAAGACCACCAGCAGATTGAAAGGGGAAGACAGATAGTAAGCGAAAACAGCTATATTGTTGCCGCCCAAAGTCTTTTCAAAGGTATAAAATACGGAGGTATCTCCCGCCAGCACCCTTTTCAGATACGCAAAAAAATCCAGGTACTGTATTTTTGCGTCCATCGTAACAAAAGAATTGCCTCCGAACGGTGCGAATCCCATGACGGCGGCAAGAATAAACACAAAAACCGCCGCAACGATAAAAACTGCCGCGCATTCAGCCGGCAGTATCCACCTCTTTTTGCGGTTCGGTTCACAATTTTCCATCCGTTCTCCTTACGAAAAACGGCAAACATTGCCGTTTTTTCATTTTTTCTTCGGGGGCGGCGAAAGAATGTAAATATTATACGTCTGTTTTTTCGATATGTCAACTTATTTCTATTGACAAGGGTGTGAAAAAGGGGTACAATAAACAACACTGGCCGATTACGGAGGATAAATGCGTAATTTATGAAAAAATTGAGTATCGTCGTCCCCTGTTATAACGAAGAGGAATGCCTTCCGCTCTTTTACGAAAAGGTGGGGGAAGCGCTTTCCGCCCTGCCTGTGGAAGCTGAATTCGTGTTCGTGGACGACGGCAGCAAAGACGGAACGCTCCCCATCCTCCGCTCCCTCGCGGAGAAAGATGCGCGCGTGCATTATCTGTCCTTTTCGCGCAATTTCGGCAAAGAGGCCGCCATGTACGCGGGCCTGCGCCGCGCCACGGGCGACTATGTGGCGCTCATGGACGCAGACCTGCAGGATCCGCCGACCCTGCTTTCGGAGATGCTCGACGGCATCGAAAAGGAGGGATACGACTGCGTCGGCTGCCGCCGCGTCACCCGCGCGAACGAGCCGCGCGTGCGCAGTTCGTTCGCCCGCCTCTTCTATAAACTCATCAACAAGGTTTCCGACACGGAGATCGTGGACGGCGCGCGCGACTTCCGCATGATGACCCGCAAGATGACGGACGCCGTCCTCTCCCTTCCGGAAGTGGACAGGTTCAGCAAAGAGCTGTTCAGCTGGGTAGGTTTTAAGACGAAGTGGCTGGAATACGAAAACGTGGAGCGCGCAGGCGGCACCACGAAGTGGAGCTTCCGCAAACTCGCGCGCTACGCCGTCGGCGGCATTGAAAGCGCGTCGGGCGCGCCGCTGCGCGTGAATCTTCTCATGTCCGTGCTGTTCGCGCTCGCCTGCTTCGGTTTCATCGTCGCGGATATCGTCCTCGCGGCGGTGGGGGATGGGGTATCCTCGCTGTTTATTCTTCTGCCCGTTCTGTTCTTTGCGGTTTCCGCGGTATTCCTCGGGCTGCATCTGCTGGGCGATTATATTTATAAAATATTCTCGCAGGTGCGCGGCAGACCGCTGTACATCGTGCGCGAAACGGAAGAGAGCTTTTACTCCGTGAAGCGCGCGGAGTGATCCGCCGCTGCGTGAAAAAAAAGAAGCGCCGCGTGCGCCCCCTCAACGGGCGCACGCGGCTTTTTGTATGCCGCGGATATCCGCAAAAAAAAGAGCGCCGCGCATTCCGCGCGGCGCCGTGCCGGGAGAGAATATGCTGCGGGAAAAGTTTCCTTCCCGCGTTCCGCCCGCTGCCTGCGGAACGGCCGCAGCGTCTTGCCTGCGGGCAGGATATCTTTCCGAATACACAGCCCGCAGGGCAATGAAGGCGCTGCGGGCATTTTTATTCACGATTATTCAGTTGTCTGAAGCCTCCTTGTAAGGCATCCCGTTCCGAAACCCTATAATCAGAGCAGATGCGTCACGTCTGCAGCGCGTGCAGCTGTCTGCAAAAGCGGAACCTCGCCTTATTTTACGGCCCCCGTTTCAAAACTGTACATCGGACTGTCCTCCTTTCAGGTAAGTTTCCTCAAAAAATCGGACTTGTGCATGGGATTGCACCTCCTTCTCCGCGGGCACGAACACGCTTTCGCTCCAACTTTTTGGCACTCTTTTCCGACAGCCGTTGTGTGATGCGGTGCGAAATGCGGTTGCCGCTCCTCTGCCCCCGATTGAAAATTCCTTTCGACCTTCTCTTTACCCTTGCGGCAATCTTCCGGTGCACTTGTTTCCCGAGCGGAAACCGCCGCAAATTGTTAATATTGGGAGGGGGACAGGCTCGCGCGCCCGTTCGGATCGTTTTGCCCCATCGGGAAATGCTCTTGTATTTTTCCCTTTGGTCACCTTTATTATACCACGGAATTTCCGTTTGTCAAGACCTTTTTTGAAAAAATTTTTATATTTTTGAAATTTTCTTTCAATTATCACGTTGATCACGCAGCTTTCAGCGCAGCGTATCGAACCGGATATCGAACGCGGCGACGATTTCCGCGGGAACTTTGTCTTTGATCGCTTCGTACGCGCCGGGATATTTTTTCCGGATGCTCCGCCGCACGCCGAAGAGGTCGCAGCCGCACGCGGCGCATTTTTTAAGCACGGATTCCAGCTCCGAACGCAGTTTTTCTTCCGCCGCGCGGAGAACGTGTTCGGGCACGAACGCCGTCTGCACGACTTCGTCGCGCGCCGCGGCCGTATTCGCGTCGGCGGCCTGCGCGTTGGCCCGTATGCGGAAGGTCAGAACGGGCACGCCCCCCTCCGGGCGCACCGCGGCGGATTTCTCCTTTATCTTCATTTTGAGGTTATACGTCACCTCTTTCCCGTTTTCCGTCACCTTCACGTCGCCGTAAGCGAAGTCCGTCTTCGCCTCCGCGAGGTTAAAGGCGAGCGTTTCCTCCGGGGTGAGCAGTTCTCCCGCTTTCCCCGCGGAAAAGAGCATGGTGCGCGAAGCGTCGAAAACGTCCGCCCCGTTCCCGCCGGAACCTCCGTCCGCGCCGCCCGAAGCTCCGCCTTCCTGCTGCGCCGCGGGGGAAGAAGAGCCTCCGGCCGTGCCGTCCGTCGCCTCCTGCCGCACGGAGAGGTAGGGCAGGAACCCGCTCCCGCTCTTCGAGTAATACCCGATGGCGAATTCGCGCAGCGAAGTCACGCTCACCAGCCCGGTCTTCTGCGCTTCCGAGGAGAGCACCTTTTCTATGGCGGAAAAAGTCAGGTCGCCGACGGGCGATTTCGCCTGCAACGCCTCGTCCGCCCGTCCCTCGCAAACGGCGATCAGGCAGGAATCCTCCACAAACTGGCTGCGCAGAAAAAAGTCCAGCACCTCGAACACGTTGCGCTTTGCCGTATCCTCGCCGAGCAGGATCAGCCTGCAATGCACGAGGGTGGGGTACCACCCCGTTTTCTGGTTGAACTCCGCGATCGCCTCGCCCACCGTCGCCGCGCCTTTAACGGCAACGTTGCTCGCCTTTTTCCCCGTTTCGTCGGGCACGGCGATCTGCGCCGTCACGTCCACGAGGTCTTCTTCCGCGGCGGCGTCTATGCCGATGGCGGTGACGATGGAGGTCTTCTGTATGTCGATCATGCCGAAGTCGTTGGAAAAGAACAGCAGGAACAGCGCCGCCGCGCCGAACACGAATGCCTTCGACCGCAGGAAGGCGAACAGTTTTTTCACTTTTTCTCCCCCTTGCGCTTTTTGCGCAGCAGCAGCGCCGCGGCGGGCACGGCGTAACACAGCACGGCGAACACGATCCACAGCTTTTCCGCGTACAGCGTCTGGACCTCGCGGAAGGAATAGTTGAGCATCACCGCGAGCGCGAGCATGAGCAGGTTCAGCACAAGCGCGGGCAGCGCGGGCTTGCACCGTAGGCTTTCGCAGACGCAGTGCGTACACATCTGCAGCGGCACGCACATCGCAAAGACGAGCAAAAGCGTCATCGCGATGATGAAGATCAGGTCGACCCTGCCGAGCAGCGTGAACGCCGTCGTATATTTGGATACCTGCGCCAGGGCGTTCTGCTGCAGCACCGCGATGTCCGAAAAGATGCCGTAAAACACCGCGAGGAAGAACATCGCCGCGGCGGTTCCGAAGGCGAACGCGCCCATCATCTTCGCCGTGCCGCCCTTTTCGTAATCGAAGTGCCCGAGGAAGAAGAGGGGGTACAGGCAGTCCGTATACCGTGTTAGCCCGTATACCCAGCCGCGCAGGATGCCCGCGCCGTTTTGTCCTGCGGGCAGCAGCTCCGAAAGATCCGCATACGGCAGGGCGAGCAGCATGAGCACCGCGTAACAGACGACGAACACGGGCAGCGCAAGGTCGCAGATGCGCCCGATGCTGCGGAAGCCCTTGAGGCAGGCGAACAGCCCCACCGCGAAAAAAGGCGCGAAGGAAAGCACCGTCGGCGCGTTTTCGTACAGCACCTGCGTCACGAATCCCTTCTGTTCGAGCATCGGCAATACGGCGGAAAGCGCGAAAAACAGCGCGAACACGCCGTACACGATGCGGGCGGCGACCCGGCCGAAGGTGTTTTCCAGAAGCCCGAAGAAGGTGAGCTTCGTCCGCTTTGAGAGCTGCATCACGAGGAAGATCACGATCCCCTCCGCCGCGAAGTTGGCAAAAGCCGGGAGCAGCAGGTCGTTCCCCGCATGGTAAGCCAGCGTCGCGGGCAGCAGTAGCGTGCGCGTCACGGGCATGAGCGCCGCATACAGAAAACAGATCTGCCGCAGTTTTATCCTATCCATTCGCGTCCTCCTTTTTCCCCGAACGTTCCCGCGTTTTCCGGTTTTCCCCGCCCCCGTCCGTCTGCGTTTGCTCTTTGATGCGCAGGCGGGTACGGTTTTGCGTGCGCAGCGCGGCGGGGCGCTCTTTCAGCGAAAAGATCCCCGCTTTATAGGCGGCGTCGCGCAGATCGTGCCGCACGAGCGGCGAAAAGGGCGCCAGCAGCGGCACGCCGTAGCTGTCCGCGGTCACGAGGTAATACAGGATGAGCGCGGCCAGCAGCACCACGCCGTAGGTGCCGATGCTCCCCGCCGCCAGCAGCAGGGCGATCCGCACGACGGAAAGCGTCCCCGTCAGGTCGGGCACCGTATAGGCGGAGATGCCCGAAAGCGCCACGATGATGATGGCGGGGGAAGATACCAGCCCCGCCTTGACGGCGGTGTCGCCGAGCACGAGCGCGCCGATGACGGAGAGCGCCAGCGCCACATATTTCGGCATGCGGATGCTCGCCTCGATGAGTATTTCCAGCACGGCGAGCAGAAAAAACATTTCCAGTCCCGGCGAGAGGGAGAGGTCCTGTATCCCGCCTGATACGGTCATCAGCAGCCCGAAGGGCAGCAGCTGCAGTTTGAACAGCTGCGCCGCCACATACAGCGCGGGCAGGAAGAGCGCCGCTATCACCGCCGTCATGCGCAGGATACGGCTCACCGTCGCGCGATAGGGGGTCACGAAGTAATCCTGCGAGCTCTGGAAGTCCTCGATGAGCATATAGGGCAGCGTGAGCGCGATAGGGGAGCCGTCTACCAGCACGCCCGCCCTCCCTTCGAGCAGCTTCGCGCAGAAGATGTCCGGTTTTTCCGTCGAACCGGCCTGCTTGAACAGCGAAAGCGGGTGATCGGAGAGGAATTTCGCCACGGCGGAAGAATCCGGCACGCCGTCCGTCTCCACCCGCGCGAGCCTCTTTTCTATCTCCTTTACGATGCCCGCGTCCGCGGTGCCCTCCAGCCAGGCGATGCACACGGCGGTGCCGCTCAATTTCCCCATCGTCAGCGTCCTGAACCGCAGGGCAGGCGTCTTGAGCCGCCTTCGCACCAGCCCCATGTTCGTCTTTATGTCCTCGATGAAGCCCTCGCGCGGCCCCTTTACGGCGATGGCGGTCTGCGGCTCGGAAACGGCGCGCAGCGTCACCTTTTTGGTGCCGAGCACGAGCGCCCCCTCCACGCCGTCGATCACCAGCGCGGGGTTCCCCGCAAGGATCTCCGCCGCGGCGTCGTCCGCGCTCTCTGCCCGCTTGGATTCGGGGAAGAGCAGCATCTTTTCCGCCTCTTCGGGCGTCTTCGGCGCGTTTTCCTGCGCGAAGGGCTTTGCCGCAAGCTGACCGAGCAGTTCCTTGTCGGTGATGCCGTCCGCGTATACGGCGGCGCAGAACTTCCCGTCCTTCGTCTGAAAATCGTAAACGAGGATATCCTCGGAAGGCAGCATACGTTTCAGTTTTTTTACGTTCTCGCGCGCATCGCTGCCGAGGCGCGCCCCTTTTTTCTTTTCCACACTGCAAGTGTGTGCAAACGTCTGCGTTTTATGAAAGGAAAGGGCGGCAAAAAGGCGGGTGCGCCGTAAACGGCGCACCCGCCCCCGCAGAGGTTTCTTTTGTCCTCTCCGCTTTGCGGAACGTCAGAGCGCCGCGAGCGTCTTTTCGAGCAGGGGGTACAGCGTCTCCGCGCTCTCCCCGCCCGCGATCTCCGCCAGCAGCTCCTTTGCCCCTGCCTCGTCCTTGCCGACGCGCGCCGCGATGTTTTTCGCCGCCTCGTCGCTCACCTCGTACCCGGCGAGCAGCGCCTTCACGCACTCCGTTTTCGCGTCGCCGCGCCCCTCGAAGAGCACGCGCAGCACCGTCGCCACCGAGCCGCAGGTCATGCCTTCGGTCAGCACGGCGGCAGCGTCCGCACCCTCCGCGAATCCGCCCGTCGCCGCGGCATACGCCGCATACAGCGCGATGCCGAGCAGAAAGGGCAGGAAGGCTGCGAGCTTCCCCTTTGCCTTTTTGAGCAGGGTGCGCCGCAGCAGCAGGTCGATGCCCCATACCGCGGCGCCGATGAGCGCGACGTCCACGCTGAACTGCCGCAGGTAGCCGATAAACTGAAACACGTCCATATGCTTCCGCGTCCTTCCGCCTCCGCCCCCGTCAGCGAGGGGCGGGGCGCAGTTTTTTGTCCCGCCGCACAGCGAGTATACCATGCTCCGCGTCCGTTTTCCAGCCTTTCTGCCGTTTTTTTCGAACGCGCCCGCAAATAAAATAAAAGCGCCCCTCGGGGCGCTTTTACCGGAAAGAGATCAGAATTTTCCGCCGTTTGCTCCGCACCCTCCGTTGCAAGAAGGAGAGCGCGTACAGTCCTGCCCACACCGCGAGCACGGCGCAGGCATAATATACGGTCAGGTACAGGGGATAGCCGCAGGCGTCGAGCAGCGGGCGGAAGAAGGGGATGTAGGGCCGCAAAATTCCCATGTAGTTCACGCCGAGCAAAAAGGAACCGGGTACGGCGGGGCATGCCCAGGCCGCGAGAAAGACGGCAAAGATATGCCCGTCGAGGGGGCGTATCGTATATTCGCCCGAAAAGACGAGGGCGAAGAACTGCAGCGCCACCTGCATATGGAAAAAATATCCGTGCGCATGGACGTGCGAAGAGAACATCTGCAGCGGATCTCCCAGCACGGAGACCGGGCAGACGGCGATCATCGCGGTCATGATGAGGCCTCCCGCGAACAGCAGCACCTGTCCCGCGTGTTTCGCCCTGCCCCGCGCGCACACCGCCAGTCCCACCGAGAGGTGAAAAGAGGAAGAAAAGTGCAGCGGCACATAGGGCGGCTGAACGTTCCCCGACCACAGCACGGCGAGTTTCACGCCCTCCGAGCCGAGCATCGCCGCCCACAGACAGGCGAGGATGAGCCTGCGCAGGGCGGCGTCGCACCGCCCGAGCAGCATTCCCGCCAGCGCGCAGAACAGGTATGGCGCCGCTATTGCGGCGATGTAGACGGAGAAGTCGAGCATTTTTCCGGTGAGACGCCTCATGAAAAAAATGCCCGCACCTGCGGCGCGGGCAAGTCATCCTTATTATAACAGCGGCGGAAGAAAAAAGCAAGCGCGTTCAGCCCTGCCGCGCGAACAGCCGCACGGCGAGCGCGGTCATGTCGTCCTGCGCGCTCCCCGCGCGCCGCCCCGCCTCGGCGATGAGTTCGTCCGCCAATGCCTGCGGGTTGGAGGGCCGCCCGCGGCAGAGGTAGTCCGCCAAATCTGCCGCCGAACCGAAGGCGGAGAGCACCCCGTCGCTGATGAAGAGCAGGATGTCCCCCTCCGATAGGGTGCGGGCGAGCACGGCGGGCCGCACGCCGTCGAGGATGCCGAGGGGGAGCGAATCTCCCTCCAGCGCCTCCAGCCTGTCCTCCCGCAGGATAAAGCCGACGGGGGAGCCGATCTTCACGATATCCGCCCGCCCCGTGTCGAGGTTTACGGTGGCAATGTCCGCGCAGGCGAAGCTCTCTTCGCGGTTTAAGGCGAGCAGCCTGTTCACGGCGGAAAGAACGGTATCCCCGTCCAGCCCCGCGCGGTAGAGGCTTTCAATGAGCGAGAGCGAACAGTCGGAGATGCGCCGCGCGTAGTCCCCGCTGCCCATCCCGTCGGAGAGCGCGCACAGGAAGGTGCGCTCGTCTATGCGCACCACCGAACAGGTGTCCCCGCAAGCCGTCTCTCCCTCTTTGGTTACGCTCGCCGTCCCGAACGCGGCGTCCATCGCGGGCGCGCGGTGCAGGATCCACGCGTACCTTTCCGCGTCGATCGGGTGCTTCGCGGCGAGCACCGCGGGGCAGCCGAGCACCTCCTCCGCCGCCGCGAGGATGCGCTCGCGCGGCGCGTTTCCTTCCGAGAGTATGTATACTTCTCCGCCGCCGATGAGCGTCTCCTCGCAGCGCACGCCCGCCCGTTCGAGGGCGCGGCGCAGCTCCCGTTCCCTTTCGGGGTCGGAACCTGCCGGCGCGCACAGCCCGAGCGCGAGTTTTTTGAGCGCTTCCGCCATGCCGTGCGCCTGTTCGGCGAGCAGCCTTCGCCCCGCCGCGGCGTTTTCCTCCTCCAGCGCGCCGCGCCTGTACTCCGCGAGCGCCTTGTTCAGCGAAAAGAGCAGCGCCTGCGGCTGCGCGCACTGCGCCGAGAGAGCTGCGGGCAGGTCGATGAGGTTCACCCTTCCCTTCATGCAGCCCGCGGCGGCAAGTTTTTCCAGCGGTTCTCCTTTCGCCGCGCACGAATCCGCCTTTTCGCAGCCCCCGCACACCTCTTCGCGCACGCTCCCGAGCAGAAAGGCGCGCCCTTCGTCTCCCTTTTCTTCGTCGGAACCGAGCACCGCAAAGGCGTTTTCCGTCTCGCGGAAGGCGCCCGCCGCGTCGAACAGTTTTTCGGCGGCGAGCTGCCTGCTGCGGTCTATGCTCGCGCGCACGAGCGGCCTTTCCGAATACCTGCGCAGCCTGCGCGAGAGCGCGTCCGTCCATCTTTGCGGCAGGAGCAGAAAGAGCAGGCAGGGGATGAGCGGAACGAGCAGTTCGAGGTAGAACCCCGCCGCGGTCAGCGGCTCGGCGGGGGAACCCGCCTGCGGCAGCCGCAGCAGGTACCGCACCGCCACGTTCGCGAGGAACACCGCCAGGGCGGCGGGTATTTTCCCCGCCCGCAGAAAGCACAGCGCCGCCGCGGCATACAGCGAAAACAGCGCGCAGGCTGCAAGCTCCGGCGAAGCCGCCGCCGCGCTTTGGCAGATGCAGGGCGGCAGCGCGAGGGTGAGCGCGCAGAACACCGCGTTCCCGTCCGCGAGCACGGCGCAGCACAGCAGCAAGAGCAGCAGCGCCGCCGCTTCGTAAACATAGGCGCCCGCGCAGTTGTACAGCCCGATGCCCGTCGCCGTCACGGCGCCCGCAACAAATACCGGCTCTTCGGGCGCGGGGCGGCGCATCCCCGCGCGCAGCAGGCAGCGCATCGCCCCCGCAAACACGAAGCACAGCGCGAACATCGCCGCGGCGATCACCGCGGCCTTCGCGTAATCGGCATAAACGTACCTGCCGAACAGCCACAAAAAGAGGGCGCAGGCGGCGGCAAGCAGCAAAACGCATTCCCCCTTTACTGCGCGCCCTTTTTTTTCGCAGATAAAAAAGTATCCGCCCAGCAGCACGCCCTGCGCGGCGACGGCGGCAAATGGGATGCCTCCTTCCGTCAGGGAGATGCCGCCCGCAAGTATGTACAGCCCCGCCGCCGCGGGTGCGGAAAAGCCGCACAGCAGCGCCGCGGCCAGCAGCGCGAGGGAAAACGGCTCGAAGCCGTTCATGGTAAAATTCAGCAGCAGCATCCCCAAAAAGAGCGCGAGGTATGCCAGCACCGCCCTGTACCCGTACCGGAATTTGAGTTTCATGATCTTTCTCCGCGCGGCGCGCGCCGCGTTTTTTCCTATCCTAACATATGCAGACGCGCGTGATCTGAAGGATTTTGCCGAAGAATGGGAGAACGGGCATAAAATTTCCGGAGAAGCCTGAAAAAAATTGCAAAAACCGCCGCCTCCGCTGCGGAAGCGGGCGAATATATCCGCCGCGGAGACGTCCTCCTTTCTCTGGGCGAGTTCGGCCGCGCGGAAGAAGCCTACCTGCGCGCGGTCGAGCTGGAACCTGCCGACTGGCGCGGCTGGTTCGGCATGGTAAAGACGCGCACGAAAAATTTTACCGATTATGAGGATACTTCCCATGCGGCGCTCTACGATAAGGCGCAGAAGGTCGCCCCGAAAGAGGCGTCGGAAGCGATGTCGCGCCTGTACGAGCCGTATTCCAACGTTTGCTCCTATTTCGGCGAACAAAATGCAAAAAGCCTTAAACAAGTAAAAAGAGGGAATAAGGTGAAGACCGCGGCGATCGTCGCCGTGGTCGTGACCGCCGTCCTC
>ERZ1643246.1828-NODE-1828-length-21942-cov-15.311235_pt1 | contig 21942 bp, 16 predicted proteins | sample MGYA00579265_ERZ1643246 | MGnify/ENA primary metagenome ERZ1643246 (study PRJEB29033, sample SAMEA4952261) | chicken gut metagenome | biome: Broiler Chicken; feature: Gastrointestinal Tract; material: Caecum | place: Ireland | collected 2018 | study: Broiler...
CAGCTTCAAATCCCTCATCTTCCATGAGCTGGTCGATGGTTGTGGATTTTCCGATTACAACGTTTGTCTCGAATTTAACACCAAGCTCTTTTACTTTCTCAATCTCTTTGGCTACGACTTTCTGCTTCGGGAGACGGAACTCCGGGATTCCGTATACAAGCACTCCGCCCAGTTCATGAAGCGCTTCAAATACTGTCACGTCATATCCCATCTTTGCGAGATCACCTGCGCAGGTAAGTCCGGAAGGACCTGAACCGATCACAGCCACTTTATGTCCGTTCTTTGTCTCTGCACCCACAGGTTTGATATCATTCTCAAGAGCGTAATCCGCCACAAACCTTTCCAGTTTTCCGATAGAAACAGGCTCGCCTTTGATACCGCGGATACATTTTCCTTCGCACTGTGACTCCTGAGGACATACACGGCCGCAGATAGCCGGAAGCGCACTGGATTTACCGATCACTTTATATGCCTCTTCGATATTTCCTTCTTTTACTTCATGGATAAACGCCGGAATGTCAATGGACACCGGACATCCCTGAATACATTTTGCATTCTTGCAGTTCAAACATCTTGTGGCCTCTTCCATAGCCTCTTCTTTATTATATCCAAGGCATACCTCATCAAAGTTTGTTGCGCGCACCTTGGGATCCTGTTCTCTTACAGGTACTTTCTTCAACATATCAGCCATTATTCGTCACCTCCGCAATGTCCGCATCCGCCGTGATGTGTATCGCCTTCCTGCAACTTCAGCATCGCACGGCCTTCCTGCGTCTTGTACATCTGACTTCTCTTCATCGCCTGATCAAAATCTACCAGATGTCCGTCAAACTCCGGACCGTCTACACACGCAAACTTGATCTCATCGCCCACCTGAAGCCTGCATGCACCGCACATTCCGGTTCCGTCCACCATGATCGGATTCATGCTGACGATAGTCGGAATCTCCAGTTTCTTCGTCAGGAGACAGACAAACTTCATCATGATCATCGGTCCGATAGCGACACAGACATCATATTTGTTCCCGTTATTTACGAGCTCTTCCACCATAGTCGTGACCATACCGGCATGTCCGTAAGAACCATCATCCGTACATGGATAATAATTTCCCGCAACAGCTTTCATCTCATCCTCAAGGATCAGCATATCCTTTGTCTTGGCACCTACGATCACATCCGCCTCAATCCCGCGCTCATGAAGCCATTTTACCTGCGGATATACCGGAGCCGCTCCTACACCGCCCGCAACGAAAAGCATCTTCTTGTTCTTCAGTGTCTCGATATCCTCGTTTACGAATTCGGAAGGACATCCGAGAGGACCTGTGAAATCACGGAAATAATCTCCTTCTTTTAAGTTTCCCATTTTTGTTGTGGATGCTCCGACTTCCTGTACAACGATAGTGATCGTTCCTGACTCTCTGTCATAATCACAGATTGTAAGCGGAATACGCTCGCCTTTTTCATCCATCTTTACAATAACAAACTGACCGGGCTGACAATGCTGCGCAACACGCGGCGCATGTACATCCATCAGAAAGATCTTGTCGGCCAGTTTCTCAGCTTTCATTATCTGATACATGGTATTCCTCCTTGAAAATTCACTCTTTCACTATAATACGCCATTATCAAAGTATTGGCAAGTTCTTATTCCTGACTTCGATATGTTTCAAGCACGGCTTCTCTAATACATTCTACAAAAGCTTTAGCTCCCGTTTTGTTCAGATGAGTCTCATCATCTGCAAAATATTCGGGATGTCCCTCGCTAGCCGCATACCAGTCAATCAAATATGTATTATCTGTATTATTTACAAAATCCCGCATCTCTGCATTATTCGATTCCTCCCACGAGGTATATGGCGCTCTCGCTGTAATAATAAATAAAGGAAGTTCCGATCCCATTCGTTCCCGAAGCGTAGGAAGTGAATCATAAAGCAGGCCATTTGCACCAAGTGCAAAAATTACACCGTCTCCATTCCAATTCTGATCATTTACATAATAATCGTAAATATCATAACTTTCTGTCGTATAACGGCTTACGGCTGCATCACTGATGCTATTCGGAAAAACAGTATAAAAATCATCCGTCGCATCTAATGCGATAGAATCACCGATCAACAGCAACTGTAATTTCCCTAACAGCTCGTCATCTGTAAGATCTGCAAAACTAATGTCCTGTAACCCATTATTTTTTTCAGAGGACTGTTCAGCTTTCTCTTTTGCCAGTTTGCTTGCAGTCTCTGCCTGTCTTTCAAGTTCATCTATATTATCAAGCGCATTTTCACGCGGCACAAAAATAATACAGAGAATAGCTGCCACTGCAATAACAGCTGTTCCCATGGATATCTTTATCATTTTCTTTAAAAGCGCCACTGCCTTTCTGCGTTCACGCTTTGTTCTTGGACGACTTGTTACAAAAGCTATGCTTTTCCCAATAAGTCCATGACGAATCGGTGTTTCTACAAAGTGATAAGACAGCGCTGAAAATAAAAAAGTAAGTATTATTTCAATTAATATGATCCACCATGAAGCCTTTTTCCCTCCGCTGATCAACAAAATAATCGGATAGTGCCATAGATAAATGCCATAGGATCGTTCGCCGATCCACCTGAAGAAAGGAAGGCTCAGCAATTTTCCGAGTATACTTTCAGGATTTAAAAGAGCATAGATAACCGCAACAGCAAATACAGATGCGAGAACCTGGCCACCTCGGTACAGGAAACTGCTGTAGCCGTTGATCATGACTATCATGCAAAATAATCCTATGAGAGCCGCTGCTCCTATCGTCTCCCGTACCGCTGGAATTATTGAGAAAATCTTATTCATATATACAGTGACCATTGCCAGCAGCGAACCAAATAAAAGAGAAAACGCCCTGGTATCAGTGCCGTAATAAACCCTGCTCGGATCCTGTGAAGGGCTAAACATCCCCCACATCAAAGCTGCAGAAGCAAACGCCAGGAGCATTGTTACCAATAAGTATATTTTCTTCCTTTCTTTGAAACGTGAAAGAATTAAAAGGATCAGGGGATAAACGAGGTAAAATTGAGCCTCGATTGCTAAAGACCAGCAATGAGTAAAAGGTGAAGGGGAACCAGCATTTTCAAAATATGAAACATTATTAAATATCTGCCACCAGTTATTGTAACAAAAAACTGCAGACAACAGGTCTGAACAGGCTTTTGTAAAAATAACCCTGTTAAAAACAGCACTGACAAAGATTAATGCTACAGCCATAGTAAGGATTGCAGGGAGCAATCTGCGAATACGTCGAATCCAAAAATTCTTCAGATCAATCGTACCCGTAGATTCTATTTCTGTAATCAATATACGTGTGATCAGGAAACCGGATATGACAAAAAATATTGTAACGCCAAGAAGCCCCCCTTTAGCAACAGGAAGCTGTAAATGATATGCAATCACCGCCAAAACAGCAACCGCCCTCAAACCGTCAATTCCGCTTATATAATTACCTGAAGATTTATGATCTGATAATACATGCTTATCTGTTCTCATTAAAATTTTTTCTCCCTCATTTGTATTACAAAATATATATCTAATTGTAACACATAGTAGAACTTTTGGGGCATAATATTAGAGCTGCTATAATGAGCAGCCCTAATATAGATCACATATGCCATTATTTAGTTAGAAATCAACTTCTGTTCCGTAATATGTGCATGTAAGCAGTTTCTCCATAGTAGCCGGATCAATGGCACGCGGATTGGATCCTGTGCACGCATCTCCGACTGCCAGTTCTGCGATATGAGCAACTTTCTCTTTGAACTCATCCTCGTTGATACCAAATTCTTTCAGCGTCTTCGGAATGTTCAGTTTTTCATTAAACTCGTTAATCTTCGCGCGAAGGCTGTTAATGAGGGCTTTCTCTGATGTTCCCTCAAGCCCCATCCTGCGTGCGATCTCTGCGTAGCGGCTTGCAGCCACCGGATCTTTCGCATTATATTCGATTACATACGGAAGGTAAATAGCATTTGCACATCCGTGCGGTATATGTCCTGTGGAGAATGCAGCGCCTGTCTTGTGAGCCATGGAGTGTACGATTCCAAGCAGTGCATTTGAGAATGCCATTCCTGCAAGGCACTGTGCGTAGTGCATCTGCTCTCTTGCCTCCATATTGCAGTTATAGGATGCCGGCAGATAATCCAGTACCATCTCAATTGCCTGAAGTGCAAGCGGATCTGTAAACGGTCCGTGAAGTGTAGATACATATGCCTCGATTGCATGTGTCAGTGCATCCATACCTGTATAAGCAACCTGTTTTACCGGAAGTCCGGATACAAGGTCCGGATCAACAATAGCAACATCCGGCGTAATGTTAAAGTCTGCAAGCGGATATTTTACACCTGTCTGATAGTTTGTGATAACAGAGAACGCTGTAACTTCTGTCGCTGTTCCTGATGTTGAAGGGATAGCGGCAAATTTTGCTTTCTGTCTCAGTTCAGGGAAGTTAAATGGAGTACAGAGATCCTCGAAAGAAGTCTCCGGATACTCATAAAATGCCCACATAGCTTTTGCAGCATCGATCGGTGAACCACCGCCCATAGCCACAATCCAGTCAGGCTCGAACTTGCGCATAGCCTCAGCGCCCTTCATGACTGTCTCAACAGACGGATCCGGCTCAACGCCTTCAAAGAGTTCGACTTCCATTCCAGCTTCTTTCAGGTAATTCACGGCTTTGTCAAGAAATCCCTGACGTCTCATGGATCCGCCACCTACTACAAGGATTGCTTTTTTACCTTTTAAGTTCTTCAGCTCTTCCAGACTTCCTTTTCCATGGTAAATGTCTCTTGGTAAACAAAATCTGCTCATAACCTGCATCTCCTTTGATATGTATTGTTATTTTTTTAACATGCTCATTATAGCTCACTTTAAGCCAAAAGACAACCCTTGTATTGGTAAAAATACATAAGTATTTTTATCAATAGCAGGGCTGTCCTCACTATTTTCACTATAACAACGGCTAATTCGATGTTGTAATATAATTTCTTGTTGTTACCTCTGTTGCTTTCCCGTTCTGATTATTAACAAGAATCGCATTAAAAATCGTCTGTGTGTTTTCTGGCATATCTACCGGCCCTGTGTATTCGCGAGTTGAGGAAGAACCCGGATCCGGTGTAGAGCCATCCGTTGTATAATAAGCTGTATATCCTTCAGGTACTGTGATTGTAATCTGTGTCGGTTCCGTATATTGTCCGGTTGACGGTGTTACGGCCGGTGCATTTACAATTGGGAATTCAATCGTATAAACTGCTGATGCCACAGTACTAGGGATTCCGTTCGCATTCACTGCAATCGCACGGATTTCAATTTCTCCTTCCGTCTGGAGAAGAATAGGTTCTTCATATTTTTTCCCGGTTTGTGCTGTCGGGTCAGTTCCGTCTGTTGTATAGTAAATATCTCCTCCGGTCTCAGAAGAAAGTGTGATTTCCTGCACTTCGCTGTAAGTTCCTTCCTCCGGTGTAAAAGCCGGTGCCGAAGAAATATAGTCGGAAACTGCATTCAGAACGCTCTGATCTTCACAATCTTCAAGAAGGGCCGATACTTTCTCTGGTTGCTCTGTTTCCATATAAAAATCAATTGCAGCCTGATATAACTGCCCATTTGTGGGCTGCGTCTCAATTGCTGAAAGGAATACATCCTCTGCACTATCCAAATCATCCTGATCAATATAAATCTCTGCATAACCAGTATAGGCATCAGGTCTTGATCTGTCTTTTGAAATCGCACGGTTAAAATAATTCTCGGCGGAATCATAATCACCACTCTGTATTGCTTGGTAGCCTTTATTGATCATAGACGTATAGGAATTCTGATATACGAGATATATACCTGCAGCAATAAGTGCGATCAGCAGAAAAAGGGTAATAAGCAAATTTCTCCTCTTGCGTTTTGCAGCCTCCAGTCTCTTCTGTTGACGAAGGCGGCGCAATTCGCCTGTATTCTGTTTCTGACGGTGCAATTCATTTGTATTCTGTTTCTGACGGCGCAGTTCATTTGTATTCTGTTTCTGTCTGCGCAGTTCCTCTGTATTGTGACGGTTCCTTCTTCCCGTACGGATCCGGGCTCTCTCTTCCTGGCTGAGAACCCTGGTCGAATTCACATTTTTTGTTCTGTCATCTCTTCTATATCTTCTGATGTCATCCGTCCGGATCTGACGTGTAGCTCCCTCAACAGACCCTTTTACTTCTCGGGTGAGAACGTCATCCAGCGGATTATAGTCCGGTACGATCTGTACTTCAGCCCCGCATTCAGGGCAGACCACCTGATCGTCCGGGATCATTGCCCCGCAATGAGTACATCTCATGGCCTTTCCTCCTGAGTACGTATCGTTTCCACGCAGTTGTTCATAAGCATTGCAATCGTCATCGGTCCGACTCCGCCCGGAACAGGTGTTATCGCTGATGTATGAGGTTCCACATCTGCGAAGTCTACATCTCCGCACAGGTGATTATTCTCGTCCCTGTGCATTCCTACATCGATGACTACCGCGCCTTCTTTTACATATTCTGAAGTGATAAACTGCTTCTTTCCTATCGCAACGATCAGGATATCCGCCCGCTTTGTCACTTCTTTCAGATTTTTTGTCCTGGAGTGTGTCACAGTCACAGTTCCATTCTCTCTGAGCAGGAGTGCTGCCATAGGTTTTCCGACTATGTTGCTTCTGCCGATGATCACGCATTCCTTTCCTTCGATAGTGATCCCGGAGCGTTTTAAAAGCTGAATGATACCCGCAGGCGTACAGGACAAAAAGCCTTTCTCGCCAATCCAGAGCCGTCCCACACTGACTGGATGAAATCCATCTACATCCTTATCCGGTGAAATTGTCCGGATGATCTTGTCCTCATCAATATGTTTTGGAAGAGGGAGCTGTACCAGAATACCATTCACCTCATTATCTCTGTTCAAGTCTTCTACCAGAGATACGAGTTCCTCCTCTGTCGTTTCTTCCGGCAATTCAAAGGACTTCGACTCGATACCAATATAAGCACATGCCTTCTTTTTATTTCTCACATAGACTGAAGATGCCGGATCGTCTCCTACCTGTACGACTGCCAGGCAGGCCTTTCTCCCGGCTGCACTCAGCCTCTGCACTTCTTCCTTTAATTCATCTTTGATCTGTTTTGAAATCTGTTTACCATCAATTAACTGTGACATTGACTTCTCCTTTTATCTAAAACAGTCCTGTGATCTTTCCGTCATCTGTAACATCAATCCCGTTTGCCGCAGGTACCTTCGGCAGTCCCGGCATTGTCATGACCGCTCCGGTAAGAGCAACAACAAATCCGGCCCCGGCACTTACATACACTTCCCGGATATGGATGTCAAATCCGCTCGGCCTTCCCAGTTTCTTTGCGTCGTCAGACAGGGAATACTGGTTTTTAGCCATACAGACAGGGAATGAACGGAAGCCGAGCCCTTCGATCCGATCGATCTGTCTCTGGGCTGCCGGCTCATAAACAACTCCATCAGCACCGTAGATCTCTTTAGCAATTTTCTCAATTTTCTCACGGATCGATAATTCATCGCTGTATAACGGGTGGAAATGGCTTTCCTTATTTTCCAACGTATCGAGCACTTTTTCTGCAAGAGCGATACCGCCCTCTCCGCCTTTCTCCCATACTTCTGAAAGCGCAAATTCGCATCCTCTCTCCTCACAGAATCTGCGGATATACTCATTCTCCGCTTCTGTATCAGTCACGAAAGAGTTCAGTGTTACGATCACAGGCACACCGTATTTCTGAATATTTTCAATATGTTTTTCAAGATTTACAATACCTTTTGCAAGAGCATCCAGATTTTCCTCTGCCAGATCACTCTTCGCAACCCCACCATTATACTTCAAAGCACGGACAGTTGCAACCAGAACTACTGCATCCGGCTTAAGTCCGGCCATACGGCACTTGATGTCGAAGAACTTTTCTGCGCCCAGATCCGCACCGAATCCTGCCTCCGTGATCGTGATATCGCTCAGCTTAAGAGCCATCTTTGTAGCTCGTACACTGTTGCATCCATGAGCTATGTTGGCAAAAGGTCCGCCATGCACAAGGGCCGGCGTATGCTCTAACGTCTGGATAATATTCGGCTTAATTGCATCCTTGAGCAATGCCGCCATAGCTCCTGTTGCTTTCAGGTCATTTGCAGTGACAGGCTCTCCGTCGAAATTATATGCAACGATAATCTTGCCAAGCCTCTCTTTGAGATCCGCAAGATTGTCTGCAAGACAGAGGATTGCCATGATCTCCGAAGCGACTGTGATCACGAAATGATCCTCACGGACCATGCCGTCTGTCTTATTGCCAAGACCAACTACTATATTACGCAGTACACGGTCGTTCATATCAAGACATCTTTTCCAGACAACCTGTCTGGGGTCAATCCTTAAAGCGTTTCCCTGCTGGATATGATTGTCCAGCATTGCCGCCAGCAGGTTATTGGCAGAAGTGATCGCATGGAAATCTCCGGTAAAATGAAGATTCAGATCATCCATCGGCACAACCTGGGCATATCCGCCTCCAGCCGCTCCGCCTTTAATGCCAAAACACGGTCCGAGCGATGGCTCGCGCAGTGCAATAAGTGCTTTTTTATTTAACTTCGCCATTGCCTGTCCAAGACCGACTGTCGTTGTCGTCTTTCCCTCTCCTGCCGGTGTAGGATTGATCGCCGTGACAAGAACTAACTTGCCGTCCTTGTTGTCTTTGATCTTCTCCCACAGATCGTCAGAGAGTTTTGCTTTATACTTTCCGTAAAATTCCAGGTCATCCTCCTGGATCCCGATCGTCGCTGCAACATCCCTGATATGTTCCAGTTTCGCTTCCTGTGCAATTTCAATATCTGTTTTCATCCTGTCTCCTCCTCTTTTCTTCTGTTCTTTATTGATTACTGTTAAGATATTCCTCGAACTCTTCCTTTGTCATCAGGACTTTACGTGGTTTTGTACCTTCTTCCGGACCGACCACACCGGCCTCGGCGAGCTGATCCATGATTCTTGCCGCGCGGTTAAAGCCGATCTTAAACATCCTCTGGAGCATACCGATGGATGCTTTTTCTTTGTCTATGATCAGTTTTCCGGCTTCGACAAAATATGTATCTTTGTCATTTCCGCCCTCGACAGCAGCTGCAGTACCTGCCGATGGCATATTCGTATTCATATGTTCTTCCAGCTCATCATTGTAAGTGGTGTTTGCATTATTGCTGATCAGATAGTCCACTACATTCTGTACCTCTTTATCTGACACAAAAGAGCCTTGTACACGGACAGGCTTCGGATAGCCCGATGGGTAAAAGAGCATATCGCCTTTACCCAGCAGTTTTTCTGCTCCGTTCATATCGATGATCGTCCTGGAATCCACACCGGAGGTTACTGAAAACGCGATTCTGGACGGCATATTCGCTTTGATCAGACCGGTGATGACATTGACCGAAGGTCTCTGGGTGGCAACGACAAGATGCAGTCCGGCAGCTCTGGCAAGCTGGGCCAGTCGGCAGATTGCTCCTTCTACTTCACCCGGTGCTACCATCATAAGATCTGCAAGCTCATCAATGATGATAACGATCTGCGGAAGTTTCTTTTTAATTTCCTCGCCGGTTTCCCCTTTTTCGACTTTTGCGTTGAATCCTTTCAGATCCCTCACATTATATTCTGCAAACAGCTTATATCGTTTTTCCATTTCAGCCACAGCCCAGTTCAGGGCTCCTGCGGCTTTCTTTGGATCCGTCACAACAGGAATCATCAGATGCGGGATTCCGTTATATACGCTCAGTTCAACGACCTTTGGATCTACAAGGATCAGTTTCACCGAATCAGGATCTGCTTTATAGATAATGCTCATGATCAGAGTATTGATACAAACTGATTTACCGGAGCCTGTAGCGCCTGCAACGAGCAGATGAGGCATCTTTGCAATATCTGCAACAACAACCTTGCCGGCGATATCTTTGCCTACCGCAAATGTGATCGGTGATGTACTTGTCTTAAATTCCTTCGATTCCAGAAGATCTCGAAGCATCACTGCTGTATTCTCTTTATTGGGCACCTCAATACCGACTGCTGCTTTACCGGGTATAGGTGCCTCGATCCTGAGATCGGCCACTGCAAGATTCAATTTGATATCATCAGCCAGGCCAACGATCTTGCTCACCTTAACGCCCTGATCCGGCTGCAGCTCATATCTCGTAACGGATGGTCCGCAGCTTGCATTCGTCACATGTACTCCGACGCCGAAATTCTGCAGTGTCTGTTCAAGTTTCAAAGCAGTGGCACGGAGATGGCTGTCTGAATCTCCGCCGTTCTTCTTGCCGTGTTTCAGAAGGCTGAGAGGCGGCGTGTGATAAACTGTCTGTTCCTTTGTCTGTTCTTTTTCCACAGCAGCAGCCACATTTTCTGTCTCAACAGAAACTTCAGCCGATTCCTTTGCCTTGCTGCGACGTTTTACCGGTTTTTCATCACCTGTTGTCTCTCCTGCCCGTAATTCTTCATCAGGATGGACCGCCTCAGCTTTAAAGGAGTTATCTTCCATTTCTTCAGCCAGATTTTCCTGGGGCTCTGCCCGGTTGATCACAAGGCTGTCTGCGGCTGAAGACCGGGAACTGTCATTTTCCGGTATATCATCCGGTATGAGTTCATATACGTCAGGTGATTTTCTCCTGCCTCTTCTTTTTCCTTTTCCTGCCGGTTCTTCTCCAAGTGTGGTTGCAAAAGAAACACCGGATACTTTGTGGTCACTCCTCCTGTTGCCTTGTTTCTTATTGTTCTCCTGCTGAAGTCTGGCAGTCTTCTGTCTCTCTTCTCTCTCTTTTGCGCGGATCACAGCGGTCTCCTGATGCTTCTTTTTTGCATCCTCATAGGCCCTGCGGCTCTGGCGGCCGATAGGCGCCAAAAGTGATTTCTCCGTAATAAGAATCAGACAGATCACGGAAAGAATGACCAATACAACGTAGGTGCCGATCACACCGATCAACGGACACAGCAGGCTGATCAGGCATCCTCCTGTAAGTCCGCCTGCATTCCTGTGTTCGCTGGCAGCCTGATAATAAGAAAGCAGGGATGCACCCGGAGTATATGAGTTAAAAATCAGCTCCAGGATTGCTGTGATAAACAAAAACAGCATCACCGCGGCCCCGATCTTGATATATGCATGTGCATTTCCTTTATTAGACACAAGAAATGCAGTCAATGCAAATAATATAAAAGGCAGCAGATATGCCATGAATCCAAACAGCCCGAAAAATACGGATGACACCGCCTCCCCAACGATTCCTCCGATCCCGAAATTACTGAGTACGAGCAGAATGCATACTGCAAGTGCTGCTAGTATGATGATCTCTCCCCGAAGTTCTGTATTCTGCTGTCCTTTTTTGGGTCTGCTTTTTGAGTTTTTACGGCCTTTTGTCGATTTAGCAGCCATATAATTCCCCCTTAGTAATTTAAACATACTATATCTAGTATATCATCATTTGGAAGGCGTGTCATCACATTTTTTCTCCAGGATCAGCTCGTGAAGTTTCCGGAACGCATCGCTGATGCCGCCGACTTCATCGATCAACCCTTCCCGGACGGCATCCTCTCCCTCCAGCATTGTGCCTACATCCTTGACGAGCTGAGTAGAATCCAGCATTAGTTCCAGAAGCCGCTCCTGCGTGATCTTTGAATGGGATGCTATGAAACGTGCGATGCGGTCCTGCGTTTTCTCCATGTTGCGGTAGCTCTGGATCACTCCGATAAACATCCCTGTCGACCTCACGGGATGGACGATCATCGTACCTGTGGGAACAATGAAAGAATAATCCGCCGAGACTGCCAGCGGTCCTCCGATAGAATGGCTCCCGCCGAGCACAAGAGAAACCGTCGGCTTGCTCAGTGACGCGATCATCTCAGCGATCGCAAGGCCGGCCTCCACGTCGCCGCCCAGTGTATTGAGCAGAATAAGAACCCCCTCCGTCTTGTCATCTTCCTCCGCCTCCGCAAGCCTTGGCAGAAGATGCTCATACTTTGTCGCTTTTGTATTTCCTGAGACGGCTTCGTGTCCCTCGATCTCGCCAATGATCGTTAAAAGCTGTATCCCGTGTTTTGAATGCCCGTTTCCAAGATCCAGAGTCCCCATCTCCCGAATCTCAGTATTTTCTTCGTTCCTTTCTTTCTGAGCGGAATCCTGCGTCTGCTCTTTTTCCATTTTAAAATACCTCCTCTTTCTGCTGTCCATGATTGACAGTGTCCGTTTTCCTTAGATTAGTATTGAGGAAGTACAGTCATATTATACAAAAAAATGGCACAGATGCAAATTGTATACATCCATACCATTTTAAAATTACTTCAATGCCTGCTCTACATCGGCAATGATATCTTCTACATTTTCAATCCCTACACTGAAACGGATCAGATCCGGCTGTACGCCTGCTTCCAGAAGTTCCTGCTCGTTCATCTGGCGGTGTGTATGGCTCGCCGGATGGAGCACGCAGCTTCTCGCATCTGCCACATGAGTCACGATTGCTACCATTTTCAGTTTATCCATCATCTCTACGGCAGCATTTCTTCCTCCCTTTAATCCAAAAGTAAGCACGCCGCAGGTTCCGTTCGGCATATATTTCTGTGCCATATCATAGTATTTGTCCCCCGGCAGTGACGGATAGCTCACCCAGGCAACCTTCTCATGATTCTTCAGATATTCAGCAACCTTCAAGGCATTCTCACAGTGACGGGGCATTCTCAGATGCAGCGTCTCAAGTCCGATATTTAAAAGAAATGCATTCTGCGGAGACTGGATTGAACCCAGATCACGCATCAACTGAGCAGTTGCCTTTGTAATATATGCTCCTTTCCCGAATTTCTTTGTATAGACAATCCCGTGATATGTCTCATCTGGTGTAGTGAGGCCCGGGAATTTTTCAGCATTTGCCTCCCAGTCAAAATTGCCGCTGTCCACAATAGCTCCGCCTACACATGCTGCATGTCCGTCCATGTATTTTGTGGTAGAATGCGTTACAATATCAGCCCCCCACTCAAACGGGCGGCAGTTGATCGGTGTTGCAAACGTATTATCTACGATAAAAGGTACTCCATGGGCGTGGGCAGCTTTGGCAAATTTTTCAAAGTCGAGCACGACCAGTGCCGGATTTGCGATTGATTCGCCGAATACGGCTTTCGTATTATCCCGGAATGCCGCCTCAAGTTCTTCTTCCGAGCAGTCCGGATCCACAAATGTAGCGTCTACGCCCATCTTTTTGATCGTATGAGCATAGAGGTTATATGTACCGCCATAAAGGGCTGAAGCACACACGATATGATCTCCGGCCTGTGCAATATTCATAATGGCATAGAAATTTGCGGCCTGACCGGAAGACGTCAGCATCGCTGCTACTCCCCCCTCAAGGTCACAGATCTTTGCCGCAACGGCATCATTCGTCGGATTCTGGAGTCTCGTATAGAAATATCCCGATTCCTCCAGGTCAAACAGACGTCCCATCTGCTCACTGCTCGTATACCGGAATGTAGTACTCTGATAGATTGGGAGCACTCTCGGCTCCCCGTTGCCCGGTTCATATCCTGACTGTATACATTTTGTCTCAATCCTGTAATCACTCATCTGTCTGTATCCTCCTGTATTTTATGAATATAAATATTTCTTTTCGAGACTGCGCACCATCGTGACATACAGCTCTTTACATTCTTCCTTTTTGTTATCTTCAATCAGCCGGATGCACGGGCTAAGATATTCTTCCCATATTCCCCGATAGATCTCATCCGCTTGTTTTTCCCTGTCTATCCGCTTTACAATCGTGGGAGCTATATTGTAATACTCTTCGACGATAAGGCGGCCTTCCTCTGTTTCCGACAGGTAGCCGTCACGGTATGCTCTCAATGTGTTGAGTTCATAACAGTCATCCGGTTTATGCATGCTCCGGCACACCGCGGTCGTGATATAACAGAAAATTCCCTTCTTAAATCCGCCTTTTATACTTTCATAGGTAGAATGACCGATCTTATATTCCGGCATCTTTTCATTCCACAGTTCTACCATGCGCTCTGTCAGATCTTTTGCCTGGAGAGACGGGATTTCTCCCATAAGCGGAACAAAATATGATACCATATTCATCTTGTGGTCAAGAGCTTTTAAATCTCTCTTTCTCTTAGAACTGATCTTATCCAGTTCTTCGCAGACATATTCCGGAATGCAGGCAGCGATACGTTCTGCCCCGTCATCCGTTCTGTCACAGACGTCCGCTGACTCCTGCAGCAGATCTGCATACTTTGATCTGAGAGAATCCATATACTTTGCATAACTGGACTTATGGAATTCATAATCCATAGTCAGAATGTAAAGTTTTCTGAGCTTCTCCAGCAGTCTGTCTGTATCCATGTTGTTTCCTCTATTCATTCCAGTTATGGTATACGTCCTGTACGTCGTCATCCTCTTCGAGAAGGTCCAGTGTCTTCTGGATATTCTTAATATCCTCCTCAGATGTAAGTTCCACGTATGTCTGCGGGATCATCGTCACCTCAGCCTGAGCCATTGTGATACCTTCCTCTTCCAGCTTCAGACGTACATCACTGAATGTATCCGGCGTGGTGAGGATTTCGTAACTCTCCTCGTCCTCCACAAAATCTTCAGCACCTGCATCCAATGCCAGCATCATCAGTTCATCTGCATCCATGTCGCAGTCTTCTTTCGCAACAAAGATCTGTCCCTTCTCATCAAACATAAAAGAAACACATCCAGGTGTACCTACATTTCCATTTCCTTTTGTAAATGCATTTCTTACATTGGAAGCAGTCCTGTTTTTGTTGTCAGTCAGCGTTTTTACGATGATTGCTGTTCCGTTCGGACCGTAACCTTCATATGTAATATGCTCATAGTTGTCGCCGGAACCTTCCCCAGCTGCTTTCTTGATGTTTCTCTCAATTGTATCATTCGGCATATTGTTCGATTTTGCCTTTGCGATCACATCACGCAGTCTGCTGTTGTTGGCCGGATCCGGGCCGCCGCCTTCTTTGACTGCTACCGCAAGCTCACGTCCGATCTTTGTAAAGATCTTTCCTTTGGCTGCGTCATTCTTCTCTTTCTTATGCTTAATATTGGCAAATTTTGAATGTCCTGACATAAATTCTCCTCTTTTCTTACTGGTATATAAATGCGTATCATAATTTTACGCACATTATGCTTTACAATTTTATCATTCTTTTCGTATTCTGTAAAGAAGTCTGTTTGAACCGTACTATGTAGTGAGTTCCAGACTGACCTTGATCGCACGATCCACTTTATGCATCATAGCTCCGTCAATATGGCATACATACTCCTTAAGCCTCTGCTTATCGATGGTCCGGATCTGTTCGAGCAGAATCACCGAATTCTTTACGATCTTATAATCTCTTGTACTGATTTCAATATGTGTCGGCAATTTTGCCTTATTCATCTTTGATGTGATTGCCGCGCAAATGATCGTAGGACTGTGTTTATTGCCTACATTATTCTGTATTACAAGGACCGGACGGATTCCTCCCTGCTCCGAGCCCACTACCGGACTTAAATCAGCGTAATAAATATCTCCTCTTCTGATCATCAATTTTTCCACACTCCGATTCACTTACTAAATGCATATCGCATACTTCAGTATTCCCCTATTCATCGGATGTATTCAATGATCCGCGGTATTACAGACTCTGTGCTTTTGTTACTCACTGATCTTTCCGCAGCGCTTGTAAACTCTCGGGATTCTCTTTCCAAGGCAGCAGACGAATTCATAATTAAATCTTCCGCTCAGTTCAGACAGATCTTCTACTGTGATCCAGTCATCGCCGTCCGCTCCGATCAGAGTGACCGGATCCATAAACTTTGTCTCCGGAATATCTGTTACATCGACCATGAACTGATCCATGCAGACCCGCCCCAGGATCCGTGCCCGTTTTCCATGAATGAGCACATATCCTTTATTTGACAGTGATCTGGGGTAGCCGTCTCCATACCCTACCGGTATCGTAGCAACTTTCATCTTCTCAGGGGCAACAAATGTTCCCCCGTAACTAATTGGTGTACCGGCCTCCACAACCTTAACGTAAGTCACATGGCTGATCAGCCTCAGTGCCGGTTTCAAATCCACCGCTTCTTTTTTCACTTCATCAGAAGGGTACATCCCATAGGTGGAGATCCCGGCTCTTGCAAGGTCATGCCTCATATCCGGAAGATCAATAATACCGGCACTGTTATCGCAATCAAAATAGCGGATTGAAACGCCTCTCTTCTCAATCTGCTCCTTCATCCACATAAACCGATCATGCTGTGTCATAGTATAGCTCTTATCCGTTTCATCCGCTTTTGCGAAATGAGTAAACATCCCCTCAAGCCGGACATTCGGCAGACGACTGATCCGTTCTATGATATCTGCACTTTCCTCACACACCGGAAAGCCGATCCTGCCCATTCCGGTATCAATCTTAATATGGAAATGAGCCGTCTTTCCAAGCCTGACAGCCGTCTCGGAAATCGCATCTGCCATCTCTTCCGTATATACAGCCGGACGGATATCATAGTTCAGCATATCCTCGTACTGATCCGGGAATACACATCCGAGAACGAGTATCGGCTTCTTTATACCGTGTTCCCGCAGAGCTGCTGCTTCTTCCAGACAAGCCACTGCATAGCCCCACACATAAGAAAAGTCTTCAAACATTTCCGCTATGGGGACAGCGCCATGTCCGTATCCGTCTGTCTTAACAACAGCGATCAGTTTTGCATCGCCTCCGATTCTGTTTCTCATCTGTTCCATATTATACGCAATGGCGTCGAGATCGATTTCGGCGCATACACGATTATGCTGTTTCATCTTGTATTTCTCCTATAAATCATATTATTTTTCATCCATACATTTTTCAATCCCGGCGATCAGATCGCGGGCAAGAACACTGTAACTTCCCTTTGCTTCTTTTGCCTCATCTCCGCCGCATGCATGGAGATACACACCGAGTGCAGCACTCTCATATGCCGGCATTCCCTGAGCGGAAATTCCTGTGATCACACCAGCAAGGACATCCCCGGATCCGGCCTTCGCCATCGCACTGTTGCCGGCAAGGTTGAAAAATGGATGCCTTCCCTTTTCTTTTATAAACGTTCTGCTGTCTTTTAAGACACACACTGCCGGATATTTTTCTGTGAATTCCCGGATGATCTCAAGACGCCTGTCTGAGAGGTCGTTGACGGAATATCCTGTCAGGCGGGACATTTCTTTCATATGCGGTGTGAGAATAACGGGACTGCACATCTTTTCCAGGAGATCCATCTTTCTGCTCAACAGGTTCAATCCGTCCGCATCGATGATGCAGGGAACGCTGACTCTGTTCAAAGTACCTTCCAGAATCCGGCGTGATATTTTCCCTGTGCCGAGCCCGCATCCTATACACACGACATCTGCCCAGTCCAAGAGCTGAGTAAGCTTTTCTTCATCATATTCCTGATAGCAGGAAATAATCGCCTCCGGCAGAAGCTGCTGCAGGATGGCCCGGTTCTCCTGCGCTGTGTATATCTGCACGAGGCCGGCTCCCACTGCATATGCAGCCTTTGCAGAAAGATATGCAGCGCCCGCCATTCCGCTGCTTCCTGTGATCATGAGGGCCCTGCCATAGCTTCCTTTGTGTGAATCTGCTTTTCTTTCAGGTAAAAGTTCCGGGATATCACAGCGGTCATATGTGATGCACACATTTTCATCTGAAGAGAAGAATTCCGGGTCAATGCCAATCGGGACCGCAACAGTCTCTCCTGCGCTATATTTGCCGGGATACATTTCGCATCCTGCCTTTACACATGCCATTGCGACTGTAAGATCCGCATGGAATGCAATTCCAAGTATCTTCCCTGTCGCAGAGCTGACACCGGAGGGAATATCAACTGCAACCTTGCTGCAGTTCTGTTCATTCATCCATGCAATGATATCTGCATATTTACCGCTGATCTCACGGCTTAACCCCACACCAAACACAGCATCTATTATAACAGTATATTCTTCCTCAGGGATTTCAGTGATAATACCGATTCCGAGATTTTCTGCAATCTTTTTCTGTACCCGGCACTCTTCGCTCAGAGAACTTTCTCTCCCGGCAAAAAGAATCCGGGCGCTCGCCCCCTCTTCTGTCAGCAATCTGGCAATGGCAAAACCGTCTCCACCATTATTGCCGCTCCCGCATACAACTAATGGCCGCGACGTATCGATTCCATGTGTATGCATCACCTCCACGGTTTTCAAAGCCGCCCGTTCCATAAGTACAAGAGAGGGAATCCCTGTTTCTTTGATCGTAAAACTATCTGCCTGGCTCATCTGTGTTCCATTTGGAAGATATCTCATATATGATCACCGGTCCTTTTTATTTTGTTCTTCCAATCGGACAGGGAAGATTCTCTTTCCCATCCGGCGCAATACCACGTCCAGCTCACAGCATAGCTGACCGCTGCCCGCAAAATATCCGTTCATGCAGGCATAAAAGCATGACGTCCTCTTGCCGGGTTTATCGCGCAGCATACCCCGCAGCGAACTGCGGGGTCTATGTATTATCTGTTTCCTATTTTTTCTGTACTTCCTTGCGCTGATTGATATTATAGGAGAGCTGCATCAGGCTGTCTGAGAGATGGACGCTCTCTACTACTACATCTTTTGGCAGCGTCAGATCCGTGTGCGCAAAATTCCAGATTGCTTTGATCCCGTTTTCGACCAGGATGTCGGCCACTTCAACCGCTTTTGATTTTGGGATCGTAAGAGCCGCGATCTCAATTTCATTATTGGCAAGGAAATCAACCAATTCGTCCATCATACGGACCTGCACGCCCCGGATCGACATTCCTTCCAATCTGGGATTTACATCGAAAAGACTCTTTAGGATAAATCCGCTTCTCTCGAAAGATGCATAATTTGCAAGTGCCTGTCCGAGATTTCCTGCTCCTATGATAATAAAATTATGTGTCTTATCGAGTCCTAAGATCTTGCCGATCTCAGTATACAGATATTTTACATTATATCCGTATCCCTGCTGTCCGAATCCCCCGAAATTATTGAGATCCTGACGGATCTGGGATGCAGTCACCTGCATCTTTTTACTCAGATCGTTTGATGAAATCCTCTCGACACCTTCTTCCAGAAGATCTCCGAGATATCTGTGATATCTCGGCAGCCGCGAGATTACGGCGCGAGATATTTTTCTATGCTCCAAATCTACCACCTTCCATCGCATGGCAATCCTCCAGTCACAATCTTCAGCCTGCTACGGATGGATTTGCTCTTTTATGCGCTCCATTTTATATTCTGTATTATTATATAGAATAGTTAAACTTATGTCAATTTTTACTTTATTTTTCGGCCATTTCAGTTATAATGGATATCTGAGAGGAGGAGTACCAATATGATACTCGCATGTCATAACATTGAAAAATCTTTCGGTGACCGTGTGATCGTCCATGAAGGTTCTTTTCATATAGAAGAGCGGGAAAAAGCCGCTCTGGTCGGCATCAACGGTGCCGGTAAATCTACTATATTAAAAATGATCATGAATGAGGAACCGCTTGACGGCGGAGATATCATTCTTGCCAAAGGAAAAACGATCGGTTATCTGGCCCAGCACCAGAACATGATCCCGGGCGGTACGATCTATGAGGAAGTACGTTCTGCAAAGGCAGACATCATAGAGATGGAACAGCGGATCCGCGCGATCGAGCTGGAATTAAAATCTCTCTCCGGCGCGGAACTGGAAAACCGTCTCGATACATACAACCGTCTGCAGTCCGAATTTGAGGCCCGTAACGGGTATGCCTGCGAGAGTGAGATCATCGGCGTCCTCAAAGGACTTGGTTTTGCAGAGGAGGATTTCAGCAAGAAGACCGACACTCTTTCCGGAGGACAGAAGACGCGTGTAGCTCTGGGAAAACTGCTGCTCACCAATCCGGATATCCTGCTCCTGGACGAGCCCACCAACCATCTGGATCTGAATTCCATTTCATGGCTGGAGACTTATCTGATCAACTATCCCGGAGCCGTTTTTATCGTATCCCACGACCGCTATTTTCTGAACCGTGTAGTGACCAAAGTCGTAGAGATCGAGAATGGTGAAATCCGGATGTACATGGGCAATTACAGGGCATACTCAGAAAAGAAACAACAGCTCCGCGATGCCCGTCTCAAAGAGTATTACAATCAGCAAAGAGAGATCAAGCATCAGCAGGCCGTCATCGACAAACTGAAATCCTTCAACCGTGAAAAGTCTATACGCCGCGCCGAAAGCCGTGAGAAGATGCTGGAAAAGATCAAACCAGTGGAAAAACCGGTGGAAGTCAATACAGAGATGCATTTTAGCCTTGAGCCTTCCTGCATCAGCGGCAACGACGTCCTGACTGTAGAGCATCTCTCCAAGCAGTTCGATGGACAGGTGCTTTTTAAAGATGTCAATTTTGAGATCAAGCGTGGAGAACATGTTGCTGTGATCGGAGATAACGGAACCGGCAAGACTACACTCCTGAAGATATTAAACCAGGTTCAGACAGCGGATACCGGTTCCTTTACACTTGGTGCAAAAGTCCAGATCGGATATTACGATCAGGAACACCATGTGCTCCATGATGAAAAAACAATATTTGATGAAATTTCCGACGCCTATCCGGCACTGAACAACACGCAGATCAGGAATACACTTGCTGCCTTCCAGTTTACCGGCGATGAAGTATTCAAAGAGATCCGTTCTTTGAGCGGCGGTGAAAAAGGACGCGTTTCTCTGGCAAAACTTATGCTTTCTGAAGCGAACTTTCTGATCCTCGATGAGCCCACCAACCACCTGGACATCGCGTCAAAAGAAATATTGGAGGAGGCTCTCAACAACTATAGCGGAACTGTGCTTTATGTATCCCACGACAGATATTTTATTAACAGCACAGCCTCAAGGATCCTTGAACTGGTCAATCAGACTTTTGTAAACTATATCGGAAATTACGATTATTATCTGGAGAAAAAAGAAGAACTTACCCGCGCTTACACAACAGGCAGTTCTACCGCTTCTCCTGCGGCTGGCGGGAACTCTCCCGTTTCTGCCGCACCTTTGCAGGGCTCCGATAGCGCCGCCGCTCCGGGCTCCAAGCTCAGCTGGCAGGAGCAGAAAGAGCAGCAGGCAAAAGAGCGTAAACGCAAAAATGATCTCAAAAAAACCGAGGAAGAGATCAGCTGCCTGGAGGACCGGAATGCACAGATCGATCATGAGATGACACTGGAAGAGGTCTACTCCAATTCCGTCAAATGCCAGGAACTTGCAGAAGAACACGCGGCAAATGAAAAAAGGCTGGAGGAGCTCTACGAAACGTGGGAGATGCTGGCTGAGTAAAATTCTGATTTTTCGTACTGAATGCCAATGGGATAAGGTCCGAAAACAGACGGAGATGAGGCAATGAAATACTTTTTAAGATAACCGGCATGTGCTTCAGGCTCCGCTCCGTAATTCGGGAAAAATTAAAGGTTCTGAAAGCTGACTAAAAGCAAAGCCTGAAAATGGGAAACTCGTCTTCGACTCAAACACCCCATTTTCAGGCTTAACGTCATCATTCAGAGCCTTAACTTTTCCATCGAATTACTTCGAAGTCGCCTTCCTCACATACCAGTCATCTCTTTAAAGTCTTTCGATGCCTCGTCTCCATCTGTTTCTGCTTTATCAGAGTCGGCAGCCAGTCCGACAAATATGAAAGCTAAAGAAACCGGTTAAAAGGGTAAATAATAGAGAAGAAGTTATTTATTGGTCTGGCGGAGAACCGTTTCCGGTTATGGAGATTTCTGGTTCCGCTTGTTCGTCTTATATCTGCAGAGAACATCCCGTGTCAAGCCCTTGCCTGTAAACAGGTGCTTCGCAGGCTTGACACGGGATGTTCCTGCAGATGAATATTATTCAAGCGGAATCAGAAATTAATGCGGCTCGAAT
>ERZ1643246.1829-NODE-1829-length-21905-cov-14.866957_pt1 | contig 21905 bp, 19 predicted proteins | sample MGYA00579265_ERZ1643246 | MGnify/ENA primary metagenome ERZ1643246 (study PRJEB29033, sample SAMEA4952261) | chicken gut metagenome | biome: Broiler Chicken; feature: Gastrointestinal Tract; material: Caecum | place: Ireland | collected 2018 | study: Broiler...
ACAAGGGCCTCCGACGCCCTCGTTGAGAGTTCGAGCCTCTCCGGGTACACCAAAAATAACCCGCCTTGCAGAAGGCGGGTTATTTTTACGGAGAGGTGAAAACAGAAGAACGAAAAACGAGGGCGCAGCGAAGCGTGCGGCGCAGCTACGCCCAAACCCGTTCGAGCCTCTCCGGGTACACCAAAATAACCCGCCTTGCAGAAGGCGGGGGGGGGTAGTACGAGGCCCGCGCAAAGGGTTTGCGCGGGCCCTTAATTTTGCCGTAAATGCGGCATATGTGCCGTTCAAACAAAGTTTTTTGCCGACGTGAGCGATAGTGTCGTGCAATTTTTATAAAAGCGGAGTATAATAGACTTATAAAAAATGCAGTTTATTATATACAATTTATTTATCTAAAAATAATAAACGTTTCAAGGTGGGTTTCCCGCCGCCAGCGTCTCGCAGTGCGGGCGGTAAATAAACCGCACTGCTCGGGCACCGTTCGCGCGCTTACATAGGCGCTCACTCATCTCGCTACGGCACGCACAACGGGTATCCGTTGTGCTATGAAGTGCCTTGCTCGTCCCAATTTGTCGCGCAAGCGAGCTCACTGGAAGTGAATTGCCGCGATTATATATTCGTGGGCCCTAAAATATCGCGGCAAGAGAAACTTAGTTTCTCAAACTCACGAAAATTTCCGCACTCGGCCAGGGCGGAAATTTTGTGAGCACAAATAAATTTTTTAAGGTGTTATTATGAAACTTTGCGAAAAACTTGTAAAGCTCAGAAAGGAGAGCGGAATGACGCAGGAGGAACTGGCCGAAAAAATATTCGTGACCAGAACTGCGGTATCGAAATGGGAGAACGATAAGGGCTATCCGGGTATAGACAGCCTAAAACTTTTATCGCGCCTGTACGGAATAAGCCTCGACGAGCTAATCTCGGAAGAGGACGTAACCGCCGTCAGGCAGGCAAAAATAAAGCGCGGGCGCACCTTCTACATCTTAGCGGTCGTCTGCCTCGTGCTAACGGCGGCGTTTGCGCTTGCGGCCTGGCTTTCGCAAATTCCCTGGTTTCTTCTGCCCTCGGCGGCGGGCGCGGTTGGCTATGTGGTGTTCGGCTTCCTCACAAAGCCCTCCCTTTCGGGTATGCCGCGCGGGGAATTCATAAGGCACGTCGCGTGCCGCATAGTGGTGCTTGTAATAGTGCTCGGAGTGCTGATAACCACTTTCGTGCAGAGCTTTTAGCGGTTTTTTTATAGTGCCTGTAATAATATGGTTTACGTGGCGCGCGGGCGCGGCGGTTGCCGCGCCCGCGCGCCGCATTTCGCCCCGCACGGCCTGTCGGCACGGGCATAAAGGCGCAAAATAAGGGCGGAACTATAAGCTGCGGTTTGGTTTTTGCACCGTTATCATAAGAAAAGAGTATACGGGTATAAAAAAAATTTAAGGTTCTGCGCGGGTGTATCATTTGACAGAGTGCAAACTTTGTCGTACAATAACCGTGATTTGGTAAGGGGTAAATACGTCCGGAAAGTATTCTCCGGCCGGCAACAGATGGGGGCGGCGTCAGGTTTTGCGCGCGGCGGTCTTTTACCGTATGCGCGTTCGGCGTTCGGCACGTTTTTGCCCATACGCAGTTTATACATATCAGACCTGAAAAACGCCGCGCGGCGAAGCCGCATTGCAGGCGTTTTATTTTTTGCCCCGACGGGCTCCCCGCGCTTTTTTGCGCGCGGCGCGCCCTTAACAAACTGTCATAAAGCGGCGCAAAAGCCGCGTTTATATACGGTGAAATTTTATGAAAACTGTAAAAAAGGCAATCAGTAAAAAGTACATAGTGCTCGGCGTGATTATTCTCGTGCTGGTCGGGCTGCTCCTTCTTGCCCTGCTCGTCGATTGGGACGCGATGCGCCCCGACGCGCCCGAATCTGACATCTCGGGCGACCTTTCAGACGCAGTTCTGCACGAAGAGAAGAAGATATCCCTGTTCGGCTGGGCGGTCAACCCCGCGGCCATTTCGGCAATCGCAGTGTCGCTCATACTCATTATCTTTGCGGTATGCGTGCGCGTGTTCGCCGTTCCCCGCTTCAAGGAAGTGCCCGGCAAGTTCCAGCTCGTCATCGAAAAGATAGTGGAATTCTTCGACGGCCTGGCAAAGAACAACAGCCCCCATTCAAACGGCTTTCTGGGCTGCTATATCTTCTCGGCGGGCTGTTATATCTGCATAGGCACGCTGTTCGAGCTGCTCGGCGTTCAGTGGACGGCCACCAACGGCGCAACCGTATCTCTGCCCGCGCCCCTTTCGGATATCAACGCCGCCATAGCGATGGGCTGTATGAGCTATCTCGTGATTCTGGGCGGCGGCATAATAAAGAGCGGCGGCAGGGGTCTTGGCAAGGCGCTCAAAGAGTTCTCGCTCCCCATTTCTATGAGCTTCCGTCTTTTCGGCGCCCTTTTGTCGGGACTTCTGGTAACCGAGCTGGTTTACTACTATATCGCGCTCAGCGTGGTGCTGCCCGTTATAGTGGGCGTGCTGTTCACCCTTCTGCACGCGCTTATCCAGACGTACGTTCTGGTCGTGCTCACCGCAACGTACTTCGGCGAAGTTACCGAACCGCACGCAGTCAACCCCGATAAAAAGAAGAAAAAGCGCAGGGCGGCCGCACAGGCGGCGTAAGCGGCGCAAAGTTGCAGGCAAAACGGCCGCAAGGCCTTTATATACTTAATTTTAAAAAATAAATTTTACAGCAGTTTTTCGGAGGATTTTTATGAAAATTGCAAAAAATTTCGCAGCTTATATCCTGGTGGCCGTACTTGCGGCTCTCACCTTCACGGCGATAATTTACGCCGCAACCCTTCCCGTTTCCGAACAGGCCGAAGCCGAACCCGTAGCGGTTGTTTCTGTTATGAGCGAAGAGCTTGACGACGAAGACGTTGTTGCAGCCCTTTCAGAAAATCAGAACGATGCCTCGGCCGAAGCAGACGCAACCGGTTCCAAGGCGCTTGCCGCAGGCATTGCAATAGGTCTTGCCGCACTCGGCGGCGCACTCGGTATGGGCATTGCCATCTCCAAGTCGGCAGAGGGCATAGCGCGCCAGCCCGAGGCTTCCGGCAATATACGTTCCACAATGATGCTCGGCCTCGTGTTCATAGAGACGGTAGTAATTTACGCGCTAATCGTATCCGTTCTTCTCATATTCGTACTATAAAAACGCGGCAACCCGCGCATATCGCGGAGGAGGTGAATTGATATGACTATGCTTGCAAGCAGCATACCTTTGAATATCGACTGGCAGCAGATACTGCTGCACGTATTCAACTTCATAATACTCGCTACGGTGCTCACCTTCGTGCTGTTCAAACCCGTGCGCAAATTTATGCGCGAGCGCGAAGAAAAATATAAGAACGCCGCCGAAGAACACGCAAAAAAGAAGGCGGAGATAGAGGAGCTTGAAGAGCAGCGCAAAGAAAAGCTCGCAGGGCTCGACGCCGAACTCGAAACGCACAGAAGAGAGGTTATGGCCCAGACCGAAAAGAGGAGCAGGCAGCTGATTTCTGACGCCGAGAGCGAGGCGCGCGACATTCTCGCCCAGGGCCGCAAGCGCTCGGAAGAGGAGCGCAAGGCGTACATCGCGGGCGCCGGCGACGAGATTGCCGATATGGTTGTAAAGTCCGCCGAAAAACTGCTCGTCGTGGGCAGCTCGCCCGAGAGCGACAAGGCGCTTTACGACAGCTACCTTAAAACGGCTTCGCAGGACATAACGGTGAGCGGCGTTTCAAAAGAGGCGAAAGAAACTCTCGCCTCCCGCTTAGCGCGCATTTCCGAACGCGGCAAGGGCGAAAAGACCGACGCGCGCGAAGATATGGCCGACGTGGTGGGCGAAGCTGCGCTTGCCGCAATGGAGCGCGGCAGGACTGCCGAATCGGACGGCGCCGTATACGACGAATTCCTTAAAAGCGTAGGCGAGGGCAAAGATGGAAAATAAAAAAGTGAGCGCCCCCGCGGCAAAAATATATTGCATAACCCCGCCAACCGAAGAGCAGAAGAAGGGCCTTTCAGGCTTCCTCTTCAAAAAGTACGGCACCCGCCCCGAAATCGAGATAGTGGAAGATAAGTCGCTGGCAGGCGGCTTCCGCCTCGAATACGGCGGCGACGTTTACGACTGGTCGGCGAAGGCGAGGGTGGAAAAACTCAAAGAACAGATTAAGTCTGCCTCGCTGCCTTCGGGCGAAGAAAAGAGTGCGCCCGCCGCAGATACCGCAACTACGGCCGCGCGCCTCTACTGCGTAAATCCTCCCTCCGACATTCAGAGGAGGGGAATGGCCGACTTCCTCGAAAGGACGTACGGCGTGCGCCCCGAAATCGAGATTGTGCTCGATAAGTCGCTCGTGGGCGGCTTCCGCCTCGAATACGGCGACAACGTGTACGACTGGTCGGCGCAGGGCAGAATAAACAAGTTAAAGGAAGAGATAAAGAATACCGCCTTCCCCGGCGGCGTTACCCCCCTTCTGCGCGAGACGGTGGACGGCCTCAAAGCGGCGATAGAGAGCTGGGCAATGCCCCTCTCCGCGCACGAAACGGGCACCGTCCTCTCGGTAGGCGACGGCATAGCCCGCGCCGACGGGCTCGACCTCGTGGAATACGGCGAAATCGTCACCTTTGAAAGCGGCATAAAGGGAATGGTGCAGGAGCTCGGCGAGGGCGGATGCGGCATAATACTCTTCGGCGACGACAGGGAAGTCGAAGAGGGCAGCAAGGTATACCGCACGGGCAAGACGGCGGGCGTACCCGCAGGCGAAGGGCTGGTAGGCAGGATAGTCAACGCGCTCGGCGCGCCCATCGACGGCGGCGGCGAGATAGAGGCCGACGCCTATATGCCCATCGAAACTCCCGCGCCCGGCATAGTTGACAGGCAGCCCGTAAACAGGCCGCTCGAAACGGGCATACTCGCGATAGACTCTATGTTCCCCATCGGCAGGGGCCAGCGCGAACTCATAATAGGCGACAGGCAGACGGGCAAGACCGCCATAGCCACCGATACCATACTCAATCAGAAGGGCAAGGGCGTAATCTGCATATACGTAGCTATCGGCCAGAAGGCCAGCTCGGTTGCCCGCCTTGCCGAAATGCTCAGAAAGCGCGGCGCAATGGAATACACCATAATAGTGTCGTCCTTTGCAAGCGACAGCGCTTCGCTGCAATATATAGCGCCCTATTCGGGCTGCGCGATGGCAGAATACTTTATGAACAGGGGCAAGGACGTGCTCATCGTCTACGACGACCTTTCCAAGCACGCCGTGGCATACCGCGCACTTTCGCTCCTTCTGGGCAGGTCCCCGGGACGCGAGGCCTACCCCGGCGACGTATTCTATCTTCATTCCCGCCTTTTGGAGCGCGCGGCGCACCTTTCAGACGAGAGGGGCGGTGGCAGCCTGACCGCGCTTCCCATAGTAGAGACGCAGGCGGGCGATATTTCGGCATACATTCCCACCAACATAATTTCCATCACCGACGGCCAGATTTTCCTTGCGAACGACCTGTTCTTCTCGGGCCAGCGCCCCGCGGTAAACGTCGGTATCTCGGTATCGCGCGTGGGCGGCGACGCACAGACAAAGGCGATGAAGTCCACCGCAGGCCCTTTAAGGCTCGACCTCGCGCAGTACAGGGAGATGGAAGTGTTTATGCAGTTCTCGTCCGACCTCGACGAGGCGACCAAAAAGCTGCTGTTCTACGGAAAGAGCCTTATGATGCTCCTCCGCCAGCCCCAGTCCAGCCCGTTGCAGATGTATCAGCAGGTAATACTGCTCGCGTCCGCGCTCGGCCACGGAATGGCGGCGGTGAACGCAGACGACATCCCCGACTTCAAAGAGAGGCTTCTGGCCTACTACGACGATACGCAGAGCGAAATCTGCGACGAAGTGAAGAAGGGCGCGGCGCTCTCTGCCGAACTCAAAGAAAAGATTGTAGCCACCACCAAAGCCTTTGCCGAAAGCTACGTAAACGGCAAGGCGCAGTAATCGGCGCATTTAAAGGCTGATTCGCGTTACTCCCTTGCAGTATTGAAGGCAGGGCGCAGTAAGGCCGGGGCAATTTATAAAACTTACCAAAAAACCAATCGGCGCGGCAATATGCCGCAACTAACAGGGGTTTAAAGCCGCATATGCCTAACATTCAGGGAATCAAAAAGAGAATAGACAGCATAAAGGAGACGCGCAAAATAACCAACGCGATGTACCTCATCTCCTCCACGAAGATGCGCAAGGCCAAGTCCGATTTGGACAGGACCCGCCCCTATTTCGAGGCGCTGCGCGTGGAAATCAAGCGCATATTCCGTCAGGGCGAAATGCCCGCGGGAAACCGCTATTTCTACCCCGTAGACGTAAAAGAGAAGCTGACGGGCACCTTTGCCTGCCTTTTAATAACGGGCGACAAGGGCCTTGCGGGCGCGTATAACTACAACGTAATCAAGCAGGCGATGACCCTTTTGGATTACGGCTGCGAAATCAAGTGGTACGTGGTGGGCGAATACGGCAGGCAGCTTTTGAAGCAGCGCGGCATACCCGTGGAAAAGAGCTTTTTATACACCGCGCAGAACCCCACTATGCACCGCGCCAGGGAGATATGCGACATACTGCTCGAAGAGTATTCCAAAGGCTCGTTCACCAAGATATATGTGGCATATACCGATATGCGCGGTATGTCTGACGAGGCCGTTTTAACCCGCGTACTTCCCTTCCACCGCAAGGAGTTCGTCACCACCACCGTGGAAGAGCCCGTGCGCGCCCCGTTCGAATACACCCCCTCGGTAGAGGTCGTGCTCGATAACATAATGTCAAGCTACATTGCGGGCTTTATTTACAGCGCGCTGGTAGATAGTTTTTGCAGCGAACAGCACGCCAGAATGACGGCTATGAAGGCGGCGAACGACAACGCCGAAAAGCTTATTTCAGAGCTGTCTGTCCAGTACAATAGAATGCGCCAGGCGGCGATAACGCAGGAGATTACCGAAGTAGCCGCGGGCGCTCGCGCACAGCTTAAAAAGAGAGAAGGAGAGGCTTGAAGTGAACAAGGGTAGAATAGTTCATATATCCGGTCCCGTAACGGACGTCAGGTTCGAAGGCGAACTGCCTAAAATAAAGGACGCGCTCACCGTAGAGGTGGGCGGCAAAAAGCTGGTAATGGAAGTTGCGCAGCACGTCGGCGCCGATACCGTGCGCTGCATAATGCTCGGCGCGTGCGAAGGCCTTGCTCGCGGCGCGGAAGTCACCGCCACGGGCGACGTAATCAACGTACCCGTCGGCACCTGCACCCTGGGCAGAATGTTCAACGTTCTGGGCGACCCCATCGACGGTAAGCCCGCCCCCGCCGCGGAAGAAAAGTGGCCCATACACCGCAAGGCTCCCGCCTTCGAGGACCAGAGCCCCGTGGCAGAGGTGCTCGAAACGGGCATAAAGGTCATCGACCTTATGGAACCGTACGCCAAGGGCGGCAAGATAGGTCTGTTCGGCGGCGCAGGCGTGGGCAAGACGGTGCTCATACAGGAACTCATACACAACGTCGCAATGGAACACGGCGGCTATTCGATATTCACGGGCGTAGGCGAACGCTCGCGCGAGGGCAACGATTTGTGGCGCGAAATGCAGGCCAGCGGCGTTGCCGATAAAACGGCGCTCGTGTTCGGCCAGATGAACGAGGCGCCCGGCGTGCGTATGCGCGTGGCGCTCACGGGCCTCACTATGGCGGAATACTTCCGCGACAAAGAGCGCAAAGACGTGCTCCTCTTCATAGACAACATCTTCCGTTTCGTTCAGGCGGGCAGCGAAGTTTCCACCCTGCTCGGGCGTATGCCCTCGGCGGTCGGCTACCAGCCCACCCTCGCCAACGATATGGGCGAATTGCAGGAGCGCATAGCCTCCACCAGGAACGGCTCGGTTACGTCCGTACAGGCGGTATACGTGCCCGCGGACGACCTCACCGACCCCGCCCCCGCAACTACTTTCGCCCACCTCGACGCCACCACCGTTTTAAGCCGTAAGATAGTTGAACAGGGCATATATCCCGCGGTTGACCCGCTGGAATCGACCTCGCGCATACTCGAACCGGAAATCGTGGGCAAGGAGCACTACGAAACGGCGCGCAGAGTGCAGGAGACGCTGGAAAAATACAACGAATTGCAGGATATAATCGCCATACTCGGTATGGACGAACTCGGCGAAGACGACAAGCGCATAGTTTACCGCGCGCGCAAAATACAGAGGTTCTTGTCCCAGCCCTTCCACGTGGCAGAAAAGTTCACGGGCATCAAGGGCGTATACGTTCCGATGAGCGAGACGGTAAAGGGCTTCAAGGCGATAATCGACGGCGAGATGGACGAATATCCCGAGGCCGCCTTCTATAACGTAGGCACGATAGACGACGTAAAGAGGAAGGCCGAACAGCTTAAAAACGAGTAAGTTTTTTGCGCCGTCCGCCACATAAAAACGCGTTGTTTGCGGCATATATGCGGGGCAATTGAGAGCGGGCTTTGCCCGCGTGATAATTGCACCCTGCGGGCGCAAGTGATTAGTGATGAGCGCGGCAAGCCGCGCGTGATAAGTAGCCTTGCGGCAAAATACCCGTTTCAATTTGTCGTTTCGGGCGCAGATATACCTGCTTAGTTTGTTATTTCAGGCGCAGGCATATTCTTTTAATTTGTCATTTCGGGCGAAGGCGACAGCCGCAGCCGAGAAATCTCTGCCTTGCATAAGTTTTGCCGCCTTGCCTTCGCAAGCGGCGGACTGTAACTTTGGGAGCAATTTTTTATGAAAACTTTTAACGTTCACCTGCTGAGCGCCCACCGCACCTTTTACGAGGGCGAGTGCGAAAGCCTTGTTGTACCCGCGGTAGACGGGCAGTACGGCGTTCTGGCGGGGCACAGCAATACGATAACGGCGATAGTTCCGGGCAAGCTCACCTTCCGCGCTCCCGGGCAGGAAGAGCGCGAGGCCGCCATATCTTCGGGCATAATGAAGGTGGAGGATAACGACGTTCTGGTGCTTGCCGATTCCATACTGCTTCCCGAAGAGATAGACGAACAGCGCGCCGAACGCGAAGCGGCGCAGGCCAAGGAAGCGATGATGCAGAAGCTGAGCATTCAGGAATACTATTCTGCGCAGGCTCAGCTTGCGCGCGCCGTAAGCAAGCTGAAAATCAGGCGTTCGTACCTTCGCGGCGGCCGCCAGGGCAAGTAAGGACGGTTGCGGCGCACGATATATTATGTCCGTTCGGTTTTAAAAGGCCTGCGGAAAGGACTTATAAAAAAATCTGAATTTATAAATCAGTTAAAAATAAAACCCGTTTAACAGAAAAAATGAATCCCGCGGGGAGGAAAAATGGTTTTTCCTCCCCGCGGGATTTATAATGTTGCACCCAAAAAGGAAGAATAATATTCAATAAGTGTGTGATATTGGATATATATAATTCAAATATGAAATAATTGTTAAAGGTATTGACAAAAATAGAAATATATGATATTATAGTTGCAAGGAGGTGTTTTATGAAAACTATTTTATTTAAACTTTTTTCTTTGTCTAAAATAAAGAAAAAAGTTTCACCGTTCCCTTCACAGACAAGGGTAGAAGCAGCTTGGGGCTGTGGTGGAGAGTGCTGCTGACAGCACAATGAAATATCCAGTCGTTCCAATTATAGAAGAATGACTGGATATTTTTATTGGAGGATAATATGATTTGTCTGAAACAAGGAACGAGAATGGTTCAAACTCTAAACAATAAGAAGGAGCATTTGTTTACTTTATACAATAATACATTGAACAAGCGGATAGAAATCAATTATATTGGGGCTAAATTATTATTTCTGCTTAATAAAGGCCGTCTCGATTCGGATAAAATAATGAAGTTATCATTTATTAAAGAGTTGATAGATTTAGGCTTTATTATAGATTCAAGTGAATATGAAAACTCAACTATTTTGAAAAAATGTAGTGAAAGGTATCCATTAACAGCATTAACTCTTGAATTGACTAATCAATGTAATTTAAATTGCTTGCATTGCTATGGTAGTTATGGTAGTGAGCAATCCAAACAGTATATGTCATTTGATTGGATAAAATCTAATTTATCAGAGTTTAATAAATTGCACGTATTGAAAATAGCTTTGACTGGCGGTGAAGTTACTTTACATCCAAAATTTTGCGAGATAGTGCAACTTTTACTGCATAACGGTTTTGATTTGACTATTTTTACAAATGGTTATAATATTGATATAATCCGTAAAATGCTTAACGAGACAAGAAACTATTATTTTACTATTAAAATAAGTTGTGACGGACCCGAGAGTGTTCATAATTCAATAAGAAAGAATAGCAAATCTTATGCACACGTGATAAGCTTGCTGGATTTGTTAACGAGTTTTCCTAATGTTAAGACATATATTTCGACGGTCGTAATGCCAAAAAATATTGGCTACATTAAAGATTTTCATAACTGGATAAATAGAAATTATCCTGATTTTATACATACAATGGATTTAGTTTTTCCATATGGAAATGGAAAAGACAATTGTTTTAACCTGAGTGATTTAGATTGGGTAAAACGTGAGATTCCTGAGTTATTTCGATATACAGAAAGTCAGCACAGCCGAGTTAGATGTACAGGAGGAATTACACAATGCACTGTTTCTCCGATAGGCGATATTAAAATTTGCAATGCGGCTTGCAGCAGGAAATTTTTATTTAAATTTAACGCTTTTGACAAATCGTTGAGCTATTCTTGGAAACATTGTGGAAAAACTATTTCTGGCTATCGCAAAGAAAAATTTAAGCATACGAATGATTGTAAAAAGTGTAATTTGCAAAAAAAATGTAAAATGATTGATTGCAGGGTTATGGCCGATTTGTATAAAAACAGCACGCAGTGCAGTAATCCGATAACTTGTATTGCGGCTAAGGAATATTTTAAGGGTAAATAATGAAACTTATATTCAGATATTTTTTCGATGCGGTAAAGAGGTTTAAAGCGGCGTTCATAATTCCGCTTATGCTTATGCTTGTAATGGCCGTTCTGAGCGCGGCAACGCCGTACCTTTTCAGGCTGTTTGCGGGCAATCTTTCCGAAGATATCGCATATTTCGCGGTCGGAATATTTATTTTCGCCGTCTATCTGCTTGCGCAGACGTTCATAAAAATGCTGTGGAACTACCTTCTCGATGGGTTCGGCGGTAAATACATAAAATACCTTTCGCTCAGGCTGGAAGGCGCGCTCATTTCGGCGAGGCTCTCCGATATCGATAAAAGCCCCGAGATACTCAAACATATACTGTATTACGACGTGCTGTCGATTTACAGCGTGATTGCCGTGCAGCTTCCTATGGCGGTAAAGTCGCTCATAGTCACGATTGCGGCCGCCGCAGTCGGCTTTTTCTTCGGCGCGCTGTATGCCGCCGTAATTTTAGCGGCGTTTGCAATAGGCGTGCTCCTTTCTTTGGCGAGCAGAAAGATGATTGCCGCGGCCTCCCGCCGCACCAACGTAAAGATGAAGGAACACAGCGCGGTTTCGTCTGAATTTGTAGATAATCTTGCGCTTGCGCAGGCAAACAGCCTGGATGGCTATTATGCGGCTAAAACTGCCCGCAGCGTGGACGAGTTCATAGCCACCGCCAAACGCGAAGATTTAAAAACGTATTTCTGGCACGGCGTGGTGGAAAACTACAACCAACTGTTTTCCATAGTGCTCTCGGCGCTTCTTGCGCTGCCCTTTGCGGGCGGCTCGGTCGTCAATCTGGTGTTTTTTACTATGCTCGCAGATATTATAATGACGCAGGGTATGGGCGTGCAGAGCAGTCTTCTGAGCATAATGAAGACGCGCGTCTGCTTTGAAAATGCCGACGGCATACTCGCGCTCGGCGCACGCAAGGGCGACAGGCACTTGCAGGCAATAGACCGCATAGAATTCAGGGGCGCAACCTTTTCGTACAGCGGCGGGCGCAACGTGATAGACGGCTTTGACTGCGTTATGCAGAGGGGCGATTGCGTGCGCATATCGGGCGCAAACGGCAGCGGTAAATCTACCGTGGCCAAGCTGATATGCGGACTGTATGCCCCACAGAAGGGCGAAATTCTTTTCAACGGCACGCCCTGCGGCCAGTTTTTACAGGACGATATAAACAGGCAGGTGTTGTATATAGGGCAGGAGGAACCGCTCCTCAACGAGAGCGTGCGCGGCTATCTTTCGGTAATTGCGGGAAGGGAGGTCGGAGAGGAGGAGTACCGCCGTCTGTGCGCCGCAACGCAGTTCGAAGAGGGCGATATACGGATATGCGAAGAGGGTAAAAATCTTTCGCCGGGCCAGCGCAAAAAGATAATGATGATGAAGTACCTTCTTTTAAAGGACGGCGCCTCAGTCGTCATTCTCGACGAGGCCTTTGCGGGGCTCGATTGCGACGGCAGACAGGCGTTTGCGGATATGCTCAATAAGGATATTTGCCGTGCGGACAAAATTTACGTGATAATCGAGCACGCCGATTATAGCATATGTATTTCAAAAGTTGTGGAAATGCAATAATTTGGGTATTGATTTTTGCGGAAAGGTACTGTATAATTGAATTGTATCGCGGCTTCGGCCGCGGCAAAGGGCGCGCAGGACGCGCAAATTTATGATAAGGGACTGAAAATTATGAGCATCAAGGTTAAAAACATCCACAACATTGCAATCATCGGGCACAGCGGCGAGGGCAAAACCACTCTGTGCGAAGCCATTATGTTCAACGGCCGCTCAATCGACCGTATGGGCAAAATAGAAAACGGCACCACCGTATCAGACTTCGACGAGCAGGAAATCGCCCGCAAAATGTCCGTTTCTCTCTCCGTATGCTACACCGTATGGAAAGAGACCAAAATAAACCTTCTTGACGTACCCGGTTTTTACGACTTCGAGGGCGAATTCAACGAAGCTATGCGCGCCTGCGGCGGCGCGCTTGTGGTAATGGGCGCAAACGGCACCGTAACCGTGGGCGCCGAAAAGGCGATAAACGCCTGCCTCAAAGCCAAAAAACCTATGGTCATATTCATAAACGGAATGGATAAGGAGAACGCCGACTACCACGGCACCATAGCCGCCCTCCAAGAAAAGTACCACGGCAAGATAGCGCCCATACAGATACCCATAATGGAGGGCAACAAGATGGCGGGCTTCGTCAACGCCCTCACCGAGCGCGCCTACCACTTCACGGGCGTCGGCCCCGAAGAGATATCCATTCCCGACGATAAAAAGGAAGAGCTCGCCGCAATGCAGCTCTCGCTCACCGAAACGGCCGCCGAAAACGACGACGTGCTCCTCGAAAAGTACTTCGAAACGGGCTCGCTCGATAAGGACGAAATTATCCACGGCATAAGAAAGGGTATTTTAAACATAAACACCGTGCCCGTAATGGCGGGCAGCGCGCTCAACAACCGCGGCGTCATCAACCTGATGAACGAGATTGTAAAGTATATGCCCGACGCTTCCGAGCGCACGGATATGCTCGCAACCGACGTATCCAAGGACGAAGTGGTGGCGGTGGAGTGCGACGACGAACAGCCCTTCGCCGCGCAGGTGTTCAAAACTGCCGTCGATTCCTTCGTGGGCAAGATGAACTATATAAGGGTGTGCCGCGGCGTTCTGAGGTCGGGTATGACGGTGCTCAACACCGCCACGGGCCAGACCGAGCGCATAAATGCCATATACCTATTGAAGGGCAAAAAGCAGGAACCCGTATCCGAGCTGACCGCAGGCGACATAGGCGCGGTATCCAAACTTGTCAACACCAACACGGGCGACACGCTGTGCGACGAATCTGCGCCCGTGAAGTTCGACCCCATACTCTTCCCCCGCCCCGTGCTGTTTATGGCGGTATATGCCAAGGTCAAGGGCACGGAAGACAAGGTATTTTCAGGCCTTGCGCGCCTTGAAGAGGAGGACAAATCCTTCGGCGTGCGCAAGATTGCCGATACGGGCGAAACGCTGATAGGCGGCCAGGGCGAGGTGCACCTCGACATAATAAACAAAAAACTCAAAGCCAAATTCGGCGCCGAGGCCGAGCTGAAAACGCCGCAGATAAACTATAAAGAGACCATTCTGGGCACCGCCCTTGCCGAAGGCAAGTACAAAAAACAGTCGGGCGGACACGGCCAGTACGGCCACTGCAAAATGCGCTTCGAGCCGTGCGAGCAGGATTTCGAGTTCGCCGAAGAGGTAGTGGGCGGCTCCGTTCCCAAGCAATACATACCCGCCGTTGAAAAGGGTATAATCGAGTGCCTTCCCCACGGCGTGCTCGCGGGCTACCCCGTAATACGTATGCGCGCCGTGCTCACCGACGGCAGCTACCACGAGGTAGACAGTTCAGAGGCGGCCTTCAAGGCGGCTGCCGAAATTGCCTTTAAAGAGGGTATGAAGGCGGCAAAGCCCGCCATTCTGGAACCCTATTCCAAACTGCGCATAGGCGTGCCCGAACAGTACCTCGGCGACGTTCTGGGCGATTTGAACAAGCGCCGCGGCAGGATAATAGGAATGGACGCGCAGGACGATATGCAGGTAATAACCGCCGAAGCTCCCAAGGCCGAGCTTTTAACTTACGCCACCGCGCTCCGTTCGCTCACGCAGGGCAGGGGCAAGTTCATCGAAACGTTCGAACGCTTCGAGCTCGCGCCCGAAAACGTGATGCAGTCGCTTATAAAACAGTGAATTATGTATGCTGCGCCGCCGCTTTTGCGGCGGCGCGGCGGCAAAAATAGGGCGCAGCCGGCCAACTGTTTTGTCGCCTGCGTGACTTATATCAAACAGCGAAACAGAAATGTAATTCCGGCCGAACGAACATACTATCAAGCGTCATTTCGCGTGAGGCGGCAAGTCCGCCGCTACTTTGCGGAGGGGTTCCCTTTGGGAAACCGCAAACCAAGTGAGCAACGCGAACGCGTGGAGAAATCTCACAGGTCAATTTTACAGCCGTTTTTCCCCGTACGCTTGACATTGCCCGTCTTTTTGGTATAATTTTTATAAGAAGGGCGCCAAGGCGCATATAAAATGATACAGGAGGATATATAGTTGAACCTTTTAATTTCTTTGACCGACAAATGGGCAAACCTTCCCATATGGGCGTGGATAGTTATTGCGGCTGTCGTGCTTATTCTTATAATAGTAATCGCAGTAGTCGCCGCAAAGGCCCACAGAGCTAAAAAAGAACAGACCGAAGAAGAGGAACTCTCCGCTCCCGCAGAGGAGGTGCAGCCCGTGACTGAACCCGTGCAGGACGAGGAAGCGGCGCCTGTAACCGTAAAAGAGGAGCCTGCCCCCGCCGAAAAGACGGTGAGGGAAGAGCCCGCAAAGCCCGCTCCTGCCCCTGCCCCCGCGCAGAAGGCGCCCGCACAGCAAAAACCTGTGCAGCAGAAGGCCGAACAGGCAAAGCCTGCCGCCGCAAAGCCTGCTCCCGCGGCCAAACCTGTGCAGAAGGCAGAAAAGCCGTTTGAACAGCCCGAAGAGCAGCCCGCCGCGCAGAGCGCTTATGTGCCCCAGGCCGCGGCGCAGACCAAGGTATATCACATAACCAAGCGCAAGTCCGACGGCAAGTGGCAGGTCAAGTTCAACAACGGCAAAAAGGCGATAAAGCTGTTCGATACGCAGAACCAGGCAATCGACTATGCAAAGGCGCTTGCGCAGAATCAGGAAGCGGGCATAATGATACATAAAGAAGACGGCACCTTCCGCAAACTGCGCTACGATAAGCCCAACAAGCAGTAAAAATCTGCACAGGGGCACCATTCAGCGAATAAAAAAGCCGACTGAAAACAAAATGTTTTCAGTCGGCTTTTAATTTGAGTAAAAAACATTGTCAGTCCGTTCTGCCGATTAAAAAATCGACGGTCACGTCAAGATAGCTCGCCACTCGTATAAGGCTTGAAACGGAGGGCAGCGATATATCGTTCAGCCATTTATAGACCATAGAGCCCGAAAGATGGAGCTCCTTTTCTATGCGGTATTGCGTTACGCCGCAAAATTTAAGCACATATCTGAACCTTTGTCCGAACTGCGGTACGGGTTTATAGCTTACGTTATCCCCGCAATAATCGCTCAGCCCCAGCAGATAGTCGGCGGGACAGCCAAAAATATCAAGCATTTTGTACAAAACTTTTGCCGAAGGGTAGTGCATTCCGCGCATACATTCCGATATCGTTGCACTGTTTGAATCCGCCGCCTCTGCAAGGCCCGCCACGGTAAAGTTGTGTTCGGTCATATACTCCGAAAGCCTCTCTCCGAATTTCGACAAAATATCCATAAATTAGACACGCTCCTACAAAATATTCTCATCTAAAAAGCTAATAAAAAGTTGAATTTTAGCTTTTGTGATGATATAATATTTGTAGAATTTCGATATCGGAAAAATAAAAAACTAAGGAAGCTCTTTATTTATGGAAAAAAAGTTCAACAATTATTCGGAAGAACAGTGGGAGGCAATGCTCGCCGCTATGCGCGAAGGCAAATTTGACGGGATGAGGGTGCTTGAAGAAATTCAGCCGCTCATTTCGGAATTTTTTGTGTGCGAAAGCAAAAAGACGGCAGAGGGACTTCTGCTCACGTTTTTAAACGGACAAAAATTTTTGCTCACTGCCAAGGCCGTTTAAACAATCGGCGGCAAGGCGCGCATATGCGTTATTTGCCGCATATTACCGCACCAATTAAGGCGCAGGCGGCGCGCAAGGGTTTCCTTGCGCGCCGCCTGCGCCTTTCTCTTTCAGTATGGCGGCAAAACAATAAATTTTTTAATCGGGGTTTGCTTTTTGCAAAACAGGGTTATATAATAGTGTAGAGAAAAATTTTTTAAGGAAGTGTTTTGCGATGACAAAAATCGATATCTTTTCGGGCTTTCTGGGCGCAGGCAAGACCACGCTCATCAAAAAACTGATAAAAGAGGCCTACGCGGGCGAAAAACTCGTGCTCATTGAAAACGAATTCGGCGACATCGGCATAGACGGCGGCTTCCTCGCCGACGCCGGCATAAAGATAAACGAACTCAATTCGGGCTGTATCTGCTGTTCGCTTGTGGGCGACTTCGCCAAGGCGCTCAAAAAGGTGTGCGAAGAGTACAACCCCGACAGAATCCTGATTGAGCCTTCGGGCGTGGGCAAGCTCTCCGACGTAATCCGCGCCGTATACAGCGCCGATTTGAAGGACTGCACAATAAACACTTATACCGCCATAGTAGACGCCGCAAAGTGCAAAATGTATATGAAGAACTTCGGCGAATTCTTCAACGACCAGATTGAAACCGCCAACTGCATAATCTTCACCCACGCCGACGTTGCGGGCGAAGCCAAACTCAAAAACGCAGTGGAACTCGTCCGCGCGCACAACGGCAAGGCCACCCTTGTCACCACTCCCTGGCAGCAGCTTTCGGGCGGCGAGATACTTTCGGCAATGGAGCACAGCGACACGCTCGAAGCCCAGATGGAACAGCTCAGGGCAGACGCGCTCGAACGCCGTCACGGGCACGACCACGATGACGACGATGACGAAGAGGAGCACGAGCACCACCACGGGCACTGCTGCCATCACGACCACGACGACGACGAGGACGAACACGAACACCACGGTCACTGCTGTCACCACGACCACGACGGCGAGGACGAAGAGGAGGAGCACGAACATCACCACGAGCACGGCGAGGGCTGCGGCTGCGGACATCACCACCACGCCGACGAAGTGTTTGAAAGCTGGGGCGTGGAAACTGCAAAGACGTACTCGGCGGAAGAGCTGGGCGCAATACTCGCGCAGCTTACCAACGCCGTCGAATACGGCACCGTGCTTCGTGCAAAGGGCATAGTGGCTGGCAAAGACGGCAAGTGGCTGCACTTCGATTACAACCCCGGCGAACCCGACGTGCACGAGGGCGCGCCCTCTTACACGGGCAGGCTGTGCGTAATCGGCAGCAAGCTGGATAAGGAAGAGCTTGCGGAGCTTTTCGGCGTAGAAGGCTGACTCCGTTCATTTCTTCGCTTGCCCTCGCATATACTTCGCGATACTGTGTCGCGCTTACGGTTCCGCTCGGTCACTTACCTCTAAGTAAGCTCCCTCACGGCTTCCGCACGCTCCTTGTCTGGCTCGCATCTGCGAGGTCATTATCAGGTGCGTGATAATACAATATACTGATGTCATTTCGACCAAGTGAGCAACGCGAACGCGTGGAGAAATCTCTTTGCATAATGGCTCATTTTTGTTGAGATTTCTCCACTCACTTCGTTCGGTTTGCTTTTATGAAGTTATGAATAACCAAAATAAGGCGAAAAAAATTTTAAAATAATTGCGGTGGAAAAAGAGCAGGCGAATTTAGTTCGCCGATACCTCTTTTTCACGACAATATAAAAATTCGGCGCAAAGATTTTGCTTGCAAAAGATTTGCGCCGAGACGGTAGTTTTTATGTCAGAAGAAATTTCGGTCTATATGTTTCTCGGCTTTTTGGAGTCGGGCAAAACCAGGTTCATACAGGAAACCCTCGAAGACCCCCGTATGGAAAACGGCGAAAGGACTATGGTCCTCGTCTGCGAAGAGGGGGAAGAGGAGTATGACCCGCATACCTTCAAGGTAAAAAACGTTGCGATAGAGTACCTCGACGACCGGTCGCAGCTCACCGCCCAAAACCTCTCGGCGCTCGCCGAAAAGCACCAATGCGACCGCGTGATTGTGGAATATAACGGCACGTGGCTGTTGCAGGCCTTCTTCGACGCTATGCCCGAAGATTGGGTTATAAACCAGATGATGACCTTCTTCGATTCGGCCACGTTTTTAAATTATAACCGCAATATGCGCCAGCTTGTGTACGATAAAATTCAGCTCACGCAGATGGTGGTATTCAACCGCTTCAAGGGCGAATACGAAAAGATGGCGTTCCACAAGGTGGTGCGCGCAATCTCGCGCAGGCCCGATATAGTTTACGAATATATCGGCGGCAAGGCCGAGTTCGACGACATAGAAGACCCTATGCCCTTCGATGTCAACGCGCCCGTGATAGAGATAGAGGACAGGGACTACGCCCTGTTTTACCGCGACGTCGCCGAAAAGCTCAAAGAGTATATCGGCAAGACGGTGCGCTTCAAAGGTATGGCGGCGGTGAATAAAAAGGTGCCCGCGGGGTATATAGTTGCGGGCAGGTATATAATGACCTGTTGCGAGGCCGATATCGCCTACGACGGCTTCGCCGTGCGCTGCGGCAAACTTGCCGAGGGCATAAAGACGCGCGATTGGGTGACGGTGACGGGCAAAATTATGTATAAATATAATTCTGTGTACCGCTCGAAAGGCCCCGTAATTATCGCCGAAAAGGTGGAGCCTGCGGAGAAGCCCGAGCAGGAAGTAGCCACATTCTACTGACGCGCCTTTGATAAGCGTCGCGATACTTTGTCGCGCTTACGGGTGTTTTTGGTCACTTACCTTTAAGTAAGCTCCCTCAGACCTTCCGCGCGTTCCGCGTCTTGCTCGCTTCTGAAAGGCGCTTTATAATAATGGTGTAAAATTGATTTGGAAATTGTTTTGAAAGCCGCCGCGGCAATTCTTGCCGCGGCGGCTTTTTTGTGATAATTCAGCCATATATACGGGGCAATTGCCGTTTGGCAATAAGTTGAATAATTCAATGATATAAGCGGGGCAATTGCAATTGCCCCGCTTATATGCCGCAAATATGCGTTGAATTTCATCGTTGTGCCGCCTTTTTCCGCCGCGCCGCCCCGTCGGTGCAGATTGCTTTGCACCCGATAAAATGCGGCGTCCGTGTCAGTCCGTCAGAATAAGTTTTATTGCCGCTCCGTTCAGCCTGCTTATCCTCGCCGCAATGTTTTCGGCGCTGTCGTCGAAGTGATTGTAAAAGGTGCCGCGGTTTATGTGCGCCCTGCGGCACAGCTCCGCCACGTTTACGCCCTTGTTCCCCTCTTCAAGAAAGTCAAGATACGTCTTTTCAATCAGCGCCCTCGTGCGGCGGGTGCGCGCGCCCGACTTCATAATCAAGTCGCATTCCGCCCTCGGCTTTACCGAAGAGCAGCGCGATGAGATAGCCTCGCTCTCCTTCGTCACGGCTACCGACGCGGTGACCGTGGCCGATATGGACAACGACGCCAACACGCGCATATATGTGTATTCCTCCTTCGATACAACGCTCAACGAGCTGGAAATAGAGGGCGAAGTTCCCTCGGCGGCGGGCGAGGTACTCGTCGAGAGGCAGAACAATTACACCGAGGCTTACTCCGCGGGCGACAAGATTACCGTGCTCGGCGCCGAATATACCGTCACGGGCATAGTATCCAACCCGCTCATTTTCGACAGGCTGGGCGAGCCCGACACGGTGAATATGCAGCCGCTCGAAAAGATAGTCTACTTTTCCGCGGAATATTTCCCCCTTACTATGCCCGTAACCGACGTGTACGCCTCTGCCGACGCCCTGCGCGGCCTCGACCGCTTTTCCGACGAATACGAAGAGAGGTCGGAGGAGTATGCCCCAAAATTCTCGGCATAGATATGACCGCCTCTTTGAAGTCGGTGGACTGACCCGCCGTTTTACAAAAATTTCACATAAAAAAATTTGCGGCGGGTGCGCCCTCGGGCGGCAAAACTGTTAAAAAGTAACAAAAATTTGTTAAAAGCTGAAAAAATAGCAGGTATAAGAAAATATTATACCCAAACCGTAAAAAATTTGTACTGATTGCGGCGGCGGGCGTCAATGCCCGCCGCCGCACTTATTTTGCCTAAATATTGAATGTTTTTGCGCTTTTTTGTCAATATATTGTGCACAGCCGCAGCGCCCGCCGCGGCGCATTTTCAAAAGCGGCGGAATTGCTAAATTTTTACTCAAAACGGCGGCTTTTCGGGCAAAAAAAGCGCAAAATTACCAAAAAAACTTTGTTTCAAACGCTTGACAAAATTTTCCGCTGACTATATAATAGTCGAGCGTATTCAGGAAGTGCGTATGGGTTGAGGCGTAAAGTTACTGCAAAACCTGCCGTTTAAGCCTGGCAGGACAGATAATTTGCGCTGACAAATGTCGGGGCGTGACTCCGGCGACTAACCGTGGCTTTTTTCTTTGTTGCGCCGAATTTTCGGCTTTTTTTATTGTAAAGCCGCGATACGCACGGATAAGTTGACGCAATTCCATAACACCCACGGCGGTGCAAAAATTGTTAGTATAAAAAAGGAGAATGTAAAATGGCAGGACAGAAAATCAGAATCAAACTTGCGGCATACGACCACGAACTGGTTGACCTCGCGGCATCGAGGATTGTTGAAACTATGAAGAAGAGCGGCGCCAAGATTTCGGGCCCCATACCCCTTCCCACCGAGAGGGAGATAGTTACCATACTTCGCTGCCCCCACAAGTATAAGGACAGCCGCGAACAGTTCGAACAGCGCACCTACAAGAGGATAATCGACATATACACCCCCAACGCGAAACTTTTGGATACCGTGCATTTGCCCGCGGGTGTGGATATCAAGATAAAATTGTAAGTCCGCAAAAACTTCATATAAGCTGCGTAATACGGTGTCGCGCTTACGGGTTTGCTCAGTCACTTACGTCAAAGTAAGCTCCTTCGCAACGTTCCGCACGCTCCTTGTCTTACTTGCTTCTATGAAGTTTATAATCGCGCTAGTTGTTGCGGTAAAAGATTTTTCCCTTTGTCATTTCGAGCTTGTCGAGAAATCTCGGAGCTGAAAGCGACGGACAAAGAGATTTCTCCGCTCCGCTCCGCTTCGGTCGAAATGACAGGCTGTGGCGACGGAAACGGCGGCAAGTAAAAGATTTTTCTATACCATATAATATATATTTAAAAAAATAATTAACGCCGAAAAAGCGCAAGGTTGGATTTAGTTCGACCGTTAAGCGCTTTTACGACAAATTTCCCCTCACGGCAAAAGAT
>ERZ1643246.1830-NODE-1830-length-21891-cov-5.655202_pt1 | contig 21891 bp, 16 predicted proteins | sample MGYA00579265_ERZ1643246 | MGnify/ENA primary metagenome ERZ1643246 (study PRJEB29033, sample SAMEA4952261) | chicken gut metagenome | biome: Broiler Chicken; feature: Gastrointestinal Tract; material: Caecum | place: Ireland | collected 2018 | study: Broiler...
CCTGGTAAGAAGCAGGGCCGGACAGTGGCATATTGATCCCGATCGGATTTTTATTATGGGATTTTCCGCCGGGGGCCATCTGGCCGCCAGCCTGGGAACCATGTGGGACGAAAAACTGCTGGAGGACGCAATGGGAACGGCGGAACTGGCGGAAAATGGGGAAAAACCGTGGAAGCCTGACGGGATGATTCTCTGCTATCCGGTGATCACCATGGGAGAATATACGCACCAGGAATCCAGAAGTCTGCTTTTGGGAGCGCAGGATACGGAGGAAATGCGGCAGTATCTGTCCCTGGAAAACCGGGTGACGGAAAAGACGGTGCCCGCCTTTTTGTGGCATACCCAGGAGGATGCGGATGTGCCGGTGGAAAATTCCCTGCAGTTTGCCGCGGCCCTGAGAAAAAAAGGAATTCCCTTTGAACTTCATATTTATGAAAAAGGCTGCCATGGCCTGTCGCTTTGTGATGAGACGGTGGATGACGGAAATAAAGACCGGCTTTTACTGCCGGACAATGCGGGATGGCTGCAGCTGTCCGTGAACTGGCTGAAACGCAGGTAAGCTGCCCCTCTTTTGAGGGTTCGACAGGAATTGACAAACCGGGGGGCAAAATGGTATCATTTCTTACGAATATATTAAGATTTGAGAAAACGGGAGGCCAGGCGGATGTCAGACAGTGGGACAAAGAAATCGCAGGGGGAACAGGATCCGGATAAACCGGTAAAAAAGAAAAAGAAGATGTCCAAAAAGAAGAAGCTGGCCATTGCGCTGCTGATTCTGCTGGCGCTGGCGGCGGCGATCGTCGGCGTGGTTTACGCGGTGGGACATCACTATTACTCCAAAACCAACTATATGACGGACGAAGAGGTGGCGGAACAGCTGGCTGCCCGGCGGGCGGCACAGGAAGAGGCTGAAGCAAAAGAGGAAGAAGAGGAGATTGATCCGGAGCTGCAGGCGATTCAGGCAAATCTGGAACAGTTTGCTTCCACAGAACCCATCACTTCGGATGGGAGCGTATATAATGTGGTTCTGGTGGGGCTGGATACCACCACGGAAGATTTCATTGGAAATTCGGACTCTATGATTCTGATATCCATCAATTACCGGTTGAAGCAGATCAGTATGATTTCCCTGATGCGCGATACCTATGTGGATATCCCCGGCATCGGGTATCGGAAACTGAACGCGTCTTACCCCAACGGAGCGGGACCGCTGCTGTGCGAGACGATCACAGAGAACTACAAGGTGCAGGTGGACCGGTATGTGACGGTGGATTTTGGAAATATGATTGATATCATTGACGCCATCGGCACCATTGAGATTACCTTCACAGAGAAAGAAGCGGAGAATGCCAACAAGAGCATCCGTCAGCAGTGCAGGATCCTTGGTCTCAACAAGAAAGAGTATCTGATTCCCGGTGAGGGAACCTATGAATGCAACGGCATGCAGGCTGTGGCTTACGCCAGAATCCGTAAGGTGGGAAATGCCGATTACCAGAGAACGGAACGGCAGAGAGAGGTTCTGATGAAACTGCTGGACAAGGTGAAGGCCATGAGTCTGGACGATATTGACCGGCTGGCCAACCACCTGCTTCCCATGCTGACCCACAACATTCCGGAGAGTGAATTCTGGGGGCTTCTGGCAAAAGCGCCGGAGCTTCTTGGCTACACCATTACCCAGGACAGAATCCCGTATGACGGACTGTTTCAGAGCGTGAATGGGAATCTGGTTCCGGACTGGGATGAGACGATCCGTAAACTGAAAATCACCCTTTACGGTGTGGACATGGTGGATGAAGAGGGCAATCTCATTACGCCGGCTCCCACAGAACAGGCGGCGGATGGCGCCGCAGGTGACGGGGCTTCAGAAGAGGCCGCCGGAGAAACCGCGGACGCGGCAGAGGCGGACGCAGCTGCTGCGTCAGAGGAACCGCTGGCCGCCAGTGTGGAATCCCAGGGACTTCTGGAAGCCCAGACGGACGGTGGGAATGGTGAAGCGGGGCAGACGCTCAGAGAGGAACAGGCTCAGGTGATCCTGGATTCCCTGCAGCCGGAGAAGAAGGCTGCCGTCGTGGCGGATAACGTGCCTTCAGCGGATCCCGCTGATACCGCGGGACAAACGGAAACGGACAACGCGCGGAAACAGCAGGAAGGAATCACCAATCCTTATGTGGGAGAGGTGTTCGTGTTCCATGTGCCGGACGCGCCCCAGGCAAGAGGGGAAGGGCTGATTAACGGAGCGTATGAGTGGGAACTTCCCAGATACACCGGAGAAATTCTTCAGGCCGGATAAAAAGAACCGTGTGCTTACCCGAAAGTGGAAAAGAGGCGGAAAGAAATCGCTTTTTGTGGATTTCTTTCCGCCTCTTTTAATAAATGAGATCCGGTTTGGAAAATTATCCGAGGATCTGAGCCAGATCCTGTCCGGGGGTGGTGATGGGGTGAATCTGATAGTTCTCTGTCAGATAACGCGCCACATTGGGAGAGAGGAAGGCCGGAAGCGTGGGCCCCAGGTAGATATTCTTCATACCCAGATGCAGCAGGGTCAGCAGAATGCAGACCGCTTTCTGCTCGTACCAGGACAGTACCAGCGTCAGAGGCAGCTCATTGAGTCCGCAGTCAAAGGCTTCGGCCAGCGCCGCGACCACCCGGATGGCGCTGTAGGCGTCGTTGCACTGCCCCATATCCATCAGCCGGGGAAGTCCGCCGATGGTTCCCAGATCAAGATCGTTGAACCGGTATTTTCCACAGGCCAGCGTCAGAATCAGGGAATCCGCCGGGGCCTGTTTTACAAATTCCGTGTAGTAATTTCTCCCGGTTTTCGCTCCGTCACAGCCGCCCACCAGGAAGAAATGGCGGATCTGCCCCTGTTTCACGGCTTCCACCACCTGACCGGCTGCCGCCAGCACTGTGCCGTGGGCAAAACCTGTGGTGACGGTGTTTCCGCCGTTGATACCTGTGCGGTGCTGATCCTCAGAATAGCCGCCCAGCTGGAGCGCCTTTTCGATTACCGGTGTGAAATCCCTGTCTTTGCCGATGTGTACCAGTCCCGGATAAGACACCACTTCCGTGGTAAATACCCGGTCCGCATAGGAGGGACGTACCGGCATCAGACAGTTGGTGGTAAACAGTATGGGAGCCGGAAGCTGGTCAAATTCCTTCTGCTGATTCTGCCAGGCAGTTCCGAAATTCCCTTTCAGATGGGGATATTTTTTCAGTTCCGGATACGAATGGGCCGGAAGCATTTCCCCGTGGGTGTAGACATTGACGCCTTTTCCGGCTGTCTGCTCCAGCAGCAGCTTCAGATCATAGAGATCATGGCCGGAAATTACAATAAACGGCCCTTTTTCGATGGTAAGAGAAACCTCTGTGGGGGAAGGCGTTCCCAGTACCTGCGTATTGGCCCGGTCCAGGAATTCCATACAGCGAAGATTGATCTCGCCGGTCTTCAGAACCAGCGGCAGCAGCTGCTCCATTCCATAATCCTCGCCCACAGCCGCCAGACCTTCATAGAAGAAATGGCAGACCGTCTCGTCGGTAAAACCCAGCACTTTCGCGTGCCATGCGTAGGCAGCCATCCCCTTCAGACCGAAAAGAATCAGGGATTTCAGGGAACGGATATCCTCATTGTCTGTCCACAGCTTTTCCAGGTCGTAATCCTCGTTATGGCCGCAGGGATTCTGGCACAGGGCACAGTCCGGGGCCAGCGCGTTTTTGGCATCATGCACCCGCCGGATCCAGTCCTCCAGCGTGTCGTCATCGAAATTGACATTGGTGAGGGTGGCGAACAGGCCGCCCATCATCAGTTCGTCGGTTCTGGCGGTGGGGCTGTTCTGCTCCACCGCTCTGGCCAGGCCGATCAGAGCACCCACCAGCTCATCCTGGAGCCGGGCGGTGGAGGATTTTTTACCGCATACGCCTGTATTTTTGGTACAGCCGGTACATCCGGCGGTCTGTTCACACTGAAAACAAAACATCTGGTTTTCCATGACAATTCTCCTTTTGTGGTTGATTTCCGCAGACGACAGGCCGTCCGCCCGGCGGTCTTCGGTTCTGCTCCTACTATACTGCGGTTGGAGCGGAAAGTATGTTGTTATTGCAACGAAATGGCAAAAAGATCTTTTGGTCTTACCGCGGCATTTGCCCGTTGAACAGTAAAATAAAAACAACAAAAAACAAAATAAATAGCGCCATTTTGTGTTGATTTATTTGGAAAATACCGCTATAATTATCACATAAAACAACATATATTTTCATGGGAGGAAAGAAATCATGCAGAACGAACAGGAAATCAAAGAACTGATGTGCGACATCGGAAGACGGGTATATAACCGGGGAATGGTGGCGGCCAACGATGGAAATTTCTCCGTAAAGCTGAATGAGGAAGAGATCCTCTGCACCCCCACCGGTGTCTCCAAAGGCTTTATGACGCCGGAGTATATCTGCAAGGTAAACCGGAAAGGAGAGGTGCTGGAAGCCAACGGGAACTTCCGTCCTTCTTCGGAGATCCGTATGCATCTGAGAGTGTATGACAAACGACCGGATGTGGGCGCTGTGGTTCACGCGCATCCCTCCTATGCCACCAGCTTTGCCATTGCCGGAATTCCGCTGAAACAGCCGATTATGCCGGAGGCGGTGATCGCGCTGGGGGAGGTTCCCATCGCGGAGTACGGAACGCCTTCCACCGATGAGATTCCGGACCGGCTGGAGAAGTATCTGCCCTACTACGACGCGGTTCTTCTGGAAAGTCACGGAGCGCTTACCTGGTCTTCGGACCTTCTGGCAGCTTATATGAAGATGGAGTCCCTGGAATTTTACGCGGAGCTTCTCTACAAGGCCACCATGCTGGGAGGCGCGAAAGAGTTTAATCAGGAGCAGGTGGCAAGACTGTATGAGATCCGCAGAAAAATGGGGCTCACCGGCAGACATCCGGCGGATTTTGTGGGACAGCAGATACCGGGAAGCGAGCAGACGGGAAAAGCGCCGGATCTGATGGAGGAGATTGCGGACAAGGTTGCCGCGAAAGTGCTGGAAAAACTGAAGACGCAGAAATGAGGCGGTGACAGTGGAGCCGGAGGGCGGAACTGTTACGTCCTAAAACAGCAGAGAGAATAAGCCGGAGATTGGGATTCCGGCAGTCATAGATCAGGAGGGGCAGATATTTGCTGGCATTGGAGAGAAAAAACAGGATTCTGGAAAAACTGCAGGAGGACGGCCGGGTGGTGGTCAGCCAGCTGAGCCGGCTTTACGGTGTTTCAGAGGAAACCATTCGCCGGGATCTGGAAAAGCTGGAGGCAGAAGGATTTGCCGTAAAGAGCTATGGCGGTGCGGTAATCAATGAAGAAAACAGCGCGGATTTTCCTTTCCGCATACGAAAAAAGAAAAATGTGGCCCGGAAACGGACGATCGCCCGGATCGCCGCGGATCTGGTGCAGGATGGAGAACGGATTATGCTGGACGCCAGCAGTACGGCCACTTTTATAGCCCGGGCATTAAAGGACAGAAAACGGCTTACTGTCATTACCAATTCGGTGGAGATCCTGGCGGAGCTGGCGGATATGGAAGGGTGGACCGTGATCTCCACCGGCGGAGTGCTGGAAGAGGGATATCTGGCGCTTCTGGGGGCGGGGGCAGAGCATACGTTTTCGAATTTCTGGGCGGATAAGGCGTTTTTTTCCTGTAAGGCTCTGGACTCCGATTTGGGGATCATGGATTCCAGGGAGACCTTCGCCCATGTGAAACAGGTGATGACAGCCGCGTCCCGGGAAAGCATCCTGGCGGTGGATTACACAAAATTTGACAGAAAAGCCTTTGCGAGAATTACAGGAATCCGGAATCTGACGACCATCATCACGGACGAGAAACCTTCCGGGGAGTGGCAGAAAATTTTCAGTCAGAACAATATCCGGTGTCTGTATCCGGATCATGCCAAAAGATCAGAACTGACGGGAACTCATGGAAATAAGTGTTGAAATTCCATTTGAATCCTGAAAAATTTTGAAAAAACAGGAAATAAGGGATTGACTTTTGGAAAAAACGGCGTTAAAATTCGTATCATAAAACAAGGGAGTTGCAGCTATCTGTGACTCCCTTGTTTTATGATTAGAAACCGACGGCACAAGGGTGTGTGTTTCTGCAGTCTGGCAGCAGAAATGCACACCCTTTTCCAGTGGAAGCGGCAGTGCGGCACAGAGCTGCCGGCCGGAAGGTTGGATGAGGAGGAATGAAAAATGTATTCGGCAACAGACGTTATATGGGTACTCATAGCAGCAATTCTGGTGTTCTTTATGCAGGCAGGATTTGCTCTGTGTGAAGCCGGTTTGACCAGGGCAAAGAATACAGGAAATATTCTTATGAAAAATATGATGGATTTCTGTATTGGAACGCCTTGTTACTGGCTGGTGGGCTTCGGTCTTATGTTTGCGGGAACGGGTCCCCTGGTGGGAGGACTGGATCCGCTGATCCGGGGAACTTATGATTTCGGGACGCTGCCCACCTGGTGTTACGCGATTTTTCAGACGGTGTTCTGCGCTACAGCGGCAACGATTGTATCCGGTTCCATGGCGGAGAGAACGAATTTTAAGGCCTATTGCCTTTACAGCGCGGCCATCAGTCTGGTGGTCTATCCGATTTCCGGTCACTGGATCTGGGGCGGCGGATGGCTGGCATCCCTGAATTTCCATGATTTTGCCGGCTCCACCTGCGTACATATGGTGGGCGGCATCGTGGCGTGTCTGGGTGCGGCGCTTCTGGGTCCCCGTATCGGAAAATATGATAAGGATGGAAAGGTAAAAGCGATTCCCGGCCATAATATGACAGCCTGTGCGCTGGGTGTGTTTATTCTGTGGTTCTGCTGGTTTGGATTTAACGGAGGCTCCACCGTGGCCATGAGCACAGACGCGGATATGGAACTGGCCTCCCTGGTAATGTTTAACACCAATCTGGCGGCTGCGGTGGCCACCTGCGCGGCAATGATTTTTACCTGGATCCGCTATGGAAAACCGGATGTTTCCATGACCTTCAATGCGGCGCTGGCCGGTCTGGTGGCTATTACGGCGGGCTGTGACTGCGTGACTCCCGTGGGGGCTTTCTTCATCGGAGCGGTTGCGGGAATTCTGGTAGTGTTGTCCGTGGAATTTTTTGACAAAATCGCCAGGATTGATGATCCTGTGGGAGCGGTTTCCGTACATATGGTAAATGGTATGTGGGGTACCATCGCGGTGGGATTGTTCAGCAACGGAGGAGACGGTGTGAGTACCGGACTGTTCTACGGAGGAGGTCTGTCTCAGCTGGGAATTCAGCTTTTGGGAATTGTCGCGGTGGCCGCGTACGTTCTTGTGGTCATGTTCCTGATTTTCAAGCTGATTGACAAAACGGTGGGCCTTCGGGTTCCGGCGGAGGTGGAAATCGACGGACTGGACATGCACGAGCATGGTCTGGTATCGGCTTATGCAGGTTTTGCCATTTCGGAAGTGACCAATCCGGCGATGGAAGTAAATGAAAATACCGATCTGGGTGAGTCAGACATTTCCAAAGCCACCGACCGGCAGGTTGACGCTGCGGTGAAAGTGGTGAAGACGGAGACCGCAGGAGCCGCCCGGGATACGGGAATGTATAAGGTGAGCATTATCTGCCGTCTGTCCAGGTTTGACGCGCTTAAAAGCAGTCTGAACCGTCTGGGAGTCACCGGAATCACAATGACTCAGGTGATGGGATGCGGTATCCAGAACGGGGCCAGCGAAAAATACCGGGGCGTGGAAATGGACGCAAACCTGCTGCCAAAGATCAAGGTGGAAGTCGTGGTCAGCAAGATCCCCGTGGACGCGGTAATCGACGCCGCGAAAAAAGCGCTGTATACCGGTCATATCGGCGATGGAAAAATATTCGTCTACCAGGTGGCGCGTGTGGTAAAGGTGAGAACCGGCGAAGAAGATTATGCGGCTCTTCAGGATGTGGAATAGGAGGCAGACGTTTTCCCGGGTATCCGTAAAGCCGAAAGGCCGGACGGCGACTGCCTGCGCCCTTTTCCCGGAGTGATTCCTTTGTACTTTTTATAGATTTTGATAAAATAGCTGAGATCGTTAAAGCCGCAGCTGTAGGCGGCCTCCGTCACGGAAAGATCAGTGGAGGCCAGCAGACAGGCGGCATGCTCGACTCGCTGCTGATTCAGATAATCCATAGGCGTCCGGTGCGTCATATCCCGGAAAAAACGGCAGAAATACCGGGGAGACATATGTATGCACCCGGCCAGCTGGGCCAGAGTAAGGGGCTGTGCGTAATTGGCGTCCATAAAATCCAGAACCGTCTTCAGGCGGGCGGATTTTATGGTGTCCCTTCTGGTCTGAACAGTTGCTTCCGAGTACAGGCGCCGGGCAAATACCACACCGAAGAAACGATACAGCTGTCCGAACACCGTCATCTCATAGCCTTCCGGCTGTTCTTCCATGGCATCAAATACCTTTCCCACAATCTCTGCTGGCGTATCCGCTCCACTGGCAGCAGGAAAATAACGGTGAATAAAAAGCGAGTGATCTGAGATCTTCTGCAGACAGGACTGGCAGCGGGGATTCTGTGAAAGAAAGGGCGCCAGATCAAAGACAATGCACTGATAAACGCAGTTATCCGGTCTTCCGGCATGCAGCAGGCCGCCTGTGATAAATACCAGATCTTTTGGATGAACGGTCAGATCCGTCCCGTCAATAATCATATGAAGCGTCCCTTCCAGAACTCTCACAATTTCATATTCCATATGCCAGTGATAATCCATCACATACCTGGGATGGCTGCTGTCAATGTGGTAAAGCTCAAAGGGAAAGTCAAAAGTTCCCCTCTGTTTGTTTTCATTATAAAAAGTTTGCTTCATTAGAACCCCCAGCCTCCGATGACAATCGTGAATATATTACTGTTTTTGGCCATTATAACACGAGAAAAGGGAAAAAGACAGGAGTATAATACAGAAAAAGAATGTTTGGGAGGTAACAGTTATGGCAGAGAGCAGATTAATCGGGGGATATCCGGTGATCGGTATCCGTCCCACCATCGACGGGCGCCGGGGGGCGCTGGATGTGCGCGGATCTCTGGAAGAGCAGACCATGAACATGGCAAAATCCGCCGCGAAACTGTTTGAGGAAAACCTGAAATATTCCAATGGCGAACCGGTAAAGGTAGTGATTGCCGACACCACCATCGGACGGGTGGGAGAGTCCGCCGCCTGCGCGGAAAAATTCCGAAGGGAGGGCGTGGATATCACCCTGACCGTGACCCCCTGCTGGTGCTATGGATCGGAGACCATGGACATGGATCCCCAGACCATCAAAGCCGTATGGGGATTCAACGGAACGGAGCGTCCGGGCGCCGTGTATCTGGCGTCCGTGTTGGCCACCCACGCGCAGAAGGGCCTGCCGGCCTTCGGCATTTACGGCCATGACGTCTGCGAGGCGGACGACACATCGATTCCGGAGGATGTGAGAGAAAAGCTGCTGCGGTTCGGCCGGGCGGCTGTGGCGGCGGCTTCCATGAGAGGGAAATCCTACCTGCAGATCGGGTCCGTCACCATGGGAATCGGCGGCTCCATCATTGATTCCGATTTTATCGAATCCTATCTGGGTATGCGGGTGGAATCCGTGGATGAAGTGGAGATTATCCGTCGGATGAGCGAAGAAATTTACGACAAAGCGGAGTATGAGAAAGCATTGGCCTGGGCAAAGGAAACCTGCAGAATCGGCTTTGACAAAAATCCCCGGGAACTTCAGGATTCCGATGAAAAGAAGCAGGAACAGTTTGCGTTCGTGGTGAAGATGACGGTGATCATCAAGGATCTGATGAACGGCAACAAGAATTTCCCGGAGAAATTCTCCGAGGAGGCCATCGGGCACAACGCCATCGCCGCAGGCTTCCAGGGACAGCGGCAGTGGACCGATTTCTATCCCAACGGCGACTTTGCGGAGGCGGTGCTGAATACCTCCTTTGACTGGAATGGAGCCAGAGAACCCTATATCCTGGCCACCGAGAACGATGTGCTCAACGGTCTGGGCATGCTGTTTATGAAGCTTCTCACCAACCGGGCGCAGATCTTTGCCGACGTTCGCACTTACTGGAGCCCGGAGGCCGTAAAGAAAGCCACCGGCTATGAGCTGGAAGGAAAGGCAGAGAAAGCAGGCGGATTTATCCATCTGATCAACTCCGGCGCGGCCTGCCTGGATGCCTGCGGAGAGGCAAAAGATGAGAACGGCAATCCGGTGATGAAACAGTGGTGGGAAGTAACCGAATCGGATCAGAAAGCCATTATGGACGCCACCACCTGGAACCCGGCGGACAACGGATACTTCCGGGGCGGCGGATTCTCTTCCCGTTTCCTGACGAGGGCCGAGATGCCGGTGACCATGATCCGTCTGAATCTGGTGAAAGGACTGGGACCGGTTCTGCAGATTGCCGAGGGCTGGACAGTGAAGCTTCCGGAGGAAGTGGCCGACAAGATCTGGAAACGTACCGATTACACCTGGCCCTGCACCTATTTCGCACCCAGATGCACCGGAGAGGGAGCCTTCAAGACGGCCTATGACGTGATGAACAACTGGGGCGCAAACCACGGAGCCATTTCCTATGGCCATATCGGCGCGGATCTGATTACCCTGTGCTCCATGCTGCGGATTCCGGTGTGCATGCACAACGTACCCGAGGAAGATATCTTCCGCCCGGCAGCTTGGAATGCCTTTGGAATGGACAAAGAGGGTGCGGATTACAGGGCCTGCAAGAATTATGGGCCGCTGTATAAATAATTGACGGTTCCGCTTCCTGTTTTCCTGTGTGCATGTTATAATTTTCAAAACGGAAAACAAATGACAGGAGAACTGTTCCCTGGGGTAACATTCCCTTAAGGGCTGAAAGGAGCCGGAAATGATTCTGAGACGAGGTATTTTTCTGGGAGTAATTATGATCGCGGGTTCCGTTCAGGCAATCTGCGGAGGTTATGGGCCGGAAGCAGCCAGGTTCGTGTGGATCTGGTGGATTACTCTGCTGGTTGGAATTGTACAGCTGGCAGTATCGTTTCATTACCGAAATGCTTTCTTTTCCAGAATTATGCAGCTGTGTCTGGCGCTGGAGGGAATTTATTATATTGCTCTTTTGGTCTGGCTGCTGGTGTGGCAGAAAGGAGCGGGAAGGTGGCAGGGGATTCTGCTTGCCGCCCTGATGCTGTGCCTGATTGCGTCCGGTCTGTATACGACAGGAAAAGCTGTGGCAGAAAGAAAAAAGAAGTAACTGTCGGTGCCGGATTTTGATATTGGGTTAATTTATCAAGCGGGAGGATGAGATGGAACTCATCCTCCCGTTGGCGTTAGCAGCGACGTATGGAGGACTGCTCCGCCTTACGGTATTGCTGTCATGTTCATGGTTTTCGGATGGAAATTGCATGTTGACAGATATATCCTGCAGTGTTAGACTGGCTTTGGTGTTATTTTAATATTAACAAGCAAGCGCTGACAGAAAAAGCAGCCATGCAGAAGGGAGAAAAGAGTAATGCCAGATATCAGAACACAAAACAGGGCCTTTGAAGAGATGCGAAAACCGGCACTGGACCGGCTTCAGGGAAAAGAAGCGAAAAGGATCGCGGAGAAAACGGGAATCGCTTACGATGAAAACCGGAAGCTTTTTTCACTGACAAGTATGGGTGAAAAAATCCGGGTACAGTATCCCGGGTATGAAATAACGCCCGAACTGAATGACTGGCATCATCTGCTTCTTCTGCACTATATGGATATGGCGGACGGTACGCCCCTGTCCGGCCAGCTGATGACTTTTGGGGAGCTTCCCGGGGGAATGGTGCGGGGCGGCGGATTTGACCGGCAAAGCGAAAGTACACTGAGCCTGCAGCTGGGAAACTGTCCCACGGATAAGGTCAGAAAAGCCTGTGAAGCCCTGGGCGCGGAGATCGTGGACACCAATGCGGATCTGACGGGAGTGTTTCATTTTTTTCCATTTTATCCCATCACCCTGAAGCTGTGGTTCGCCGATGAAGAGATTCCCGGAAGCGGAAGACTGCTGCTGGATAAAAGCGCATCGCATTTCCTCTCTGTGGAGGACGCGGTGACGGCCGGTTCCCTGGTGTTGGAGGGGCTGGTAAAGAAAATATAGAATTTCTCCTGATATCATCCGGCCAGAAAACGCGTCAGTTCTTCTCTGCGGGCCTGAAAGTCTTTTATCCCCAGTTCATAAAGGGCAAGTTCCGCCTTCTCATCCATGGAATAAGTCCCCGTATGGATGGCTTCACTGGGCGCAAAGACAAAGGCCGTACCTTCTTTTTCCAGTTCAAAAACCTGCCGGATAATTTCGTTATAGGTGAGGTGCCGGTGGTCGATGGCTTCCACAATCCGCGGATATCTGCGGCAGAGCCGGGAATACAGGAACCGCATTCCCTGCGGCGTTCTCACATAATCCCTGTTTTTTGACAGAATCACAACCAGTCGCACGCAGCCCTCCGTAAGAGCATGCTGCACCGGAATGGCGTCGGAGATTCCTCCGTCATAATAGAGCGTTCCGTTGATTTCCACCGGGCGGCAGGCTGCCGGGATGGCGCTGGAGGCCATGATCAGCCGGTAATCGTCCTGGGACATCATTTCTCTCCCATAGTATTCCGGTTTTCCGGTGCTGGCATTTGTCACCACCACCTGATATTCGGCGGGATTTTTCATGAGAGCCGGAAAATCCAGGGGATCTCTGCCTCCCGAGTTGGTCAGTGTACCGTAAATATAGGACAGGCCGAAAAGGTTCCCTGTCTTTAAAAGACTTTTCAGGCCGAAATATTCTTTGTCATGGATATGTTCTGTAAAGAAACGGAGATTTCTTCCCTTTTGTCCGGCCAGGTAGGAGGCCAGATTCCCCGACCCGCCGGATACGCCGATGCAATAATCGAAAGTGATCCCTTCATCCAGAAATGCATCCAGTATGCCGGCATTGTAAGCGCATTTCATGCCGCCGCCCTCAACCACAAGTCCTGTTTTTTTCTTATGTGTCATCGATAATTCCTTCTTTCTATTGTTCTGTCTGATCCGATATCTGCATGGATTTCTCCAATTTTTCATGATAACGGTCAATGATGTCCCGGAGCGTAATCTCTCTCATTTTCTGTTCCGCCGCCTCCTGTATTTCCTTATAGAAATCCCCGATGGCCAGCTGAACATGGATGCCCACTCCGCACTCCGGGTTGGTATCGATGTCCAGATGCAGCAGAGGTTTTTCTCCCTCCACGGCCCGGTAAATGTCCAGCATGGTAATCTGATCCGCAGGTCTCATGAGGCAGGCGTTGGCCTGGCCCCGGGTGTTGGAGATCAGTCCCGCATTTTTCAGCGCCATCATCAACTGCCGGATATAGGCAGGATTTGTCTTGACGCTTTCCGCGATCCGGGCGCTGGTCAGATGTTCTTTTTCTCCCAGGCAGATAAAGGCCAGGGTATGAATCGTATCACTCAGCTTTCTTGAATATTTCATTGAATCCACCTTAAAAATTTTATCCTTGTAATTTAATATGTTGCGATCTCGATGTAATTTTAATAATAACAAGACAGGAAAGGAAAGTCAACGATGCAGGCGATGAAAAAAAACTGTTTTTAAAAATTTGTATTTCCGATAAAAAATGGCTCTCGTCCGAAGACGAGAGCCACATGTTTGCCCGCCGGATATATCCGTGCCGGTTTTATTTTTCTTCTTCTTTTTCCGCGCTCTGAATGGCTTTTGTGCGGATCTCCTCCTGAATCTGGCTGATGAATTCCTCCAGACCCTTCTGTCCTTCGTCGCCCAGGGAACGGCTTCTCACCGCCACCTTTTCTTCTTCCTCTTCTTTGGCGCCAACCACCAGCATGTAAGGAATCTTCTTCATCTGGGCCTCGCGGATCTTATAGCCGATCTTTTCCGCTCTGGTATCCAGTTCCGCCCGGATGCCGGCGTCCTGAAGCTTTTTCAGCACCTTCTCACCGTAATCCATGTGCTTTTCGGAGATGGGAAGCACCTTCACCTGCACCGGAGCCAGCCAGGTGGGGAAAGCTCCCGCGAAATGCTCGATAAGGATACCGATGAAGCGTTCGATGGATCCGAATACTACCCGGTGGATCATGATGGGACGGTGCTTCTCGCCGTCCGCGCCGGTGTACTCCAGGTTAAACCGCAGTGGAAGCTGGAAATCCAGCTGAATCGTACCGCACTGCCAGGTTCTTCCCAGAGAGTCCTCCAGATGGAAATCGATCTTGGGGCCGTAGAATGCGCCGTCGCCCTCGTTGACGATGTAGGGCAGTCCCAGATCATCCAGAGCGCCCCGCAGAGCGTCGGTGGCCATATTCCAGTCTTCGTCGCTTCCCATGCTGTCCTCCGGGCGGGTGGACAGTTCCACATGGTATTTGAAACCGAACAGACTGTAAACGCTGTTGATCAGGTTTGCCACGCCCTTGATCTCATCCCGGATCTGCTCCGGCATCATGAAGATATGCGCGTCGTCCTGGGTAAAGCAGCGCACCCGCATCAGTCCGTGCATCTGGCCGGATTTTTCGTGGCGGTGTACGATTCCCAGCTCGCCCATCCGCAGCGGCAGATCCCGGTAGGAGCGGGGCTCGGATTCATAGACCAGAATACCGCCGGGGCAGTTCATGGGTTTGATGGCGAAATCCTCGTCATCGATGACGGTGGTGTACATATTTTCCTTATAATGATCCCAGTGGCCGGAGGTCTCCCACAGATGACGGCTCAGCATGATGGGAGTGGAAATTTCCACATAACCGGCTTTCCGGTGGATCTCTCTCCAGTAATCCAGCAGCTGATTTTTCAGCACCATACCGTTGGGAAGGAAGAACGGAAATCCGGGGCCTTCCTCCCGGAGCATGAACAGACCCAGTTCCCTGCCCAGTTTTCTGTGATCGCGTTTTTTCGCTTCCTCCAGCATATGGAGGTATTCTTCCAGATCTGTTTTTTTCGGGAATGCGGTGCCGTAAACTCTCTGCAGCATCTTGTTTTTCTCACTGCCTCTCCAGTAAGCGCCCGCCAGGCTGGTGAGCTTGAAGGCTTTCACATATTTGGTGCTCATCAGATGCGGACCGGCGCACAGATCGGTGAATTCTCCCTGGGTATAAAAACTGATCTCGGCGTCCTCCGGCAGATCCTCAATCAGTTCCACCTTGTAGGGCTCGTCTTTCTCCTTAAAATAAGCGATGGCTTCGTTTCTGGGCTTTGTGGAACGAACCAGCGGAAGATTTTCCTTGACGATTTTTTTCATTTCTTTCTCGATGTTTTCCAGATCCTCCGCGGTAAACGGCGTATCCCGGTCCACATCATAGTAAAATCCGTCGGCGATGGAGGGGCCGATGGCCAGTTTCGTCTCCGGATACAGACGTTTGATGGCCTGAGCCATAATATGGGAAGCCGTATGACGGAAGGCGCCTTTGCCCTTGTCATCGGAAAATGTGAGAATATTCAGCTGGCAGTCCTTTTCCACCGGCGTTCTCAGATCCACCACTTCCCCGTCAATTTCTCCGGCAGTGGCAGCCCTTGCCAGTCCCTCGCTGATGTCTTTGGCAATTTCAATGACAGACATCGGCTGATCGTACTCTTTTACAGAACCATCTTTCAATGTAATTTTCATAAATGTGCTCCTTTCCTGTTTGGCGGCCCGATGGCCACAGCATTGCAAACGGCCGAAATCACAGAGAAGAGACGCAAAAAGCCCCATCCCTCTGCCTTTTCGGCAAAAGGGACGGGGCATCATATCCCGCGGTTCCACCCTTTTTGAACCGGCATCTGCCGGAACCACTTCTTTTGGACGATAACGGAGTCACCGGGCCGTATTGGGGCCGCTCCGAGGTGGTCTTCGGATATGTCCGTGACAGAAGACTTTCAGCTCATGCCTTCCTCTCTGGAGTCCTTCCGTATCCTACTCTTCTCATCAGCGCTTTCTCATTTCTGAACTTTATTATACCCATTTGCGGGCGGATGTCAATAAAAATCTGCCGCATTTTATCGGTCAGAGCAGCGGAAGGAAGGTTACCGGCTCAGTTCCTTCAGCACCCGATCCGGATAATTGGTGATGATGCCGTCCACTTTCCATTTCATCATTTTCCGGATATCCTTCTTCTTGTTGATGGTCCATACATTTACCAGGATTCCACGGGCATGGCAGTCCTTCACCTGTTCTTTGGAGAGAATCTTCTTTCCCGGATGATAACACTCCACCTGATGATCCCTGGCGTACCAGCCTGCATTGTCAAAGGGATCTTCCTGAAGAAATCCGGCCGGGATCTCCGAAGCCAGTTCCTTGCATTTTAACACGGACACATGGCTGAAGGAAGAAAAGAGGATTCTGCCCCGCAGGCGATACCGGTCCACCAGCTCCAGAACTTTTTCCTCCAGACCACGATAGTAGAAAATGCTGTTTTTCAGCTCGATATTGGTAACCATGCCGGTGTCTTTTACCCATTTCAGATATTCATCCAGAGTGGGGATCTGCTGAAAACCGTATTTTCCCGCAAATTTTCCCGAACAGTCAAACCGGCACAGCTGTTCGTAGGTGTAATCCCTCAGATTGCCTTTTCCGTCGGTGGTCCGGTCGATGGTTTCATCGTGCATGATCACCGGAATGCCGTCTTTTGACAGCTGGACATCCAGCTCAATGCCGTCACAGCCTGTTTCATAGGCCTTTCGAAAGGCCAGCATGGTATTTTCCGGATATTCTCCGCTGAATCCCCGGTGTGCGAAAACTTTCATGGATAGGTCCTCCTGTGTTTTTATATAATCGGCCGCGCGGCGGCCTTTGGAAACATTTTCCGGTACCTTTCTTCCCTCTGCCCGGAGGAGAAGGGAAGAGACAGATGAAAAAATTCAGGATGTTTCTGTGCCATCTGCGGGCCGAAAGCAGATATATTCCTGCTTGTAATTGCCCCAGACCGTAACCGGATCTTTGGTAAAATAAAAGGTAAAGAACAACAGTTCCCGGTCATTGAGCTTTGTACCGATGGCAAGCAGCATATCATCCAGCGGAAAAATCAGATCCTCTTTTCCGGAACCGAGCCCGTCAAGATAGGCCGCCTCCTCACCGGTCAGCGCCTGCCGGACCTTTTCTTTGGATTCTTCCTCCAGATACGGATAATAACAGTCCGCGAAAGAATTTTCCGGGCCGTTTTTCTCCCGCAGTTTCCGCAGATATTCCATGGCCATCCGCGGAGAAAGATACATCTGTTCCCAACTGCAGGTATCCAGCCCTTCCTGAATCCTTTCAAAATATAATCCGCCCCGTTTTTTCAGTTCCTCTGTTGTCATAAGCGCCTCCCATTCCCGGCCGCCGTCTCACAGCCGCGGAGGTATCCGGAAAGTCCGGGTTGTCTGCGGCTGTGGGAAGGAAGCCGGATTCACTGGTTATCATATGTTTCAGTATAAAGAAGTTTATCTGTTTCCGCAACAGGAAATCCGTCCGTCCTCCTTCTTTTTTTCCTCCATAAAATTCCAGAACAGCTGTGCCGTACCGGTCAGCAGACTGTGGGAGGGGCAGATCAGGACAATCTGGGAAGTGAGGCTGTCGTCTGACAGAGGACGAATCACCAGTCCGGATTCCTGACCGGGGCAGACGGCGGAGGCGGGAAGAATCCCCACCCCCATTCCTGCGGCAGCCAGTGCCAGGGTAGCCTGGGCCGTATCATTGGAGCAGCGGACTGTGGGGCGAAGGCCCAGGGCCTCAAACCGTTCTCCCAGAATAGTTTCCCATCGGCGGTACAGAATCAGCGGCATCCGGGCCAGGCTGGAAAGGGGCAGGCCATCCGGACTTTTTTCCAGAAAGGTTTCTTTTCCCACGGCCATCAGCGGTTCCCGGCGCAAGGTGATTTTTTCAAGATCGGGAGCGGAAAATGGGGTGCGGACCACCGCCAGATCCAGCTGGCCGGTGCGTACCTGTTCCAGCAGCTGATAAGTATTGGCGCTGTATATCTGGTAACGGATCTGAGGATACCGGACGCCGAAAGCGGACAGCCAGCCGGTGAAAAGCCCTTCCTGTACGGAAGAGACGGCGCCGATTCGGAGCGTACCGGCAGTCCCCCGGTGAAAATCCCGCATCTGAGCGGCGGCGGATTCACACAGCCCCAGGATTCCGCAGGCCCGCTGGTAAAAATGGCGCCCCGCGTCCGTGACCGTAAGCCGCCGGCCCTCCCGGAGAAACAGCGAGCATCCCAGTTCCTTTTCCAACAGTTTCAGCTGTGTGGTCAGAGGAGGCTGGGTCATGTTCAGTTTTCGGGCGGCGGCCGTCACGGTTTTTTCTTCCACTACGGCCACAAAGTAGCGAAGCTGACGAAGTTCCATAAGATAGTTCCTTTCCTGAAAATTATATTTATTCCATATAATTATACTATAAAACAAATATTTTTCAAATCACTGTTTTTCCGTTATACTGGGGAAAGGAAAAGGAGGAAATGCGTTTTGAAGTATCTGAAGATTTATCTGAAAAACTATACGGTATCCAGCATTCTGGCGCCCCTGTTCAAGATGCTGGAAGCCACCTTTGATCTTCTGGTTCCCATAGTGGTGGCCCGGATTATCAATGTGGGGATCGCGAACCGGGACACCGGATATATCCTGGGATGCTGCGGTATTCTGATTCTGATGGCGCTGGTGGGACTGGCCTGCAGCTTCACCGCCCAGTATTTCGCGGCCAAAGCGGCCATCGGCAGCACCACGGGACTGCGGCATATGCTGTTTGCCCATATCCAGAGCCTGGGATTTTCCGAGATGGACACCATCGGAACCAGCACGCTGATCACCCGGATGACCAGCGATCTGAACCAGGTGCAGAGCGGCGTCAACCTGTTTCTGCGGCTGTTTCTGAGAAGTCCCTTTATTGTTTTCGGATCCATGATCATGGCTTTTACCATCGACGTGCAGATGGCGCTGATTTTCGTGGTGGCGATTCCGGTGCTGTCGGTGATCGTCTTCGGCATCATGCGCTGGACGTCGCCCCGTTACAAAAAGATTCAGTCCCGGCTGGACGCGGTCACCGGGGCCACCAGGGAAAATCTTTCCGGCGTCCGGGTGATCCGGGCCTTCGGCCGGGAGGAAGCCCAGGTGGAGCAGTTTGCGGCTGCCAATGATTCTCTGGTGAATCTGCAGCTTCATGTGGGCCACATTTCCGCATTGATGAATCCGCTCACCTATGTGGCGGTGAACCTGGGAGTGATTGCCATCCTGTATGCGGGCGCCTGGAAGGTGGAGGGCGGCATTCTGCTGTCCGGAGGAATCGTGGCGCTGGTCAACTATATGAATCAGATCCTGGTGGAGCTGGTAAAGCTGGCCAATCTGATTGTCAGCATCAGCCGGGCGCTGGCAAGCCTGGGACGGGTGGAGCAGGTGCTGGACACGAAGACCGCCATGGAATTTCCCGGAACGGTACAGGCAGACGTCCCGGGAGAAAATTCTGAGGGGGATGCCGTGCGCTTCGACCATGTGGGACTTACCTATGCGGGAGCCGGCGCGGAGAGCCTGACGGACATTTCATTTACCGCCAAAAAGGGACAGACCATCGGAATCATCGGCGGAACCGGAAGCGGAAAATCCAGTCTTGTGAATCTGATTCCCCGGTTTTATGACGCCACCGCGGGGACGGTTTTCCTGATGGGGCGTCCCATCGGCCAGTGGGACCGGGAAAGTCTCCGGGATATGGTGGGCGTGGTCATGCAGAAAGCCCAGCTGTTTGCCGGAACCATCCGCTCCAATCTGCTTTGGGGAAATCCGGACGCCACGGAGGAGGAACTGTGGGAGGCGCTGCGGCTGGCCCAGGCGGAGGATTTTGTCCGGGCCAAAAGCAAGGGCCTGGAGGAACCGGTGGAGCAGGGAGGACGGAACCTCTCCGGCGGCCAGCGGCAGCGGCTGACCATCGCCAGAGCTCTGGTGAAGAAGCCGCGGATCCTGATTCTGGATGACAGCGCCAGCGCCCTGGATTACGCCACGGACGCGGCGCTGCGAAAGGCCCTGCGGACCCTTCCCGATTCCGTCACCGTGTTCATCGTCTCCCAGCGGACTTCCAGCCTGCAGCATGCGGATCAGATTCTGGTGCTGGACGACGGGCATCTGGCAGGATGCGGGACGCACCGGCAGCTGCTGGATTCCTGCAGTACCTACCGGGAAATCTATGAAAGCCAGTTTCAGAAAGGAGATGCGAGACAATGAAAAAAACAGACGCCTCCAAAAAGACCGGATATCAGAAGGAAGCCCTGAACCGGGTGCTTCGCTATATCCGGCCCTATGGATTTTTCGTATTCGCAAGTCTTCTCTGCTCGGCCATCAGCGTGGCGGCCCAGCTGCTGGTGCCCGTTTTCTGCGGGGATGCCATTGACGATATGATCGGACAGGGACAGGTGGATTTTCCCGGGGTGATCCGGACGGCGCTGCTGATCGCTGTTGTCACCCTGATTTCCGCCGCCGCCCAGTGGATTCTGGCGGCCTGCAATAACCGGATCACCTTTCTGGTGTCCAGAGATCTGAGAAACCGGGCCATTGAAAAGATTCAGAGGCTTCCGCTGTCTTATCTGGACAGCCACCCCTCCGGGGATCTGGTGAGCCGTATGATTGCGGATGTGGATACTTTTGCGGACGGACTTCTGATGGGATTTACCCAGCTGTTTTCCGGGGTGCTCACCATCCTGGGAACGCTGGGAATCATGCTGTATCTGAATCTGGCCATCACGCTGGTGGTGGTGATTCTGACGCCTTTAAGCCTTTTCATGGCCAGCTTTATTGCCCGGAGAACCTACCGGTATTTCCAGGAGCAGACCCGGGTGCGGGGCCGCCAGACGGCGCTGATCAACGAGCTGATCGAAGGACAGAAGGTGGTACAGGCTTTTGGACATGAAGCCCAGAGCCTGGAGGATTTTGATGAAATCAACGAGCAGCTGGGCCAGGTGAGTCTGAAAGCAGTGTTTTTCTCCAGCCTCACCAATCCCAGCACCCGTCTGGTGAATAACATCGTCTATGCGGCCGTGGGGCTGATCAGCGCTTTCTATGCGGTGGCCGGGGGAATCACGGTGGGACAGCTGAGCATTTTCCTCAGCTATGCCAGCCAGTATGCGAAACCGTTCAATGAAATTTCCGGCGTGGTGACCGAGCTGCAGAATTCTCTGGCCTGTGCCGCCCGGATCTTTGACCTGCTGGACCAGCCGGATCAGACGCCGGAGGACGCGGATGCCGTGGCTTTTGAGGCCCGGGGCCATGTGCAGCTTCAGGATGTGGCTTTCCGGTATCAGCCGGACAAGCCGCTGATCGATCATTTCTCCCTGGATGTGAAGCCGGGACAGCGGATCGCCATCGTGGGTCCCACCGGCTGCGGAAAGACTACGCTGATCAATCTGCTGATGCGGTTTTACGATGTGAACAGCGGAAGTATTCAGGTGGACGGCACGGATATCCGCCATATGACCCGGCACAGCCTGAGAGGAAATTACGGTATGGTGCTGCAGGATACCTGGCTGCGGGCGGGAACCATCCGGGACAATATCGCCTACGGACGGCCGGAGGCTTCCATGGAGGAGATTGTGGAGGCGGCGAAAGCGGCCCACGCCCACAGCTTTATCCGGAGGCTTCCCAATGGCTATGACACGGTGATCACGGAAAACGGAGGCAATATCAGCCAGGGACAGAAACAGCTTCTGTGCATTGCCCGGGTGATGCTGTGCCTGCCGCCCATGCTGATTCTGGATGAAGCCACCAGCAGCATCGATACCCGGACGGAGATCCGGATTCAGGCGGCCTTTGCCCGGATGATGCAGGGCAGAACCAGCTTCATCGTGGCCCACCGGCTGTCCACCATCCGGGAGGCGGATGTGATTCTGGTGATGAAAGACGGTCATATCATCGAACAGGGTGATCATGAGGGGCTGATGGAGC
>ERZ1643246.1832-NODE-1832-length-21879-cov-8.757331_pt1 | contig 21879 bp, 19 predicted proteins | sample MGYA00579265_ERZ1643246 | MGnify/ENA primary metagenome ERZ1643246 (study PRJEB29033, sample SAMEA4952261) | chicken gut metagenome | biome: Broiler Chicken; feature: Gastrointestinal Tract; material: Caecum | place: Ireland | collected 2018 | study: Broiler...
ACCGGGGCTTTACCTCGCTGGAATCAAGCCTGCAAACCTGTTTCGCAATTACCTATTCCATATCGTATCCGTAGCTGCGGACCAGAGAAATCTCCTGCCCGTCTACTTTTCCGCTCAGCCGGACCTCCAGAACATCCAGGCAGGAATCCAGAGAAAAACCGGTTCTTCCGCGTCGGACCCGGATGTTATATTCTGTCAGATCCATAGCCGCGTCTGCCAGGCTGCCGCTGTTTTCCGCCAGCAGCAGGATGCGCAGATACCAGCGATAATCCAGCCCCTTCTCACTGCTTTTTCCTTCCCCCTGCCCGCCCAACAGCAGGGTTCCCAAAGAACCCAGGGACAGCTGCCAGGATTCCTTATCCTTCAGGAGCGGAATTTTTCCTCCGCTCAACAAAGTTTTCAGATCCATAATGCTCTCCCCGTAGGCCCAGCACAGCTTCAGCGCCACCGCTATCAGATCCTTCATCTCCGGAACCAGAAGCACGGTGCTCAGAATCAGAGCGGCCTGATCTGCCTGCGCTCCCTTTTCACTGTCCGTCATAAGGAACAGGAAATTAGATCCTTCCCGGATCAGCAGCAGCTTCGTCAGGACACTTTTTAAATTCTCAATATCACTGTCTTTCCCTCCGAGCGCATATTCCACCTGATATTTCAATCCTTCTCCCTGCTCATCACTGGTATAGCAGGGAAAGTTTTCCACCAGAAATTCCAGAAGCAGAATCTTATCCACCAGTCCATCTTCCGCATTCTGTACCATGCCCATCCCCTGCTGCAGCGCCCTGCCGCTCACCAGAGCGTCCTGTTCCAGAGAGAATCCGGAAAGCTTTGTCACATCCGGAACCGCCGCGCTTAAAAGTCCCAGTTTCCGGATGCTGCGGGCAATCTCAATAGGATTTTCAAAGTCCTCCGGCACCTCCGGCTCCGGGCTCTCTTCCCCGGACTCTGCTGTCAAAACAGGAACTGGCGGGGCACGGTATAATACGGCTGTCTCTGCCTCCTCCGGCTCTGTCTGCTTCTTCAGTGCTTCATATTCCTCCATGGTTCCTTCCGGGTCCGCAGATTCCCAGTATGCCGCCTGCTGCTCCGCCGTATCCAGCTGCTCCGTTAATTGGTCCTTCAGCGTCTCCAGGGCCCGGACCCCCAGCGTGTCCTTCATAACCCTGCCGACCTGCCTCTGAAATGCCGCTCCCCCGTTGTCGGTTGCCAGCAGATACCCGGTAGGCTCACAGCCGGTCAGCTCCAGGCCGGAAAGACCTTTTCCGGCGGCCAGGATGCTGTCCTTTCCGGGATCTACAATATATCCGGCCGCTTCCTCCACCTCACGGCAGAGAACTCCGAGCTGAAGATCCCGGCCGCTGTAGCCTCCATCCAGAAACAAAAGTCCGTAGTCTTCCCAGAGATCCCTGTCATACTGGGCAAACAGCGAGTACAGGCCCTGCTCCGCCGCGCTGGAAATCAGGACACGCCCCTCCGCGATCCGCACAGACCGTATGCTGTACAGAACCAGAGACAGAATTATCTCCAAAACCAGGCACAGCTGAAGGGTAATGCTTCCCCGTTTCATCAGACACTGTTGCTCTGATTGGTGATCTTATCCAGAATACTTCTGACCAGACTTGTAAGCTGATCGCGGAAAATAATCACAAGTCCGATCAAGACCACCAAAATCAGTATCACTTCTACAACCCCCACTGCATCTTCTTCCTTCCAGAAACTCTTTAATTCCCCCATACATACCTCCTTTCTGTATTTATTTCCTGGCTACAGGGACAGGAACGCAGGCACAATTACAAGGATCAGCACCACCAGCAGCATCATTCCCATGGGCAGGAGCAGCCGGGTAGCAGCTTTCTCTCCTTCTGCCCGGGCTCTGCGCCTCCGCTCTTCCAGAGCAGCCCGTACCTCCTGCTCCATCAGCGGAATCAGTTCCTTCTTCCCTTTTTTCAGATTTTGAATCAGCAGCACGGACAGATTTTTGTAATCCGCCAGCCGGCTTCTTTCTCCCAGATGCTCATAGGCCTCCAGCTCTGATTTTCCTCCTTCCATTTCATAATACGTACAGGCGATTTCTTCATAGGCCGGCTTTTTTTCTGTTCTGCCCAGCTGCAGCTGTTTTCTGTAATCAGCAGTAATTTTTCCGAAAATTCTGCGCATGCTCATGCCCGCGCCCAGCAGAAGCTGTATTCTGCCGACAATCTCCGGGTACTCCCGCTTCATCTCTTCCCGAAGCTTCTGTTCCTCCTTCCATGCGAGGTTCTTCCGGGAAACGGTCAGCAGAATACCGGCCGCAAGAAACAGCACCGCCACATAGCTGCCCGTCTTCTCCTTTTTCAGACGCCATTCCACCCTCTGCCCATCCACCGTATCCGGCAGACGGTAGGTTTTTCCATCGCCGCTTTCATTTAGAAGCCGGGCTTCTTCCAGCAGTTTCTGGGAAAAATCCTTTTGTTCCTCCGGCGGATATACCCGCAGCGTCCGTATATACAAAAGCTCTTCCTTCTGCAGGCTCAGTCTGCCCTCCAGCTCCACCTCCGCTCCTTCCTCCGGAATCTCTTCTCCCAGCCTGCCGCCGCTGTCCAGCAGGCCGGGATCCCCGCTCGTCCACCGGACCGTCACAGGAGAATCCTCGAAGTCGGCGGGAAGATACAGATCCGACCGGACTTCTGTCAGCGATGTGTTCTCCCCTAAAATCAGGCTGTCCAGCTGCCGGAGCTTGTCCTGCAGCAGCTCCTGTGTCTCGGAAGGCGTATACTGCAGCTCCGGGATCTCCAGGGTAACCGATTCTCTCCGTCCCGCAGCGTCCTCCGCTTCCAGATGGATCTCCCGGGTTTCCCCTGCTTTCCGCTCCAGCTCTGTCAACGGCTGCTCCCCTGACAGCAGGCCGGCCGCCGTGACAATCATACCCAGGAGATTCCCGCAGAGCATCAGCAGGCCGATTTTTCTTTCCAGCCTTTTTTTCCGAAGGGCCAGAAAAATTCCCAGGAATATTACTCCGTGGAGTATCAGCAATCTTGCGCCTCCTCTCTATACCTGAATCCGCACGATCCGTTTTCCCAGCCAGAAGGCGCAGAGATAAATGGCCAGACAGATACTCATAATCAGAACTCCCGGCAGATTGCCATACATCTGTTCTACAAACCCGTGAAAAGAAAAGCGAAGATACAGGATAATTCCCACGGGAACCAGGCTCATAATCTGCTGTTCATATCTTCTGGCCGCCTGCGCGGCCTCGATTTCCTGTTCCGTATCAATCCTCTCCCGGATGGTTCTTCCTGCCTCCTCCAGAATCTGATCCATTCTGCCTCCTGTCCGCTTGGCGATGGCCAGCACCTCGGCAAAATTCTGTATGTCTTCCACGCCGCTCCGCTCGCCAAGCTCCGCAAACAGGGTTTCCACAGGAATCTGAAGACTCAGCTGGGCCGTCATCCGCCGCAGTTCCGCGGCCAGTTCATCCCCCTCCCCGTACAGCCCCCGCACATCTTTCCATGCTTCCGCCACCCCTTTTTCCACTGAATATCCGGCAGTGAGCGCCGTGTGAAGCGAAGCCAGAAAGTCTTTAAAATGGTATCCGAGCCTCTTTTTTCTCTCCTCCTTCATCTGACGCCTCTTTTCCGCCGCGTACCAGACGGCAATGGGTACTGCCGCCGGAATTGCCGGAGGAGCGTGGTAGCACAGCCACACCACAAAAATCCCCAGGCCGCTTCCCTCCGTCAGATACCGCAGCCACTGGAGCGCGGAAAACCGGTACCGGTCATATTGGATTTTTCCCTTTTCCATTCTCTTCCTCCTGCCATTTCTCCAGCTTCTCCCTCCGTTCCAGACAGCCGGAGGGCTCCAGAACCTGCTGCCTGTTCCTCCTGTACAGCGGCTGCACCTGTACTTCTCCCTGACGGATTCCCGTCACTTCTCCAATCTCCTGCACCCGACGCCTGCCGGAGCTGTCCCTTTCCAGATGAACCAGTATCTCAATCCCCGCAGCAATCTGTCTGCGGATTACCTGATCCGACATCTGCCGGCCCATCAGCGCCATTGTCTCCAGCCGCCCGATCATATCCCGGATGCTGTTGGCATGGGCGCTGCCCAGGCTCCCCTCATGGCCGGTGTTCAGACAGTTGAGAAAATCCGCCGCTTCCGCCCCGCGGACCTCCCCGATGATGATCCGCCCGGGCCGCATGCGCAGGGCTGTCCGGATCAGCTGCCGGATTCCAATCTCCTTTCCTCCCTGCAGTGTTTCCGGCCGTACCTCCAGCCTCACCAGATTTTCCGTACCCTGGAGCTGAAGCTCCGCCGTATCCTCAATCGTCACAATCCTCTCATCTTCCGGAATAAACCGGGACAGGGCGTTTAAGAATGTAGTCTTTCCCGTGGAAGTGCCTCCTCCCACAAAAATTGTGTAGCGGGCCCGCACCAGGTTTTTCAGAAAATCCGCCGCCTCCGGCGTGATGCTGTCCCAGGCTGTCAGTATCTCCATGGTCACAGGTTTCTCCGGAAATTTCCGGATGGTCAGCGCTGGCCCGTTCAGCGCCACCGGCGCCATCACAACATTCACCCGTTCCCCGCCCTCCAGCCGCGCGTCCAGAATCGGCGTCTGTTCATTAACGGCGCGGTTGCAGCCGGCCGCGATCTGCTGAATCACATCCTCCAGACGTTCCGGCGCTGAAAAACATTTTTCCCACCGGTACAGCCTGCCCTTCCTCTCGTAAAAAATATTTCTGTACCCATTTACCATAATCTCCGTGATTTCCGGATCATCCGCCAGTTCCTGCAGCACATCCAGTCCCCTGACGGAATAGAACAGCTCCCGTCCCAGCTCCTCCCGCTCTTTCAGGGTGAGGGGACGCCTCCCGCAGGAGAGCAGAAGCTCATCGATCCCCTCCCGGATCTCCCTTTCCTCCAGCTCTCTGTCCGTATCCAGGCGTTCCAGCAGCAGAGCGCGCATTTCATCAAAATATTTCACCCGGCCTCCTTTCTCAAAAGCTGGCGCACATAGTCTCCCAGCTCACTCCACACCAGATCCTCAAAATATCCCCGGCCTGTCCGGCTGGTACTGTGAAAGGGCAGTTTTATCTTCTGAAGCTTCTCCAGCACCCCGGTAAAATCCCAGATCCGAAGCAGGCTTTCAAACTGATGGATCTTCGCCGCTGAGAAGGCGTCTCCCCGCACAGGCATATAGATCTGATCGCAGAGATCCAGGATCTGAAACAGATCCGATACCCCGTCCCCCAGATCCAGGATCACCGTCTCATAGGCGCTGTTCTGCCCGATCTGTTCCAGGACCGCCGTCCACTCCCTAAGGCCGGCCTCCTGAATATCCATGGGGCCAATGGCCGGAGGAATATAGTCCATATTCTGGAGGGAACGGACCATTCCCTGTATCTTGTGGACAAGATTTGTATTCTCCTGCCGGGCAAAATACAGAAGGTCGCTTAAATTCCTCTCGTACTCTTCCCCCAGCAGTTCCTCAAAACCGGAATAATTCTCCATATTCAGATACAGAACTGTCCGCTCTTTGGCCAGAATCTGTCCCAGCGTCAGCGCGAAGGAAGTTTTCTGGGAGCGGCCCACCGGGCTGTAGACGCCGATCACGGAAACTGCCCGTTTCATCAGCTTCACATCTTCCAGGGCCAGCTTTTCCGCCCCGTAGCAGTCCATGACCTCCCGGATCACGGCATCCGAAGCCTGATACTTGTAAACACTGGGATACTGGTCCAGTTCCGGGCTGTGAACACCCTCGGAGAGAATGATCAGCTTCCCCACATCCAGCTTCCGCACCTGTTCCGTCACTGCCTTATCAGAAATCAGCAGGATTTCTATGGGATGTTCCCGGGCGAATTCGCACAGAACCTCCGGCCCGGTAAAGGCCTGGACTTCAAAGGGAAGACTTTTTTTCCGGTTCAGATATTCCATAAAATTATACGCATACTCTACTTCCACATCACACACCGCCAAAATGTGGCTTCTCTTTTTCTGCTTCAATAAAAACCTCCGATCCACAGGAGCATGCTCATCAGAACAGCTACCGAAAAATGGATATGCTCTGCCCGGTCTCCTTCCGCTCTGTAGGGGACCTTCTCTCCTGTACATAAATAAGTTTTAAAATAGTTGGTAAAATAAGTCAGACGCCGCGGCAGATCTCCGCAGAGGATTACAACTCCGACAGATAAAACCGCACCAAAGATTACAGACCAGATAACACAAAACAGAACAGCCGGCGCCCCCATAAATCCGCCCAGAACTGACAGAAGCTTTATATCTCCCGCGCCCAGCATCCGGAAATAAAACAGCATCCATAGAAGAATGACCGGCAATAGACTTCCTGCCGCAAAGTGTTTCACGCCCTGTCCCTGCAGGGTCAGATACTGATATCCTATACCGCACAGCCATCCAAGACAGATCCAGAAATTAGGGATTCTGCGGATGCAAAGATCCGCACATGCCGCGCCGGACACCAGCAAAAGCCCCAGGCAGTAAGGAAAAAACACTGCCCCACCTCCTGATTCAATTTTCAATTATAGACCTCGAGGGGAAATGCAACCGGAAACCGGATTGCTTATCAATAGAACCTTGATTGATTGTGAACTCATTATAGCACGCCAGACCTGTTTGTCCAGTGCTTTTCTAACATTTCTCCAACTTTGTAAATAATCGACAAAACAGCCCTGAAATTTTCTCGACATAAATTTCAGGGCTGCTGAAAAAAATCCGCATCACAGTGTATACGATTATTGCACAGGATTTTCCTGATAACTGATAAAAATATTTCCTCCCGCCTCAAACTGAGCCTGGGCATCTTCAAAGGCCAGCGCGCTTACCGACTGGGTTCCGGGATCATAAATCCAGATATTATCATAAATATCGTATCCAATGATCACGGCCGCCGCTGCGCCGGCTCTCTGCGCCACCACCGGATAGCCGTGACTCAGCTGATAGTACAGACTCTCCAGAGAACAGCCGGTCAGGTTCAGCACTGTGTAGTTCTCCCCCAGTGCCTGTCCAAGCGCATCCGCATCCAGTGTCCCCTGCAGAATCACATCGGGGAGCTGGCTCTCGTCCAGCATGGCAGAGCTCCCCCAGGTGCCTCTTTCCCAGACATACTGCTGCTTTTCATTCAGAACGGTGCCCACCTGCTCATCCGCCAGGCCAATGGCCTCGTTCAGGCTGGTAAAGATGTCCAGCAGCCGGCCTTTTCCGTATACATAATAGTTCTCGCTTCCGCTCTCCGGCAGCTCCATCGTCAGTTCCGGCAGCGCGGATACCTCCAGATACTGGGTCCGCAGTACCAGAAGACTGCCCGTTCCCGCAGAAGAAGTAAATTTGAGCACAACCTGCGTTTTCTCCGGCTCATACACACTAAACCCTACGATAACGGACTCCTCGCCGGAGGGCGTGTTGCTCATAATATGGTCGCTGCTGACTTCTTCAAATCCGCTCTCCGTCTTCTGGACCCGGAGCAGTTCAATCAGGCCGTCCTGCACCTGAATGTCTGTCACATAATAGCCTTCCTGCTGATAATCCTTCTGAATTTCTCCGGAAAAACTCTCAATACAAACCCGGTACATGGCAAATACAGTATTTCCTGCCGTATCTGTCACAATATCCTCGTCCCTGGCCAGCCCATAGATAAGATCCTCATTGATAAATCCCAGAGCCCGGATCTTTTCTCCGGCTCCCGCCGATACGTTCGTGGTTTCTGCCGTATCCAGATTCATCACCGTAATACCGGAAGATCCGCTGATCTGCATCTCATCCATCCAGGCCGCTGTCTTCTGGCTCTCAGAAACCAAAAAGCAGTCGGGATCAATGCCTTCCTTCACCGCCTCATAGGAGGCATCCGCAAGGTTAATACAGTACAGCGTGTTCTCCATAAACACGTACAGCTGATTCTCCGTATTCACGTAGGAGAGCAGCGAAAGGCTCTGGTGCATCGCCTGGAATCCGGACTGGCTGTGGATAAAAATTTTCTCCTCAGCCACATTCTGTTCCGCGCTGTAGGTGTAGACACTGATGCCCAGCTGTCCTTCATACCGGTCGCTGTTCATATAGCCGTAAACAACAAAGGAAATATCACCCGTCTCATTCACATGGGCGATCTTGATGGCGTAATTCTGATTTTCTTCTCTTTCATCCCAGTTTCCGCTGCGGTAGCCGAATACCCTTGTAATTTTGCCGGCGCTCCGGTTGTAAGACCAGAGCTCTCCATTCACGACAAAAGCCACTATCTCCGCATTTTCATTGGCCAGATATTCCACATCCTCGCTCACGATTCCCAGATTCAGGCCCGTACTGGTAAGTATCGGAAGGTCTCCGTCAAAGACCTGATCCGTGGTCCTCTCAAAATTCAGAAGAACCACCTGATTCTGTCCCTGTCTCATGCGGTAAAACTCTTTTACCGTGTAATATCGTGTGTTGCCGTCGGAATCCTGGCTGCTGATGATATAATCCTGACAGATGCTGACCGTGCTCTCATTAATCTCCGTAAAATAAGGAACCGGCTTTTTCACAAGGGAGGGCGACAGACTGCCCCAGGTCAGCAGCTCGCTGCTGGAATGAATATCCGCAAAATGAAAACTGCTGTTGTCAGCCGTACTGTCCGGCTCCAGCTGCGCGGTCTGCTCCGCGCTGAGACTGGCAGCCAGACAGTTCTGATAAAATTCTTCCGCAAATCTCAGATAATCGCTGACTGTTACGCCTGAACGCTGCACCAGCCTGGTGTAATAATGGACGGTCTCCTCTCCGGTATTCACAGACAAAGTCAGCAGATACTCCTGATTCAGCAAAATCGGCGTAGACAGCTGAAAGGATGCCCGGTACAGCCCGTCCTCCTCTGTAACATTTTTCACTCTGGCATTTTCTACCAGACTTCCGTCCGTCAGGGACGTTACTTCATATTCAATTTCAAGGATCTCATTCCCGTAGGCATTCAGCTGAAAGGCCAGCTCCCTGCCGGTATCCAGCGGCGTGAGAGTCTCCCGCAGCGTTGTTCCGTCCACCTCCTGCCGGTATCCGTACAGGCGGTTCACCGCTGTTCCCTCCACCTCCATATATAAAACAGGCAGAGTAGGGCTGCTCATAGCCCGTGTATCTGCCACTTCCCGACTGTTAAATATCCCGGAAAAAACAAGTACTCCAACAATAAAAATGCCTATCAGTACTCCGGCTCTGAACAATATTTTCTTCATTTTACGGATGCTCCCCTTATACTTCCTTCCGTGACTTTGCGCCGGATCCCGCCAGCCCGGTTTCCCGGCTCCCCTCCGCAGTGTCCGCGCCGCCCCCTGTTTCCGGACAGTGGTATTCCCCTCTCAGATCCGGAAACAGGCGGCCATTTTTGCATGACTCTATTGTAATCGGTCTGTGTAAAATCAGCAACCGGAAATTAAAAAAAACTTCGACATTTTCTCCGCCGGCACCGGCGGCGGTACATTTCATTATACAGAAGAACTCCGATCAGATCCGTCAGGCTTTCATCCTCCCGGTCCGCATCTGACAGGCTGCCGCCCTCTTCCGAAAACTTTTTCTCGATTTTTCCGCAGAGCCGGTGCAGCATCCACGGATCCGGATACGCGTCGTACATACGGCTCCCATCGTATTCCATCCAGTCGCATTCCTGCTCCACCAGCTCCTGCAGCCTGGCCGCCCGGCCCGAATAATAAGACTTCATAATCTGCCTATCCCGATCCTGCTCCCACACTTCCTCCGCCAGCCAGGGCTGCGGGCAGGTCATGTAAAAAGGCATGTTTTTCTCATAGAACATCAGCAACGCACCTGCTTCTTATACTTCTCTTTACCATATGCTTTTTTGAAAAAACTGTGAATTTTCTTGCCAAATTTCTCTGCCCGTACTAAAATCACCCATAATAGAATGGCTGAATTTTGTGTGGGAGGAAAACCAAATGGGACGTTTCGCTTTTATCAATCAACTGGCCGGACAGTTTCATGTTCTGAATGTTTTTCTGCAGCGGTACGGCACATACCTGTCCGCCGCAGGACTTGTTTTTTCGCTTCTTAACTGCTTTTTCGGATACCGCCTGCGGAAACTGTGGAATGTAATCGCCGGATTTCTGGCCGGGACCGCGGCAGGCTTCGTGCTCTGCAATTATTTTGGCATTGCTTCCGCTCCCCTGACGCTTCTGGCGGCTCTGGGATGCGGACTGGTCTGTGCGGTACTGGCCTATCTCCTGTATCGCCTGGGCCTGTTTCTTCTGTGTGCCTGCCTGACAATTTTCGTCCTTTTCCGGCTGCTTAATCCGTCAACGGCTGCTGTTTACGGCATCTGCCTGATCCTGGGCGCCGTGGTAGGCATTTTCGCTCTTCTGAAGGAACGGCTTACCGTTTCTCTGGCCACCGCCATCGGCGGCGGCTGGGCCTCCGCGGAATTTCTCCTGGCCCTGACCGGAAGCAATTCTTCTTTTCTTCCTGTTATCCTGACTCTGATCTTCGCCTTTCTGGGCATTCTTGTGCAGCTTAAGCCCTGGAAGTCCAGAGATTACTGGGATGACAAGGACAGCCGCCTCCGCCAGGAAGAAAAACGGGCAAAAAAAGCATACCGCAGCCAGAAACGGAAACAGCAGAAAAAAAAGAGCCGTGTAAAAAAAGAGAAGAAACGGGCCAGAAAGGAAAAACGCAGGACTAATTCCTCCGCCTCTTCTTCCCGGACTTCCTCCGGATCATCAAAGAAGTCCTCCGGATCCGCCCAGACGGCCGGAACTGCACAGAGCCCGCAGGCGGACGCTGTTTCCAATCCAACCCCGGCGGCAGAGGAGCAGCCTTCGGCTTTCCAGGTCTCTTCCGGTGCACCCGCCCGCAGGGAAGCGCCGCAGGATTCCGCCCTGGATCTGTCCGATATCCGGCTGCAGCTGTCCAGGGAGGTTCAGGAAATCTACCAGGAGACACAGTCTGCGGATACAAATACCCCGAAAGATCAGAATCCCTGATCCTTCGGGGTATTATTCTTTTCTAATCATACAGATACTTTTCACATGACTTATCTTCCAGGCTGCTCCGATCCAGCCACTGATACCCGGTATCAATTTCTCTGTCAACAGTTTCTCCGGAAGCGGCCCGGAGCGCCGCCACCACCGCGGTATAACCCATACCCCGGGGATTCTGGCAGATAGTTCCTGCCAGCCGTCCGTCCCTGACAGCTTTCAGCTGTTCCTTGTCCGCGTCGAAGCTGACAATCTCCACTTTCTGTTCCTCCGCCAGATTGTCCAGAACCTGAACGGCTACCGTAGAACTGGTGCAGAACAGTCCGTCAAGATCCGGATATTCTTCCTGTATCTGTTTCCAGAGTTCTGCCGCGCTCTTCTCTTCGTCCTCAAACAGGATCTCCATCACCTCCACACCGGGATGGTTTTCCTCTATCTCCTGCAAAAATCCCTGGGCTCTCTGCATACTGGTTTCCGTACGCCTGCTGTAGGAGAGAACAGCCACTGTCCCGCTTTCTCCGATCCGCTCACAGAGCCTGTCTGCCGCTTCTGCTGCCGCAGCCTCATTATCTGTTCTGCAGATTGCGGACACCAGATCGCTTTCAATACCTGAATCCAGAATCACAACAGGTATCTCACTCTCCACAGCCGCCTCCATCTGGGCTTCGCAGGACTGCATATCGATAGCTGCCAGACACAGGGCAGAAGGATTTTCAGAGAGCACTGCATCCAGCGTGTTAATCTGCTGATCTACCGCCTCACCATCCTCTCCCTCTGCGCCGTCTACCGTCAAAGAAACCTTATCCTCTCCTGTATATCCCAGGTTTTCATTTATTTCCTCTACTGCCTTTTCCGCACCTTCTTTTACGGCTTTCCAGTACGAATTTTCCAAATTTTTCAGGACCAGCGCTATACGTGTTCCCGGCTGAACATCCAGGCCTTCCACATTCGTATATTTGTAATCCTTCCCCTCTTCATTGGGAAGTTCAATCTCCTCTTCTCCCGTACTTTCTCCCGCAGGCTGTCCCGATCCGTCCCCGGAATTCACATTTCCTCCGCAGCCCACAAGTGCTGCGGCCAGCAGGCCCGCCAGAAAAATTTCCGTTTTCTTTCTCTTCATGGTCTCTGCCTCTCTGCATCTATGTCCCTATTATACACAAAAATATGCCGAAAGCCAATTCATACGGCGGCATCTGTTCTTAATCTTTTCCGAATACCCGGCCATTAAAATTCTGAAACTGTTCACCGGCCGGTCTGCACTGAAACAGGAGCTCCTTCCCGGTGACAGGATGCCGGAACTTAAGCTTCCAGGCGCAAAGCGCCAAAGGTCCTGCCCCGGCTGCGTCTCCGCCATACTTCCGGTCGCCCGCAATGGGCATACCGGCCTGCGCCAGCTGTACCCGAATCTGATGGTGCCTTCCGGTCATCAGACGGATGCGCACCAGAGCCTGTCCGCTTTCAGACACCTGCAGACACTCATATTGCAGTTCCGCCCGCTTCCCGCCCGGGGTTCCCTCTTCCACCACCCGGGAAACGTTATTTTTCCCATCCTTCTTCAGGAAATCTGTCAGCCGGCCCCGTTCTTGCTCAGGAGGACTGGAAGTCACAGCCAGATATTCCTTTACCATTTCACCCGCCTGCACCTGCCTGGATAAGTTCGCCGCCGCCTTCCTGTTTCGCGCGAAGACAAGAAGACCCTCTACCGGCTGGTCCAGCCGGTGAACGACCGCCAGATAGGGCCGCCCGGTCTCATCAGCAGTTTCCCGAAGAAGCCAGTGTTCCAGATCCATCCGGTCTACCCTGGCCGTCTGGACCGGAAGTCCGGCCGGCTTATATACGACCAGAAAATCTCTGTTTATCTCTTTTATATACGATCTGTCCATTCCGGATTCATTCCTTTCGGCTGAATCGTAACGCAAAAAAATCCCTGTGTCAACTCCCGGAAGAAAATCTTTTTTCCGGTTTCACAGGGATGCACAACATTGACAGCCGCCTTATCGGATTCATCTTGATCTCAATAAAACGGCTGTCTTAATGTTCTTCTTTATTCAATTGTCCTCTACCTTTTTCCTTTTCTTTTATTTTGTACTTTTCTTTCCCTGCCTCGTAGGTTCTTTTTCATTCTCCAACGGAATTACTTTTATTGACTCCTACTTAGAAAGTTTCATATGCAATCTATCTTTATAATAAAAAGTTTCCTGATATAATTTCTCGTCTTATATCATTCCAATAATTATATTTATACTTTCACCTGATACAGTGCCTGTTCGATTTTTCTTTTCTACTTACGACTGGAAATAAATCCACTTCCTGTATTTCGGATCAGTATAGATAATTATTCTCTCTCTCCATTTCTTTACACGGATAGAAAAGTCTCTTTACTATTTTTGTGGTATGTATTCAATATGAGTGCCAGCTACATATACCTCTCATGTATCTCATCTTATTCTGCTTCTTCTTTTGATGAACTTCCTTTTTTCTCTCTTATGAAAGGTCTTTCTTGCGGGGAACTGCTATGCAATACCACTCTCATATTGATGATGTGAGTCTGTTGTTCCCATTGGACTGCACCTCCTTGTTAGATTTCACTCCCTCATCTGGTCTTCCTTACCAGATTCGTTTGTTCTCTCTGTTGATGATTGTATCTTACCAGATGAATCCATTTTTGTCAATACATTTTATATAAAAATTTTAATTTATTTATTTTCGCAATTTTCTAACTTTTATAATCTCATTATTTTTTGAATTATTTAATCTTTTCAGAAAATATTGCAATTTTCTGAATGCATCCCCGGGAATTCAGAGGCAGAAAAATCCCGGGGAGCCAGAGAGAAAATCTCTGGCTCCCCGGAACTTATTTTATCCCTTATAATAGTTAATCAGACATCCCTTCAAAATAATTTCTCTCTCATCTTCTGTCAGATCTCCCAGCTTCAGAGAGAAAGGTGTAAGCTTTTCTCCGGAAACAACATAAGCCTCAATCGTCTCCGCCTTCTCCTCCACCTCTCTGCGGATTCCCGGCAGGAAGAGATAGTCTCCGTTTGCAAACGGCAGCTCTCCCGGCTGAATCAGCAGCGGCAGCATGCCCCAGTTGATCAGATTGGAACGGTACCGTTTTGTCGCGTATTCATTGGCCACATTCGCCCAGCCGCCCAGTACCTTCTGGCAGGAAGCCGCCTGCTCTCTGGCCGAACCGTCACCCGGCTTCACCGCGAAGATGGTAGAACCGATTCCCAGACTGCTGCTGTCCACATCTGCAAACGCTTTCTTTACAGTCTCCAGAACTTCCTTCAGCTCCGGCAGAACCGCTGCCGGATCCTCTCCCGCTTCCAGCGCCTTCTCCGCCTTCTGCACTTCCTTGGCGCGCCCCACATAGGCCGGATCCTTGCGGGACAGCGTGAATTCCGCCAGCCCCAGCGGGTTGGAACGGTAAGAGGAGGTCTCTCCTGAGGGGATCAGCTCATCGGTGGTGGTAACGGGATCGTGAATCTCGGATACCACCTTCAGCAGCAGATGGTCCGCCAGCTTAGGCATCTGCGGCCAGTCCTTGATATTGGGCCCGAAATGGATCTCCACGGACGGATCTGCCGTGCCATGGCTGTCGAATACGCGGTTGGCATAGATCTGGCTGTCAAAATGGTATACCGGATGGCTGTAGGTGCCCGCGAACTCTGTGGCCGGTGTCAGGTAGCCCTTGTTGGCAGCCGTGGCGGCGATGGATCTTGCGTCCATAAGTGCCACGGAAGAAATCTGGCCGTTCTGAATCTTGGATCCCTCCCGGTTGGGGAAGTTTCTGGTGGTATGGCGGATGGAGAACGCATTATTGGCCGGCGTATCCCCCGCGCCGAAGCAGGGACCGCAGAAGGCTGTCTTTACAATGGCGCCCGTCTCCATAAGATCCGCAATCTTTCCGTTCTTCACCAGTTCCATGTAGATCGGCGTGCTGGCCGGATATACACTTAAGGTAAATTCATCGGCGCCGATGCTGCAGCCCTTCAGGATATCTGCCGCATCGCAGATATTTTCAAAACCGCCGCCGGCGCAGCCGGCAATAATTCCCTGGTCCACCAGCAGCTTTCCGTTATGGACTTTATTTTTCAGGGTAAACGGAACCTTTCCGTCCAGAGAAACTGCCGCTCTCTTCTCCACTTCATCCAGAATGTCCAGAAGATTGCTGTTCACTTCTTCAATGGTGTAGGTATTGCTGGGATGGAAGGGCATGGCGATCATGGGCTTGATCTTGTCAAGCTCTACGGTGATGACGCCGTCGTAATAGGCAACGGCTCCCGGATTCAGTTCTCTGTAATCGCCGCTTCTTCCGTGGATATCATAGAATTCCCGGATTTTTTCATCCGTCCTCCAGATGGAGGACAGGCAGGTGGTTTCCGTTGTCATAACATCCACGCCGATCCGGAAATCCGCGCTTAAGCTGGATACGCCGGGGCCCACGAATTCCATTACTTTATTCTTTACATAGCCGCAGTCAAATACTGCTCCAATAATGGCCAGGGCTACATCCTGGGGGCCTACGCCCGGAGCCGGCGCTCCCGTCATGTACACGGCCACTACGCCGGGCATGGGGATATCATAGGTCTTGTTCAGGAGCTGCTTCACCAGCTCCGGACCGCCCTCACCCATGGCCATGGTGCCCAGTGCGCCGTAGCGGGTGTGGGAGTCAGAACCCAGAATCATCTTTCCTCCGCCGGCGAGCATCTCTCTGGCAAACTGATGGATGACCGCCTGGTGCGGCGGAACATAAACGCCGCCGTACTTCTTGGCGCAGCTCAGTCCAAACATATGGTCATCTTCATTGATCGTGCCTCCTACCGCGCACAGAGAGTTATGGCAGTTGGTAAGCACATAGGGGATGGGGAATTTTTCCAGCCCGGAAGCCCTTGCAGTCTGAATAATTCCCACAAAGGTAATATCATGGGATGTGAGCTTGTCAAATTTGATCTGAAGCTCTTTCATATTTCCGGAAGTATTGTGCGCCTCCAGAATTCCATAGGCAATGGTCTCTTTTCTGGCTTCTTCCGGGGAGGGCGATACGCCCGCCTCCGCCTGAAGTCTGGCGGCTGCTTCTCCATCGGCCGGAATCAGCGTCTGGCCCTTTACCAGATAAGCGCCCCCGTCAAGTAACTGTATCATAGTCTTTCCTCCTTCATAAATATACAGGATACCAGGGTACCAAGGTCACGCGCACCCGCACGGATGTGGATACGCGTGACTTTGGGGCCCTGGTATCATAAGCATATATTATTTTGGGGATTTTCGCAAGCCAAAAACCCACGGGAGAAAGCTCAGAAGCTCTGTCTTCCCCCCGCCTCCGGAAATGTGATGATTGCCTTAAACAAATCGCCGTCCACATACAGCTCAAAAGTGCCGCCCATGAGGGTGACCAGATTTCTGGCAATGGACAGGCCCAGTCCGCTTCCTTCTGTGGTCCGGGAGGTGTCTCCGCGCACAAAGCGTTCCATCAGTTCATCCGCGCTGATATTCAATGTCTGCTCCGAGACATTTTTGATAGAAAACATGACCATTCCCGCCTTTTTCACCACATCCACATAAACCCGCGTGGACGGCATGGAGTATTTGGCCGCATTTCCGTACAGATTTTCCAGAACCCGCCAGATATACCGGCCGTCCGCATGGAGATACGTACTGCCCAGAGGAAGATGGCAGATCAGCTCCAGATCCCGCCCGGAGAAGCGTTCGCTGAACTCACCGTTTACCTGCTGCACCAGCTCATTGAGATTCAGGGTAACGATCTCCAGCTTTACATTTCCGGAGCTGGCCCGGGAAGCCTCCACCAGATCTTCCGCCAGCTGCTTCAGCCTCTGGGATTTTCTCTCCAGAATCTCAATATAATTTTTTATTTTGGGATCTTCAATATTTTCCCGTTTCAGCAGGTCAACATAATTGATGATGGAAGTCAGCGGCGTTTTCAGATCGTGGGAGACATTTGTGATCAGATCCGCCTGCATCCTTTCATTTTTCATTCTCATATCCACAGACTCTTTCAGACTGTCTCCCATGCTGTTGATCATCTGGGCCAGCTCCAGATTGTCGCCCCGCAGTTCTGTAGTATCTACTTTGTAATCAAGATTTCCTGCTCCAATCTGCTTAAGCCCCTCTTCCACCGTCTGTTTGCCCGCAGCATCCCGCAGCAAATACAGCAGCACCAGGATATCCACCACCAGACACAGCAGAAATCCGAAGAATCCCGTGGACGGCAGCACCAGAAAATGCAGAAGAATCAGCACGATTCCCGCCCAGATTACCCTGGTGGACGCCTTCCTTGCGGCATAGGCTCTTTTCCCCAGCAGAATCACTGCCCGCAGAAGGCTCTTTTCCCAGATATTGTGGGCTTTGATCCGCCGTACCAGCGCATAATACAGCAGAAGGAAGAAGCCGGTGTCTCCCACTACAGCCAGACTGTAAAGCACCAGGGACAGGGGTGTTGGAGAGAGACCCCCGTAGCTTCCATAAACAGTAACCGCCAGACCAAGCCCCATCAGAACAGCCAGAAATCCGACGGCTCCCCCTACCTCACTGGGCAGTTTGTCAAAAGCATACAGCCGTATCTCCCGATTTTCCGGATTTCTCCCGGACTGAAAGGTTCCGGCGGTCAGACCGCCGATGGCAATCACAATTCCCGCAACTGCCAGTGCCAGGAAAAGATTTTTCCTGGGAATCAGATTATCAAAGGTCTCCGCCCGGCTCCGATAGTCATCTTCCACAGGATATCCCGGCTGCAGGCCGATATATACCGTCTCATTCTCAGACAGCAGCGGATTGGCTGAAAGATATTCCTGGATCCGGTAGCCCGCGCGGGTTTCGGGAAAATAGCTGTCCTCTGCAAGTCTCCCGCTTTCGCGGCGGCAGTACACGTGCATGGGCCAGGCCTCCGCCTGCATCCCCACAGCATCTGCATCCGCATTGCTCCAGGAAACAACATTCGTATAGGTTCTGGTTCCATCTGTAATATAATAGCAGAAATTGCTGTTCTGCAGCTCCGATACGTTCTCCAGCGCCCACATATAATCGGATGCCTCCAGGGCCGCCTGGTATACATGGCTGTAAAGTTCATATAAAGAAACCGTATCCGAATTCTTCGCCGCATAGTCTGCCAGGGTTTCCCCTGCTGCTGTGTACATGCCGGTCTCCAGTTCCACCTGGCGTCCATATTCATACAGATACAAAAACTGATCACTGAACTGTGTATTTCCGGCTGCACTCTGCAGATGATCCCAGGTACTTTCACTTATAGAATAGGTGTTTCCCTCTTCCGCCGCATTTTCCGTATTCTCCTGGGCATTCAGTTCCCGGGAAGTATCTGCCAGATCCAGCAGCTGATCCGCGGCGCCGCTGATATATATTTCATAAAGCTTTTCCAGGCTGTAGGAGGTGTTCTCGTCCGGGTTCTCCGAGCTGGTGTCCATAATGTCCACCAGCCGGTCCGGATTGTAGCTGCCGTTCACATCAAACCGGGCCCGGTTTTCCAGATTCACAGACAGACGTGAAAGAGCCCAGACCATCTGGTCTCCGCAGCCCTCCGTGTCCTGATAGGAAGTATTCTCATCCAGCGCAAAAGGATCGCTGCCGCTTAAGGATCCCAGGCTCAGCACCGCGCCCCCGAAGAGAGCGCACATCAGGATTCCGGCAAAGGTCAGGAGCACCGTCAGCACCTTCATGGGCGTACTGTAAAATTTTTTTTTCTGTTTTTCCGTTTCCATAGATCTTAACACTCCTCTCCAGCCTGAGACACAGCCCGGAGGTCTTTATAATTTCTCAATCTTATATCCGACGCCCCAGACTACCTTCAGATATCGGGGCTCCTTCGGATTAATTTCAATCTTCTCCCGAATATGCCGGATGTGAACGGCCACTGTGTTGTCCGCACCGATGGCTTCCTCATTCCAGATGTTCTGATAGATCTGTTCAATGGAAAATACTTTTCCCGGATTTTTTGCCAGCAGCAGAAGGATATTATACTCAATGGGCGTCATTTTCACGGTCTCTCCATCCACCGTGACCTCCTTCAGATCGTCATTGATCGTCAGACCTCCCACGGAATAGATATTGGATCCTTCGCCCTGCATGTTTCCAAGCTTTGTATACCGGCGGATCTGCGATTTCACCCGGGCCACCAGCTCCAGTGGATTAAAGGGCTTCGTCACATAGTCATCCGCCCCGATATTCAGCCCCAGAATCTTATCTACATCCTCAGATTTGGCCGACAGAATGATGATGGGAATACTGCTCTTCTCCCGGATTTTCAAAGTCGCACGAATCCCGTCCAGCTTGGGCATCATCACATCAATGATCAGCAGATGAACCTCCTGCTCCTCCAGGATCTTCAGCGCCTGCATGCCGTCGTAGGCTTTCAGTATTTTATATCCTTCCTGGGACAGATAGATTTCTATAGCTTCCACAATTTCCCTATCATCATCGCATACCAGTATGTTCATGATTTCCCGCTCCTCATCTCTGTTTTTCATGGTTTTGGCGGAATCCGCCGGTTTCAGTATAACCTATCCCTTCCGGGAACTCAAGGGTACGTCTCTCGGCCCCCTGCAAAATAAGGATAGCAGACAAATCTTTATTTGCTGCGGGGAAAAACATTAAGATTTCCTGAACTCCCCGGAACTCTCTTTTCTGCTGATTAAAAGTTGACAGCATATAAAAGTCCCCGATTGTCCGGAACCCGTATTTGTGCTACACTAAGAAAGATGCAGACAGATATTTCAGCAGTTTTATTCCGGAAAGGAGCCTTCACATGTTTCGATTATGGGGCAAGATTATCAAGGACAATCATCTTCTGAAAGATATGACCGTATCCAACGACACGGAGGATACCCGTACACATAAAATTTTTCAGTCCCTGGAGGCTATCTGCTACGCTTGGGACTTAAGCAGGCCCATCTGGCTGGATTCCACCATCCAGGAATTCCGTCGGCACAACAAGGCCCGTTTTTACCAGGACAGCTTTATTGACTCCATTGATTTCGATTATCTGGAAATTCAGATCCTGGAAGAATAAAACTTTCCCCGGCAGAAGGGAGTGCCCGGTGACATCCAGAATGGATGCCTGCCTGGCACTCCCTTTTTTCATTCTCTGTATATTCAGCAGACCCGGTTCAATCTCCCTCCATCCAGAAAAGATTTCAGATTTTCCTCCAGCTTCTGTACCAGAAGCTGTCTGGCTTCCCGGGAGGCCCACGCAATGTGGGGCGTGATCAGCAGTCTCCTGCTGTCCTGAAAGGCCAGCAGAGGGTTGTCCGCCGCCATGGGCTCTGTGCACAGCACATCCAGCGCGGCTCCGGCAATTTTTTCTTCCTCCAGGGCTCTCAGCAGCCCGGCCTCGTCCACAATGGGACCGCGGCCCACATTGATGAAGATGGCATCCGGCTTCATCTGACAGAAACGTTCATAGGTAAACAACTTTTCCGTGGCCGCCGTCAGAGGCGCGTGAACAGATACCACATCGGAAAGCTCCAGAAGCTCCGCCAGCTCCAGACGCCGGTAGCGGGGATTCCTGTCCTTTCCGGAAGAAGAATAATAAACCACCCGGCATCCAAAAGCCTCCGCGATTTCCGCAGTCCGCTTTCCGATGGCGCCAAGTCCCACAATTCCCCAGGTCTTTCCGGACAGCTCAGAGAACTTTTCCTGCAGGTTGGAAAAGGAATCGCTGGCAGCATACCCGCCGCTCTTTACATACTCATCAAAATAGCGGAGCTTCTCCGCCACATAAAAATACATGGCAAAGGTATGCTGCGCCACACTGGCTGTGGAATAGCCGGCCACATTGGCCACGCCGATCCCGCGGCTCTTGGCGTATTCCAGATCCACATTGTTGACGCCGGTGGCTGTAATGCAGATCAGCTTCAGCCGCTGCGCTCCGGAGAGGGTTCCCTCATCCAGAAGCAGCTTGTTTGCCATGATAATATCCGCCTCCCGGATCCTGTCCGGGCACTGCTCTCTGGTGGTTTTCTCATAGACAGCCAGTTCCCCGTATTTCTCAAATCCGCTAAAATCCAGATCGTCTCCCAGACTTGCGGCCTCCAGCATTACAATCTTCATGGAGTTCTCCTTTTCTCGCAATCATACAGACGCCGCCTCCCGGAAAACCGGCAGGCGGCGTCATTAGATCCCCGGGCATCCTGCCCCGGAATTACAGTCTCTTCAGAAGCTCTTCCCGCTCCTTCTCAAAGCCCGGCTTGCCAAGAAGCGCGAACATGTTCTTCTTGTAGCTCTCCACGCCCGGCTGGTTAAAGGGATTCACGCCGGATACGTAGCCGCTGATGCCGCAGGCAAACTCGAAGAAGTAAAACAGCTGTCCCAGATAGAATTCATTCTGCTCCGGGATATCCACCCGGAGATTGGGAACGCTGCCGTCGGTGTGGGCCAGGATCGTGCCGTTCATGGCACTCTTGTTGACGAAATCCACGGTCTTTCCGGCCAGATAATTCAGTCCGTCCAGATCTACCGGCTCCTCGCCTATGGTCAGCTCCACTCCTGATTTCTCTACATTCAGAACAGTCTCAAACATAATGCGGGAACCGTCCTGGATAAACTGGCCCATGGAGTGCAGGTCTGTGGTCAGATCTACAGACGCGGGATAGATTCCTTTCTGATCCTTTCCCTCGCTCTCGCCGAACAGCTGCTTCCACCACTCGGATACGTAGTGCAGGCTGGGCTCGTAGTTGGCCAGGATTTCCACTGCTTTGCCCTTGCGGTGCAGAATATTGCGGACTGCCGCATACTGCATGGCGTCATTTTCCGCATAGGGCAGGTTCAGCGCCATCTCTCTTCCGGAGGCGGCGCCCTCCATCAGCTTATCTATGTCAGCTCCGCTGACTGCGATGGGCAGCAGGCCAACGGCAGTCAATACGGAGAATCTTCCTCCAACATCGTCCGGCACGACGAAGGTCTCATAGCCCTCTTCATC
>ERZ1643246.1833-NODE-1833-length-21852-cov-5.371244_pt1 | contig 21852 bp, 19 predicted proteins | sample MGYA00579265_ERZ1643246 | MGnify/ENA primary metagenome ERZ1643246 (study PRJEB29033, sample SAMEA4952261) | chicken gut metagenome | biome: Broiler Chicken; feature: Gastrointestinal Tract; material: Caecum | place: Ireland | collected 2018 | study: Broiler...
TTTCAAGGATTGTGGCACTCATTTTTCTTTTCAACTGTCAAAGATGGGATTATAAAACTCTCCCCATTCATTTGTCAATTTCTTTACAAACTTTCTGCACTCCGCTATAATATTTATAATTATCGTCTTTCCGTTTGGCTCTTTTGCCCTACAAAAGAAGGCAGGAATGGGGCCCGGTACTCTGATTTCCCGGCCAAACGGGCGGCATATATTCAGTATTTACGAAAGGCAGGATTTTTTATCATGGCAGGTTCTTCATTTGGAAATATTTTCAGAATCACCACCTGGGGAGAATCCCATGGCGCCGGCGTGGGCGTTGTGGTGGACGGTTGTCCCGCAGGACTTCCTCTTTCAGAGCAGGATATTCAGGTTTATCTCAACCGGCGCAGACCGGGGCAGAGCCGTTTCGCCACTCCCCGGAAGGAAGATGATACCGTAGAGATTCTCTCCGGTATTTTTGAGGGAAAAACCACCGGCACCCCCATTTCCCTGCTGGTGCGCAACACCTCCCACCGTTCCCAGGATTATTCGGAGATTGCCTCCTACTACCGGCCGGGACACGCGGACTATACCTTCGACTCCAAATATGGTTTCCGCGACTACCGGGGCGGCGGACGCAGCTCCGGACGGGAGACAATCGGCCGTGTGGCGGCGGGCGCCATCGCAGCCAGACTTCTGGAGCAGCTGGGGATCACCCTGTGCGCCTACACCCGCTCCATCGGCCCGGTATCCATCAGCAGCTTTGACCCTGATGAATGTGACAGGAATCCGTTTTGTATGCCCGATGCCGACGCGGCGGAAAAAGCAGGGGTATATCTCCGTCAGCTTATGAAAGAAAAAAATTCCTCCGGCGGGATCATCGAGTGCGTAGTACACGGACTTCCGGCAGGCCTTGGAGATCCGGTTTTCGAAAAGCTGGATGCCAATCTGGCCAAGGCCATTCTCTCCATCGGAGCGGTAAAGGGATTTGAAATGGGCGACGGCATGGCGGTGGCACAGGCCACCGGTCTCACCAACAATGACAGTTTTCTTCCCGGTTCCGACGGCACCGTGACAAAAGCCACCAACCATGCCGGAGGGGTCCTGGGCGGAATCAGCGACGGCTCCCCCCTGATTTTCCGGGCGGCGGTAAAGCCCACCTCTTCCATCGCCGCCCTTCAGCAGACGGTCAACAAAGATGGCGCGCCCATCACGATTTCCGTTAAGGGCCGCCACGATCCGGTAATTGTCCCCAGAGCCGTGGTGGTGGTGGAATGTATGGCCGCCCTGGTCCTGACCGACGCGCTGCTTATGGGTATGAGCGCCCGCATGGATTATATTAAAAAAATCTGGGGAAAATGACAGGCTGAGGAATCCATCCCTCACCGGCTTTCCCTTGTCACCGGCAAAGGAACATGCGCCGCGCGAACTTTCCTTTGTCATAAATGGCAAAACTCCCGGGAAAACAGATTTCTCTGCTTTCTCCGGGAGTTTATCTTTTCCCGCTACAGCCCCTGTCATACCTCCACGTTGGTAAGAAGAATACAGTTGGGCGTCTCCACACTCATGGGCTTTCCTTTCATCACCAGCAGCTTTTTCTCATAATCCACCGTAAATGTAGTGATACTGTTGGACTCGTGATTCACCACCGCGATATGCTTTCCATCCGGAAACAGCGCGATATCTTTGGGATACTCTCCGCTGATGGGAAGGGCAAATTCCTTGGTGAGCGTTCCTTTTTCCGGATCGATGGAAAACATGGCCACGGAATTATCTCCGGCCGTGGAAGTAAACAGATACTTGCCGTCCGGGGAAATGGTAATGGCCGATGCCGCGTCGTGCTGGGGATCCAGCTCATCCGAAAGGGTATCGATGGTCTGCAGCAGCTCAAACTCCGGCGTCTTTCCGTTGTCCCGGTAGGTGAACACGCCCACCTGGTTGATCAATTCGAACAAAATGTAGGCAAATTTGCCGTCCTTGCTGAACACAATCTCTCTGGGGCCGGACTCCCGCTTGCAGCGGAGGATGTCCACCAGCTCCAGCCGGTTCCTGTTGGTATTGATCCGGTACAGCTTCACCTGGTCGATCCCGTTGTCCACCGCGCAGATATACTTTCCGTCCGGCGTGGGATGCACGCAGCTTACATGGGGACGGAAATTCCGTTCTGCCACACTGCCGATTCCCTTATGGAAAACGCCGTCAAATACGCTTCCCAGCCTGCCGTCCTTGTGGGTATGCACCGCTGTGATTTTCCCGTCGTGATATCCTCCCACGAAAAGATATTTTCCGGTATCGTCCACCGAAAGGTAACAGCCTCTCATACCGTCGATATCCACCTTGTTGATATACTCCAGATCGCCGTCCGGCTTGATGGCAAATACTGCCACGCCTTCATCCGCAATGGAATACAGATATTTTCCGTTTTTTGATTTCACCACATAGGAGGAATTATTCACCGGAACCACCTTCCGCTCGGTCAGGGTTCCCTCTTCCACGTCCACATCATATAAGTGAATCCCAATGCTGCTCCCATGTGTATACGTTCCCACATAGGCAACATATCTCTCTTTCTCCATGATTACCCCATCCTTTCTCAACTCTGAACCCACCGATGCGTTCAGAATTTTAGTCTGTCTGCGTTTATTTTATCACACTTCCCCGCGTTCTACAATAATTCTTTCAGCTACTATTGACCGGGAGCCGCTTCCGGATTTACAATATTCACAGACCAGAAAACAGGAGGTAATCTGACATGAAAGTTCTTATGATTAACGGAAGCCCCCGCAAAAACGGCAACACGGCGGCGGCCTTAAAGGAAATGGAGAAAATTTTCGCCGAAGAAGGCATTGAGACTGAGATTCTGCATATTGGAAATAAACCGATCCGCGGCTGTATCGCCTGCAATGCCTGTTCCGAAAAAGGCCGCTGTGTCTTCGATGACGCAGTCAACGAGGCGGCCCCCAAATTTGAAGCCTGCGACGGCCTGGTGGTGGGAAGCCCCGTCTACTATGCTTCCGCAAATGCCACCCTCATCGCGTTTCTGGACCGGCTGTTCTACAGCACGCCCTTCGACAAAACCATGAAAGTGGGCGCCTGCGTGGCCGCCGCGCGCCGGGGAGGGCTGTCCTCCACCTTTGATGAGCTGAACAAATACTTCACCATCTCCGGTATGCCGGTGGCATCCGGTCAGTACTGGAACGGCATTCACGGCATGGCGGAAGGCGAGGCTTATGAGGACGCGGAAGGACTTCAGATGATGCGGACGCTGGCAAGAAACATGGCATTTCTCATGAAGAGCATCCGTCTTGGCCGGGAGGCTTACGGGCTTCCGGAACAGGAACCCCGCCAGTCCACAAATTTCATCCGCTGACCGTACATGGACCGCAGCGTAACATTCCGGGCCGCCCCTTCCGATGCCGGGGAAACTCTCGGCGTCTTTCTCAGGAAGCAGGGCGTGTCCCGTCATATTCTGACAACTTTAAAACGCACCCGGAAGGGGATTCTTCTCAACGGGGAGCCGGTGTTTACCAACCGGCTTCTCTCCGTTGGAGATCAGATCACCATTTTTCTGAGGGAAACGGAGCCTCCCTCCCCTGTGGAAGCGCTTCCCCTTCCCTTTCCCGTGATCTATGAGGATGAAGATCTTCTGGTGGTGGACAAGCCTTCCGGCATGGCCATCCATCCTTCCCAGGGGCATCACGACAACACCCTGGCAAATGCGGCGGCCTGGCATTTTCAGCAGAAAGGGGAGGCCTTCGTCTTCCGATGCCTCAACCGGCTGGACCGGGATACCACCGGCCTGCTGATTCTGGCGAAAAATGCCCTGAGCGCCTCCATCCTGTCCGCCATGCTTCAGAAACGGCAGATCCGGCGCACCTATCTGGCCGCGGTGGAGGGCACTCTGCCGGAATCCGGCGTCATCGACGCTCCCATCGGACGAGTTCCCGGCTCGCTCATTGAGCGCCGGGTGGACCCGGAAGGCGGAGACGCGGCCCGCACCCGTTACCGGCGTCTTCTCTTCCGGCAGCTTCCGCTGCCCGGCGGAGGACAGCAGACCTGTTCGCTGGCCGCCATCCGCCTGGAAACCGGCCGCACCCATCAGATCCGGGTCCATATGAAGTCCATCGGCCATCCGCTGGCCGGAGATACGCTGTATCACCCGGAAACACAGCTTCTGTCAAGGCAGGGACTTCATTCCTGCGAGCTGGATTTTCTTCATCCAATCACCGGAAAGGGGATGCACTTCTTTTCTCCGCTGCCCAGGGATATGGCCGCGCTTTTTCCGGGAGCCCCGGAGCGTGCCGGGGAGATTCCGGAATTTTAAAAGATTCTCATGAAAACAGGCGGGAGCATGGATTTGTCAACATTCGCACCATGAAAGGATGTGTTACTATGCCATTACTGCAGCAAAACAAGGAGTATACCATCGATGATATCTATGCCCTTCCGGACGGACAGCGGGCAGAACTGATCGACGGCCAGATGTATATGATGTCGCCGCCCACACGAAAGCATCAGCAGATACTTCTGTCTCTCAGCCGCAGGATTGCCGATTACCTGGAAAAGAAAGGTGGCTCCTGTGAGGTTGATATCGCTCCATTTGCCGTATTTCTGAATGAAGATGAAAAAAACTATGTCGAACCGGATATAAGCGTTATATGCGATACCAGCAAGCTCACAGACAAAGGTTGCACAGGTGCGCCGGACTGGATCATTGAGATTGTCTCCCCGGGCAGCAGGCGCATGGATTACTACACGAAACTATTCAAATACCGTACTGCCGGTGTTCGCGAATACTGGATTGTTGATCCTGAGAAAAACAGAATCACCGTTTACTCGTTTGAGTCCGACGATATCGCGGAATATACCTTCTCTGAGGCTGTCAGAGCCGGAATCTATAATGATCTGGTGATTGATTTCAGCTCCATAGATATCTAAGTGAAATCGCACACAATAGCCCATCAGAAAAGCCAATCTACCCAAAGAAGGCACAGTGCCTCTCCCTTCCAGAGAAATCGCACTGTGCCTTCTTTTTCTGCTTCCCCACCACTCTGTGGGGCCGCCTTATTCTGTTTTTTTACTCATCATACCGCCCGGATTCTGGGTACCTCGGCGATATGCAGATATTTACTGATGCTCTTGATCAGCAAATCGTGGTCGGAAACATGATCCAGACCGGAAACCGCAACGGTTCCCACCACGCCCACTTCCTCCACACGGATGGGGAAACCGCCGCCGCAGGCCGCATATTCCCTGGGATCCAGAAGCATATCTTCCAGTGTCTCCTCGTTCATTTTCAGATCCATATACAGCCGCAGGCTGCTTTTTTCCGTCATCCGAACCGTATTTTCTTTCCGGTCCAGCCACCGGTCATTGTACAGTGTGGTTCCGTCCATTCCGTACTGGAATACGGTATATCCGTTATTCAGGCGAATCCGAACCGCCACGCTGACGCCCTGACGTCTCGCTTCCATAAGGATCATATTTCCCAGTTCCCAGGCGTCCCCGTTGGTGAAGCTGGAAAACTGAAGAATCTCCTCCTGCATCTCCAAAACCCTGATTAATTCTTCTACTGTCATGTAATGTCCTCCCAACTGTCAATCTAGTTTTCTAAAATTTTGCGATATCCTCAGTCGTCCCGATCACGATTTTCGCATTATTCTGCAGACGGCGGATCACCGTCAGAAGATCCGACTGCGGAATCGCCACACAGCCTCCTGTACTTCCCTGTCCGAGACAATGCAGAAAAATCGCGGAGCCCGCATAGGGCGTCCGGGAAGCATTATAGCGGATCTCCACACAGTAATTATAAACAGATCCGAAATCCACGATATGCTCCGATCTGGCTTTTGTGGTACTGTCAAGCGACACATTTCTGGTGCTGACCAGCTGATTATAGTAGGGCGACGTCGAATCTCCCACCCAGTAATGGGAACTGTCCACCTGCAGATAAGGCTGGCTGCTTCCCGGATCCGGCTGTATACCGAACACCTGTCCCATGGAATAGACTCCTTCGGGAGTCTTTCCGTCGCCTTCCTTCGTTTTTCCCAGACCATTATATCCGATACGTCCGCTGGATGTGGAAAAGATCTGCTTCCAGTTTCCATCGGAATCTTTTTCTTCCATCCAGACTTTTGCCCTGGTGCCGCTGACCTCCACAAATATAATCTGATCTGTCTGCTGGCTCACTTTGAGGCCGGCAGCGGTGGAAGAAGTACCCTGGTTCTGCACCCACAGCCCGCTTCCATTGACATAATAGTTTCCTATCCAGGTATCGCTGGCCATGGCTCCATCGCTGCCCAGGTAATACCAGTCATCACCCAGCTGCAGCCATCCGGTGACCATCGCCCCGCTGCCATTCAGATAGTACCACTTCCCTCCGATCTTCTGCCACCCGGTCAGCATCGCTCCGCTTCCGTTCATGTAATACCAGATGCCGTCCACCTTCTGCCACCCGGTCAGCATCGCTCCGCTTCCATTCAGATAATACCAGGTTTCTCCGATCCGCTGCCAGCCGGTCAGCATATGGCCGCTTCCATCCATATAATACCAGGTATTCCCGATCTTCTGCCACCCGGTCAGCATCGCTCCGCTGCCATTCAGATAATACCAGATGCCGTCCACCTTCTGCCACCCGGTGGTCATATAGCCGCTGCCATTCATGTAGTACCAGTGGCCGTCGATATAATGCCAGCCGGTGAGCATATGGCCGCTTCCGTCCATATAGAACCAGTGGCTTCCGATCCAGTGCCAGCCCGCTCCGTACATGGCGCCGCTGGCGTCGGAATAATACCAGATGCCTTTCACCTGATACCAGCCGGTGGCCATCTTCCCGGTGCCCGGCTGCAGGTAATACCAGGTGTTCCCCAGTTTCAGCCAGCCTTCCGTGGCCGCCCCGCTGCTCTCCAGATAATACCAGGATCCGTTCTCCCGATACCAGCCGCCGTTTCTCATGTAGCCTCTGCCGTCGAAGCTGTACATCCGTCCCCCGATTCTGACCCAGCAGTTGGCCGGATAGGTGCCGTCCTCATACTGATACCACCATCCGGTGCTGTCATGCATCCACTGTTCTTTCCATACCGGGGTCGATGGTGCTGTCTCTTCCGATCCGTCGGTCTCGTCCGCTTGCTGCGGCAAATCCGCAGTCTGTTCCTCCTGCCCGCTTTCCGTCTCCAGCTCCTGCGGCTGTGCGTCATCCTGCGCAGCCATCACAGGCACTGCCCCCAGAAGAAAAGCAGCGAAGAAAAGTACCCTCCATATTCCTCTTCTCATCTTCGTATCTCCTTAAAATCTTCCGGTTTCATTTCAATTTTATCGGAAAATAAAGACAATTTCAACAGAAACAATAGAGCCCCGGAAGAATAAATGTGCTCTGCCGCATCCTCTGATACAGAGTCCGCGGCAGAGCACTTCTGTCTTTCGGCGTATCACGCAGTGGAAACGGCCGGAAATCCATCTTTCGGTGATTATTTCGCCAGCAGCATCATAATCTTGTTGCTTCTGTTGATAAATTTCGTCATCTCATCCGGATTCAGCTGTGTGTGGGCCAGCATGGCCAGGTCATACAGCTGTTCGCAGATCATGGGAACGTTCTCCGTATCATCCTTATGCTCAAACACATATTTGACCAGCGGATGGTTGGCATTGAGGATCAGCGTGCTCTGAGGACCGCCGAACATATTGGCGTCCATACCGTACATCTTCATCATATCCTGCATACGGCGACTCTCCTCCGGCAGTGTCATCATGGAAGAAATGTTCTCATTTTTCAGTTTCTCCACTTTGACCTCCAGCTTGTCGTTATTCAGTGCCTTGTGGAACAGCTCTTTCAGCGCGTCCGCCTCTGCCTTCAGATCTTCGCCGTCCTCTTCCTTGAAGTTTTCTGTCAGATCCGCGTCGATTCTCTGGAATTTCACATCCTCATGGCGCTGTTCTTCATGGGAGATGAAGGCCGCGTCTATATTATGGCGCAGAATCACCGCGTCCATCCCCTCCTGGCGGAACATATTGATATACTGGCTCTGCTGAATCTCATCGGTTACATAGAAAATCGTGGTTTTTTCCTTTTCTTTCGGCTCGTTGGAATCTCCGGTATCGGAAGTGGCATCCTTTTTATTCTCCTCTGTCTCTTCCGTTTTTTCCTCTGCCGCGATCTCCCCGTTTTCTTCCGGCTGGTTCTTCCGGTTCTCCTCCAGGCAGTCCTTCAGGGTCAGATATTTCCCGTCGATATTCTTATACAGGATATAGTCGTCCATCTTATCGGCGAATTTGGCGTCCTTGATGCAGCCGAACTTGATGAACGGGCTGATGTCATCCCAGTATTTCTCGTAATTCTCCCGATCCGTCTTGCACATGCCGGACAGTTTGTCCGCCACCTTCTTGCTGATGTAATCGGAAATCTTCTTGACAAATCCATCGTTCTGCAGGGCGCTTCTGGATACGTTCAGCGGCAGATCCGGGCAGTCGATGACGCCCTTCAGGAGCATCAGGAACTCCGGAATCACTTCCTTGATATTATCCGCGATGAATACCTGGTTGTTGTACAGCTTGATGGTTCCCTCGATGGAATCATACTCGGTATTGATCTTGGGGAAATACAGAATACCCTTCAGGTTGAACGGATAATCCATATTCAGGTGGATCCAGAACAGCGGCTCTTTGTAATCCAGGAATACCTTCCGGTAAAACTCCTGGTATTCTTCATCGGTGCACTCGTTGGGATGTTTCATCCACAGGGGATGGGTGTCGCTGAGGGAAACGGGACGTTTGTTGATTTTCACCCGGTCTCTCGCCGGAGATACTTCCACAACTTCTTTTTCGCCCTTGTCGTTTTCCTTTTCCTCGGTTTTGGCATCCTCGTGGATCCGCTCCACCACCACATCGTCGTCCCGCAGTTCGGACTCGTCAATGGTCTCATACTCCTGCGGAGCGTTGGCTTTGGACAGGAAGATCTCCACCGGCATGAAGGAACAGTACTTCTCGATCACCTCGCGCATCCGGTACTCGTTGGCGAACTCCAGGCTGTCCTCATTGAGGAACAGCGTGATCTCCGTACCCACGGTGGTTTTCTCTCCGTCTTTCATGTCATACTCGGAACCGCCGTCACATTCCCAGTGTACAGGAACCGCACCGTCCCGGTAGGACAGGGTGTCAATGTGTACTTCATCGGCCACCATAAAGGCAGAGTAAAAGCCCAGGCCGAAATGACCGATAATCTGATCCTCGTTGGTTTTGTCCTTGTACTTCTCCAGAAACTCTGTCGCTCCGGAAAATGCGATCTGAGTAATATACTCTTCCACCTCGTCGGCGGTCATACCAATACCGTTATCAATGAACTTCAGCGTTTTCTCGTCCGGATTCACGATCACCTCAATCTTGCTCTTGTAATCCTCCGGGAACGTATACTCTCCCATAATCTCCAGCTTTTTCAGCTTGGTAATGGCATCGCATCCGTTGGAGATCATCTCACGGACAAAAATATCGTGGTCGGAATAAAGCCACTTCTTTATAATTGGAAATATGTTTTCGCTGTTAATAGAAAGACTGCCATGTTTCTCACCCATGGTCATTCACACTCCTTTGACTTCTTTATATAATTTTCGGAATCTCATCCTCATAAACTTTATAGTAATACCCGAAAATCAAAATGTCAAGAGAAAATCAGCACTCAAACGTATTGAGTGCTGATAATTTATACTTTTTTTATTTTTCAGGCGCTTTCCTGTACTACCAGCCGCACCGTAAGCTGTTTTTCCTTTCGTGGTATCCGCGGATTTTCCATCAGTTCCAGGAGCATGCGCGCAGCTTCTCTTCCGCTGGTTTTGTAATGGTAGTGTACGGTGGTAAGTCTGGGATTCAGAAGATCCGCCACCGTTCCGTGGCCGATTCCGGTAACCCGTACCTCTTCCGGCACCTGCCGTCCCCAGTCTCTCAGGCAGGCCATGGCCCCCGCGGCGATCAGATCCGATGCGCAGAATACGCCGTCCGGCCGTTCCCCGGCAGCAAGAAGTTTTTTCATTCCCTGATACCCGGAAGCTGCCGTAAAATCCACCTGCATCTGCGGAATCTTCTCCATGGAAAAGCCTCCCTCCGCCAGAGCAGCTTTAGCGCCCCGGAAACGGGCTTCCCCGGCAGCCGGATCCCGACGGGTAACACCCAGATAGGCCGGATGGCGGACGCCGGTGTTCAGCAGATGGCGCATACTTTCCTGTGCCGCCTGATAATCATTGTGATACACGCAGGAACAGATATCCGTCTGCTGCCCCACCAGTACCACAGGAAAAGGCATTTTCCGGATTTGTTCCCGATGTCCCGCAGTGATCCGGGAGGCAGCCAGAATCAGTCCGTCCACCTGACTTCCGGCAAAGGATGCCAGCATCCGTACTTCCTTTTCCATACTCCCGGATGAATTCATCAGGAGAAAATGGTAGTTTTTCCGGTCCAGCTCCTGGCTGATTCCCGCCAGAATTCTGGGAATGGATTCGGAATCAATCTGCGGTACCACCACGCCGATTTGACGGCTCCGCTTTGTCCGCAGCGCCCGGGCATACTCCGAAGGCCGGTAATCCGTCTCCTCAATAACTGCCCGGATCCGCTCCCGTTTCTCCTGACTCAGACTTCCGTGATTCAGGTAACGGGAGACGGCGGCACTGGAAACCTGGGCCATCCGGGCAATCTCCTGAATGGTCATTTTTCATCCTGCTCTTTCATCAGCCAGCAGGATCCGAAGGCGGGAATCTGTACGCCTCTGGCTTCCAGTTCCTGCCCGGTCACCAGGTTTCGGTACATGCCATCCTCCTCATTGATCCATGCCACCTTGTCATATCTGCTGAAATTAAACAGAGCCACCAGTTTTTCGCCGTCTTTTTCCTTAATCAGTCCCAGAATGGAATCATCCCAGGTATCCACCGTCCGGCAGGCCGCATCCGCGTCAAACACCGGATGGGCGGCACGGATTTTTTCCAGCGTCCGCAGGCCGTCAAAGATTTTTTCCTGAACGGTCCCTTCCGTATGGCGTAGCTGGGCTTTGTCCCAACGGAAAGCGCCTCTGTGCAGATAACGGGAATCGGACCATTTTTTCGGATCCTGATGATAGGTATAGTCGTTCTCCTGTCCGATCTCATCCCCGCTGTAGATCACCGGGATACCCGACTGAGTAAGCATATAGGCATGCAGGGTCAGATCGAACCGCACCGCCCGATCAAGCGCCGCCTCATCCCGTTCATAGGCAGCTTTCTCAATTCCGCAGAGAGACGCGGTGGTTCCGCACTGCCGGGCATCTCCGGAAGAGGGATCATCATTGTAAAGCTCTCCTCTGGCAAAGGAATCCGGGAATTTTCCGGTGAAGAAATCACTGAGGAACCGCTTGTGGGGAACCTCCTGAATTCCAAACTGGCTAAGCCAGGGATAATCCAGGCCCCAGCCGATATCATCATGACACCGCAGATAGTTCAGGAATACATAATCCTTGGGAAGTCCGTTGACAATATCCATCTGACGGCGCAGCAGCCGGGCATCCGCGGTGGCTACCGTATGCCAGGTGGAAGCCATAGTGGTTACGTTGTACAGCATATGACACTCCGGTTTCTCCACGGTGCCGAAATACGGAACCACTTTCTCCGGTTCCATCACCACCTCGCCCAGAAGCAGCACGCCCGGGCAGACAATCTCGCAGATCATACGCATCATCCGGACAATGGTATGCACCTGGGGCAGATTACGGCAGCTGGTTCCCAGCTGTTTCCAGATATAGGGAACCGCGTCGATCCGGATCACATCGATGCCCTTGTTGGTCAGATTCAGCATATTGTAAATCATCTCGTTGAGGACCACCGGATTCCAGTAGTTCAGATCCCACTGGTACGGATAAAAGGTCGTCATGACAAATTTATTCATATCCGGAAGCCAGGTGAAATTCCCGGGAGCTGTGGTGGGAAATACCTGAGGCACCGTCTTCTCAAATTCCGCGGGCACATCATAGTTGTCATAGAAATAATAGCGGTCCATATATTCCCGTTCTCCCGCTCTGGCTCTTCTGGCCCACTCATGATCTTCGGAGGTGTGATTCATGACAAAATCCAGGCAGAGACTGATTCCCCTGCTCCGACACTCATCCGCCAGCTGTTCCAGGTCTTCCATGGTTCCCAGCTCCGGCTGTACCCGGCGGAAATTGGATACCGCATATCCTCCGTCGCTTCTTCCCTCCGGGGACTCCAAAAGCGGCATCAGGTGCAGATAATTCACCCCGCACTCCTGCACATAATCCAGCTTTTCCCGTACTCCCTGAAGATTTCCGGCGAAACAGTCCACATACATCATCATTCCAAGGATATCATTGCTCTTATACCAGTTGGGATCCGCCTCCCTCTTCCGGTCCTGGCTGCGCAGCGCCTCCTTCCGATCCAGCGCTATATTTTTCAGATCACTGCACAGGCGGTCAAACCAGGGTTTTCCTCCTTCATACAGTTCGCAGTACAGCCACTGCAGCTCATCCTTATGCCGGGCCATCCGGGCGTCAAATTCCGCCTCTGCCCTGGCACGCTCTTCGGCTCTCTTTTTTTCCTCTTCCTTTTCTTTCGACTCAACAGCTTCTCTCTGTCCGTCGACGTCTTTCTGTACTTCGGACTTCTTTGCCGATGCCGGAGAGTTTTTCGCCTCCGCGGACTTCTTCGCCGCATCCTTCTCCTGCGCTGCAGTTTCTTTCTGGTTTTCTGCGGCCGCCAGCCCGTCTGTTCCCTTTTTCTTCTCTTCAACCGGCTCCGGCTGTACAGCGATTTTTTCTGTCTCCATCTTCTGGGACTGTACGGCGGTTTTCTTCACCTCCGCCTCCTGGGACTGTACGGCGGTTTTCTTCACCTCCGCTTCCCGGGACTGTACGGCGGTTTTCTTCATCTCCGTCTCCTCTTTCGCCGCGGCAGTCTCCGGCTGCTGCTCCAGCCTGGTCTTCCTGGTTTCTTCCGCCCGTTTCAGGCTTTTCTTTCTTCCTCTTTTTGATTTCATTTTGTACACCCTCCGGATTTTGTAATCGATTTCAAAATTATTATAGCACGCCCCCCTGAAAATTCAAGTAGCCGGCTTTTGAAAGAAAAAATGATTTTTTATTAAGAATTTATGAACGGGATTGTACATAAAAATATGCTGTGATATAATCGCAGGTAGTAAAAGCAGAGAGAGGTTATCTGCCCAAACAGGAGGTTGAAGCATTATGTATCGTTTATCCCGATGGAGGAGACTGATCCCGGTTGCGATTTTCGGTGTTTTCTATCTGGCAGCCTTCAACTGGCTGGAAAACCGTTCCGGACCTTACCATATTATTAACTCCAGTATCGACAGCCGGATTCCGTTCTGTGAACTGTTCATCATTCCATACTTTTTATGGTTTTTTTACATAGCCGCCGCGGTTCTGTACTTTGCGTTTTTCAATAACAGCAAAGCAGAATATACCAGGCTGCTGCTGAATCTGGGAATCGGAATGACCGCGTTTCTGGTGGTCTCCTATCTTTATCCCAACGGACTGACGCTGCGCCCTGTGGAATTCCCCAGGGATAACATTTTTACAGATATGGTGCGGCTGCTGTATCGTATCGATACGCCCACCAATGTACTGCCCAGCATTCATGTATATAATTCCGTGGCGATTTTCTGTGCCATCAACAGCTGTCGGCAGCTGCAGAGACGGCCGGGTATCCGGGCGGGCGCTTTCGTTCTCACAACGCTGATCGTTCTGTCCACCATGTTTCTGAAGCAGCATTCCATCTGTGACGTGATGGCGGGAATCACCTTCAGCTTTGCCACTTATATTCTGCTTTACCGTGCATTTGCAAAGATGTCGGTATCGGTGACACGTTCTCCGAAGATCAAAGCGCGTCCATATCCGGTTTTCAGCCGGAATTCAAAAGAGACAGCCAATTAAATGGCTGTCTCTTTTGTTTACCGGGAGAAATGATCACTGTCCCGCGTCTTCCATTCTTTCACCATTATTCGGAAAAATCAATTAAATCCGTAAATCTTCTGAACAATCTTATACACTGCTCCGGATACCTGCCGGCCGCCTTTTCCCGGAAGATTGCAGAACCTTCCCAGCAGACTGAGCCTTATGGTCAGATAATTCTTTGCGTCGGCATTTTTCAGATATTTCCACAAATCCACCTTTTTTTCATAAGCCTCATCCGTTTTTGCCCGTATCAGCATAATGGAAGACACCGTGGTGATGATAGTCAGCATATGTATCATATATTTTCTCTGATTTTTATGAAGCGCCTTCTGTTTGGCCATATGATCAATCATAATCTTATTGACCCGGATCTGCTGATCCACCCGGCTGATCATCACCTGCTCATTGACGGACTGGTCGCTGCGCCCGATAAAATACCGATACAGGTTCACATCCAGATAGTACATATTCCGGACATAGGACAACGGTATAAATGCCATCAGATTATCCACATAAAAGGTATGCTCCGGCAGTTGGATACCGGATTCTCTCAGAAGTTCTGTCCGGTAAATCATGGAATGCATCAGAAGATAATGACTGTTTCCAAGCGATTTCACATCATCCCATCCGAAAATTCTGTCCTGCGGCAGAGAGGAACGGTATCTCATCACCGTCTTGCGGCGTGCTCCGACCTTTTCATACACATAATTGCAGATCAGCAGATCCAGCGTCTGGGGTCCCTGGACACAGGAACGCAGCACATCCAGCGCTCTGCGAAATGCTTCCGCATTTACCCAATCATCGCTGTCCACTACCTTAAAATAAAGCCCCGAAGCATTTTCAATCCCGGTATTCAGCGCTCCGCCATGTCCTTTGTTTTCCTGATGAATTGCCCGCACAATGGTTGGATACTTTGCCTCATACTCCCTGGCAATCTTCAGCGTGTCATCCCGCGAACCATCATCCACAATCAGGATCTCCACATCTTCTCCCCCTGTCAGAAGAGAATCCACACAATTTTTCATGTACTCCTGCGAATTGTAGCAGGGTACGGTTACTGTCAGTAATTTCATCCTTCACCACTTCCCATCTGATCGTATTTTTCCTGTCCCAGCCGCATGGAAATCTTTGAAGCATACGCTCCAAAAGCTGCCGGAACAGCATATTTTTCTTCCGCGTCCCTCACATCCACAAAGAGCAGATCCCTGTCCATGGGATCATCCAGCGCCGCCACCCGGATATCGTATCCTTCCATCATCCATTCCACATGGGAAAACACATGCCGGGAGGGACCCAGCGGCAAAATCCGAAGCGCCGTCAGCCCGTATTCCGAAAGTCTGGAAAGCACCTCTTCCTGACTCAAGTGTCCTTCCAGGTTAGGGAGTTCATACATACCTGCCAGAAGGCCCGAGGAAGGCCGTCTGTGAAGCGCCACTTTCTCCCCGTCACGGATCAGAAGCACCGTCTTTTTTTCAATTTTCCGGGCTCTTGCTTTCTTTTTCACCGGCAGTATCTCCACTGTCCCGTGTTTCCGGGCAAGGCACTCCGGTGCCGCCGGACACTGTCCGCATCTGGCCGGACCGTTGGGGACGCAGACCGTTGCTCCCAGCTCCATCATCGCCTGATTGAAAGTCCCCGGATCCTCCTGGGGAATAATTTCCAGCAGCTCGCGCTCCACGCGGGATTTTACAGACTGTTTCATGATATCGCTGTAATCCTCCGTAATTCTGGCCACCACCCGGAGTACATTTCCATCCACCGCCGGCACCGGAATTCCGTAGGCAATGGATGCCACCGCCCCCGCCGTATAGCTTCCGATACCGGGAAGCCCCTTCAACGCCTCATAATCTGCCGGAAGTTTTCCTCCGTACTCCTCCATGATTCTCACTGCCGCCTTCTGCATATTACGGACCCGATTATAATAGCCCAGCCCTTCCCACAGTTTCAGAAGCTGATCCTCCGGGCAGGCCGCCAGCGCCGCCGGATCCGGCAGCGCCCGGATAAACCGCTGAAAATACGGTTTTACCGCCTCCACTCTGGTCTGCTGCAGCATAATCTCCGAAATCCATATATAGTAAGGATTCTTTTCTTCCCGCCAGGGCAGAATCCGTCGATTTTCGTGATACCATTTGGTCAGCGGCTTTACAATCCTATCTATCATCCTACCTTATCTCCCTGCAAAAATCCACTGGTATTTTCTGATCAATGAAAATATTTCCCGGCTGAACCCGACAGTCACAGGCCAGCACAGAAACCCCCGCATCCGCCGCCTGCCTGAGTACCTGGCCAAATTCCGGCTGCGTCTCCCAGTTTGCCTGAAATCTGTCCACCCCTTTCATCTGGATAACAAAAATCAGAAATGCCTCATAGCCCTCTTCCAGACAGCGCATCAGTTCCCGCATATGCCGGACGCCCCTCTGGGTAGGCGCATCCGGAAAACGGGCGGTTTTCTCCACTTCCAGAGTAACTCCCTTTACTTCCAGAAAAGCTTTTTTTCCGCCATGCTCCACATACAGATCAAACCGGGACTGACCATACCTGCGTTCCATGGCCACCAGCGTCACATCGGGAAACAGCCCTCCGGCTTCGATCCACTCCCGCACCAGATAATTTGGCATCTGGGAATCAATGTTCACCAGTTGTTCCCCCTTGTATACCTGTACCAGATCAAAGCGGGTTTTCCTTTGGGGATTGTCCGATTCCGCCAGAAAGACCCGTGCCTGCGGCACCAGCAGTTCCCTGAGACGCCCGGTATTTTTCACATGGCACAATTCTTCCTTTCCGTCAATTTCCACTCTGGCTACAAAACGGTTGGGCCGGTCCATAAACCGTCCCTCTCTGATTTTATGATACTGCATCTTTTTTCCCGTCACTGCTCGGTCTTCCCGCTTCCCTGCCTGCAGGCTGATACCGCAGCGATATCTGTCCTTTCCTTCAGCAAACAACTTGCTTTTGCAGAATTATTTTTATAAAATAGTACATGACACTGCCGCCCTCCGGTCTCTGTCCGTAAAAGCGGCAAAAAACATCGCATCCGAAAGGAGATCCATATGGACAGTATTATTTTTGATGTGGACGGCACACTCTGGGATTCCACTGCCGTCTGTGCCGAAGCCTGGAACACCGTTCTCTGTCAGGAGGAGCCCGCGCTTCCCCCCGTGACCGCCCAAAAACTCAAAAGCCTGTTTGGCAAACCGCTTCCCGAGATTGCCTCTATCCTCTTTTCCGGCGAGAGCCGCCAGCGGCAGCTGACCCTGGTAGATGCCTGCTGTCAGGCGGAACACCAGGCACTTCTTCAAAAAGGCGCGCCGCTTTACCCTGCGCTTGAAAAAACTCTGGAAACCCTGGGAAAATCTTACCGGCTTTTTATCGTCAGCAACAGCCAGGCCGGTTATATTGAGGTTTTCCTGCAGGCCAGCGGTCTGTCGCGGCTTTTTGAAGGTCACCTTTGTGCCGGTGATACCGGAAAACCCAAAGGAGACAATATCCGCACCGTCATGGAACGTTATCGTCTGACCTCCTCCGTCTATGTGGGCGATACAATGGGCGATTTTCAGGCCGCCCGCCAGGCGGGCATCCCCTTTGTCTTTGCCGCCTACGGTTTTGGCCAGGTTCCCTATCCCGATTATACCATCCATTCACCGGAAGATCTTCTTAATATTTTTTAATTTTTAAAACTCATTTTCAAATTCCGAAAAGAAACCTGTCTTTCTGTCCGGAGGCAGCCGCTTCCGGGCGATAGACAGGTCTCAGATCATCCAATCAGCTGATAGCCGTCATTATAGACACAGACGATGGGCGTTTTCTTATCAATCATCTCATATATTTTTGCGGCCTTGGCCGTTGGCAGGTTGATACATCCATGGGAACCGCTGTATCGGTAAATGGTCCCGCCGAACTTGCTTCTCCAGGATGCATCATGAAGACCGATTCCGCCATTAAATGGCATCCAGTAGGAGACCGGCGACTGGTAACTGGGCTGACCGTTGGGAAGGGGCTTGCCTTTCAAAACTCTGTCCCGCTGCTTGTAAGTGAGAAGGAAAATTCCCGGCGGTGTAAAACGGTCCCTGGTCATCTTTCCGGAAACAAACGGCGAATCCAGTACCACCTGATTATCCTTGTAATAATACAGATGCTGTTCTGTCAGATTCACCTCAATATAGTTCTTCCCCAGCCCATTATTTTCTTCTCCCATCTCCCTGCTGGAATACACCGGCTCCCGTGAAGTGGATTTCTGCTGTTCCAGAAGTTTTTTCAATTCTGTGCGCTCTTCTTTTTTGTCAACCTTCCAGCCATAATCTCCTCCTTCCACAGTCACATCCAGCCCGGAGGTGGTATGGAATTTTCGATCCTTTCCTTTCGTATCCACTTCCTCCGCCAGTTCTTCCACAAACTGTTTCAGCTTTTTATTAAATTTGTCCTCATCTTTGGAATAATTTCCCTCTTTGTCCGTCACCAGCCAGCTTTTCAGCACTTCGCCGTCCAGAACCTTTTCCTTCCCATAAGGAAGCTGATAAGTGATGGTTACTTTCACCAGCTGGTTGAGCTGGTCCATCTGACGGGTCAGTGTCTCATCATCCCTGCGCACCTGCGGTTCCTGATAAGCGTCCGCATCCTGAGCCGAAAGCGTACGTTCCCCGTCCTCCACTGCGGTATCGGCCGCAGCGTACAATGTCTCCGGAAGGAGCACCGTCCCCTCCTTCTCCGGTTCGATTACAAATTCTCCGTTCTGAAAATCCACGAAGGCATCTTCCGGTTTTATCTGTTTTTCGGGATCCATTTCCGGCAGCTGATTCAGTATTTCTTCCAGTTTTTTCCGGTCAAACTCGGTATTTTCCTTCACCTGATACTGACGGGGCGCAAAATATCCGGTGATCCACAAAAGGGGGTTCTGAGCATCCACCAGTTTCTGTTCACTGCCGTCACTGACATACCGGTAATCAAAGTCCTTTCCCGGTATTTCCTCTGTTTTGTCCTCACGAAAACGGATCGTCAGCTGGTAATCCTCCACCTGTTCCCGTATTTTCTCCCTGGCCTCCACGGCAGTCATCCCTCCGCAGTCCATGCCATTGATAACCGTTCCTTCAAAAAAGCGATCCCGATACTGCCATGCCTGATATCCGTAATATCCCAGACCCAACAGGGCAGCAGCACAAACGGTTCCCACGGTTATCCCTAGGATCAGACCATGTTTTTTCTTTTTGTCCATATCTTAACTCCGATTTTCCTCGTTTTCCAAGGCAGCTGTCCAACTGCTGCCTGCCGGTTATTCTTTCACGATTTCATCAGAAATATCTTTCACCCTCCCCAGATGAGAGCTTTCTGATTCGGCTCGCCTGCGCTCATTATATCATACTTTTTCGACTTTTTTCGACATTATATGAAAAGTTAGAAAATCGTAAAAAATATGGTCAGTGATTCTCCCCATCCCTTTTCGAAGCGTTTTCCCTTTTTATATGAAAATTTCCCAGCGCCGTATTAACCACAAACATGGCCAGCGCAATCATACCTGCCGTCTGCAGCGTCTGCTGAAAATAGTACATGGACAGTTCATTCCGGGGCTGCAGAATGTAATAGACAATCCGGTACATACCGGCTCCCGGCACCAGAGTCATATTAGCCGGGATCAGAAACATGGTAACCGGCGTTCTGAATTTTCTGGCGCAGAGATGAGCCCCGGCCGAAATCACCATGGCGCCCAGAAAGGTACTTAACAGAGGCGATTCCAACATCCGGTTTGCCGTCAGATAAATCAACCAGCCAATTCCGCCGTCAAGACCTGCCCACCAGAGAAACTTTGCCGGAACCCGCAGTACAATCCCAAAGCCCACTACGGCAATTATCGCTCCGACACACTGTATGATCATATCCGTCATCTTCTGCTCCTTATATAAGACTCATACCAATACCGATTCCCAACGCCACCGCGGCAGCAATCACAAACGCTTCTGCCGCCCGTGCCAATCCGGACAGATAATCTCCATGGAGAGTATCAAATACCGCATTGGTAATGGCTGCGCCCGGCACCAGAGGCATAATAGCGCTGACCACAATCAGGTCCCTGGAATAATCTCCCGGCAGAAACGTCACTGCCAGTCCCACAACGACTGCCAGGAAAACCGAGCAGAGCATATTCTCGAGAAACATGTGCAGCTGAATTCTACGGCAGAAAAAAAGCACGGCAGCCGTAAGGAAACCGGTTGCCGCCGCTACGGCTACATCTGCCGCGCTGCCGCCGAACATGACGGCAAATCCTCCGGTAAGGGCCGCCATAGCCGTCAGATTTTTCCGAACCTCATGGGGTTCTCTCCACAGGGCTTTCATCCTGTGAAATGCCTCCTCCAGAGAAATCTGGTCAGAACAGAATTCCCTGGAAATCACGTTCACTTTATCAATCATCTCCAGATCCGTTCCACGGCTGTTGATTCTGCGCACTACCGTAAGCGAATCCATGGATGGATCGTCCAGTGTAGCCACGAATCCCGTCATCATCACCAGCACCTGTACGGTCTTTCGATTGGATTTTTTTAAAATCCGATACATGGTATCCTCCACCCGATAGGTTTCGGCTCCATTTTTCATAAGAAGCTCTCCTGCAAAAACCGCAGTGTCAAACAGCAGTTTATAATCCATCGTCTACTCTTCTGGCCTCCCAATCAGTTTTTCATCAACGGCAGATATATAATCCTGCCCTGCAGATCTTCTGTCTATGATTGCTCCGGTGAAGTCTGCTCTTTTCCGCCAAAAAGGAACGGAATCAGCTGATTCTTTTTTAAATGAAGAACCGTGCAGAATTCTTCAAACAACAGTTTTTCCGCCGCACGGAAAAACTGCTCATCCGAACTGTACAGCTTTCTTCCCGCAGCCGTCCGTTTCTTTTTCTGCAGATACAGCGTCCGCAGCATCTGAATCAGCTTGCTTCGGTCCCCCTCCTCCAGAATCTGCTGAAATACTTCCTTTCTCTGATGCTCATTGTGAATCCACGGAAGCGGCTCTCTGGGCACCTGGCTGATCAACTGGAGAATCTCATCTCTGGTCAGCAGCCTGCGCATTTTCCCCACTGCCCTCTCGCTGTCTGTGGGCGCATAAATTGTTGATCTGTCATCATCAATGGGCTTCAGAATATAATATCTCCTGCTTCTCCGGTTAAATGTTCTCTCACCGATATCTGTCACCCTGCAAACTCCGTTTTTCCCATAAATCACCAGATCTCCTGTTTCCAGACGAACATTTGTCATTCTTTACCTCCTGTCACAACAGAAATAAGCTGCAGCTTGGCCTTACGGCTCGGCTGTAACAAAAGGTATTCCTCGGTATACCCGACCGTTCTGCAAAAAAAAACGCAATCCGCTCAACAGAGTTTCGTACTGCCAAGCAAACTACACGTTGATATATTAATTATACCACTTATTTTTCAAAAATGTCACAGAAAATCGAATAAAAATCGGCAGGCTGTATCCGCCATATACCGTACGGAATCGCTGTCGGCGCCCTATATCAGTATTTCACAGGGAAACGGATTTGCATGAAATATAAAACTGCCGCAGAAATATGAAATCATACCTCTGCGGCAGTTTTTATCCAGGGGATAAGGGATTCGAACCCCTATCGACGGTTTTGGAGACCGGTGCTCTACCATTGAACTAATCCCCTTTACTCCTATCCTGAAGGTGATGCACCTTCAAAACTGCATATACATTTTACATCCATTCTCTTCCGCGTCAACCACTTACCTGCCTCTGACTTTTGTTAGTCCCGGCTCCGCTTTCGCTTCGCCTGTTTTCCCTCCACCTCTGTCTTCGGAAGTTCGATTTCGCTTCGCTCCATCGAACGACCTTCCGACTAAGCTTCAGTCTTCGACTTCGTCTCGCCTTCAGCAAGTCTACAGGTCAAACCCTCGACCGATTAGTAACAGTCAGCTCCATACATTACTGTACTTC
>ERZ1643246.1834-NODE-1834-length-21844-cov-8.107577_pt1 | contig 21844 bp, 18 predicted proteins | sample MGYA00579265_ERZ1643246 | MGnify/ENA primary metagenome ERZ1643246 (study PRJEB29033, sample SAMEA4952261) | chicken gut metagenome | biome: Broiler Chicken; feature: Gastrointestinal Tract; material: Caecum | place: Ireland | collected 2018 | study: Broiler...
AAATGGCAAAAACCTTTCAGATAAGCGTTTCTGAAAGGTCTTTTCATTTTAGAAGGGAATTTGTAATTCTTACTTTGGTAACTGTTTACCTTTGATGGTTTTATTATATCTCCGGTTCTCCGTGATTGCAAATCGCTTATCCTGATATATTTTCTTCACTTATAGAGTTCTTCTATCCTTTTGTTCATTCCGTCCAAATTCATTGTCTATTTTTTAACTTCTATTGTGTATTTTTGCGATATATTGTAAAATGTCTATATACGTGATTCGTAAAATGAATATGTGAGGTGAAAAGATATGAGCAGACTAGAACTTCCTACCCCAAGTAAGGCCCAACTGGTCGTTGAGGGGTTGTACAAAGATTTAGAACGAAGAATCGAGGCAAGCCCTCCGGGACTCTGCCCAGTTGATATCTCCAGGGCGTTCCTGGAGCTGTGTCATGCTCAGACATGCGGCAAATGCGTTCCCTGCCGAATTGGCCTTCTGCAGCTGAAACATCTGATTACAGATGTTTTGAACGGAAAGGCAACGATGGAAACCCTGGATCTGATGGAACGCACCGCCCGTTCCATTATGGAGACGGCGGACTGTGCCATCGGCTATGAAGCTGCCAATATGGTCTATAAAGGACTCATAGGATACCGGGAGGACTACGAGGAGCATATCCGCAACGGACGCTGTACCTGCACTTACAACCAGCCGGTTCCGTGTGTGGCTCTGTGCCCGGCCCATGTCGACATTCCGGGCTACATCGCCCTGGTGCGTGAGGGGCGCTATGCGGATGCCATCCGCCTGATCCGGAAAGACAATCCGTTCCCGACAACCTGCGGATTTATCTGCGAACATCCATGCGAGGCAAGATGCCGCAGAAATATGGTAGATGACGCGGTCAATATCCGCGGTCTGAAACGGATGGCTGCCGACTATGCCGGAAAAGTTCCGCCTCCAAAATGTGCTCCTTCCACCGGAAAGACGGTGGCAGTCATCGGCGGAGGACCTGGCGGACTAAGCGCGGCATATTATCTCCAGCTTATGGGACATCAGGTAACCGTATATGAGATGCTTCCGGAACTGGGAGGCATGCTCCGCTATGGAATTCCGAATTACCGGCTTCCAAAAGACCGGCTCAATGAAGATATCCAGGCGATTCTGGATACCGGCGTGGAGGTAAAATACGGTCTCCGCATTGGAACCGATCTGACTGTTCAGGAGCTCCGTGCTTCCTACGATGCGGTTCTGATCACCATTGGAGCCAGCACGGATAAGAAGCTTGGCATTGAAGGAGAGAACGCAGAAGGCGTTATGTCTGCCGTGCGCTTTCTCCGTGATGTAGGAAAGGGCATTAACCCGGATCTGACCGGTCAGGAAGTTGCCATTGTCGGAGGCGGCAACGTCTCCATGGATGCCGTGCGTTCTGCTGTCAGACTCGGTGCAAAGAAAGTAAGCATTCTCTACCGCAGACGTACCGCAGACATGACCGCTCTTCCTGCGGAAATCGAGGGTGCCATCGCAGAGGGCGTGGAGATCCGTACCCTGCGTGCTCCGTCCCGTATTGAGACGGACGAAAACGGCCATATCCGCGGAATCTATGTCACTCCGCAGATGATCAGCCAGATCAAAGGCGGCCGGGCAAGCGTCAAGCCTTCCGGACTGCCGGACGAGTTCATTCCGTGCACGACGTTGATCGTGGCAATCGGCCAGAATATTGAAACAGAACATTTTGAAAAAGCCGGCCTTCCTGTGGAACGAGGCAAAATCATGGCGGAAAAGTTCGGCGGATTCAGCAATCTTCCTGGCGTGTTTGCCGGCGGAGACTGCGCGACCGGTCCTGCCACTGTCATCCGTGCCATTGCAGCGGCAAAGGTGGTCGCAGCCAACATCGATGAATATCTCGGATATCATCATGAAATCACATGCGATGTAGAAATTCCGGAACCAAATCTGGACGACCGTGTTCCATGCGGACGCGTGGAGCTTCCTGAACGGGAGGCCTGCGAACGCATCCACGACTTTGACGGAGTGGAAAAATGTGTGACCTGCCAGGAAGCACAGCAGGAGGCAAACCGCTGCCTGCGCTGCGATCATGTTGGCTTTGGTATATTTAAAGGAGGCCGCGAAAAAGTATGGTAAATCTGAAAATTGACAATAAAGAAATCTGTGTACCGGAGGGTACCACCATTATGGACGCGGCGGCTCAGAACGGAATCGTCATTCCGAAGCTCTGTTATCTGAAAGATATCAATGAAATCGCTGCCTGCCGTGTCTGCGTAGTAGAAATGGAAGGGAAGGACCGTCTGATCACTTCCTGCAACAATACGGTTCAGGAGGGGATGGTACTCTATACAAACAGCCCGAAAGTACGTGCGGACCGCCGTAACACGGTGCAGCTCATTCTCTCCCAGCATGACTGCAAGTGTGCAACCTGTGTCCGCAGCGGCAACTGCTCCCTGCAAAAAATCGCCAATGATCTGAATATTCTGGAGCTGCCTTTTGGCGAACGTATCGAGCGACAGCCTTGGAACAAGGACTTCCCTCTGATCCGGGATTCCGCAAAGTGCATTAAGTGCATGCGCTGTATTCAGATCTGTGACAAGGTACAGGGGCTGCACATCTGGGATCTGGAAGGAACCGGCTCCCGCTCTACCGTCAATGTTTCCGGAGGGCGGAAAATCGAGGATGCCGACTGTTCTCTCTGCGGCCAGTGCATCACCCACTGCCCTGTCGGCGCTCTTCGTGAACGCGATGACACGGAAAAGGTATGGGATGCTATCGCAGATAAAAATATCGTAACGGTCGCTCAGATCGCACCGGCCGTCCGCACGGCCTGGGGTGAAGCCCTTGGAATTCCGAGGGAAGAGGCAACCGTCGGAAAGATTGCGGACGCGCTCCGTAAGATCGGTGTGGATTATGTGTTTGATACGAGCTTTTCCGCTGATCTTACTATTATGGAAGAGGGAAATGAATTTCTGGAACGGTTCACAAAAGGAGAGACAAAGCTTCGTCCAATGTTCACCTCCTGCTGTCCGGGCTGGATCCGGTTTATTAAATCTCAGTTTCCTCATCTGGTGCCGCAGCTTTCCACCGCGAAGTCTCCGCAGCAGATGTTCGGCGCAGTCATGAAAACCTATTTTGCGGATTCCATCCATGTCAGCCCGGACCGCATTTTTACGATTTCCATTATGCCTTGCGTCGCAAAGAAAGGCGAAAGCAATATGGAACTCTTTTACGAGGAATACGCAGGACATGATACGGATGTAGTTCTGACTACACGGGAACTGACCCGCATGATCCGCTCCGCACATATTCCGCCTCAGTCCCTGGAAGACCAGGAATTCGACAGGCTGATGAAAGAATATACGGGCGCCGGTGTAATTTTCGGTGTAACCGGCGGTGTGATGGAGGCTGCCCTTCGTTCCGCCTACTATCTTGTGACAGGCCGAAACGCGGAACCGGATGCCTTCCAGGATGTACGAAATGACGGAAAAGGTGTAAAATCCGCGGAAATCCAGATCGGAGATGCAGTTGTAAAAGCTGCCGTTGTCAGCGGTCTCGGAAATACGAGACGTCTTCTGCAGCAGATTGAGCGCGGAGAAGTCCATTATGATTTTGTCGAAGTCATGGCATGCCCAGGCGGATGCGTAGGCGGAGGCGGCCAGGTCATCCACGATGGCGAAGAACTGGCCTACGAAAGAGGACAGCGCCTCTATTTCCTGGATAAGAATGCGCCGCTTCGGTTCTCCCACGAGAATCCGGACGTCCAGAAACTCTATGCAGATTTTATGGGGCAGCCTCTGTCCCACAGAGCGCACCAGCTTCTGCATACCGACCATCAGGCATGGGAAATGCCTCGTTCTGACAGATAAGATTTTTCAGTAATATTCCGCCTTCGGAAAACCGGCCGGCAAGGGCCCCGAAGGCGGTTTTTCATATACGGAGACTTACTTAGGAGGAATTATGTATACCTTTATCATCAATCCCCATTCCCGCTCCGGGAGAGGCCTTACAGTCTGGAACACGGTAGAGGAAGAACTGAAAAAACGCCGGATCCACTATACTGCTTTTTTCAGCAAATACCAAAAACACGCCGCTTCCTATGTCCGCGAGCTGACAGCAGACGGCAGAGAACACACTCTTGTTGTTCTTGGCGGAGACGGCACCGTCAACGAAGTGCTAAACGGCATCTGCTATCCGGACCGGATTACTCTTGGCTATATTCCTACCGGATCCAGCAATGATTTTGCCAGAAGCTTCGGTATTCCATCTGACCCGCTCCGGGCACTGGAAATCATCCTGCATCCAGGCCGGATCGTCCGGATGGACATGGGCTTCATTTCCTACGAAAAGAAACGCCGGCGGTTCGCAGTCAGCGCCGGTATCGGTTTTGATGCCGCCATCTGTCACGAAGCTGTCGTATCAAAATGGAAACCGGTCCTGAACCGGCTTCATCTTGGCAAATTTACATACGCCATGATCGCGGTCCACCGTCTGATTCTCACCTCTCCCTGTACCTTCCAGATCGATCTGGATGACGGGCGTTCCCTCTCCTTCCAGGAAGGATGGTTCGCCGCGGTGATGAACCATCCCTGTGAAGGTGGTGGCTTTTATTTCTGCCCGGACGCAAAGCCGGACGACGGTCTGTTGAATGTCCTTGTCGTTTCTGGTCTCAGAGCACCCCGTCTGCTTCTTACACTTCCGTTCGCACTTTTTGGGAAACATACGCACTTTCGCGGAATTCATATGTTCTCCTGCCGCAAGGTTACGATACACACCTGTGCGCCTCTTCCTGTCCACACGGATGGAGAACCGGTTTTCCTCCAGCAGCATCTGACTGCCTCTCTGGAACACAGTCCGCTAAAAGTGATCGTATCTTGAAATATTTATAAAATATTCAATCTCTTTTCACAGAAATGTGGTATACTAAATTTTACTGATGGAAGAAAGAATACTGTAATTTCCATCAGAACACTGGACATACAAATGAAAAGGGGAGAAATGCTATGAAATGTCCGAAATGTGGTCATGAACTGCGGGAAAGTAAAAAGACACCTGGCTACTTTTTATGTGATTCCTGCAAAAAGAAATTCAGCCAGGAAACATTGGATCGATTTCAGGCTGCCAGACCTGTTCGAAAGAAAAAAGCCGCACCGAAAGCGGCAGTAAAAGATACAGAGGAATCTGTTCCGGAAACGATGCCTGTCTCGGAGGCACCGGAGCAGCCTAAGGCAGAGCCTGCCAGACCTGAGCCAGAGCAGCTGGATGAACAGCCGGAAAAAGCGGCACAGCCGGAAGAGAATGTACCGGATGCTCAGGAGACGAAGGAACCGTCACCGGAATCCCGGCAGCAGGAAACGCCGGTTTATTCTAATATTCCACCGGAAACGGTAAGAAATGAACGGGAAAAAGAAATGAAGGCCAATTATGAGGCTATGCTGAATATAAAGGAAAACGAAGGCTCGGATGATCTTTCTGAGGAGGAAGGAGAAGCCCCTGTCCTTGGCGGCTTCCGGATCCTGGCGGGCATCGTTTCGATTCTCTGCGCCGCGTTTCTCGCTTACCAGGCTTATGATTCTGGAATTGCCACCACTTTCATACATACGCCTGGACTTACGGGTACTGCCGGCATGATTCTTGGAATCTGCCTGTTGATCGGAGGACTGATCGTTTTATTCACCCACCGCAGGAATTCCGCCGCTGCATTTGTGGTGCCTTGCATCTTTTATCTGGGCGGAGCCATAGGAGGATTTTTTATACCAGGTTCCGTCATGATTGTTCAGATCCTGCTCTTTGTTTCAGCTCTGATCGGCGCGTTTTTGTTATTTGCGCTGTGCTGTGCAAAGAAGATTCACGTAGCGCTTCGGATTCTTGTATTGATCATAGCAGTCGCTGCAGCTGCAGGTGCTTACTATGTTTCCGGATACGTGGTACCTCAAAGTTCTGCAAGTTCCGGAAAGAATCTGCGGCTGACGACAGACGACTTTACGGTATCCTTTGAGAAATCCAAGGTTGGAACCGACTACGAAGGTCAGCAGTCGCTGATGGTTTACTATACGATCACCAATAAAGGATCGGAAACTCTGGTTCCATCTGTTGCAGTCACATTCAAGGCCATGCAGGACAACACGACTCTGGATCCGACCATTGTCTCAGACGAACCATTATCCGAAAATGAAAGCGCCGAAGTAAAACAGGGAGACAGCGTACGTGTCTGCACTTCCTTCATTCTTCTGGATCAGTCCGATGTGACGCTTCAGCTTTATGAAACATTTGGATCCAGCAGCAATATCGCCGAGACTACTTTAAACGTGGAGTAATCCGGCTGTTTTCATTAATTTCATTTAAAGGAGTCATCCGCATGTCTTCAAGAAGTAAATTCAAAACCTTTATTTGCCGATACAAACATGCCTGGGTATTCTTATATATTTTTATTTACATGCCCTGGTTTTACTATCTTGAGCATCACGTAACTGAAACATCCAATTTCCACATCATTCATGCGGCGGTTGATGATTATATTCCTTTTATAGAATATTTCATCATCCCGTATCTTCTGTGGTTTGTATTTATTGCGGTTACGTTTATCTGGTTCTTCTTTCATGATGTATCCGGATTTTATCGACTTGCCGCGTTCCTGTTTACCGGGATGACGATCTTTCTGATCATCTCCACCGTTTATCCGAATGGGCTGAATCTCCGCCCGGTTCATTTTGAACGCGATAATATCTTTGTAGATATGGTGAAGATACTGTACAGGACAGACACGCCGACCAATGTGCTTCCAAGCATTCACGTATTTAATTCCATCGGCGTCTGCATTGCCATCTCGCATAACAAGACACTCTCCGGCCGGAAGGTGATTCATTACGGTTCTTTGATTCTCGGAACCGCGATTATTCTGGCTACCATGTTTTTAAAACAGCATTCTGTTATTGATGTCACGCTGGCCGGCTGTATGGCAACGCTGCTTTATCCGGTTATATATGCAAAGGAATCCAGGAATGCTTATCATGCCAAAACAAAGCGTTCTGTCAAAAAAGCCATAGGCGAATAACCAGCTTCCGGCTGTCAAAAATCCCCTCCAGAATCCATGCTGCACCGCATGAATTCCGGAGGGGATTTTTCTTTTTCTTTATTCTTTCAGTCCTCAGATTAAAGCATCTCAATAAATGCCGCAATCCGGGTATTGAGCTGTCCGATATCAGCCTGGGAATAATCGGTCTCCACGCTGATGTACGGCTTGCCTTTCTCATCATTTACAAATCTGCGGATTCCAAGGCTCTCCACATTGTAAGTATGGCATGCCTGCAGGATCATCTCGACAACGCCGTCTACCTGATACTCGTCCATCAGTCTTCCAAGAAGTTCCAGACGGTTCGGATTCGGAGTCATGACAGAGCATCCAATACTTAAATATCTCTCAGCGATTGCCTCGTAGATATCGTCTGTATCCTCGTCTACGAGCTTGTCAATGGATTTGGCTCCGGAGCAGTTTTCAAAGGTTACCACGATTCCACCATTATCTTCAATGGCCTTGATGACCTTCTCCGTTGCGCCTCCGATCGGACATCCGGTTACAAGGATTCTCGGCTTTTTCTCTTCCATCTTGCCTTCCGCATACTCTTTTTCAATCTTATCGGCAATGGCATTGACCTCCGCCGGGATTTTGGATCTGTCCGGCTTGAAGGTGCTTCCATATAATACCTTAAACAGGTCCTGTCCTTTCATTGGAGCCGGATCATGTTTCATCAGCTCATAGAGACGCTTCAGGGCAACTCTTCCTTCATTCTGAATCCGGACCGCGTCTCTTACCTGCTCCTCTGTGATAGTCACTTCGAATTTCTGTTCCAGATATTCTTTAAACCGGATAATCTCTTTTTTCCAGAGTTTCAGTCCCTCCTCTGTCTGCCTGTTCGGAAGCTCCATTGTAAAGACGTCCTTGAACTGGCTGAGGTATTCGTACATTTTCTTTTTTCCGTCACAGGTTGTCTCTCCTACAACCAGATCCGAAAAGTAGAAAAATGGACATTTTTTCGTTGCCGCAAACCCGTAACTGGATTTAATCAGCGGGCAGAGATTCTTTGGCAGATCTTTCTCTGCAGCCGGGATCGTCTCATCGGATGTCGAGCAAAGGCTCACGGTCGCAGCTCCCATTGCCATTGCGATCTCCTGCGGGAAATATGTACAGAATGTACCGACAATCGGCACTCCCTTATCTTTCAGTTCTTTGATGCTTAAGAAAGACTGCTGTCTCTGTTCGGCAAATTCCTCAAACACATCTGGTAATTCTTTAATCAGTTCCATTTTCTTCCTCCTGTCTTTTGCCTATCTACCCTATATGGTAACATTATTTGACAGGAATAGGGTAATTGATATTTGTCATATTTCTATAATTTTATAGGAGTTTTCTATGAGTTCTCCTGCTCATATTTCTCCTGACCAATCAACACTCCAATCTGATCTGTAAATGCCTCAAAGGCAGCCGGGATCGGATATTCCTTTTGAATCTCCTCCGGATGCACAAAAATCAGATCGCTGACGTTTGTTTTTTCCAGCTCGTCCACACGTACTGCATATCCGGTCATATGCCATTCTACATGGCTGAAAATGTGCTTTGCCTCACCGATGCTCCGGATCCGAAGGGGCGAAAGACCCATCTTCGAAATGTACCGCAGCGCTTCTTCCTGTGTAAGCTTTCCTTCTGTATTCGGGAACTCATAAAGTCCTGCCAGCAGTCCCCTGGATGGTCTTTTGTGAAGGGCAAACTGTTCTCCGTCTTTTAAGAGAAAGACTGTCTTTTCCTCGATCCTCCGGGCTTTGGCTTTTTTCTTGACCGGATAGGACATCTGCGTTCCCCTCTGGAATGCAAGACAGAATGCTCTTACCGGGCATTTTCTGCATTTGGGCTCGCCGTTTGGCACGCACACAATGGCTCCCAGTTCGATCAGTCCCTGATTGAAATCACTGGCTGCATCCGCCGGGATCACTTCTTCCAGAAGCCCCTCCATCCGCTTCTTGACCGAAGCTTTCATGATGTCCTCGTCATCTGCCAGAATACGGGTCAGTACCCGCAGCACATTCCCGTCCACCGCAGGTTTGGGAATTCCAAACGCAATCGAACTGACCGCTCCTGCCGTATAGGTTCCAATTCCGGAAAGGGCCAGAATCTTGTCGTAATCCGCCGGCATTTCTCCTCCGTAGAGCTCCACGATCTGACGGGCTGCTTTCTGCATATTGCGGACACGGTTATAGTATCCAAGCCCTTCCCACAGCTTAAGAAGCTTCTCCTCCGGAGCCTCCGCCAGAGCCCGTATGTCCGGCAGCGCCTTTAGAAATCTTTCATAAAACGGCTTCACCGCCTCTACCCGCGTCTGCTGTAACATAATTTCAGATACCCAGACATGATAAGCAGACCCATCCCTTCTCCAGGGCAGATCCCGCTTCTCCTTCCGGAACCAGGCAATCAGCGGGTCCGGCAGATGTTTCAGACGCTCTTCGGGCGTCTCCCCATCTTCCATCTCTTTTGGAAACCGGACTGGAATCTCCTGGTCAATCCGTATCTCATCTTCTGTGACAATACAGTCTCTTGCAATCAGATGTACTCCCTTCTCCCTCGCTTTCCACAAGGTACGGGCAAACTCCGGGTGTGTATCCACATTTGGCAGGACTTCTTTCACACCTTTCATCTGAATGACAAAAAAGACGTAAGCCTCCCATCCCTCTTCCACAGCATGGATCAGCTCCTCCAGATGCTTCACCGCGCGCTCACTTGGAGCATCGGGAAAACGGGCAGTCTCCCCTTCTTTCAAAGTGACGCCCTTGACCTCAATCAGGACATGTTTTTCTTTTGTCTCCACACAAAAATCAATTCTGGAATTCCCGTACCGGTACTCCGGGCGGATCTGTACGATATCCGGAAACAGTTTCCCTTCCCGGAGCCATTCCTCCGCAGCCTTGTTCGGCACCTGGGAATCCATGTTGATAATCTGTCTGTCCTTCTCCACCGCAATCAGATCCCATTTTGTCTTCCGGTTCGGATTGTCCGACCGCTGCAGATAGACTTCCGCCTTCGGGAGAAGCAGCTCCCTGCACCGTCCGGTATTTTTGACATGGACCGTCTCCGTGACTTCCTCCTGCCCCCAGATTCCATTGACATAGGCAATAAAGCGGTTCGGCCTCTCCAGAAATACTGCCTTTTCTACCCCTGTATATTTCATGCATCTGCCTCCGCACTGCCACTTTCGTGCGCCTTCTGTCCCTTCTGCAGAGCCTGATGCTCCTTGTCAAGCTCCTCGTAGAGCTGAATCGTATTCCAGTGCACATTGGTCGGGGTCAACACGGCTTTATGATCCACCTTTTTGATTCCGTTTCTGCGCATTTCCGCCAGCATCCTCTGAAGCTTCGCATCCGACACCCCTGCAAACACGAGGATCTCATGGGCCGGAGCCGGTCCCTCAAATACTTCCCCGGAAGGTTCAATCCCTTCTACTCCTGCCAGATACCCAAGCGGCTGGAGAAAATCTTTCTCCTCCACCATCCGGATCTTCAACTTCAGCAAAAAGGCGGTCATCTGGATGCCTTTTAACTGCTTTTTATCTTTAAAATTCATTAATAAAATCGATTCTCTCATTATGATCTCCTTCTTTTTTTCTGTCCCTTTTACAGTAACACGAATCATAAAAAGAAACAAGAAGCAGCCGCTTCCATCTCTAAAAACAGCTGCTTCTTCTTTTCATTCAGGATACAATCTCTCGAAATACCGGCTTTAATGCAGGATAAATTTTCCGGAATTTCTGATAACATCTTTCGTATTTCTGTGTCAGCTCCGGTTCCGGTTCCACGGTTTCCACCACTTTTACCAGCTTTCCGGCCGCTTCCTCGACACTTGCGAATTCGCCGCATCCAACCGCAGCAAGAATCGCCCCTCCAAGCGCCGGTCCTTCCTCACTTTCTATCACATCCACTTTCAGATTCATGATGTTTGCCACCATCTTCTTCCAGAGCGGGCTCTTGGCCCCGCCTCCGCAGATTTTCGTCCGTTCAATCTGGATTCCAAGATTTCTCGCCACTTCCAGCGAATCCCGAAGGCCGAATACAACTCCTTCCAGTACCGCCTGCGTCATCTCCTCTCTGGTCGTGTCCATCGTCATTCCAGTGAAGGTCGCACGTGCCGTCGGATCATTGTGCGGCGAACGCTCTCCCATCAGATATGGAAGATAGAACACCTGATTTTCTCCCAGCTTTTCGATGCCCTCCTGCTCTTTTGCAAAATCCGATGTCCCGATAATGTCTTCCAGCCACCATTTATTGCAGGAGGCCGCACTGAGCATGCACCCCATCAAATGATAATATCCGTCCGCATGCGCAAACGAGTGAAGCGCATGAAACGGATCTGCCTGAAACTTCCGGCTGGAAATAAAGATCGTTCCGCTCGTCCCGATGGAAATATTGCACCTTCCCTCTCCCACAGTTCCGGTTCCCACGGCCGCCGCCGCATTGTCCCCGGCTCCTGCAATGATTTTTACACTCTCCGGAAGTCCAAGTTTTTCGGCCTCTTGCTTTTTCAGTGTACCAACCACCTGATAGCTCTCATAAAGCTCCGGAAGCTGCTCCCGTCTGATTCCACAGATTTCCATCATCTCTTCGGACCAGCATTTGTTCTTGACATCCAAAAGCAGCATACCGGACGCGTCCGAATAATCACTGCAAAATGTCCCCGACAGCCGATATGCAAGATAATCCTTCGGGAGCATGATTTTCCTGATCCGGGCAAACTTCTCCGGCTCATTTTCCCTCATCCAGAGGATCTTTGGCGCCGTAAATCCCGTAAACGCAATATTGGCTGTATATTCAGACAGCCTGTCCCGCCCGATCACTTCATTCAAATAATCCGTCTCCTTCGTAGAACGGCCGTCATTCCACAGAATGGCCGGCCGGATCACCTGGTCCTTCTCATCCAGCGCCACCAGACCATGCATCTGACCGCCAAAACTGATCCCGGCCACTTCCGACCAGTCAACATCCTCTGTCAACTCCCGGATTCCTTCCATACTCTTCTCATACCAGTCTTCCGGATTCTGCTCCGACCACCCCGGATGCGGAAATGAAATCGGATATTTCTTCGATACGATCTTCCGGATCGCACCCTGGCTGTCCATCAGCAAAAGTTTGACCGCCGACGTTCCCAGATCCACTCCTATATATAACATAGACTCTTCCTCCTTCTTGCCTTTCTTTGGGGACAGGTACCGATGCAAAGGTACACGTCCCCGTTAAACAACTATGTTTAGTAAAATGGGTTTTCTGTTTTGTATCTTACGTTTTTTGGCTGGTTATAGCCGATTTCACCGGCATCTACACCGATGTATTTGAATACTTCGAACAGTTCTTTTCCGTAATGTCCGAATGCGACTGCTCCGTGGTGCGGATAATTGCCTTCGATGAGTACGTGGCGGTAGAATCTTCCCATCTCAGGAATCGCAAAGATTCCAATAGACCCAAAGGATCCGGCCGGCACCGGAAGGACTTCGCCTTGTGCGATGTAGGCGCGCAGTTTGTTGTCTGCAGTGCTCTGGAGACGATAGAATGTGATGTCTCCTGGCACAATGTTTCCTTCCAGTGTTCCCTGTGTGACTTCTTCCGGAAGTGTTCTTGCCATAATCATCTGATATTTCATCTCGCAGGAGACGAGTTTTCCGGATGCGGTATTGCCACAGTGGAATCCCATGAATGTATCTTTGAGGGTGTAATCGTATCTGCCTTTGATCTTTGCTTCGTACAGATCTTTTGGCACGGTGTTGTTAATGTCGAGAAGCGTCACGGCGTCCTGGCTTACGACAGTTCCGATATATTCGCTGAGGGCTCCGTAAATGTCGACTTCACAGGATACCGGAATGCCCTGGGCGGTCAGGCGGCTGTTGACATAGCAAGGTACAAATCCGAACTGGGTCTGAAAGGCCGGCCAGCATTTTCCTGCCACGGCCACATATTTTCTGTATCCTTTATGATCCCGGATCCAGTCCTTTAATGTCAGCTCGTACTGGGCAAGCCTGGCGAGAATTTCCGGTTTTTTGTTGCCTTCTCCGAGTTCTTCCTCCATTTCTTTTACAATGTCCAAAATCCGTTCGTCTCCCTCATGTTTGTGAAAGGCTTCAAAAAGATCCAGTTCGGAATTTTCCTCAATCTCCACGCCAAGGTTATAGAGCTGCTTAATCGGGGCATTGCATGCGAGAAAATTCAGCGGACGCGGTCCGAAGCTGATGATCTTCAGATTTCGAACAGCAATCACAGCTCTTGCAATCGGCAGAAATTCATGGATCATGTCCGCGCAGTCCCCGGCATCTCCGACCGGATACTCCGGAATGTACGCCTTCACATTGCGAAGCGCCAGATTATAACTTGCGTTCAGCATTCCGCAGTATGCATCTCCTCTTCCCTGACAGAGGTCGCTTCCCGTTTCCTCTGCCGCTGCCACAAACATGGTCGGCCCGTCGAAATGTTTTGCAAGCAGGGTCTCGGAGATTTCCGGGCCAAAATTTCCAAGATATACGCAAAGAGCATTACACCCTGCCCGTTTGATATCCTCCAACGCCTGTACCATGTGGATCTCGCTTTCCACGATGCACACCGGGCACTCATAAATATCTTCCGGATCATATTTTTCCGAATAGGCTTTTACCAGGTTTGCCCGTCTTGTCACGGAAAGGCTCTCCGGAAAGCAGTCCCTGCTCACCGCAACGATTCCCAGTTTCACTTTTGGCATATTCATGTCCAGACTCATCTTTTCTTTCTCCCCTTTCAGATTTTCCTCGGTTAAACTGATTATAGCAGTTCTTTTTTATCCTTTTCCACCAATATTTTAGCTAATCTTTGGCACTTTTTTGTCTTTTTCGATATTCGCTTGGAAGCAATCCATACTTTTTCCGAAATTCCCTTGTAAATGCTTTCTGGTTCGGGAATCCATGCTTCATAGCGATTTCTCCGATCGTATGATCCGTATTGGCCAGCTCCTGAAATCCATACTCTACCCGGACGTCTTGAAGGAACGTCTTATAATTGATTCGGGCATATTTCTGAAACATGCGGGACAGATATGAAGGTGAATAACCGAAAACTTCCGCCACTGTTTCCAGCGAAAGATCTTTGGTATAATGATCCCGTATATATCCGGTTATCATAGACAGCCGGTTCATTTTCCGATACTGCCGGATTTCCTCCGGGAGAACCTCCTGTTTCCGATATTTTGTTACAAGAAGATAAATCACCATGAAAAAATCACTCTGCACCTTCCACTCATATCCCTTTTCCTTTGCCTGAATGTCCTGGTACATATTTTCCAGCAGCTCCATGATTTTCCGGTCCTGGCTTCTCGGTCTGTGCGTAAACCAAATCATACCATCCTGTGTACAATCATTCTGAAATACATTCACAGGAATCTGTAAAACAATCGTATGATTGGGATAGGGCGATACAATCGAATGGATTTCATTGGAATTCAGAAGAATAAACTCACCCGGTCTCAGTGGATACTTTTCTTCATTGATAAAAAAAGTCATCGTTCCTTCAAACACCGCAAAAATCTCGATGGAACGGTGCCAGTGTTTCTCCCTCACATAATGTCCGTCTTTCCCCTCGAACCGGAACAGTTTAAACGGGAACCCTTCATCTGGAATAATCAGCTCATGTTCAAATCCCATGAACTCCCTCCTTTCTGTCTTTTGTATCTCCGCCAGAATTGTAAAAGTGGATTTCATGCCCATGCATCAAACCCACTTTCTCTGTCTCTATGAACTTATGTAAAAATCAGAAAATATGCCAGTACGACTACACCCAGAATGATTCTGTAATATCCGAAAACTGTAAAATCATGCTTTTTGATATATCCCATAAGGAACTTGATGGCAAAAACCGATACCAGGAAAGATACCACACATCCCACAAGCAGGACCGCAATCTCATGCCCCGTATAGTGAAAGCCAAATTTGATCAGCTTCAGTCCGCTTGCCGCCACCATAGTAGGGATGGCAAGAAAGAAGGTAAACTCCGCCGCCACCGGTCTGGCAACACCAATCAAAAGCGCACCCACAATCGTTGCGCCGGATCTGGATGTTCCCGGAACCATTGCAAGCACCTGGAAGCACCCGATTCCGAGCGCAGTCCAGTAAGTGAGTTCCTTTAATTTTGTCACTCTCGGATGTCTGTGCCGGTTCCATTTTTCAATGACAATAAACAAAATTCCGTAGATAATAAGCATCAGAGAAATGACCACATAATTGGAAAGCTTTTCATCCACAAAATCATCGATAAACAGTCCCACCGCAGATGGGATACAGGCAACTACAACCTTCATCCAAAGTTCAATCGTATTCCAGCGCTGCTTCGGCGTCTTCTTTGGTGAAAACGGATTCAGCTTGTGGAAATACAGCACGATGACGGCGATCACCGATGCAAGCTGGATCACCACCTTAAACATATTCATAAAGTCATCGCTGACATTCATGTGGAGGAATTCATCCGCCAGGAGCAGATGTCCGGTACTGCTGATCGGAAGCCACTCTGTAATTCCCTGAATGATTCCAAGTATAACTGAAATGATAATGTCCATTCTCTTTTACCTCCCTTACCTCAGTACGAATTTCTCGATTGCTTTTGCCACACCGTCCTCTTCATTTGTGAGGGTGACATAGTCCGCGCGCTCTTTGACCTCCTCATTCCCGTTTGCCATGGCAACGCCGAAACCAACCGTCTCAAGCATGACCAGATCATTCAGCCCGTCTCCGCAGGCCATGATTTCTTCCCGTTCTATTCCAAGAAGCCCGCCAAGCTCCACAAGGCCGTTTCCCTTATTGACTCCTTTTGCATTCACTTCGATATTGTTGGTGAGCGCTCCGGTCACCGAAAGCTCCGTCGTCTCTTTCAGTCTCTTCATCGCCTCTTCCCGCTCATCCATCCGTGCAAATACTGCCTGGATCTTATCCATTCCAAAGGAATTTTCCTTCATCTTATCCCGGACATTGTCCACCCGTTTTCTCGTCTTCCAGATATAGTCCCTCATGGCAGGATCATGGTAGTACCGCTCCAGATGGTCGATCTCAGACCGGTTGGCATATCCTACTCCGTCGTAATACACATCTTTGAGCGTGTCATATTCTTCAAAGACATCCAGCACAGCAGAGGCGTCCTCGTTGGATAACAGATGGCAGAACAGCAGATGATCCCCGTCCTTTCTGTCATAAATTCTTGCTCCGTTTGCGGTCAGGATATAGCGCATTCCCGGAAACTCCCGCATAAACTCCGGTACTCCGGACAGGGGACGTCCCGTCGCCACCAGCACCGTCACCCCCTGACGGATAGCCTCCTTTAGAACCGCTTCTGAATAAGGCGTCAGCTTCTTTTCACGATTCAGCAGTGTGCCGTCCAAATCCAGTCCAATCATCTTAATCTCTCTCATATCCGGTCAGTTCCTTTCTCTCTCTGGAATATTGATACAGCCGTCTGGTCAGCCGGTGCTCACTCCGGGCCCATCCCTGCTCTCCAAACTGAATCATGGACTGTATCACCTTGTCATCTGATTTCGGAGCAAACAGCAGAAGATCTCTCGACGGTGCCATGATGACCACATCATCCTTCAGCTTTTCCGTACATACATCCCAGATATGACGCAGGCAAAGGGCGCTGGCTTCATGGATGCCGTCTGCGATCACTCCAAAACCTCCGAATAATGTATTGGAAAATACAAACTCAACGTCTCTGGCCAGATTTTCACAGGCGGTCTGGTAGAGCTCTTCCACCGTCATCCCCTCCGGCATCATGCTATCCTTCAAAACGTCAAACGATTCCTCTCCTCTTCGGATTACAAAAACGGTCATCAGACCGTCCGCAAAGGAAAGGAGGGGCGTGTCGTCCGGAGAATACCCTTCGCTTTTCCATCCGGATTCTTCGGCCGGAATCTCCCGGACCCATGGATAAATCCTGTCTTTGTACTTTTCAAATTCTTGTTCTGATCTGGTTCCCATTCTGATATCCTTTCTGCATAAACGGCTTTTGGCCTACATAATTATTTATATTCTATCAAAATTTGATTAATTCCGCAATTTATAGTATACTCTATCTGTATTTAATTTTACGAAAGGATTCGGTATGATGAAAGCAAAACTTAAACCTTTCCTGCGTGCATGTACTGCTTTTACCTGTGCCGCCGTTCTCCTGGCTTCCCCTGTCTTTGTCTACGCAGAGGATTCCGTATCTGATCTGGAAAAGGAGACACAGGACCTTCAGTCCCAGTTACAGGATCTGAACGAGCAGCTTTCTTCTATCAGCGGAGAAATCACTTCTCTCGCCTCGGAGATTGAAAGCACGAACAAGAAAGCTGAGCAGGCTGAACTTGATCTTGCTGCCGCACAGGTAAACGAGGATTTGCAGTATCAGGCAATGAAAAAACGTATCCAGTACATATATGAAAATGGAAACGTTTCATTCCTTGAGATTCTCTTTACTTCAGACAGCATGGGCGAATTTCTGAACCGGGTCGACTTTGTATCGAACGTGACAGAATACGACCGTAAGATGCTCAAAGAACTTCAAGAGCTGCGTCAGGATATCGATCAAAAAGAGAAAAATCTGAAGAAACAAAAAGAAAACCTAAATGAAATGAAACAGCAGATGACTGCGAAGCAGGCTGAGCTGAATCAGCGTATTGAATCAACGAGCGGCGAACTCAACGCCTCTTCCCAGGCGCTTGCAGCCGCCAGAGCGGCCGAGGAGGCCGCAAAGAAGGCATTGGAGACTACTACAGACTCCTATCACGCTGCCGGTACTGCAGAGCTGGAGTCCGGAACCTCTTCCGACAAAAAAGAGTCCTCCTCTTCTGACAAGAAGCAGGATACGACAACCCAGACACAAAAGCCGGCACAGAATCAGAAGCCGTCCACAGGCGGTTCGTCCAGCAGTTCTTCCAACAGTACAGGGAACACCTCATCGTCCGGCACGCAAAAGCCGAGCACCGATCATTCCACCACGCAAAAGCCGAGCACCGATGCCGGAACGACAGACCTTGTTTTGTTTGCGGCGATTCTGGAATGCGAAGCGGGGGGCAGCGGCTATGACGGACTGCTTGCCGTAGCCACTGTAATCATGAACCGTGTGGCAAGCCCAAGTTATCCGGGGACTTTAAAAGGCGTGATTTATCAAAGCGGACAGTTCTCTCCTACGTGGAATGGAAGTCTGAACCGTGTTCTGGCACGGGGACCAAGTTCTCTCTGTTATCAGGTAGCAAGAGATGCTCTTGCCGGGAAACGGCTCGCATCTGTCAGTGGATGCTATCAGTTCCGTGCTGCCTCTACCGGACACAGCGGAACTGTGGTTGGCGGAAATGTATTCTTTTAGTCTTTTCGCATGATAGCAGCTCAATATCATGTTACAACAGTATAAAAAACGCTATGCCAGGTCGGGAAACATCCCGCCTGCGCATAGCGTTTTTTCGTTTGGTTTATTCAACCGGTCCTTCCACCTGTTCCGGCTTCTGGTTCAGAATCTGCATAAACTCATCACCGGTAATCGTCTCATGCTCATACAGATACTTGGCAATATCGTGGAGCTTCATGATATTCTCCTCCAGGATCCGTTTTGCCTTCTCATGCTGTGTCCGCACAAGTTCTACAACCTTTTTATCAATATAGGAAGCCGTCTCATCCGAGCAGGCCAGGGATGCGTCCCCTCCCAGATACTGGTTGCTGACATGCTGGAGCGCCACCATATCAAACTCATCCGACATACCGTACTGGGTAATCATTGCTCTTGCAAGCTTTGTCGCCTGTTCGATATCGTTGGAAGCTCCTGTGGAACTGGAGTGGAAGATCAGTTCTTCTGCCGCTCTTCCTCCCGTAAAGGTCGCGATCTTATTTTCCAGCTCCTCTTTCGACATAAGGTAGTGCTCTTTCTCATCTACCTGCATCGTATAACCAAGTGCTCCGCTTGTCCTCGGAATAATCGTGATCTTCTGAACCGGGGCAGAATGCGTCTGAAGGGCCGCCACAAGAGCATGTCCCACTTCATGGTATGCCACCTGAAGCTTCTCCTTATTGGAGAGCACACGGGTTTTCTTCTCATATCCCGCAATGACAACCTCCACACTGGCCTCCATATCAGCCTGTGTCGCAAACCTTCTGTGCTCACGTACCGCTTTCAAAGCGGCCTCATTGACAATATTGGCAAGCTCCGCTCCGGAAGCTCCCGCCGTCATCTTGGCAATCTCATCAAAATCTACATTGTCCGCAATCTTGATCTTCTTTGCATGTACCCGGAGGATATCTGCTCTTCCCTGCACATCCGGAAGCTCCACTGGAATCCGCCGGTCAAACCGTCCCGGTCGCAACAATGCCGGGTCCAGAGAATCCGGACGGTTCGTCGCAGCCAGAATCACAACTCCCTTGGAGCCGTCAAATCCATCCATCTCCGTCAGAAGCTGGTTCAGCGTCTGCTCCCGCTCATCGTTTCCGCCGATCTGTCCGTCTCTCTTCTTACCGATCGTATCGATCTCATCGATGAATACAATACACGGCGCTTTTTCATTTGCCTGCTTAAAGAGATCACGCACCTTTGCGGCGCCCATTCCTACAAACATCTCCACAAATTCGGAACCCGAAATGGAGAAAAACGGAACGTTGGCCTCTCCTGCCACAGCCTTTGCAAGCAGTGTCTTACCGGTACCAGGAGGCCCTACCAGAAGAGCTCCTTTCGGCATGGATGCTCCGATTTCCCGGTATCTTTCCGGATTATGAAGGAAATCCACGATCTCTCTGAGCAGATCCTTGGCCTCCTCCTCCCCGGCCACATCGGAAAAATGAATACCGGAATCTGACTGCACATAAATCTTGGCATTACTCTTTCCCATACCAAACGCCATGGAATTCGGTCCGCCCATCTTGTTTACCATCTTCTTGGAAAGCCAGTTGCCGATAAACAGAAAGATTGCAATCGGTACGACATAGGAGAGCAGCAGGCTCATCCATACCGGCATCTGCTCCTCGATGTTCTGAGAGAACTTCGCTCCTGATTCATGGAGACGTTCTACCAGGCCCGGATCATTCATCACGCCGGTCTTGTAGATATGATCCTGGCTTTTATCCGTAAAGATAATTTCTGTATCCTGAACCTCCACCAGACCGATTTCTTTCTTCTCGGTCATTGTCATAAATGTCCCGTAATCGACCTCTTCCGTTCTCCGCTCCATGATATTAGGAAAAAGAAATCCATTCAAAAGCAGAATAATCACCGCAACTACGAGGGCATAAATGATAAACGGTTTTCTAGGTGATTTTACTTCTTTCATTTTGCATCTCCCTTCATTTTATTGTTTTAGTATACCACGCTGTCAATTCAGAAACCATGGAAGAAATCTAAATCTTTCTAAAAAAACTATATCTTTTCTTACCAAATTATAACAGCTTTTCGTATGCGTACCTCAAATCCCCGCTGGCAAGCCAGATCCATCCGCAGTAGACAAATCCGTGTCTTTTCAGCCAGCTCTGCATGATCTGATTATCCGGATGTGTGTCGATCCGGATACTCCCGGCCTGCTGTTCCAGTGCCTTTCTCCCGGCCTCCTCCAGGAACGCCCCTGCAATTCCCTTTCGTTTACAGCCATTGCGGGTGGCGATTCTGTGAATCACAAGATAGTCTGCATCCCGTTCCGTCAGCCATGTCCCTTTCTCTATCTTTTCATAGGACTGCTCTTTTTCCATGGAAATCACCGCTGTTCCAACCAGCAGCTCCTTTTCCTGGGCAACATAGCTTTGCTTCTTCTCCATATCCTGCAGGATAATCGCTTCATTCGGATACCCGTCCTGCCACTGATTGATTCCCTGTTCACGGAAAGACTGCTGTGCCATCCTGATGATCTCCATCACCTGGGGCAGATCTTCTTTTCTCGCCTTTCTAATATTCATGTCTCCCTCCTTTTGTCTTTTATCATTTTAGCATGTTTTTCCAAAACAGCAAAGAAACTCCGGGACTTTTTCTCTCCGAACCAAAATAAATACGCCGGACCACACGGTCCGGCGTAAAAATGTCTTTTTTTACTGATAATCGAAGATATCGATCCATTTCATAAGGAAATCTTTTTCCATCGCATTTTTCTTTGTGAGCTGTGCTGCCGCCACAATCGGAAGCCACTGCTGTACATACTGTTTTGCAGTATCACTCTTCCTGCAGAACAGATCCATGTATTTATCAGCAAGTTTCTGATCTTTCAGTGCAAACAGAAGGTATGTCATCGCTGCGTCCGCACTTGCATTTCCCTGTGTCGCATGGGCCCAGTCAACAACATAAAGCACTCCGTCTTCTCCCACAATCACATTGCTCGGATTGAAATCGCCGTGGCATACTTTGTGATGTTTCGGCATGCTGTCCAGTCTTGTCAGGAGTTCATATCTGGTCGTAGCATCCACCACGTCCTTCAGACTGTTGATCTGACGGTTCAGCTTGTCTTTCAATTTACCTAAAAGAGGTGCTGTCTTGCTGTGGATCTCAAGCTGAAGGTTGACAAACTGTTCCATGTACTCATCCATCTTGTCCGGATTTTCCTTCATCAGCTCTTCCAGTGTCTTTCCTTCTTTGTACTCGATTACGAGTGACCATTTTCCATCGATTTCATTGACGCTTATTACCTTCGGGATATTTAAACCTGTCGCCTCTACCCTTGCCTGATTCAATGCCTCATTAAATACATCTTCCTTCGGATGAGACGGTTCAAAAACTTTTGCGATTCCCTCTTCGCAACGGTACACTTTTTTGTACGGGCGTTCTACGATTACATTTTCCAGTTTCATAAGATTACCTCCTGTCTGTCAAA
>ERZ1643246.1836-NODE-1836-length-21836-cov-10.752032_pt1 | contig 21836 bp, 12 predicted proteins | sample MGYA00579265_ERZ1643246 | MGnify/ENA primary metagenome ERZ1643246 (study PRJEB29033, sample SAMEA4952261) | chicken gut metagenome | biome: Broiler Chicken; feature: Gastrointestinal Tract; material: Caecum | place: Ireland | collected 2018 | study: Broiler...
TGATCCTGGTGGGGCTGGCACATGCGGGCAAGGAAGTCAGGATCGCATGGCAAGAACGATAGAAGGCGAGGTGGACAGCGTGATCTATGTGACCGGAGATACCCATGGGGAGATCGGCCGCTTCTGTGAGCGGAACATGCCTGGAGAATCAACGTGGGGAAAACAAGACAAGCTGATCATCTGCGGTGATTTTGGCTTTGTGTTTGCGCCGGAGGAATATGAAGGCGCCATGCGTCAGGAGCGATGGAAGCTAGATCAGCTGGAACAGAAACCATATCAGATCTTGTTTGTCGCGGGCAACCATGAAAATTTTGACCGTCTCCAGCACTTTGAACAGGTCACACTGTATGGCGGAAGCGCAGTGCAGATCCGTTCGAATATCTTCATGCTGAAACGAGGCGAGCTTTACGAGATCGAAGGGAAGAAGATCTTTGCGATGGGCGGCGCATACAGCACGGATCGCTGGATGCGCATCCCGTATCAGAGCTGGTGGCCGCAGGAACTGCCAGACAATAAGGAATATCATCATGCCATCGACACGCTGGAGCAGGCCGGAAAGATCGTCGATATCGTCATCACGCATACCGCGCCGCAGACGATCATCCGGATGCTGGGTCATGTCCCTGATCCTCACGATCTGGAGCTGACCGGCTTTCTGGAATGGATGATGCATGAGGTGCATTTTCGCAAATGGTATTTCGGCCACTGGCATACAGACCAGGAAGTCACGCTGAAAATGACCGCATGCTGGTTCGATGTGCATGAAATTGTGTAGAAAATATTTCATCGGTCGGGAAATCCCGGCTTTTTTTGTGGGAAATATTAAGAAAATGTAAGAAAATGACAAACTGCGTCTGCATTTTTCTGATTTTACAATTTATTGTAAATAATTGAAAGATGGTTTCATCGGATATGTGATAAAATAGTGTTACAACGTGAATAAAGCGTGAAAAAGAGAGGGGGATGTGGATGAACAAGGTCTGCAAGATCTTTCTGGTCATCATGCTTCTGGCTGTGTGCTTCCCATTTGCGGCATTTGCCGAGGAAGACACGGACAATGCGCCTTCACGGGTGCTGAATGTGGTCTATGATGATTCTGGATCGATGCTGATCAACGGCGAGACCTGGGTAGACACGTGGTGTCAGGCCAAATATGCGATGGAAGTGTTTGCGGCGCTGCTGGAGGAAAAAGATACGCTCAACATCTTTCCGATGAGCACCAACAGCAGTTCCGGACGTAATCCAGACATCATCACGGTCAGCGGCAAGGATCCTGTCAGCCAGCGGGTGAGCCGGATCCATGAGATGCAGACGGAACAGGCACTGGGCACACCGTACAACGCGGTTGCCAAAGCTGTCGATCACCTGAAACGGCAGAATGCTGATCAAAAATGGCTGATCGTACTGACGGATGGACAGTTTGATGAAGATGGCACGAAGCCAGCAGATCTCAACCGAACCTTCCGGGGGTACACCGAAGATGGCACGAAGATCGTGTTCCTGACCATCGGACAGGACACTGACCGTGTCGATACGGATCCGGAACATGGCATCTTTGCGGAAAACGCTGCCAGCAGCACGGAGGTCATCGATCGGCTGACGACCATCTCCAACCAGATCTTTGAACGCAACGCGCTCAGCGGCATCGACGCGCAGGAAGGCTCGTTTTCTTTTGATGTGCCGATGTCGCAGCTGATCGTTTTTGCCCAGGGCGATTCTGTCCAGATCAATGGGGTCAGCGGGGTCAGCGCATTGCGCAAAGCGAGCGAAGTGAACGTTCAATACAGCGATCTGATCCCGAAAAACTATGAGGATGAACGGGAAAACATCGTCATCGCCAGAGACCTGAAAGGAACCGTGACGGTCTTTGAACCCAAGGATGGCGAAGCGATCGAGCCCGGCGAGTATCAGCTGGATGTGCAAGGCGCGCAGCGCGTAGAGATCTATTATAAACCAAATGTGGATGTCGGCATCCGCATCTTCCAGGGCACACAGGATGTGACCGATCATGATGCGCTGGAGGCCGGGACATATACGATCCGGGTCGGCTTTCTCGATGATGAATCTGGGGAATTCATCGAGTCGCCGCTGCTGGGAGAGATCGATGCCGATGCCACCATCACCAACAATGGCGAGGAAGTCGAAGTCAGCGCCGACAACGAATTCACCGTAGATATCGGTGAGGCGGATATCGCCGTGGAGGCGACATACTTGAAATACAACCGGACATCCATCTCTAAGCAATACAATGTGCTGGCCAAGGTCATCCCGCTGGAACTGACGCTTGACCATGACGATAGTTATGGTCTGCAGGCACTGCCGCAAAGCCATATGACCTTGCATGTGAGCCATGAAGGCAAGCCGCTGAGCCAGGCACAGTGGGACGCGATGGAACTGCCTGAGATCTATTGCGAAGAAGACGTGGAATTTGAAGTCGCCAAAGGCACAGAGGTGTCTACCTTTGACATCACGATGAAATACAAAGGCGGGGAACGTTCCCGTACCTATGTCGGTGATCTGAATCTGCGGATCAGCGCTGCCGCTGATATGAGCGACTATACCGCGGAAGGCACGCTGGACAGCCAGCTGACCATCGCGGATGACCGCTCCCTCATTGAAAAAGCGGCAGATTTCCTGAAGGAATACTGGATGTGGATGATCGGTATATGGGTCATCTTCTGTATGCTCATGAAATTCAAAGGACCGACCGGATTAGGTAAAAAGAAGCTTTCTCCTAATGTGGAGATGACGAAATATGAGGATAAGGCGCTCAGTTCCCGCGATCCCAAGCGCGCGCTGAAGCCACGTCAGGCTGAGCTCGAACTGCTCTCTGCATTGCCGATCTTGCCGATCACGGTGCGGCGGCGGATCAACATCCGTCATCCGAACTGTACGCAGGCGGCGCCGTCATTGCGGGTGAAGTCATCCGGAAGCAGTCTGGTGCTGCTCAATCCAAAGGATTTTGACAACAAGAAGAACAAGAATCTCTGTGAAGGGCTGGAACGGCTGTCGCGGCGCAAGGAGCTGAGCCTGGGTCAGCAGATCATGTACAGCTGTAAATCCACCAAGAACCGAGGGAGCGGATTGGCAAGCGTCAAAAGCAGCTTCATCTTCCGCTTCAAGCGCAGATAGTCATAAGAGGAGGGAATAATTATGGCAAAACACAACGATAACCGGCTGGCGCCGACACTGCTCGTCGGTTTGGGCGGCCAAGGCTGCAAGATCGTCGCAAGGGTCTCCCAGCTGGCCAATGAGGAACAGAAGAAGTACTTGAGCTTCGTGGCTTTTGACACCGATGTCAATGAGCTGCGGACCATACGGCGGGACTATCCGGATGTGCGTACCGTGCAGACCTCATCGCGGCTGACCGTCGGTGAATACCTGTACAACGACGAGAACGCGAAGAACAATTGGTTCCCCATCAACAACATCCTGAACCGCAAGACGCCCAGCGAAGGCGCCGGTCAGGTGCGTGCCATCTCACGGCTCGTCATGGATACGGCCATCCGCAGCGGTGATCTGGAACCGCTGCATGAGGCGATCGACAATCTGTATAAGCTCACCAGTGAGGAATCGACACAGGCGACGCGCATCGTCATCATCAGCTCGCTGGCCGGTGGTACCGGCAGCGGACTGATCCTGCCGGTATCCATGTACATCAAGAATTATCTGGTGACCATGAACAACCGCAGCGCGTCGGTGATCCGTGGGTTCTTCTTGCTTCCGGAAGTGATGCATTCGGTCATCAAGTCTGAATCAGAGCGCAACAACCTGTATTGCAATGCCTACGCGACCTTGCGTGAGATCGACGCGTTTATGCAGAAAGCGTTCGGTACGCTGGACAAGCGTTATGATGATCTGCGCTTTGAGGTGCCGAAAGCCGGCAGCCCTGACGAAGTCGATGTTTATGATGAAGCTCCCTTCGATTTTTGCTTCCTGTTCTCTCGCGACAACATTGAAAGCGAGAAGATGAAGTCAAAAGATGACTTGCTCGCGCATGCGGCCAACTGCATCTATGCGCAGTCGATCGGTCCGACCAATTCGCGGCAGAACTCTTCAGAGGACAATACGATCCGTGAGCGCGTGAAGTCGCATGGCCGCAATAACTACTGCGGCGCAGGCGCTTCCACCCTCGTTTACCCGTATCAGGATGTGCGGGATTATATCGCGCTGAACTGGGCCCGTGACGCGGTATCCCGGGAATGGCTCGTCATCGACGATGAATATCGTGAAGTGATGATGGACGCCAACGAGGCGCGTAGCCGCGGGGTCGTATCCGCAGCGCCAAAAAGGGGCCGTCATTATATCAACTCGATCCGCAACAAAGCCAAAAATGAAGATGGCTTTGCCAAAGCGATCATCCGGGAGACCAATGTCTATGATGAATCCGGCATGATCATCGAGGAATCAAAATGGGAACGTTATCTTGGTTCCCTGACACGCTATGTCGATGATACGGTGCAGCAGTCTTTCACCGACCTGGATACGGCCAGGGAGGATCTCGATGCCCGCATCAATGAGCTGGAATCCGGCGAAGAAAACAAGGATGCGCCGGAAGAAGGGTTCACCGATGCGCTTAAGCTGCTCATGCGCTATCGCTTCATGGCAGAGGAGCGCACGGAGGAACAGGGCCGTTCTCTGGCCTTCGATCTGTTCTCTTCTTCGCGCAAGCCGGTACGGATGGTCAATCTGAATGCGTTCCATAACCTGGAGGCCAATCTGATGAATGGCGCGGGCAAGATGATCCATCCCAATGCTGTGCGCTATTTCCTGTATAATGCGGAAGAGGAGCTGATCAAGGCACTGAACACTGAGGAGCGCTCGGTATCAGAACAGAAAGAATATTGGGAAAACTTTGACAGCCGGCTGTTCCAGAATGATGACAAGAAGCGGGCCAGCACGGACGCGCAGTCTTACATCAATGCCAACATCCGGCCCAATTCCCGCACCATCAAGGGGCTGGCGCATACGATGCTGCGCAAGCATGAAGATCAGGAAGCCCGCAACATGCTGCTGGAGAGCTTCCGCGATATGGAAAACAGCATCCAAGAGTTCATCACGAGCAATACGCGCATGATCGTATTCCGCGAAGCGCTGGAATATGTGCGCAAGCTCTCTGACGCCTTTGAAGTATTCTACAACACCTTTGCCGGCGATGTGCATAAGATCAATCATGGCATCGAATCCATCGGCAAGAAATATGAGATCGACAGCGACCAGCCGGTCCGCTATGTGTGCGCGACCAAAGAATGCCTGGACGCATTGAACAAGAAATGTGTCAATACGACCGGTACCTTTGAACTGCCAGGTGACTTATGCGCGTCCATCTTTGAGAAAGTGCGTTCTTACGCGGTGCTCAAAGAGAAAGGCGAGATCACCGTGGAAAAACACCGGCATACTGATGAGGATGCCGGCAGCCGGTATTTCCAGGATATGTTCGAAGATACGATCATGGACTTCTGGAAACAGACCGTGTCCGAGAACTGTGATGCCATCCTCGACATGGACATCATCGAGGCCATCGAGAAAGAAGCAGAGATCCTGGATGACGCGTTTGAGCCAAGGGAAAAGCTGCATGCGGTGCATACGGTCATCGCGGCGGCCAAGAACCTGGCTCTGCCATTCATCGATGCGCCGAAGGGCTTTCAGCCACGCATCATCGACTCCTGCTGTTTCAACGAAGCGCTGCTCAAGACGGATTATGATGATCGTACCCGCCTGATCACCGAGGAGCTGATCGACTTTGGCGGAGTGACCAGTGATCTGACGCCAAAGAACGAGGTCGTCTTTTTCCGGTCCATCTATAATCTGAAGGCGCAGGATTTCAAGCGGTTCTCTCCGCCGGTCAAGTCAGAGACGATCGATCAGAAAGCGGGCAATTATTTCACGGCTTATTATGACTGTGTCAATCAGGTGAAGCCGGATTCCAAAGAAACGGACATCGTGACGCCGCATATCCATAAGAACTGGCATCTGATCTCTTATCTGCCTGACCTCAATGAAAGCTATCAGAAAGAGCTGGAGTCCCGCATCTGCAAGGCATTCGTGAACGGGCTGTTGTTCCGCAAGATCATCTACCGTCCGAAGAACAAATCCGGCAAAGAGTATCTGTATGAGATGACTTTTGCGGAGTCTGTCAATTCTCAGTATCAGAATCTCTGTGAGCTGACCGTGTCCAATGGCACGCAGTGTGATCGGCTGTATGAGGTATTTGATGCCATGATCATCAATCCGCTGGCGGTACAGGCGATCCTCGAGGACAGCGAGGCCGATATCCGGCGCCAGGAGAAAAACAAGATCAGAGTCAGAGAATCTGAGCTGATCCGCAGCTTGAACCGGTTCCGTTTAGCAGAGTTCAGCGAAAGCGTGCGCAGTGTGTTTGAACTGCCGCTGCTGTATAAGTGCTCCTGTCCGAGCAAGAGCTATTTCCATGGCTGGACCGATACGATGATCAGCTGCATCTTTGAGATCCTCAGAAACTATGTGGAACACTTTGAGAACGAAGAAGATGTGGATGATGAATACGGCAAGATCTTGTTCCGCCAGTTTGAGCTGTTCATGAACAATTTGCCGGAAATCGAAGGCTATGGTTCTGGATATGAAGGCATCTCGGTGGATGCGCTGACCAGCCAGATCCAGAGCGCGGTCGTGCTCGAGCTGCGCAAGATCGGCAACGAAGCTGCCCATGATCTGGCCGAACAGATGAAAGATACTTATTATCATCAGGCGATCGCCAATGCCAGAAAACACAGCGAGAGCTTCAAGGACACCTTTGCCCATGATGGCTGTCTGGAAAAGGGAGCGTCAGAACAGTAAGGAGGGATGAGACATGTTTACAGTCGTGGCAGTCGATACGAGACTAGAACCGCTGCTGAAAGACTATCTGCCCCTCTATGAGACCGCGCGGGAAGAACAGATCCGCATGATTCACTGGAACCGCCAGGGCGACAGCGTGGCGAACGCGCTGCCGCAGCTGGAGGAACAGGTGCAGGAACAAAACGAATGGCGGATCCTGCTGGTAGGCGATGAAGATGCCGTCAGGACCCGCAACCCATTTGATACCGACAGAAGCGCGCAGGCCATGGATTATGTGCGCTGTGCCCAGATGCTCGGCCACATCCCGCCGCAGGTCACTTTCCATGAGGAAGAAGGACATGTGATCTCCCGCATCGATGCGCCCGATCAGCATGAGCGTGAGGAACGCCGCTTTACCGATCCGGATCAGATCTTGCTGCTGGCGGTGACGCAGGAGCGTCAGGACATCAAGAAGATGCGCAGCATCCGCAATGAGGATGCGGTCGATCCAGAATTCTGGGATCGCTGTGATTATCCGGCCAACTGCCGTTTCCTCAAGATGAATCTGCTCAGGAACCACAATATCGTGACGCCCAATGCGCGCATGGAGCTGGCCATGGGCATCCATACGCTGGCGTTCAATGAGATCCCATCCAGCGATCTGCAAGCGTATGAGCTGTATAATCTGATCATCGAACTGAATGAAGAGAACGAATTTGCTGGATTCAGCGAGTATTACAGCCGCTTGCAGGCCATCGAGCTGCGCTTGCAGCGCACCCGGGAATTTCTTGACCGCGTGCGAGAAAAGAACGCCGCACAGGAAATGCCAAAGATCCGCAATGAGATCGATGTCGAGGTGTACAATGAGCAGCCCGGCAGCCTGACGGTATCGAAAAAGGGATTCACGCTCGTGAAGGACCGCCCAAAGCTCGATGAGTGGCTGTGGAAAGAACGCCGTGAAGAAGTTGATGAAAATCTGGAGAAATACTTGAAACAGCCGCGCCGGGCTTTGAAACAAGCAGCGCGGGAAGCCCGCCGCAAAGGCATATTCGATGCTGGCGCGGATCAGAACGGGCGTTCGGTCTATCTCGATGAATTTCAGCTTGAAGACATCCATGAAAAAGTCGATCAGCTTGAGCTGGAGATGGCGCAGTGCGAAGCCGCGGATATCTTGCGCCAGGACGCTTTTCGTGAAGAACAAGATGAGGCGCAGCAAGAAGTCAGGCGCATCATGCGCCGGCGCAGCGGTCTGGGCACGACGGTGCTCACCATCGTGGTCGCGCTGATCTTCTATGCGCTTGGGTTCGTCCCATTTGTCATGACGGCATCGAGGATGCAGCTGCTTTCTGAAAGCCTGATCGTGAGCGGCGCGCTGATCTTGATCGTGGCCATCGCTGCGCTTGGCGCGCTGATCTACAACCGGCATCTGCTCATGGCAGCCATCGCGAACTTCAATGCGCTCATGCGCGATATCGTCAAGCGGGTGCAGGACAGCAGCCGGCAGTATTCCTCGTACCTGACGGCGCTCTCTTCGTTCATGAAAGGGAAATCGCTGCTTTATCAGCTCATGCATGGCGATGAATCGCTGGATGAGAATGAGAAGCTGCTGCGGATGCATGTGCACCGGCTGAAGGAATGTCAGCGTCAGCTGGAAGAGTGGTGCCGGCCGCTGGATCGCGCGCCCAGCCGGGTATACAGCCAAGACAGCGTGCGCGGCTTTGATTATATGCGCGAGGATCCGAAGACATCGCTGTATTATGTGTATCAGCGCGGAGAACAGACGTATCCGGTCCATCTCAATGAGGATGCGGAATATCTGCGCTCACCGTTCTCCTTCATCGATCAGATGATCATCCGGAAGGAGGCAGAATCATGAGACAGTTTTTATTGTTCTTATTGTTTTTGGCCGGGATCTATGCGCTGTTCTTCTTGTTGTTCAGGTGGGAACGCCGGCAGAATCTGGAGCGTGAGCAGCGCGCGTACCAGATCGCGATGCCGTTGCTTGCGCTCTTATACGCGCTCGTGCTGAATGTGTTTCTCGATGACATCAGCACGCTTGTGCTAAGATTCTTGCAATGGCTGGCTTCGCTTGCGTCATTCTTGGAATTTCTGACCTCGGCGGCATCAGGGTTCTTCATGATCTTGATGAATGTACTGTTGATGATCGGCTTCATCCTGATCAAGAAACTGTGCATGCCATTGCTCGTGAAGCTGTGGAGCAAATATGTTCCGTTATTTCAGAATACATCGGGCCTATTTTATGAATGGGAAGAAGAAAGAAGCCGCTGGGTGCTGAAGGATCACTTCGGCGATATGCGCCGGGTGCTCAGATGGATGCGGGCCGGCGGATGCATCGTCTCTTTCGGCCTGTTCGCCGTCATCCTCTATATCAATGAGCCAGGCATCTGGCAAGTGCCGTTTTACCCGGTGCTTGGGCTGATGGTACTTGTCGAGATCGTCTATTTCATGGACGGACTGACCGCGAGCGAGGCTCGGACCAGCGTCGGCGGGGAAGATGAAGTAAGCTTGTTTCAGGCCAATTATGCGCGGCTGCGCGTCGTGCTGGGCCGCATCTTCCCAGAATCATTGCTCAATGGCGGTGCCAGAGAAAAGGGGCTGAATCATAAAGATGGTTCACAGGATTATCTGGAAACATTGATGACCAGTGATGAACATCTGCGCAAGGTATGCGGCACGTATTTTCAGCAGCTGGTGAAAAAAGGCTATCCGGTGGATTCGCAGTATGTGGATGCCACGCTGCATATCCTCAATCACCAGAGCGTGTTGTTTTCCACACCGTTTTACCGCGATCTCACCATATATCTGTTCTTCGCGATCAACCGGGCGCTGATGTCGCATGAGAAGGTGCTCATCATTTGTGGCAGAGATGCCATCATCGATGATGTGATCGAATGGGTCAAGGACGCGGTGGTGGAAGTGAGCCATCTGCCGTTTTTATGGCAGGTCGGCATATTGAAGGCCCAGGCTTCTTCGCCGGATATCGGCGTCTTGTCGATTTCGCAGATCTTTGATCTGAGCCTGCATGAAAGCAATAAAGCGTTCTTTGCGGATGTGACGCATGTGGTGCTGCTGGAGCCTTCGCGCATCGTGGCGACGGCACAGACGGCGCTGTACATGCTGGCGCGCAAGCTGAATGAAGGCACGCAGTTCAGCATCTTTGACAAAAACAGCGATGGTCTGGTCGACGCGCTCTCTCATATCTTGAAGACGAGCATCATCGAGGTCAACGCGACCAAGTCAGGCGCATCGTCTTCGCAGTTCATGATGTGGGACGCGGATGCGCGCAATATGCATCACAAGCTGTTTCCGGGCGTGGCGCGTTATCTTGGCGTCGGCAGCGAAGTGGCGATGGTCGCATTGAAATACGGGGTGCGCCGCGTCAGCTGGTATGCCTATGACAGCTTCCCCATCGTCGATATGAAATGGATCGTGGGGCAGTACTACCCATTGATCTGTGATTATACTGGCATCCCGTTCAAGCAGCATCGCATCAACGAGGTGCTGGAGTTCGTTCCGAACATCTGGGGCGCGGCGCAAAGCAAAGAAGCCTGCGTGGTCGTGGAAGACGAGTATCATAATCTCTTTGAGATGGCCAGGCAGTTCTTTACGCGCGGACGGGATCAGTCGTTTGTCAATGTGATCGCGCCGCAATATCTGCTTCGGGACTACATGAATGACAATGCAGAGATCTTCATCCATGATCCGAAGGCCATTCCTTCTTTTGCGCCGGATTTTGCCCGGACACCGCGCAATGTGGTGCTCGAATTGATCATGCGCATGGTCATCTCTCCGGTGCGCAGCGAAGAAGTGCGCACGCAGCTGGAGCTGTTGTTCGGCGAGGTGGAAAACATTCCGGCCTTCCTGAGCGAACAGATCCGACTGTATTTCATTCCGGATGGCGTCAATGAAGATCTGAGCCATCTAATCAAGATGAAGCAGATCGGCTTCTACAATGAGGTTACCATGGAAGAAGAGCTTCACACCGAGCTGTATATCGATGATCAGCGCTTCATCGACACGTATCTGAGCGATCTGCATAATGCCGGCTATGTGGCGGAAGATGAACAAGACATGCATTTTCTGGGCGCCAATCTGCTCGGCCAGATCTGTCAGATGTATCTGCCCGGCCAGTTCATCACGATCGCGGGCAAGTATTATGAGGTGATCCGCATCAATCAGGAAAAGGGCGTCGTCCTGCGCCGTGCCGCTGACCATATCCATGGCCGCATCTCTTACCGCCAGATCCGTGCGTACGCTTTGCGCAAGAGCGATGAGGAGACAAAGACGGTCGTGCATGATGGCATCGAGGTCACTTCGGCAGCGATGAACATGACGGTCGATACATCCGGCTTCCTGGAGATGCATGGGCATCATGACATGTCCAATGCCAGAAAGGTGCTTCTTGATGATGTGCCGCGCCGCAGCTATGTGCGAAAGACGGTGCTCAGCCTGAAGCTGCCAAAGATCAGCGAGCCGGTACGCGTGACGCTGTGCATGCTGCTCAATGAGATCTTCCGCACGGTCTATCCGGACAACTGTGAGTACCTGAGCGCGTCGACGGCATTGACGCCTGAGGAGCAGGAACAGCTGGAAGGCATCGTGCATCCATTGAGCGGCGACATCGACCCGGAAAGCATCTACATCCTGGAAGACAGTCAGCTTGATCTGGGACTGATCATTTCGATCGAACGCAATCTGGAGCGCATCCTGGAGATCGTCTGTGATTATCTGGACTGGCATCTGGAGCGGCTGACCCGTCCGGATGAGACGATACAGCAGGAAGAGGAACAGGAAGTTCCGCTGCCGATTCCGCCCAATACGCCGAAAAATGCCAGACAGCGTCTGTCCTATCGCTTCAAGCGCTGGCTGAAGCGCATCTTCAGACGGAAGAAAAAGGAAAATGTGCAGATGGATGAAACGGCAGGACCACAGCCGGAGAGCACGGAAGAAAGCGGACAGGAGGAAACGCCGCGGCCACAGCCGAACGCGTATGCGAAGTCACACTATCTGTTGTTTGGCCGGGAGGAGATGCTGTCCTGTCTGGATCTGGAAGAGACATGGACGTATCTGAAGACGTTCGGCTTTGACCACAACATTCTGAAGGAGGCCAGGGAGAACATCCATGCGGCCAAACGGAATGACTTCGATCCTGATGATGCGCATCGCTGTGATTTCTGTGCCCGCAGCCTCGCTGATGTGGATTATGAGGTGCTCGCGGACGGACGTGAGCGCTGTCCGGAATGCAGCCGGACCGCCGTGCATACCGTAGAGGAGTTCAGACACATCTACGATATCACCATCCAGAATTATGAAGCCTTCTTCGGCGTGCGGATCACTGCAGCCATCAAGCTGGAGATGGTCGATGCCAATACCCTGCACCGTAAGCTGGGCAAGAGCTTCGTGCCAAGCGCCGGCTACAGCAGCAGAGTGCTCGGCGTCGCGATCCGTGACCGCCATGGCAATTACACGATCTATGTGGAAAACGGTGCGCCGCGCAATGCCTTCATCGCCACCCTCGTCCATGAGCTGACCCACATCTGGCAGTACACGACATGGAACGAGAAAGAGCTGATGGCCAGATATGGCGGAGACCTGATGCCCGCCGTATACGAGGGCATGGCCAAATGGGTGGAGATCCAGTATATGTTGCTGATCGGAGAACAAGCCCACGCCAGACGCGAAGAGCTCATCACCAGAGCAAGAGACGACGAATACGGCAGAGGCTTCCTCTACTACGTCACCAGATACCCCCTCAGCACTACCCAAAGCACACTGAGGACACCATTCGAACACATACACGAACCACTCAAATGACAAACAGGATACCAATACCCACAAAAAGGTAAAGGTATCCTTTTTCATGTGAAGAAAAACTAAGAAAAGCGAGGAAAGCGATTACATTTCGTGATGGTTAAGTTGCATTTCATGAAAGATTTCACATTTTTATATTAGTAGATATTAAAATTATATGTACAAAGACTAGAAATCATGTCTGGTATTTGGTGTGTTTTATTTTGTGATTATTTTGTGTCATTAGTTCAACATGGAATTTTGATATAAAAAGGAAGGTTTGTATGAAGGATTCAAATAAAATAACTGATTATTCAAAGATTATGCCCGAAATTGATTCAAATCAAATCGATTTGTCAAACAGCACATTGAAAAAAAGAATAATTGTTTCTGCAGTATCCACTGTCGTATTAGCTGCTGCAATTTTTGGAGTAGGTTATCTTATGGCTTTGAGTAGTACAAATACCGAGAATCAATCTGCAAATGAGACTGAAACAGTGGATGTATATCAAACTATGTTAGCTGCTCATCCTAATTTAAGAGAGCTCACAAAAAGTGATAATCATGCTCCTGTAATTGAAAAAAAGAACACAGAAGATTCCGAAAGTCAGACTGAAGATAAAAGTAATTCTGATAATGAAGGTGTAAGCTCTGACGTTCAGGAAGATTCCAAGTCCATTATCTATAAAGAAGAGACATATGAAATAGGTTCTTATAAATTATTATATGTTGTCCGAGTTAGAGAAAATGCAGGGACTCAGTATAAACAAGTATCAAAGAGTAATTTGTCCTCTACATATTATTCTAATAGTAATAAAAATGGAAGTTTAACAAAAGGAACAATAGTTGAAATTAGTGAGTTTAAGGTAATTGAAGATGGAAGTTTATGGGGAAAAATTGATTGTGGATGGTTATGTTTGTATTTAGATAAACCATATGTCAGCAAGGTCTAAGCAAACAGATCATTTTAATCAGGAGGGTATCATAATGGATGAGATGGTTTTAAAATTCTATGATGAGATTTTTAAGAATCAAATAAAAAATCATATAGACTCAATTTATTGGGTTTACAAAATTGAAAATTCAATTGAAAAAAAGGGAGAGAATTTATATCGTATTTTGAGGATATATTTCTTTAATCGGAAATTTGATGAACATAATAGCTTAATGAGATTATATCTTAACATTAACGGAAAATCAGTTATTCAAGATCAATTTGAAATTGTAAGAGAAATTAATAATCCTAACGTTTTCAGTTTTACATACAAGATTGGTTTAGAAGAGGAACAAGAGAATGTAATTATTGAAGGCTATATTGCAGAAGGAAAGAAGAAAGATGTCAGTGGCTCTCCATTGATTAATTTAGTCAATAACCCGAAATCAGAACCAGAAAAAGTAAGAGCTATATTGGAATATAGTGATTTTTCAAATAAGGATACAATGGAGATGGTGCCATCGATAACAGACAAATATTGGATATGTAGTTGTGGATTTTTAAATGCAATAGAAAATAAAAACTGCGCTAATTGCTCACGTTCCATTGAAGAGGCATCGAAAATTGCTAGTCTAGACTATAAAAAAATTGTATTAGAAAGCATTCCAAATCAAATTACAGTAAATACTGTGGAAACTGTTGAGAAAATTCGAAATGACTATGCAAAAAAAATATCTGAGAAATTTAAGATTCCTTTTGAAGAAGTTTACAGTGCGATTGATTTAAATCAACTGATTCGAAAGCAAAATGATCAAATGTATCGATTAGTTACAGCATATACGAAAAAACACAAATTGGATTGGAATGTTGAATTAAGTTTTGAGGATAATTTAAATAAATATCTTTCTCCAATTTGTAATCAAGTAGTTACAGAAACTAAGGTGAAAGAACTTTTAGACATTGAGCAGCTTGAAGAGAACTATAACTTGGTGAAGGCGAAAAAGCAGAAAATTAAAAAAGATAAAAAGATAATGCGCGTAGTGTATTCAGTGGCTGCTATAGTTTTAGTAGCTTGTATAACGGTTGTCATTATTCTTAGTCCTAAGAAAGAGGAAGAACCAGTAGTTATAGAAGAAGATACTTTTAGTGAAGGATATGAGAAACTACGCAATGCCGTACTCAATTCTGGATCATATAGTAGTTATAAAAACACGTATTTAAGAAACAATATAAGAGATATCTACGGGGGTGATGAAAGAAGCTCAGATTATATGAACGATTTCTATTATTGTGCTGATGATGAGTATAATTACTTTATTAATATATCCAAAGAGGTAGGAGAACCGGGATATATTGAAATTTATCGTGGCAATGAATCAGGAATGACATCAATCAGTGGCTTATTACCTCAAGAACCTAAAGATGGTAGTTATGATAATTATTATATGGAAATAACAAATATTAGTACTGATGATCAAGGATACCCAATTGCTCCTAATTACATTGCTACTTCTTCTGAAATAGAGTGGTTTTTATGGGAGGAGTCTGAACCATTGATGGAATATACGATAAATGAGGATGATTCAGGTATTACAGATATTCATATCGAATTAAAAAATAGCGAAGAATTTACTCAATTATATATTCAAAAATGTCAGGAAAAAGATTCGGATTATGAACCAGAGGAAGGATTTAATATTACAGAATTAACGGCAGATTTTTATTTGAATGGAGATCGTATCGAGAGTGTTGAAGTAGTACAAAATGCTCCAATAGAAAATGAATATTACAATCGTATTGATTATTATGATCATTTTTTAGATTATGGAGAAGATATTGTTAATATAGGCTTTTTAGACACGCTTTTCTTCAATGTTGAAAATGATCTATTGTCAGTTGGAGATGGGCTATATATAAATAGTTTGTTATACGGCGAATCTATTTATGTATACTAACTGTAATTAAATATGGAAATGGGCAGAAGATGGATTATGAAAAGAAATAGAGTATTTCAGGCGATTATTATGGTATTTAGTTCATTGCTAATTGTAGCTTGTGCATCATTAGCATCAGATGAAGAAAAAATACAGAATCGAATTGAAACTTTCGCCCAAGCAGCAAATGAAGGTGATTGGGATGAAATGATCAATATGTTCGATTCAAACACTAGAGAAAAGGTAGAAGCTGTTGTGGCTTTTGGAAATGGAATGTTGGGGGAATTATCTGACGTTGATCTTAGTTTTCAGGATTTGTATGCATTTGGCACTACATTAATTCCAGAAAAAATGATCGATGTAACTTTGGATGACATAAAAATTGAAGATAATTATGCTACAGTAAGGACAATGGCAGAAATTCAAGAACAACAGGCAAGAGGGGTGATCTTTAGTCTAGTAAAAGAAGGTGACGACTGGTTTATTTACGATATTCAAGATGAATAACGAATTACAAAAACAAGTATTTAATAAAGAAAAGAAAGAGGGTATTTTTATGATTTATTGTAAAAACTGTGGAACTCAGATGGATGATAATGCAACAGAGTGCCCAATTTGCGGTGAAAAAAACGAGTTAAAAAAAGAGGTTAAACCAATTATTCCACAACCTCCCAAACCAAAAGAAAAAAGTACGGAGCATATGTCGGATACAGAAATGTGGAGTTGGCTGAAAAAAAGTTCCAAGAGACAGGTGTTTTATTCAACAAGTCAAACAGCACAATTAACAGAAGAAGAATATTTTGAAAAATTAACAATTAAAATGGATGAAAACGGGGTACCTGCAAAGATAGAAAAAAAAGAAGTGCAATGGGATAGAAGCAATGTGACAAAAAGTGATTATTTTATTAAACCTGTGACTAATGCTATAAATCCAATATCATGTTTGGTGTTATTTAACCATGTAGGAAATTTTACTTTTGTAGAAGAAAAAACTTTTATTACACCTCCGGATTTACCAACAGTACCAATGAGACCCTTGCCTTTTGATGAAAATTCAAGAGGAGGACACTCGATGATGGTTTTTGGCATTATTGGTGCTTTAATCGGATTGTTATTCCTTGGTATTAATCCTACCATTGGTTTGCTGCTTCTTGTGGGGGGATTAGGTCTATTGTTTTATGGTTATTTACTTAAGCAGAAAATTGATGAAATTGTTTCCCATAATAAACGATGCATGGAGCAAGAAGAGGCATGGAGAAAAGCATGGTCTGACTGGCAAGACTCAATATTTGTTCATTCTTTTCAAGAAGACGTAAATGGGCAATTAAGTCGGATATTTGATGCAGTCTTTGAATGCATTAAACAAGTAAATGGGGAAATCTTTAATATAAAGCAGATTGCGGAAAAAGAAGAGGAATCTAATGCAAACGAACTTGAACAATTAATTGAGAGACGAAAAAACGATTACAAGTAAATAAAAAAGTAAGGCTTAGCTTGACCGCTTTGCCTTTTTAGGAGAAGTGAAATGAAAAAAATAGTAAATTGGGACAATATTGATGCAAGCTCTTGGACTTATGATTTTGCTAATAAAGAGTGTAGTTATTTGATATATGAATTGGACAGACTGCCAGATTTTACAGAACCACGGTTTGATTATCTTTGCAAAGAACCAGACAATAGACAGATAGAAGTTGTAAAGAAGCAAATGATGATGCTCAGACAGTTTCATGGATTAGGAAGTAATTGGGGAATCAGTATGCGCCTGGTAAAGAAAGACTTTTCAATTATACTTTACCTTGTTTTCCGATGCGCATCAAATCAGTTCTTAAGTGATGAGGAAATCAATGCAGCTGATTTTAAGATTAGAAATGCATTGTTGCAGAATGAATACAGTTTTAAAAGGATAGAAAAAAATAATGTAGAAAATATCTTGTGGGTCAATGAAATTGCAGAGATTACTAAAAATGAGATGGAATATCAAAGTGATAGATATCCAAATGGATCTCATCAAGATTTTTATGTGCCTTATATGTGGACTAATACAGAGAACAGCATGGAGAATATCTGTAATGCACTATTAAGTCACAAAGGGCGAGCCATTATTGATGTAACTATTGTTCCTTCGCAATATCTAAAAACTGAACAGAATTGGATGAATGGCAATATAAATTATTTAAAAGAGTGTATGAATGGAGAAACTATTCGTTCTAAAGAAAGTGGCAAAGTTCTCTGGCAAGGAAAGAAGCTTCCTATTTTAAAAACGCCAGTGGATAATTGCGAAAAGATGAATAAACAATATGAAACTAGTCGTATTTTTTTGAGTTCTATCAGGGTGCTTTCTGATTCAAATGCAGATATACTCGCAAATGCATTTTTAGTAAATAGTGTAAAAAATGAAGGATGTATCCAAGTATTAAAAAAAGGATCAGAAAAGTTTGATTATCTTTTATCATGTTATGTGAATGTTGATATTTCAGTAGATGTTCATACCGCATATTGGAATGATCATAATGGTCCATATAGAGCGCAAAGATTTTCAAGATTAAACTGTCTGGAAGAAATCTCAAATTTTTTTAGAATACCTGTACCAATAAAACCAGGATTTCCTGGGTTTGGATACGATACGGGATTAGGAGAGATAGGTAAACCTAAAAGCGAACGAAGCATCATTAAATTAGGAGTATATTTAGATGATAAGAATATTTCCACAGTTCAGTTTGATAGTCAGCAGTTAGCAAAACATGGATTAATTGTAGGAGTGCCAGGCAGCGGTAAAACAACCGCTATGTTTAACATTCTATATCAATTTTGGAAGCAGCCTGAAAATCAGAAAATACCGTTTATCGTTCTTGAACCAGCGAAAACGGAATATAGAGCTCTTAAGCAATTAGATGTATTTAAAGAGGAAATGCTTGTATTTACGCTGGGCGATGAAGGAGTGAGTCCGTTTAGATTTAATCCAATGGAAGTGCTTCCAGGTATAAAGATTGAAAGCCATATTTCCAGGCTGCAAGCTTGTTTTGTAGGGGCATTTGATTTATTTGATCCTTTACCAATTTTCCTTGAACAGGCTATACGACAAACTTATTTAGAAAAAGGATGGTATGAAGACAGTGTTGGAGGGGAGGATGGATTAGAAACTCCAACTTTATCAGATTTGTGTAGAAATGCAGCTTATATTATTTCGCATTCGGGATTTGACAGTAAAATGCGGAGCGATTTTCAGGCCTCTCTGTTAGAACGTTTGAATTCATTACGAAGAGGATCTAAGGGAAGAATGTTGGATACACCACGTACTATTCCAATGGAAGATCTAATGGGACGTCCGATTATAATGGAATTAGATAGTTTGAATGGTGATGAAAAATCATTGATGATGATGTTCTTGTTAAGTTATGTTTATGAATATTGTAAAGTTAAAAGAAAATCAGGTTCACCATTAAAACATATGCTGCTAGTTGAGGAAGCGCATAATCTGATAGGTGCACAAGGAAGTAGTAGTGATAATAGAGCAAATCCTAAAGCACAAACCATTGAACTATTTGTAAATATGCTTGCAGAAATGCGTGCACTTGGTCAAGGAATCTTAATTGCGGATCAGTTGCCCACAGCAATTGCGCCACAAGCAGTAAAGCAGACTAATGTTAAGATTCTGATGCGAGTTACCGCTAAAGATGATCGAGAAGAAATAGGGAATACAATGGATCTAAATGATGAGCAAATGCATCAAGTTGTTAATTTTAAAACAGGTCATGCGTATTTTTACCATGAAGGCGAAGATAGGGTTAGAGCAATTCGAATGTTGAATTTTAAAGGAGAACATGATGTAGAAGAACCACCTACTGATGAGGAATTAAAAAGCATAATGTGCGGTTACGAATTAGAGCATGTTGATCTATACATGCCTTACCCTGAATGTAAAAATTATTGTTCAATATGTGATCGTCGCGTAAGAAATCAGGTAGAGTCCTTTTTAAATCAAAAGATAGTCAATCCCCATCAAGATATTTATGTAACAGCATTTCCAAAAGCTGAAGCAAAACAGTTAGAAGGATTTAGAAAGACACTAGGAATATGCGGGATTGGTCTTTTATTAACAAAAAGAGAGATAGAAAGAATTAGGCAGAGATATGGACATGTTGGAGATTCATTTGGAGTATGTGCATATATACATATATTAAATGAAGCAAAAGTTCAAATGCATCAATGTGGATGTAAGCAAAGAAAATGTACATGTAATCAGAATGAACGATTAGAGTATTTAAAAAAATATGAAAAATTAAAGGAGATGTAAAGCTATGGCGAATTGGGAAAATTTTGAAGATAATATTGAAAAAATAGAAAATTTTGAGAATGAAATTAGTAAATGTGAAGAGAAGTTAGAAATCGTAAATCAAAGAATAAATAACATTGAAACAGCAATTACAAGGCTATCTGATGATACTGAGGTAGCAAATTCGCTGGAAAAGAACAAAGAAGAGGCAAATGAGGAAAAAAATAGAATCTCTGAGGAGAAAACTGAACTTGAAGAATCTTTAAAAGAAATGAATGAGGAATTGGATGAATTAGAAGAGCAAAATATTGAATCGCAGTCAACAATTAGAGGTCTTGAAACCTTAGGTGAAGAAGTAAGTGAAGCACTAAATATCATAGATGAAAGAAAAGAAATGATTAATGAACAGAGAACTAGAATTAATGATTTTTTGTCACGTTTAAATGCGATACACTAAAAAATTATAGGATTAAGTATGAAACTTAATGATATTGAATATGCGATTGAGAATGCAGAGAGAAATACGGGACAACTAGTTGAAAAAAAAGAGGAAATCGAATCACATGAAGCACATTTACAAAATGCCATAAATAAACTGGAACAAGATGTTCAAATATCAAAATTACTTATTGAGGAAAAAAACGAGTTTTCAGAGCAAAAAAGTGAAATTGAGCAAGAAATAGAAAAGTATAAATCTGAAATCATCGAGATTCAAGATGAGTTGAATTTAATGCTTTCAGAAGCAGAAGAAAACATGAGAACTTTAGAAGACTTAGAAGCTGTAGGTGAAGATGTTAGTGAGACTGTAAATATTTTAATTGAAAGAAAAGAATTAATTGTGGAGTATGAAGAGCAACTGAAAGAAATTATGGATCGGTTGGGTATGGATTTTGAAAGTAACCAAGTTGAACAAAAGACAGATTTGAGTTCTAATAATACTTCTCCATCTATGCCAAGCAATAGGCAGGAATATCAAATAGCAAATCGTGATATTTCTGATCACAATATCCAGAACAACGCACGTAATAAAGATAGAAAAAACAACAACACACATTTCTCTTCGACATATAGCCTTAAGCCAAATGAACAATATGAAGTCAACCGCTATGGCTATGAAACAGATCGTTATGGAAGAATAAAAAGGTGTGAAGGTAGACTTCGCCTTGAAGATGGTAAAAGAAATACCAGTCATCAAGTAAAGGCAGGCGGCGAATACCGATTAGAAACAGATGAAGGCGGTCATCTTATTGGAAGACGTTTCGGAGGCTCTGAAAAGGTTGATAATATTGTTCCTATGGATAGTCATGTGAACCATATTGAATATAAAAAACTAGAAGATGATTGGTCACAGGAGCTTCAAAAAGGAAATACTGTTGATGTTAAAATTCGTTGCATATATGAAGAAGAGTCTATTCGTCCAACTGCATTTGTTGTAAAATATAAAGTAATAGATCAAGAAGGCTTTACACGAAGAGAAACACGAAGAATTAAAAATATAATGCCCGGAGGTGGAAACAATGAATAACATCCATGAAGATAAACAGCAGCTTCAGAATATCATACAACGCATAGGTAACTCTATTGCTATTATACTTCCCACGGCGTGGTGCAAAGTGGTTATGGGATACTTTATTGCAGGTGAGAATCAGGTTTCTCATTTTCAACTTTATGTGACAACGGATTTTTCAGATGGCTATATAGATTTAATGGAAGAATCTTGGAATTCAGATGAGTTTGATGATGTGATTATTGAAATTCAACAACTATGTAAAAAAATACGAAAAATATGCATCTCAGCCAATGATTGCTGGACTGTAATGACCTTCTGTATGCAGGCGGATGGCTCGTTTAGCATTGATTATGGTTACGAACCAATTAAGGAATACAACTCAAAATATATTTTGACGTGGCAAAGTCAATATTTAAATTAAGAAAATATGAAAGTCTTGTGAGGAGTAACGAGCACAAAAGGGTATAAAATCCCCTTCTCACTGATGTCGTATATCATAAAGTGACGTTTAAGAGCCAAGACAGGTGAGAGTGTAATATAAACTGTGTAAGTTGAGAACATACAGCTCAACTTTCACGG
>ERZ1643246.1837-NODE-1837-length-21823-cov-9.359886_pt1 | contig 21823 bp, 17 predicted proteins | sample MGYA00579265_ERZ1643246 | MGnify/ENA primary metagenome ERZ1643246 (study PRJEB29033, sample SAMEA4952261) | chicken gut metagenome | biome: Broiler Chicken; feature: Gastrointestinal Tract; material: Caecum | place: Ireland | collected 2018 | study: Broiler...
TCTCAGCTGACATAGCTGTGTTCCATCATAATCACACAGTGATAACGGCAGTCCGCCTCCCGCAGTCTCTCCGTCAGCTTCTTCTGAAGCTCAGCTTTTTGTTCCTCTGTATAACCAAAAGGAACTACCATGTCAAAGATCAGATTTATTTGATTCTCTCCATTGACTGCCCGAAAATCATGGATGCTGCATTTGTCATCAATCTGTGCCAGGGTTTCCTCCACCTGCCGGCGCATCTGCATGATATGTTCATTCTGCATCTCCACAGGGTCCATATGAATGACCAGCATCATGCCAAGCTTTCTCGCCGCATCCCTCTCTATCCGGTCAATCAGCTCGTGAGCCTCCTCGATATCCGCATTGTTTGGCACTTCCGCATGAATAGACGCCATATTTTTATTCGGCCCGTAGTTATGAATAATCAGGTCATGGGTTCCCACAATTCCCTCATAAGACTCCACAAAACTTTTAACCTTCTCACACATTTCCGGATCAATGGCCTCTCCAATCAGAGGTTCCAGGGTATCTCTGGCAATGCCGATTCCTGCCCAGATTACAACCAGTGCCACACAAAATCCCACGATACCATCAATGTTAATTCCCGTAAGCCCGAAGAAAACCACGGAAATGATCGTGGCTCCTGTCGTGATCACATCGCCAATTGAGTCGGTAAATACTGCCATCATCACTTTGGAATCAATCTTTCTCCCCAGCCGCCGGTTGAAAATTCCCAGCCATAGCTTGACTCCCACAGACAAAAGCAAAATGACCACTGATACAATCTGGAAATTTAAGACTTCCGGATTACGGATTTTTCCGATGGAATCCTTCAGAAAGGTAATTCCCACCTCCAGCACCAGGAAGGACACCACAAAAGCCGCTATGTATTCAATTCTGCCGTGTCCGAAGGGATGCTCTTTATCCGCTGGTTTTCCGGCCATTTTGACACCGATAAAGCTGATCACAGAGGATGCTGCGTCTGATAAATTGTTAAAAGCATCCGCAGTGACAGACACACTGTTCAGCACAAGCCCAATCACAAATTTTACCCAAAAAAGAAAGGTATTACAGAGAATCCCCACAATGCTGGCAAACACACCATAAGCCGTACGTACTGCCGCATTCTCCACTTCCTGATAATTTTTCACAAAATGTCTGACAAGAAAATCTGTCATCTTTCTATCTCCCTTCTTCTGTCAGCCTGCATTCTCACACAGATTTATCTCCCATCTTAGCAGAACTGAAAAGACAAGTCCAGACTAACCTTTGACTGATTCAAGCCAACTTCCATCAGGTGCTGCTCTTGACAAATATGGGAGAATTGCTATAATGAAAAAAACCGTTGACGCAGAAAAAAGACGGACATGTACTCCCAGCGAGCATAGGAAGGTGGAAGCTATGCAGTGTCGGCCGTGTAATATGGACTGTTGAGGGCGGCACGAAATATGCCGACGGCCGTGCACCGTAAACGCACAGGATATTTTTATATCCGTATGAGGGTCAGAAATGACTGAACAAGGTGGCACCGCGTATATTACGCCCTTGATCAAAAGATCAAGGGATTTTTTTATATAAGGAGGAGAAAATCGTGGCAAAAATTATTCTTACAGGAGACAGACCCACCGGCAGACTGCACGTGGGACACTATGTGGGATCACTGCGTGAGCGGGTGAGACTCCAGAACAGCGGAGAATTCGACAAAATCTTCATTATGATTGCAGATGCTCAGGCATTAACCGATAATTTTGACAATCCTGCCAAAGTCCGTTCCAATATCACCGAGGTAACTTTGGATTACCTGGCCTGCGGACTCGATCCCGAGAAGACAACGATCTTCATTCAGTCTCAAATTCCACAGCTCACAGAACTGACTTTCTACTATATGAATCTGGTAACACTCTCAAGACTGGAGCGCAACCCTACCGTGAAGGCAGAGATCAAACTTCGTAATTTCGAAATGAGCCTGCCCATGGGCTTTCTCACTTATCCGGTGAGTCAGGCCTCAGACATCACAGCATTCATGGCAGATACTATACCTGTTGGAGAAGACCAGCTCCCCATGATCGAACAGACCCGGGAGATTGTGCGAAGCTTCAACCATCTGTACGGAGAAACTCTGGTGGAACCAAAGGCAGTTCTTCCTTCCAATGCTGCAAGTCTCCGTCTCCCCGGCACAGACGGCAAATCCAAGATGAGCAAATCTCTCGGAAACTGTATTTATCTTGCTGATCAGCCCGATGAGATCCAGACCAAGATTATGGGAATGTACACCGACCCGAACCATCTGAAAGTCTCTGATCCGGGCAATACAAAGGATAATCCAGTCTTTCTGTATCTGGATGCATTCTGCCAGGACGAGCACTTTGAGAGATATCTGCCGGAATACGCAAATCTCGCTGAGTTAAAGGCACACTATGAGCGCGGCGGACTTGGAGACGTAAAAGTTAAAAAATTCCTGAATAATGTTCTCCAGGAGACTCTGGAGCCTATCCGAAACCGCCGTGAAGAATACGCCAAAGACATTCCTTATATCATGGAAATTCTTCAAAAAGGCAGTCAGGAGGCGGAAGCCGTTGCTGCTGAGACCCTATACAAAGTAAGACATGCCATGCAGATTGATTATTTCGGGAAATAATGTCCTGACCGCTGCCGGCGCACAACAATAAAAGAAAAAGAGACCATTTCCTGCAGACCCCTGACTTTTCAAAAAGCTGGGGAGTACGCAATGGTCTCTTTTTTGTTTATTCCTGACGAGGTCCTGCGAAAGGTGAAAGCTCAAGACGGATAAAATATCCCTGGTCATGTTCACAGACAGGGCAGACTTTCGGAGCACTCTCACCCATGTAGATGTGTCCGCAGTTCAGACAGATCCACCCCTGACTCACACCGGACACATGAAGCTTATTCTCCTCCATCCACTGCGCAAACTTTCCAAACCGGTCTCCGTGGAATTTTTCGATCTTTGCAATCTGATAAAATGAATGGGCTACCCTCTGGAAACCTTCTTCCATCGCCTTATCCCCGAAGCTCTGATAGACTTCGTCATGTTCTTTATATTCATTGTGCTGTGCCATCCGAAGGAGTTCCCCCAGATCCTCCGTGAGATCCACCGGATAACTGCCGTCCACATGAATGCTCTCTTTGGCCAGTTCTCTCAGATGATTATAGAAAATCTCTGCGTGTTCCTTCTCCTGATCTGCTGTGTATAGAAATATCTGCGCAATTGCTGCCTGATTCTGTTTTCTCGCCAGAGCAGCACCGAAGGTATAGCGGTTTCTCGCCTGGCTTTCCCCGGCAAACGCTCTCATCAGATTGTCTTTTGTCTCACTGTGTTTAAACTCAACTGCCATACTCAGATCTCCTTCTCAAATTTTTCCTATCCACATTATGTACGGTTTTCCCCCTTTTTATTCACAATTTCCTCCCAACAGAAAAAGACGGGCAGGAAACTTTTCGTCTCCCACTCGTCTTCTTCCCTGCTTTCCATGACATCTGCACATACCGGGCATCATCTGCTGCCTTTTTCATGTCTTCTGTCATCGAAAACTTTTGGCTTTATTTTTTATGGAGAACAATGCTCTCATAGGGCCGTAATGTAACCTGATTGCCATGAATCATGGTGTCCTGGTAATTGCTCAGAAGAACGCAAAATTCTGTCAGGTCTTTATCTGCCTTCCAGGTAACCTCTTTTCCGTAGAAGTTATTGATCACATACATCTCTTCTCCCTGATAAGTTCTGCGGTAAGCAAACGCAGACGGGTTCTTCTGATCCAGAGGTTCGATATCTCCATAGGCAATGATGTCATAATCTTTTCTCAGCTGAACCAGTTTCTTATAGTGCTGGAAAATAGAATCCGGATCCTCCAGCTCTGCTTTCGCATTAATGTAGCTGTGGTTCTTTGTGACCTCGATCCACGGATCGCCTGTGGTAAATCCCGCGTTTTTGGTCTCATCCCACTGCATTGGTGTACGGCTGTTGTCTCTGGAGTGAATCTGAAGAATCTGGTAAGCGTTCTCCTCGCTCAGACCTTTCTCCTGGAGGATGCGGAAGTGATTCCGACTCTCCACATCCTTATACTGCTCAATTCGGGTGAATCCCGGATTGGTCATTCCCAGCTCCTCTCCCTGGTAGATATAAGGAGTACCTCTCAGGCAGTGAACCACTGTTCCCAGCATTTTCGCGGACTCTTTCCAGTAATTCTTCACATTTCCGAAACGTGAGACAACTCTCGGCTGGTCATGATTACACCAGAATACCGCATTCCATGCCTTGTGCTCTGCCATCTTCACCTGCCAGTCAAAGATGATATCTTTTAATTTCTGGAAATCGAAAGGTACAATCACCCATTTCTCATTTCCCATGAAATCCACCTTCAAGTGATGGAAACTAAACACCATAGACAACTCTTTGCCGTCTTCCCCGGCATAATGGTAGCAGTTTTCCAAAGTGGTACTGGACATCTCGCCAACTGTCACCAACTCTGCGTCTGTCCCGAAAGTGGCCTCATTCAGCTCCCGGAGATATTCATGTATCTTCGGACCGTCTGTGTAGAAACGGCGGCCGTCTCCCTCGTAATCGTCCTTGAACTCTCCTTTGCTGATCAGGTTGACCACATCGAACCGGAATCCGCCGGCACCCTTTCCAATCCAGAATTTTATAATCTCCTGTACCTCTTTGCGCACTTGCGGATTCTCCCAGTTCAGATCTGCCTGTGTCACATCGAACAGATGCAGATAGTACTCATCCAGGTCTTCCACATATTCCCATGCATTTCCCCCGAATTTACTCTCCCAGTTCGTGGGAGGAACTCCAGGTTCTTTCCCCTTTTTGAAAATATAATAATCTTTGTATTTCGGATCCCCCTGCAAAGCCTTCTGAAACCACTCATGCTCCGTGGATGTATGATTGAATACCATGTCCAGCATCAGACGGATTCCTCTCTTCTTCGCCTCTGCAGCCAGCTCTTCGAAATCCTCCATCGTTCCGTAACGGGGATCCACATGGTAGTAGTCCGCAATATCGTAGCCGTTGTCCCGCTGAGGAGAGATGTAGAACGGTGTGAGCCAAATATAATCCACACCGAGTTCTTTGATATAATCCAGCTTCTCAATTACTCCTCTTAAGTCTCCCAGACCATCTCCGTTGGTATCATAAAAGGATTTCGGATAAATCTGATATACAACACTTTTCCTGAAATCTGTCATAACTATCTACCATTTCCTTTCTGCAAAATTTCTCCTGATAAAATTTCTCCTATTTTGCTGCCTTATTCTGCCGTGATAACCGTTGTCTTTCCTGCTGCTGCATCCATACCGGTCAGATACTGAATATCTTTGGCATCTCCTTCTTCTGTCACAATGACAACCGTCGTAGTCGGATGTCCTGCTGCTTTAATCTTCTGCGGGTCAAATTTGATCAGCGGATCACCTGCGTGAACCGTATCTCCTGCTTTCACAAACAGTTCAAATCCGTCTCCATTCATATCCACTGTATCGATTCCGACATGAATCAAAAGTTCCATACCCTTTGCCAAAGCCAGACCGCAGGCATGTTTGCTGTCGTCCATGACAACCGTAACCTGAGCGTCGGCCGGTGCAACCACCGTATTGTCTGTCGGCTCAATTGCCAGTCCGTCACCCATGACATGCTGGGAGAATACCTCATCCGGTACTTCATCCAGCGGAATGACTTTACCGCTCAGAGCAGCTTTCAATTCCAAAGTTCCCTCTACCTCGTTCACTGCCGGAGCCGTAACTTCGCTGCTTTCCTCGACAGGAGCGCTTTTTTCTTCCGGAGCTACAAGTCCTCTGGCCTCTGCGCTGAGTTTTCTGCTTCCCACAATATAAGTCAGAACAAAGGGAATCACCACTGCGACTGCCATTGCGAGAAGGAAGATCAGGTAAAACTGCGGTTTGATTGACAGAATTCCCGGAAGGCCGCCGACACCTATACTCAGTGCTTCCACACCGAATCCTACAGAAATCATAGCTGCGCAGCAAGATCCGATCATACCGCATATCAGCGGGAATACATATTTTAAGTTCACACCGAAGAGAGCAGGTTCTGTTACACCCAGATAACAGGAGATACATGCCGGCACGTTCACCTGCTGTGCACGCTCATTCTTTTTCTGCAGTACGGACATTGCCAGAACACTGGAGCCCTGCGCGATGTTGGACAATGCGATCATCGGCCACAGAATTGTACTCTTGGAAGGTGAAGCCAGAAGCTGTGAGTCAATGGCATTGGTCATATGATGCAGACCAGTCATAACCAGAGGCGCATACAAAAGTCCAAATACCGCTGCGAACAGGAATCGGAAGTTGGAAGTAAGTCCTGCGTAAACAGTATTTCCAATGGCATTTCCAATCGTCCAGCCAATCGGTCCCACGATGGTATGCGCGATAATAACTGCCGGAACCAAAGAGCAGAACGGAACCACAATCATACTGATTACTTCCGGACATATCTTCTTAAAGAATTTCTCCAGATATACCAGGACAAAACCGGCCATCATTGCCGCGATTACCTGTCCTTGATAACCGATCATCTCAACCTGTGCAAATCCAAAATCCCATACCGGTATCTCATCCACCGGGGTGGAAGATACACTGAAACCATTCAGCAGCTGTGAAGATACCAGTGTCAGACCAAGAACAATACCCAGGATCTGAGTTGTTCCCATCTTCTTTGTGATCGACCAGACAATACCCACCGGCAATAGGTGGAATACCGCTTCACCGATCAGCCACAGGAAATTGTAAGCGCCTGCCCAGAACTGGGAAATATCTGCCAGACTCTGTGTTCCGTCATTGAAAAAGTTAATTTCACCAATTACGTTTCGAAAACCAAGCACAAGACCGCCGCAGATCAGGGCCGGAATCAAAGGTGCGAAAATCTCGCCCAAAGTGCCCATAATCTTTTGCAGAGGATTCTGATTGGTCTTCGCAGCCGCCTTCACTGCGTCTTTGCTGACTCCCTCGATACCGGCATATGAGGTGAATTCATTGTAGAAATTCGCCACATCATTACCGATAATTACCTGAAACTGACCCGCCTGCGTGAATGTTCCCTTGACACTTGGGATATCCTCGATGGCCTTCTCGTCCGCCTTCTTGGAATCCACAAGCACAAACCGCATTCTGGTCATACAGTGGGATACTGCCTGGATGTTTTCTTTTCCGCCAACCGTATCCAACAACCGTTTGACATCATTTTCATACTTGCCCATGTCATCGTCTCCTTATACGTTTTATCTTGTTTAAACAAGTTATATCATACTTGTTTAAACATGTCAATACTTTTTTCTTGACTTTTAAGTATTTCCTTATATAATTAAATTTATGAAACAGCAAACAAATTTTATCAAGTAAGTGAGTGTTATACCGTGCCCAAAAGTAAATATCTGCTAATCTACAAAGACTTAAAACAAAAGATTGAAGAGGATGACTTTCAGTACCAGGAATTACTTCCCTCAGAGAATTCTCTGATCCAGACCTACAATTGTTCCAGAAATACTGTCCGCAGAGCCATCAGCCAACTGGTGGAGGATGGCTATGTTCAGACCATGCAGGGCAAGGGAGTCCGCAACATCTACCAGCCTGTGGAACAGACCTCCTATACCATCGGAGGCATCGAATCTTTCAAAGAATCCTCTCTGCGGAACCATAAGAAAGGCCGTACCGAAGTTCTATTCTTCATAGAAATCACTGCGGATGAGAAGATCTCACGGCGCACCGGCTTCTCGGTGGGATCGGAACTTTATTATCTGCAGCGGCTTCATTTTCTGGATGAGAAACCCCTGATCATCAATCATAATTATTTTCTCAAAGAAGCTGTGCCGGGACTCACTCCCGAAATCGCTCAGGGATCCATCTATGACTATCTGGAAAACGAGCTGCACATGACCATTGTCAACAGCAAGCGAGTCATCACTGTGGAAAAAATCACGCAGATCGATGAAAAGTATCTGCACCTGGATGTGAATGCCTACAATTGTATGGCCGTCATCTCCAGCCAGACTTATAACAGTGACGGAGTTATGTTTGAGTTTACCCAATCCCGTCACAGACCTGATTACTTCCGTTTCCAGGATAACGCTGTCCGCAGACGTCTCGCGTGATACGGTCCGCTATGATAAAAATTCCGCCAAAAAACGGGATGCGATACTTAGAAAATTTAAGTACCGCATCCCGTTTTCCATAGAAATGCAAAGCAAAACATTTATCAGAATGGCCCATATCCGATTCCATAGGAGATCATAATCAGAATAAAAGCGCTCACAATGAAAGACAGATATGTCTTCCAGCAAAATTTAATCCAGGCGCCGTAATCCACACCGCACATGGACAGCTGAACCAGAGAACTTCCCGGCCAGAAACTGTTTGTGATGCCGTCTCCATACTGATAAGCCAGCACCAGCACCTGCTGATTGATATTCAGAATCTTTCCCAGCGGCTGCAAAATCGGCATAATGATGACTGCCTTGCCGCTTCCCGACACAACCAGGAAATTAAACAAAGTCACAAATACAAAGATGATCAGAAGCGCGAAGATCGCTCCCTTGTTCTCCAAAAGCACAGACATTCCATGGACAATCGTATCCATGATACAGGCTTGATTCATCAGAACAACCACAGACTGGGCAAGACCTACGGCAAAGGCCGCGCCAAAGACTCTCGTCGCTCCCTGGCAGAAGAGCTGGCACGCTTCACTGGGACCGATTCGGAAAATCAAGGTCAGAACAATTCCAAAAATCACATAGAGGGCGGCAATCTGCGCAAAAGACCATCCAAGACGGATACATCCAAATCCCTGAATGATGATCACTGCCAGAAAAGCCAGAAGTCCCAAAATCCGCGGGAGTGTCATCTGCTCCTCATAGCCGGATTCCACCTCTTTCGCCTGATTCAGATATTCTTCCCGCACCAGGCTGCTCTCCGGATCTTTTTTAATCTTCCTGCAATAGGTATAAAGTCCGATCAAGCCAATTATGTAAAAGACCACAAGTCCTACCGCGCGAAAGCCGATTCCGGAAAACATAGGCAGCCCCACAATCTGCTGGGCTACACCAGTTGTAAACATGTTCATCAACCCGGAGGTAAATCCCACCGTGCTTCCGACGATGGCAAGTCCTGTCCCCACCATCCGGTCATAGCCCAGAGCAAATCCAATGGTCACCGCCAATGGGTAAAAAGGATAAGCTGCCTCGCCATATCCGAGAACACCAAAAATTACAAAAATCGTGTAAAAAATACAGACCACAGAGAACTCCCGGCCCTTCGTCTTCTGCAAAATCACAGAGATTCCGGCTCCGAATGCTCCGCTGACTTCCAAAAGATAGATAATGCCTGAACTGATAAACAGAGTTCCCATGATAGTGGCACCGTTCACAAAGCCCTGATAAACAGCCTCGAAATAATCCATAAATGTGATTGGTGTCTCATTCTCCACATAGGTAAATGTATCCGGATTCACTACCGAAATCCCTGTCGCCTCATCTGTCACTCTCTCATAAGAACCGCTGGGAATGATATAAGATAATATCACTACAAACAACATAATTAACAACAGAATAATAAACACATGGGGCATGTGAAATCCTTTTTTTGCTTTTGTCTTCTCACTCATTTTCTCTCTCTCCTTCCCCTTTGTGTCTCATAAGCCAGGACATCGCCGCATTGGCGTAGACCGCAGCTCCAAGATTGAGAACACTCTCATCCAGAATCATGTGCGCATTGTGCAAAGGGGCATTTCCTGGTTTTCCCACTCCGATAAACGCAAACATCCCCGGCACCTGCTGTGTGAAGTACCCAAAATCCTCCGTCCCGGACATCGGTGGAATCTCATGAATCTGTTCTTCTCCCACAATCTGTGCGATCGCCGGCACCAATTCCTCACATAGATTCCTGTCACTGTATGTACACGGAGTGTGGAAGACAGTGATCTCATACTCCCCTCTCCAGGCCTTCACATAGTGGTCGATCACTTCCGGAATTCTCTTTTTCAGATGTTCAGCCGTTTCCATATTCAGAGTTCTCACTCCGATATGAAGCTGTGCCTCCTCTGGAATGATATTCACCGCCGTGCCGCCTTTTGCCACACCGCAAGTCAGAGCCACCATCGCAGCCGGATCAGTTTCTCTGGTTACCAGAAGATTCACTGCCTGATAAACCTGATTCATAATCATCAGCGGATCCACACACAGCTGTGGCTGGGAACTGTGGCCTCCCTTTCCTTTGATTTTCAAAATAAACGTATCCAGAGAAGCCGAATTCACTCCAGTGGAATATCCCACTTTTCCCGTCTCATCCACAGACTGTACATGCATGCCGAAGGCCGCATCCACTTTCGGATTTTCCAAAGCTCCGTATTCCACCATCATTCTGGCGCCAGCCCCGGTCTCCTCCCCGGGCTGAAACATCAGCTTCACCGTTCCCGGAAGCTCCTCTTCCATCTCCTTTAAAATCCGGGCTGCTCCAAGCAGCATAGCCGTGTGGCTGTCATGACCGCACATATGCCCCAGCCCATTGCAGGATTTAAACTCCAGATCGTTCTCTTCCTGAATTGGAAGCGCGTCCATATCTGCACGGAGCAAAATGCAGGGACTGCCTTTTCCGATTACTGCAGTCACTCCCACAGCTCTCTCCATTTTGGGAAAGCCGGCTTCCACAAAATCCTGTGTCATCTTCCCCGGAAGTTCTCCGCCGCACTCCTTCCACGGAATGCCCATCTCATCCAGCTGCTTTTCCACATAGGCGCATGTCCTGGGAAGATCCATTCCGATCTCCGGAATCTGATGAAGAGCTCTTCTGTCTCTTACGATCTGCTCCTGAAGCTCCTGTGCGCGTCTCTTGATTTTCTCTGAGAATTTATTCATATCTGCTTCCTCTCTCTTATGCCAGGATTACCCTGACGGGGCATCATGCAGGTTAATCTGCGGGATTTGCGCAGCCTACCTGCAAATATGCCCGGTAAGTATATTTATTCGAACAAAATGTATATTTATGCTACCACTTTTTCCAACAATATGCAACCGCTAATCCACATCATCCTCTGCCTGTTCAAACCTGATATTTTTATGACAAAAAGACTGTAAAACCCGCAAAATTTCTGATATGATGTTAATAAAGGAGCGAGTAAAATGAGCAATACAAACACTTATATCTTTGTAAACGGAAAAATTTTCACAGCAGATGACAGCAATCTCTACGGAGATTCCATGATTGTAAAAGACGGCACCATCCAATGGGTCGGATGGGAAGCTGACCGCCCGTCCTGTGAGGGAACCGTGGTTGATTTGGGCCAAAAACGTGTCATTCCCGGTTTCGTGGATTCCCATATGCACCCTGTGATGCTGGCAGATTTTCGAAAAAAAATCACTGCCATGCCGCCAAAGATCAATTCCATCGAAGATCTGGTCCAGGCGGTCAAAGACTGCAGAGATCTACAGGGCCCAGGCAAATGGATTGAAGGATGGGGCTACGATGAACAGGGGCTGGCAGAAAAGCGTTCTCCCAACCGCTATGATCTGGACCGGGGCTGCAGCGACTCTCCAGTCTCCATCATGCGCACCTGCGCTCATATCCGCTGTGTCAACAGTAAAGCGCTGGAACTGGCAGGCATCAACCGTGACACGCCAGATCCCCAGGGCGGAGAAATTGAGAGAGACGAGAACGGGGAACCCACTGGCGTCTTAAAGGAAAACGCAAGCAGCCTTATGGCATCCCTGCTTCCCCTGGAACCAGAAGAACAGAAAGTACAGAACCTTCTGGATCTGGGAAAACTGATGAACTCCCAGGGAATCACCGCCATCTGTGATATGGGAAATTTGAATTCCAGCGATAATATTCCTATCTATGAGGAAGCAGCCCGCCAAGGATTCCGGCAGAAAGTCGGTATCTATTATATGTGGGATTTCTTTGATGAAGATCCTTCCTTTGATATTCCAAAAACAGCCATGGACAAAAGCCGTCAGATTTTTGCCGCCGGGTTAAAACTGATCGGTGACGGCAGTATCTCCGGCAGAACTGCATGGATGAACCGCCCTTATTTCGGATCAGACGATGAATTCGGCATCTCTGTCTGCGATGACAAGCTGATGGAAAGTGCCATCGCTTTCTGCAAATCTCATCACTGTCAGCTCTCCATGCACGCCATGGGCGCCAACGCCATCCGCCGGATGGTAGACCGGGCCAGCCAGGAAACAAGCTGGACCTTAGACCAAACCCCCTATGTGCGGATTGAGCATGTCACCGATCCTACGGAAGACAGTATCCAAAAAGCAGCACAGCACGGCATCGCCTTTGTGACACAGCCGATCTTTGCCTATGCGGAAAGTGCAAGTTATCTGAAGAACCTGGGTGCTGACTGGCTGAAGGAGTGCTATCCGATCCGTCATATTCTGGACAGCAAGGTACACCTTGCTTTCTCCACAGACGCACCGGCCACATTCTGGGCAGACCCTTCAGATCCTTTCCCGGGTCTGAAAGAAGCTGTCACCCGGACAGCCTATGACGGTACAGACTGCGGCCAGGAGCAGGCAGTGGATATCGAGACTGCCATCAAGCTCTACACCAGAGAATCTGCCTTTGCCGCAGGATTTCAAAAGATGGGAATGATCACCCCGGGCTATCACGCAGACTTCATCGTCCTGAGCGAGGACATCCTCACAGTAGATCCCCAGCGCATCGATCAGATCTGTGTGGAACAAACTTACATAGATGGAGAATGTGTGTACAGACGTTAAGAAAAAAGTGAAAAAAGAAAGGATAACAGACATGTTCGAATTACCAAAATATAGAGAACCAGATTTTACAAAACCTATGTTTACCCAGGCGCCGGACGCGTCCTGGGCCAGCGTTGTGATCAAAGGCGTAGCTCCGGAGAATTACCACAGCACTTCCATGTACCCGGAGTATTTTAAGATTAACGGAGAATGGAAGCTGGCCAAAGAAAGCCGAATGGATTCCAGTGTGGTGCTGGGAGATGACGGGGAACTTCATGTGGTGGAGAACCGTAACCTGGAAATCGGAGACAAGGTGATTCTGGGTCGTACAGAAAATGCGGAACAGGGAATTTACCTGCACAGTACAGGTTTTGAAAATCCCAATGACAGTCTGGATGATCAGTTCGTGTTCCGTCAGGGAAGAAGCCGTGAGACTTCCTACGCAAGAGACTATGACCGTCTCTTTGAGCTGCTGAATTATGAGCGGGAACATGGAAATATTGTATGGGTTATGGGACCTGCTTTTGCTTTTGACGCAGACGCCCGCAATGCCATGCAGGCCATGGTGGAACACGGCTATGTGGATGGACTGATGGCAGGAAATGCCCTTGCAACTCATGACTTGGAAGGTGCTATGTTCCACACAGCTCTCGGTCAGGATATCTACACCCAGAGATCTCAGACTAACGGCCACTACAACCATCTGGACGTGATCAACCGGGTGCGCAGAAGCGGCTCCATTCCTCAGTTCATAGAAGATTACAAGATTGACAACGGAATTATCTACAGCTGTGTAAAACAGAATATTCCTTTCGTTCTCACAGGTTCCATCCGTGACGACGGCCCGCTGCCGGAAGTCATTGGCAATGCCTATGATGGCCAGACAGCCATGCGGAACATGGTGAAAAAAGCGACCACCGTCATCTGTCTTGCCACCATGCTTCACACCATAGCCACCGGAAATATGACTCCGTCCTACCGGGTACTGGAGGATGGCACCGTCCGCCCGGTATTCCTCTACACCGTGGACGCAGATGAATTTGTGGTAAACAAGCTTCTTGACCGGGGCAGTCTGTCAGCTACCACTATCGTGACAAATGTTCAGGATTTCATCATGCTGGTGGGAAGAGGTCTGAAAGTCATCTAAGATTTAAAATCAATCAGAAATCGTATCTTCGTACCTCGCAGTTTTTCAGTCCGAACCGTGCGAACTCTTCATTGGTCATATCAAAAAAATAAGAGTTCACTGCTCTGGCGATACCATTGTGAGCGACCAGAAGATACGTTTTCTGATCTGCTTTCACTCTCAGATCATCCAACAGATTATAAATTCTCTGGCATAGCTGCAGCATAGACTCCCCACCGTCATATCGATAGGCAAACACTTCTTTTGCTTTTGCAAATTCTGCGCCGTCCCGGGGTGTAGATTCATATTTTCCAAAATTCTGTTCTTTCAGCCGGATCTCCATCCGTCTTGGAATACCGGTCACCTCAGAAATATGTCTGGCAGTTTCCGCTGCTCTCACAAGAGGGGAATACAAAATTTCATCGATCTGAATCCCTTGCCTGCGTATCTCTTCTCCGGTTTTTATCGCCTGTTCATGTCCCATATCTGTCAATTCAATATCTGTCGCTCCGCAGATTTTATTTTCCACATTCCAGACAGTCTGTCCATGTCTCACAAAATAAAGATGTCCCATGCTGATTTCTCCTTTGTCATGCTTACTTATTATTTCGAAAAAAGCATAACACACCCAAAATGAATATACAAGTTTCCCGCCGCTTTTCATCTTCCTGCCTGTATCTCTTCGGCAATTTTCCTGGATTTCCAGATTTTCTTAAGAAACCGGGAAACCAATATGCAAATGATAAGTGTTGCCGCGCTCACCATCGTGAAAGCAGGATAAGCGAAGACGAACCTGTGGTGAAAAGCTTGCATCCAGGATCTCTCATAGAGATACCAAAGAACCGGCCAGGACAGCAGATAAGCCAAAAGCGCTGCCAAAAAGCCAAGAACCAGATTCTCAAATAAAAAAATTCTGTTCACCATGGCCACACTCATTCCCACAGCCCGCAGCATACTGATTTCCCGAGTTCGGATCCGCATCCGATAAGAAAGCTGATTTCCCACGCAGATAAGCATCAAAATCAAAGATACAATGGCAATTCCACAGATATAAACCATCTGTTTGGTATAAAACATTTCGTTCTGGCGAATCTCTGCGATGAGACTGCGAGTGGATATTCCCGGATTCTGACTGGCAATTCGAATCAGTTTCCGCTCCAGCATTGTCTGTTCAGAAGGGCTCAAATTCTTTCTTCCATCCAGATAGATACACTGATAACTGCTGTCCGGCGCTATCTTCTGAATCTGCTCATCCTCTGTGATCAGGACCGGATACACGTTCCGGTTACAGTCGTACATATAGGGAAAGGATACCACCGCCGCAATCGTGTATGTGCGATATTCATACGCTGCCTGAACATCTGTCAGTTTTTCATATTCCATGGAGCCCGTCTCCAGGTCAGTCCGATATTTCACCCGTATCTGATCCCCCGCATGATACTCCATGAGCAAAGTACCATCCGAATACGGTCCCGGAGTCTGCCCTCCCTCCACGGTCCGCATCACGGACAGAATCACCTCATTCTCACCCAGATGTTCCGGATCAAAATCGCCTTCCACCACATAATTTCGCAGCGCTTTCAGCGCTTCCTGGTTATATCCGCTGAGCATCGATTTGTAAATCTGGTTTTTTCCATCAAATCCTGCGTCTGCATACCCGTAAATTTCTTCCTGGCGGGCCAGCAGCTGGTTATAATAAGTTTCATTTCTCTTCACGGAATCTTCATCGATCACCCGGATGGGCACAGAAGCACTGGTCTTCACTGACGCGATCTCCTCCATCTTCCGAATCTCTTCCACATCTTCCCTTTTTACCCCTTGTTCTGCTTGGTCAAAATACAGCATACTCATGGCATATTGTCCATTGAGATAATTCAGTTCCCTGGTATCTTCCCGGTAAATACTCCTGGTATATGCCTGGTAAAAAAGGCCAGTGAATAAAATCATTCCCACACTTAACGTCAGGATAACCATCATACTGCTTCTCCAGTCCCGGATCAAATATTTACATCCCATCCGGATCAAAAGTCCTGTCTTGGTTTTTGCCCGTTCCAGAAGAAATCCCCTGGCAAAGTTTCCAAAACCTTGCCGTCTGCCCGAAAGGATTTCTGTCACAGAGTCTCTTCCAAGGGCCCTGCCGGTTAAAAACACGATCACTCCAGACAAAAGACCTACCGTCAGGATACTTCCAAGAATCGGAACCGCCGGAATCACCAGACAAAAACGCACGGCCTCATTGTGAAGATAAACTTCCACGTCCTGGTCTCCTGACAATTTCATCACAAAATCTGCCAGCAATATTCCTGCAAATGTCCCCGGAAGTATACTGGATAAATAGATTCTGGAAATCTCCAAAAGAAGCATTTTCCGCATCTGGCTTTGTTTCATACCAATTGCACGTAATATTCCATATTGTTCTCTCCTGGATGTAACGACAATCCGATAAATTCCATAAAACACCACAAGGCAGACTGCCGTGAGAACAGCCAAAAGCTGTACATCCAGTAAATACAGGCTCTGAAAATTTTCTCTGGCGGGACATTCCCGGATATTCTCCCCGGAGATATGCAAGGTATCTTTTAGTTCTTTGATTTTCTCCCGGTAATTCACCCCATTTTGAAACTCCAGATAAGCCAGATACTCTCCCTTCTCATCCTCCTCACACGCCTCGTATAACTCCAACAGGCCGTATCGCTTATTTCCATAAATATCCTCCAAAATGCCGGTCAGATAAAACTCCTGCTCTTCCTGTGAATCGCTCTTGGCAATTTTCACCGTCTGGTTCGGCACAGGCTCGATTCCCAGATTCAGAAGCACCCATTTCTCAGCGGCAATCTCTCCCTCCCGATCGGGCAGTCTGCCCTGGGAGATTCTGGTCATCATGGTCATGGCCTCCTGGTCGCTGTCTGTGACAAACACATTCTGATGATTTTTTCTGTAAAGCTGCCGTTCCCCTTTCTGAATCCCCATCCACTGAATGTCCTCATCAGCACGAAGCTGACTCAGCTGTTCCTTTGACAGGCCGTCAATGTAACAGTCGGAGGGCGTAAATTCTGTCTTGGCCTGGATGGCAGCTATATGAAAATTGGTGTGAACCAGACTTAACATAGCTGTCAGGAGAAGAAACGTCAGAGTAAATCCTAAAAAGAGTGCCCATGTACTCTTTTTATCCCACTGCAGAAAGCGCCTGGAGAGATCTAATTTTTTATCCTTTTCCATTCTCTCACCTTTCCATTCTGATTTTGCCGTCCTCCAGCCGTACAATGCGGTCTGCGAGCTGGGCAATCTCTTCATTGTGTGTAATCATGACAATGGTCTGCTGAAATCTCTCCCCGGTAATTTTAAGAAGTCCCAACACATCCTGGCTGGTCCTGGAATCCAGATTTCCCGTGGGCTCGTCGGCAAGAACAATCGCTGGTTTGGCTGCCAATGCCCTGGCAATCGCTGCTCTTTGCTGCTGTCCCCCTGACAATTGCCCTGGTGTATGACGCAGACGCTTTTCAAGTCCCAGAAGACCGGTAACCTCTCTTATATACTCCTCGTCTATCCGTTTTCCATCCATTTTCAGAGGAAGAATGATATTTTCCCATACATTCAGCATAGGAATCAGATTATACTGTTGAAAGACAAAACCAATTTTTCTTCTTCTGAAGACGGTCAGTTCCTCTTCGGACAGTTTCTGAAGATTTCTCTGATCCACAAAGATTTCCCCGGATGTGGGGACATCCAGAGCGCCAATCAGATTCAGCAGTGTAGTTTTTCCGCTTCCGGAAGTTCCCACAACCGCCACGAATTCTCCCCTCTCTACTTTCAGATTCACCCCGTCCAGGGCTTTCACCGCGGTTTCTCCTGCGCCATAAACTTTTTTCAAATTCCGCGTTTCCAATAAAATCATGATATCTCCCCCTCCCGCATAGCTTTCTTCTTTGGCAGAAATTCAAGACTTACTCAAAAAAATATAGCCTGTACTTTCTATACAGACTATACCATAATTTTCTCTCAAACCTGTCTCCAAATCCTCTCAGTTCTGAGATATTTTCTCACGAAGAAAATATACAGAGAACACACTTCCCTTTCCTGGCCGTGACTGTACTTGGATATATCCGTTCTGTGCTCTCATAATTTCTCTGGCTGCATACAGCCCGATCCCCATGCCTGGCTTTTCCGACATTTCCTGTGATCGGTAAAATCTCCCGAAGATCGCCGCCTGTTCTTCTTCACAGATGCCTCTTCCTGTATCTGAAACATCCACCCGGACCATCGAAGGCAGTATGACCGTCTGAATCCTGACTTTTCCACCCTCTGGCGTATATTTCAGTCCGTTATCCACAAGATTTGAGAGTGCTTCCACCGTCCATTTGGAATCGAACACCGCCTCTGCCTCTGTCCCTTCCACTGTGAGCAAAATTCCTTTCTGCCGGGCCCGGAGTTTAAATTGCTGATTCACAGTCTCCAGTACGGGCGCAAGCTTCTGTCTCCTGGCACGTATCTGAATAATTCCGGTCTCCAGACGGGACAGTTTCACCAGCTCTTCCAGAAAAAAATCCAGCTTTTTGGCCTCTTCCCGAATGACAGACAACTCTTCTGCGGTATCTGCATTCTCTTCTTTTAACTGTTCCTCCAAAAGCTGAGAATATAATAGAATGTTGGACACCGGCAAAACTGCCTGGTGCGAGAGATCCGATATCCGGCTTTTTATTTCCCTGGTCTCCTGTTGAATCTTTTCCTCCCGCAGTTCTCTCCCGCACAGATACTGCCACATGCTGTTTTCCACCACAGAGCTTTGGGACTCATCCAGATGTCTCTCCCGAAAGCATCCGGCAATGGCATCTTCCAACATTTCCTGAATCTCATTTCCCAATTTTTTCTTCTGCTTCCAGAAATAGACCGCCAGACCTGCGCAGACGCCAACAGCCGCCAGGAGAATCCCCGCCGCGATCCAAAGTTCTCTCTCCATTTTTTCACATCCCCACCCAGGTATAACCCACTCCATATACAGTCTGAATCGAGTTCTGGCCATCCCCCAGCTTTCCCCGCAGCCGGTTGACCACCACAGTCAGCGCATGTTCATCCACATACTCCGTGTCTCCCTGCCAGACCTGGTCAATCAACTGGCTGCGGCTTACACTTCTCCCTTTATGTTCCAGCAGACAGCGCAGCAATTTTTGTTCTGTTCTGCTCAATTCCAGGACACGTCCTGCTTTCAGGAACTCCATCTTTCGAAAATCGAAAAAAAATTCGCCTTCCTGAAAAACATCCTCTTCTGGTATATTCTCCCTCAGCTGTACCCCCACTCTGGCACGCAGAACCATCAGGCTGAATGGCTTCGTGATATAATCGTTAGCCCCCAATTCCAGGCCGGACACAATGTCCATCTCCATCTTATTCACCGTGAGCAGTATGATTGGTATTTTATCCCTTTTTCGAATATCCGTCAGAAATTCCAGACCGCTGCCGTCTCTCAGATTCACATCGAGAAGAATCAGATGAAAACGATGCTCCCGATACAGTTTTCTCGCTTCCAGAAGAGAAAAGGCCTGTGCACAAGAATACTCACTTTTCAAAGCCAGGCGAATTCCATCGTTTAATTTTTTGTCATCTTCTACAATCAAAATCCTTTTCATTGGCCGCCAAATTCTCCCGTATCTTCCCGAAGATTTCTTTCTTCATCTTCATGCCATTTCCAGCACTCTACTGTCAGAAAAAGAATACCACACAGACCGCGGATATACAAGCGCCCATCCTCCTGTCTTTTTTCAAAACGATCTGGTCTCTCATTTACTTTTCCCCATTTATTTCCTATAATAAATTCAAGACTCACTTTCGAGTCTTAACACAGAATTCGGGCCGGCATCAGCCGGCATCATATTTTTGAGAAAGGCAGGGAGGAATCAATGAAAATCTGGACCTCTCCTAAGACATCCGCACCCAAAAGTCATTATGCCTGGCGGTCCTTTGGCAGTATCCTTGGCATATTACTCTTCGCTTTGTTTCTCCTGGCAGGAAGCGTCTTCCTGGCTCTTCGCCCCAACGCCCCTAAGGAGGTGATTCTCACACTGAGCTGTGTGATTATCACAGGATTGATCCTGTGGCTTGCCATAGGAGCAGGACGCAGACGACAGCTGGATTCTACCATTTTCTGGCTGGATTCCCGAGATCAGCTATTTGTCCTGGATGTTCGCCAGACTGTGCCATATAACAAAGGCATTCTTGGCTACTTTACTATGAACCGGGACATTCAAAAAAATATTGAGACAGTGAAACGACAGCTTCAGGAAGGATTTTCCCCCTGGGATGAAGCTGCTCAGATTCTACAGGTAGAAAAAATACAGGAATATTCCAGATATTACATTCTGGTCTGCAAGGCAGAACTTGGCACCGGAGCCAGATGCAGACTCACCTATCTTCTGGGGAAGGGATGGCCAAATGAACAGGAGCTGCTTTTCATCCTGGAGAGAAAGCGCTTTCAGGAAAATGCTTTTGAGCCAAAAGCGAACAGGACTCCTTTTCGAATTTTTCTGAGTGCTCTGGCTTTCCTGTGTCTTGGAGCTGTATGTGTGCTCAGTCATCCGGCAGTAGGAAAACTGTCTCAGGAGATTTATTTTCCCTGCCTTGGTCTGAGCCTCATCCCTCTGTATAGTCTGATTTATTTCCTGGTCAAACATCACCGGGGAGAGTAACTCCTTCTTTTAATTTTCAAAGCAAGTATTTGTGTACCAGTCCCTCGATTAATTGTGTATTCAGGACAACTTTTGATGTCTCAAAAGTGAGAATCAAACGTTCTCCTGGATAAATCCCATTTTCTTCATATGCCTGTATCTTTTTGACAGCATTCTGTGCATATATCGGATCATCCATTCTGCCATCATGTTCCCAATAAATTTCTTCTCCTGTCTCTCTCGACAGGAACGTAAAATCCGGATGAACCGTTCCGAATCCTTTCAGATACAGAGGTCGTTCATATTGGTATAAGATCTTTTTGTGATAAAAATAATCTGCGAGAATTTTCTCTGATTTTGACCGCACACGTTCTCCCTTCTCTGTCCATATGAAAGGTGCATTTTCCGCAAACTCTTTCTGCTCATACATTTTCGACATCCAGCTTCTTTCCCTCTCCTCCCGTGTCACTTCGATTGGCTGAATCAGCCTCTGTCTCTCCGGGATCTCACTCAGATAAATTTTTTCTATCTCTGTGTCTTCATAATCGCTGAGAATTTCTCTAATCTGTGTCAATCTCTTTTTAACTAATTTTAACACTTTTTCGTCATAAACTTTCTGTGCAAGTTGAAAAGGTAACTTTTCATTCTTCCTGGGAATATAAGTCCTTCTCTCCCCCGCTATATTATGATAGTATTGAACATATTTTCCGCTATAGGATATATGTAATGTACCCGGAGGCGCATTTTTCAATTGTTCCTCGGCCTTCTTTTTAATTTTCTCCAGTCTCTGCTGTTCCTTTAGCAAGACTTTCCTAAAATTTGCCATATATCTTTCCTTCTTTCCTTTACAACTTAAATTTGTGTATATTATCTACGATTTGTACGGGAATTTTTGCTAATTTTCTCATTTGACACGTACGAATCTCTCCATTTTCCTCGATTTATACGGGTGCTTTTGCCAATTTCCTTATTCGACACGTACAAATCTTCTCATTTGCTCGGATTTATACGGGTGCTTTTGCCAATTTCCTCATTTGGCACGTATAAATCCACTCATCTGCTCGGATTTATACGGGGATTTTTGCTAATTTCTATATTCGACACGTACATGGAATTTCTATTAGAAAAAATAAGAAGTGATTTAGATTTATTTGAAAAAAACCCCGGAAGCAATAGCTTCCGGGATAAGAATTCTTCTGTATTCGCGCACAAACGCTTTGATTAACGTTTGGAGAACTGTGGTGCACGACGTGCAGCTTTGAGACCGTATTGCGCTCGTTTTTGAGCCGTTTTTCCTTGGTATTTCGGGC
>ERZ1643246.1839-NODE-1839-length-21818-cov-26.031521_pt1 | contig 21818 bp, 16 predicted proteins | sample MGYA00579265_ERZ1643246 | MGnify/ENA primary metagenome ERZ1643246 (study PRJEB29033, sample SAMEA4952261) | chicken gut metagenome | biome: Broiler Chicken; feature: Gastrointestinal Tract; material: Caecum | place: Ireland | collected 2018 | study: Broiler...
ACTATTATCTTGTCTATGCTGTAGAACTGGTCCTCAGTGATGAAGAGTATCTCCTCTATATGACCAAACGGCTCTATCCTGACATCGGGAAACACTTCCACACATCTGCATCCAATGTAGAACGGTCTATCCGCACCATCGTTACGATCTGCTGGAATGAAGGAAACCGGGAACTGTTAAATCACATCGCCGGATATCAGCTTCTCCGAAAGCCTACTACAGGAGAATTCATATCGATCCTGGCCTTTCACCTGAAAATACAGGGCGGATAAAGAGCCGGTATCTGGCGGTTGCATGTTTTTTCCAACTCTGTTAAAATGGGAAAGGGTTATGAGCTTACGGTCTCATCCGATTCTAGCAATTGTATCAGGAGAAAAAATATGCATTTAAAAAAGACGAAAGTTCTCCTGGGGGTCATTATGTCCGGGATATTCCTTCTGGGCGGATGTGCCTCCAAAAGTGAACGCTCTGCCAGAGAATCTGTGGTACAGGAGCTGGAGAAACTGCAAAGTTCTGATAGTCAGACGATACAGAATACCATAGACACCCAGCAGCTTCTCTCCTCGTCCCAGTATACAGAGGAAACGGCAGAAGAAATCGGAGATATTTATTCTCTGTTTTATAAAGATTTTTCTTTCAAAATTAAAAAAGTAACCGTAGATGAAGATAAAGGCACAGGCAAAGCAGTTACTACCCTGACCACCATCGATGCCTGTAACCTGGCAAAAGACTATTCTCTGTCTCTGCTCGAAAAACAGGTGGAGTCAGAAGCTGATCCGGAAGAAGTGAAATTTTCACTTAATGATTCCTGTATTCTGCTGAAAAAACTACTGGAAGAAAATGATTACGGCACAGAAACTTCTGAAGCAGAAATTTCCCTGAAAAAAGAAGGAGATTCCTGGAAGGTAATCCATACCTCAAAGCTGGACAGTCTGCTCACCGGAAATTTTGCTTCTTATATGTCTGATTCCCGTCTTCTGTCTCCATCAGAGATCGTAGACGCACATTTTAGTACTATTAAAGGCTTCGGCGATGAACAGCTGATCACTTACCTTTCACTGGACCAGCTTGTGGACACAGACGATTCCTATAACCATTCCCTGGCAGCAGCCATCGGTGAACAGATCCGCAGATCCTTTGACTATGAGATCACAGGAGAAGACCAGGAGGACAGCCAGGCTGATGTTCAGGTTTCCATTACAAGTCCTGATTTTGAAAGTATTCTGTCTTCTTATCAGGAGAAGCTTACCCAGTGGCTGCAAACCTCGGAATCCCTTTCCGACGGGGCTCAGGGAAGACGTGAAAAAGAAAGATCCCTGCTGCTCTCCTGCATTGAAGAAAACGAAGCTGCCGTTTCCAAAGATATTACTGTTCATCTCTATAATGACGGAATTAACTGGAAGATCCAGATGGATTCCGATATTGCCGGGGCTGTATTTGGGGATATCCCCTCGGCTATCGGCTCCGTATCCCAGGATATAGAGTCAAATACTCCGATGCAAGCATACGGGGCATCAAACTAGCAGCAATGCAAGCATGGGGGTATTTGACTCTCGCGGGAATAAAAAGAGTGGAAGAAACAAAAAAGACCAGAAATGTAATCTCTCTGCATTTCTGGTCTTTTTGTTTTATTTCCGGTCTTATTCTTCAGTTTCTTTTGGTTCTTCTTTCGCCACTACTGCGATTCCCAGCTCCTCAAGCTGTTTTGGATCTACCACATCCGGAGCCTCTGACATGAGACAGGAGGCATCTTTCACTTTCGGGAAAGCGATCACATCCCGGATAGAATCCTCTTTTGCCATGAGCATGACCAGACGGTCCAGACCATAAGCCAGTCCTGCATGAGGGGGCACGCCGTATTTGAAAGCGTCCAGAAGGAATCCGAAACGTTTGTAGGCCTCTTCTTTTGTAAATCCGAGGACCTCAAACATTTTTTCCTGGATATCATCCTGGAAGATACGGACAGAACCGCCGCCGATCTCATTTCCGTTAAGGACGATATCGTAAGCTTTTGCCCGGACTCTTCCCGGATCAGAATCAATATACTGTAAATCTTCCTCCATAGGCATGGTGAAAGGATGATGCATAGCCACAAAACGGTTTTCTTCTTCTGACCACTCCAGAAGAGGGAATTCTGTGATCCATACAAACTTGAATTCGTTCTTGTCCAGAAGTTCCATCTGTTTTGCCAGTTCCAGACGAAGGGCTCCCAGCACATCCCAGACCAGTTTGGTCTTGTCTGCCGCAAAGAGGAGAAGGTCTCCGTTTTCTCCATTCATAGCCTGGATAAGGGCGGTCATTTCCTCTTCCTTCATGAATTTTGCAAAGGAAGATTTCACTGTGCCGTCCTGGCCGATAGCAATATAAGCCAGTCCTTTTGCACCATATCCTTTTGCGAATTCTACCAGCTTGTCGATCTTCTTTCTTGGCATAGCTCCCTGTCCCTTGGCATTAATACCGCGGACGCTTCCGCCATTTTCCAGAGCGCCTTTAAACACAGCAAAATCACAGTCTTTCACTACGTCGGATACATCAGTAAGCTCCATGCCGAAGCGGATATCCGGTTTGTCGGAACCAAAGCGGTCCATAGCTTCCTGCCAGGTCATTCTCTGGATCGGAAGGGAAACCTCCACACCCAGAACTTCCTTAAAGAGGAATGCCAGCATCCTTTCATTTACATCGATCACATCATCCACGTCTACAAAAGACATCTCCATATCGATCTGTGTAAACTCCGGCTGGCGGTCTGCTCTTAAGTCCTCATCTCTGTAACATCTTGCCAGCTGGAAGTACCGGTCATAGCCGGAGCACATGAGCAGCTGTTTAAAGATCTGGGGAGACTGAGGAAGAGCATAAAAACTTCCCGGATGTACACGGCTGGGCACCAGATAGTCTCTGGCTCCTTCAGGAGTGCTCTTGATAAGGGTGGGAGTCTCGATCTCCAGGAATCCTTCCTCTGCCAGGAACTGACGCACCAGAGTAGACACTCTGGAACGAAGGATCATATTTCTCTGAAGATCCGGTCTTCTCAGATCCAGATAACGGTATTTCAATCTTACTTCTTCTCTTGTCTTGCTGTTTTCCTCAATAGGGAAAGGCGGAGTCTGGGCTTCTGACAGGATCCTCAGCTCTCTGGCCCGTACCTCGATCTCTCCGGTAGCCAGATTTGGGTTCACCGCGCCGGAACGGGCCTCTACCCGTCCTACAACGGCAATGACAAACTCGCTTCTCAGCTTTCCTGCCTTTTCAAACACTTCCTGGTCGATCTCTCCGTTTTCAAAGATCACCTGCATGATACCCGAACGGTCTCTCAAATCTACAAAAACGATCCCGCCCTTATTTCTGCTTTTCTGCACCCAGCCCATAAGGGTCACAGTGCTTCCAATATCTGCTTTTGTCACTTCCGCGCATCTGTGGCTTCTTTTCAGCCCCTTCATTGATTCTGCCATGACATAAATCTCCTTCTCTGTTCCTTTTAGTCGTTATATACTTCCTCGATCACGCTGTAGCCTTCGCTGGCAAGCTGCTCTTTCTGGAATTTTTTATTTTTCTTGGCGTATACGATATTAACGCTCTGTCCTTCCTGACGCTCTTTGGCCGCTTTCTTCATAACTTCCAGAAGTTTCTCCTGGGAAAGCTTTTTATCCAGAAGATATGCCTTCTTTTCTTTTGTTCCGGGAACTTTAAAGCCTTTCTCCATAAGGAGCATGACAATACGCTCAAAACCGATAGAAAATCCTGTGGCAGGTGTAGGAGTGCCTGTAAATTTGCCGATCATCTCGTCATAGCGGCCGCCGCCTCCTACGCTTCCGGAAAATCCGTCAATAGAAATCTCAAAAATAGGGCCTGTATAATAGGACATGCCTCTTACTAAAGTAGGATCAAATTCCAGGGTAAAGTTGGCGGTTTTTGCCTCCATGACACACTGGATAATAGTGGTCAGGTCATCCGCCACCTTGGGATCCAGGAAGCCTTCCAGTTTTTCCTTGCAGTATTTTACTCCGTCTATGCCGGAGCCCATGGTCTTAAAGAGATCCAGATATTTCTCCACACTCTCTTTTGCAAAGCCGGCTTCTTCCAGCTCTGCTGCCACGCCTTCCATGCCGATCTTGTCCATCTTATCCAGAATGATAAATACCTGGGTAAAGGAGTCTTCCGGAAATCCGCTGTAAGCAGCCATAGCTTTCAGGATCCTTCTGTCGTTGATACGGATGGTAAAGCTGTCAAAATCCAGTTTTCCAACCAGTGTAGAGGTTGCCAGGATCACATCGATCTCTGCCAGGAAAGTAGGATCTCCCAGGATATCGATATCACACTGCATAAACTGACGGAAACGGCCTCTCTGAGGACGGTCTGCACGGAATACATTTCCTATATGCAGGGCCTTAAAAGGCTGGGGCAGCTCATTGGCATTGTTGGAATAGAAACGGCACAGAGGCACGGTAAGGTCATAGCGGAGTCCGCTGTCCACCAGATCATCCTGGGATTTTGCCTCTTCGATCTTTAACTTTTCCCCTCTTTTCAGGATCCGGAAAATAAGCTTTTCGTTGTCTCCCCCCTGTTTGCTGGTCAGGTTCTCGATGTGTTCCACACAGGGAGCTTCCATGGAAGTAAATCCAAACTGTTTGTAAGTATCCTTGATCAGCCCGATCACATAGTCACGGATCTCCATCTCCTTGGGCAGGATATCTTTCATACCTGTCACTGGTTTTTTCTTTAACTGCATTGTTCTGTTCTCCTCTCTTTTTCCTGGTCTCCCATATGGACCACTTTCATAAATGCAAGAAATACCTGCATATCAAAATTTTTGATCTCATCTATCATCAGCCGTATAGCTGTCTCCGGATCAAAAGCTTCCCGGTAGGGTCTTTTCTCCGTAAGAGCCGCATAAGTGTCGCAGACTCTCAGGATCCGGCTTCCCAAAGGGATCTCATCTCCCTGAAGATTCTGGGGATAACCGCTTCCATCATAATTTTCATGATGATAATAGATACTCTCCAGCACAAAACTGGAATATCCCCGGTTTACAAGGGCTTCGCATCCCAGCTGAGGGTGCCGGCGGACATATTTGATCTCCTCTACTACCAGAGGGTTCTCTTTGCCGGACACATATCTGGAAAGCCGCAGTTTTCCGATATCGTGAAGGACTCCCGCCAGGGCCAGCTCATAGCACTGATCCTTTGGCAGGCCCATGACCTCGCCTACCTGGTAAGCCAGATTGCTCACTGCAATGCCATGGTTGATCACCGATATCAGATCATAGTCGATCATCTTCAAATTTCTTTCAGCCATGTGTCAATCCCGACCTTTTTCCGTTGAATCATCTCGTCAATGCGGTTTATGTAATTGGTCACATCTTTTACATTTTCCGCTCTTTCTATCCGTTCTCCGTTCTGGAAGACAAATTTGGTGGAGGCTCCGGCTCCCGCCGCCATGATAGATTGTTTCTCCTCCATCATTAGTATATTGTAAATTCCCGCTTTGTCAACTTTTGCAAAGCCGGTATTTTCCAGATTTCCGCACATATTTTTCTGGCGGTAGAGATAATAAGGCCCCATTCCCATCTCATAGGCATATTTCATAGCCATATCCATGATCTCCTGATTATTCTCAAAAGTCATTTCCTGATACTGGTCACGGAAAATGTTCAGTCTGGCCGCCCGTTTTACTGCAAGGGAATGGACGGTAAGGCTGTCAGGAGCCAGCCTTTTCACTTCTTCCAGAGTATGTTCCACATCTGCCTTATGTTCTCCGGGAAGACCTACGATCAGGTCCATATTGATATTGTCAAATCCACAGTCCCGGGCCAGCTCAAAGGCTCTGACTGTATCTTCCACCGTATGCCTTCTACCAATGATCTCCAGGGTCTTCTGGTTCATAGTCTGGGGATTGACAGAGATCCTGGTCACAGGGAATTCCCGGATAGCCATAAGTTTTTCTCTGGTGATACTGTCCGGTCTGCCTGCCTCAATGGTATATTCTGAAATATCCTTTACCGGAAATCTCTCCTGGATATGTCCCAGGAGCCGCCGAAGCTGATCCGGTTCCAGGGTAGTGGGGGTTCCCCCTCCGATATAAATGGTATTTAACGGCCTGTCCTTCATAGCCTGGGAGATGAAATCCAGCTCTTTTAACAGTGCGGTGAGATAATCCTCTACCCGGTCCCTCCATTTTTCCAGAGGGGAGGAACTGAAAGAACAATATAAACAGATACTTGGGCAGAAGGGAATTCCCACATACAGACTATATCCCCTCTTATAATCTATGTCTTTCAGGATATCCCGCTCCCTGTTGGCTATGGCTATGGCAAGAGCCGTCTTTTCATTGCTGGTGAAATAAGTCTTACGCATAAAGTCTGCCGCCTGGGCGTTGGTCATACCTTCTTCGATCAGCCCCATAGCGATCTTCACCGGACGGATCCCGGTAAGATTCCCCCAGGGAAGAGTCTGTCCCGTCTCCTGTACCAACAATTTATAGAGAATCTGTTTCAGTGTGTTTTTTCTTTTTTTCCGGTCTTCCTTCTCATCATAAGGGGCAGAATCTTCCAGTGTATGTTCCCTGGTATGGACGCCGATCACTACCCGGTCCCCATAAGAAATTGAGACCAGTTTTTCATAGTCTTTCGGTCCTTCCTCCTCCCAGGTGCCATACATCTCTATGTCTTCTTTGGGATAAAAAGCTTTCACCAGTGTATAAGCGTCATATTCAAACTCTTTTTTGTTAAAAGAAATTCCTATCATTTCTTACTGTCTCTTCTCATATTTTCTTTTTATAAGTATGGATTCTGAGCCTTCTCAAAGGCAGCGTCGGTCTCTTCTCCATGTCCGGGATATATCTGTGTATCCCCGGGCAGAAGCTCAAAAAGCCGGTGAAGGCTGTCCCTCATCTGGCTCATGCTTCCTGTAGGCAGATCCGTCCTGCCGCAGGAACAGCAGAAAACCGTATCCCCTGACATACAGACTTTCTCATCTTTCAGCCAGTAACAGCAGGATCCGGATGTATGGCCCGGAGTATGGAGTACAGTGACAGAAAAACCGGCCAGGAGTTCTTCCTGTCCGTCTTCCAGCCAATGATCTGCTTTCACGGTATAGGGCTTTCCTGACCATGCTCCGGAAAGATTCCACATAGGATCCGCCAGAAGTTTCTCCTCGGCCTTTGGGGCATAAACAGGGATCTTATAATGTTCCCTCAGTTCATTAGCCGCGCAGATATGGTCGTAATGTCCATGGGTAAGAAGGATTCCCACCGGTCTGCCTTCCAGTTTTGCAAGGGCAGCTTTGATCCGTTCTTCCTGGGCTCCCGGATCTACGATGAGGATCTCGGCCGTTTCTTTATTTTTCAGAAAATAGCAGTTGGTCTGTACCGGACCAACTACGATTCCCCGCAATATCAGATTTTTCATTTTTCTTTATCTCCCTCATCCTGCATTCCGCTCAATATCTTTGACACTTTCGATCTGGCGGATCTTTTCAATAATTCCATTTAATTCTTCCTTGCTGGCTACTTCAAAGGAGATATTGATAGTGGCCATTCCCTGCTTGCTGGTTCTTGTATTCAGGGCAGAGATATCGATCTTTCTCTCGGTAAAGATCTTGGAAATATCTACGATCAGGCCGGTACGGTTGTAGGCATATACATTCAGTTCTGCCATATACCGCTCACCCGCTGTATTCTCCGGCGCCTGCCACTCAGCGTCAATGAGACGGTGACGGTCTTCCTCGGACATATTAATCACATTGATACAGTCTGTCCGGTGGATGGTCACTCCTCTTCCCCGGGTAACGTATCCTACGATCTCATCTCCGGGAATAGGGTTGCAGCATTTGGAGAACCGTACTGCCACATCATGGATCCCCTTGACTACAATGCCTCCCTTGACTTTACCGATATGGAGCTTTTCTTTGTTGTCGGCAGCAGCTTCCAGCACTTTCTCGTCTGTCAGCTCTGCCTTATGTTCCTTGTTATAAGCTTCCTGGAGCTTGTTGATCACCTGGCCTTCCTTCAGGCCTCCATGGCCCAGAGCCGCCAGAACAGAATCCCAGTCCCGGAAACCATATTTTTTCATAACTGCTTCCTGATATTTGGGCTTCAGGATATTGCCCAGGGTAATTCCTTTTACTTTTGCATACTGGACCAGCATATCCTTACCCTTCAGGATATTGTCCTCTTTTAATTCCTGTTTGAACCACTGGTTGATCTTGTTTTTGGCCTGGGTGCTCTTTACCACCTTCAGCCAGTCACGGCTGGGGCCTTTGGAGTTCTGAGAAGTAATGATCTCTACCTGATCTCCGTTTTTGATCACATATTCGATAGGTACAAGTTTTCCGTTTACTCTGGCTCCTACCATCTTATTTCCTACTGCACTATGTACATTATAGGCAAAATCAATAGGGGTAGAGCCGTTTGGCAAAGTTTTTACATCTCCCGCAGGAGTGAAACAATACACGCTTTCTGAAAACAGGTCCAGATCGCTTTTTAAAAGACTTAAAAATTCTTTATTATCGGACATGTCTCTCTGCCATTCCAGGATCTGGCGGAGCCAGTTCATTTTTTCCTCCTCTGACTGAGAGACCGTTGTTTTTCCGTTATTGTTGGATACTTCTTTATACTTCCAGTGAGCGGCGATACCATACTCAGCCGTTCTGTGCATTTCAAATGTACGGATCTGGATTTCAAAAGGCTGACCGTTTGGACCGATCAGTGTGGTGTGCAGAGACTGATACATATTCGGCTTCGGCATAGCAATGTAGTCCTTGAAACGTCCCGGGATCGGTTTATACATCTCATGTATGATCCCCAGGGCCGCATAACAGTCTTTCACTGTATCTACAATGATCCGCACCGCGAACAGATCATAGATCTGGTCCAGGGTCTTATCCTGATTTACCATTTTTTTGTAAATGCTGAAGAAGTGCTTGATCCTGCCGTCGATCTGGGCATGGATCCCGGCGTTGTCGATATGCTGCCGGACCTCTCCCACGATCTGATCGATGAAAGCCTGACGTTCGCTTCTTTTCAGATTGATCTTTTCCACCAGATCATAATAGACTTCCGGTTTCAGATATTTCAGTGAAAGATCATCCAGCTCGATCTTTACCTTGGAAATACCCAATCTCTGAGCAATGGGAGCGTAAATATCCATGGTCTCTCTGGCCTTTTCCTTCTGCTTGGCAGGAGGCATATATTTCAGGGTCCGCATATTGTGGAGCCGGTCCGCCAGTTTGATAAGGATGACCCGGATGTCTTTGGCCATTGCCAGGAACATCTTCCTTAGATTCTCTGCCTGGACTTCTACCTTATCGGCGGAATAGCTTAACTGTCCCAGCTTGGTAACCCCGTCTACCAGCAGTTCCACCTCATCCCCGAATTCCTGCCGTATCTCCTCGGATGTCATCACTGTATCTTCTACCACATCATGGAGAAGACCGGCCACAATAGTCTCTTTATCCAGTTCCAGATCCGCCAGGATAATGGCTACACACAGGGGATGTATGATATAGGGTTCTCCTGATTTTCTCACCTGGCCCTTATGGGCGTTGTTGGCGATATTGAAAGCTTTTTCGATCATGGTGATATCCGTGGAAGGATGATATTTTTTCACGCTGGATATCAGCTCATCATACAAAACTTCCGGACTTGTAAAGTCTTCCATTGCCTTCACGCTGGCATCTGCCTTTTTAATCTTCTCTATTTCATCTTTCTGAAGTGTCGATTCTCTTTTTTCTTCCATATGATCCTCACCTGATTTCTATTTGCCTTCATAACGGATTACAGATGCCACGTCATATCCTGCCAGTCTATCCCTTCCTTTCAGTCCTGCAAGTTCCATGAGGAAAATCATCTTCACGACTTTTCCTCCAAGCTTTTCTATCATTTTCGCGGCTGCTTCCACAGTACCGCCGGTAGCGATCAGATCGTCGATGATCACTACTTTCTGTCCCGGTTTCACAGAGTCCTTATGCATCTCCAGGACCGCGCTTCCATATTCCAGATCATAGCTCTGTTCAATGGTCTCTCTTGGAAGTTTGCCTTTTTTACGGATCAATACCAGGGGCTTATGTAAATTGTATGCGATAGGCGCTCCAAAAATAAATCCTCTGGATTCCGCTGCAGCGATCACATCTACATCCACTCCCTCCAGAAGTTTCTGAAGAGAATCCACTGCCAGTTTAAATCCCTCCTCATCCTGAAGAACGCTGGTCACGTCCCGGAAAATAATTCCCTTCTCCGGAAAGTCGGGAATGCTGATGATATAATCTTCAATATTTTTCTTTTCACAACTGCCCATCTTATCTCCATCCTTTTTATATCGAATAATGTCTTTTATCAAATTAATATGTAGATTTTAGTATAACATCTTTTTTTCCTATACGCAAATTTTTTATCGGATATTCTGTATGACCATTTCTATACTGTCCCTTCCCATATAAGAATTGATGGAAGGATAATAGATCATATCCCATTTTTCTTTTTCCTGAAGCCGGCTGGCGAATGCATCTCCATCCCCGAACCAGATCCCTTCTGCCCGGAATCCGTGATCATCTGTCAGGTTCATCTTCACTACGTTCCGGTTTTTCCCCAGAACCCGGAAATTCAGCACCTTCATATCTTTCTGGGCAAATACCGGCTTTGTATTTCCTTTTCCGAAAGGTTCCAGAAGGGAAAGCTGGCGGATCAGAGGGATCGTCACATAAGACATAGGCATAGGCACGTCAATGACGATCTTTTCTGTCATGTCATCCTGGGTCAGCGTGCAGTTTTCATTCAGTTTTCTCCGGAAAGCCTCCACATTTTCCTCAGGGAGCGAAAGTCCTGCCGCCATAGGATGTCCCCCGAATTTCGTAAGAAGCTCCTTACATTTCACCAGTTCCTGGAACATATGATAAGCCTCTATGGAACGGCCGGAGCCTTTTACCCCTTCCTCGCCTTTTGTCAGCACGAACACCGGCCGGACATACCGTTCCCGCACCCGGCCGGCGATGATCCCAGCCAGACTTTCGTGACAATCCGGAAGATAGATGACCAGCACCCGGTCATTTTTCAGATCTGTATGTTCCACCATCTCTACAGCTTCCTCCACCCCTTTTGCTGTCATATCCTTTCTGCTGTCATTTAAATCCTTCAGGTCCTGAGCCAGGGTGGCTGCTTCACTGGGATCTTCCGCCAGAAGAAGCCTTAAAGCTCTCTTGGCTGTGCTCAGCCTTCCGCTGGCATTCATACAGGGGCCGATAACAAAGCCGATATGATAAGCTGAAATTTCCCTGTTTTCCAGATTATTGACACGGATCAGCGCTTTTAATCCTTCGTTTTCCGGATTCTGCAGTCTTCTCAGCCCGTCTTTTACCAGAATACGGTTCTCATCTTTCAGGTCCATCACATCTCCTACTGTGGCGATAGCCGCAAAGGGGATCAGCTCCTCCGTTTCTTTTCCCGGTATTCCCAGCTTCTCGTAAAGGCCCTGGATCACCTTAAAAGCCACCATGGCCCCGCAGATCCCTTTGAAGGGATAAGGACAGCCGGGCTGTTTGGGATTTACAACTGCATCTGCCGGAGGGAGGATACTGCGGATTGTTCCGTCCTCCTCTTCTTCGTAAGGCACCTCATGATGATCTGTCACCAGCACCGTCATTCCCAATTCCTTTGCATAACGGATCTGCTCCCCTGCGCTGATCCCGTTATCGCAGGTGATGATAGTATCAATCCCTGCCTCTGCAGCCAGATCGATCAGTTCCCGGCTGATCCCATAGCCATCCTTGATCCTGTCGGGGATATCCGCATCCACCAGGGCCCCTGCCCTCAAAAGACCTTTCAGCAGTATATAGGTAGAACATACTCCGTCAATATCGTAATCTCCGATGATCCGGATCTTTTTTTTATCCCGGATCTTCCCCATCAGTCTGTCCAGCAGCTCCTCCATTCCCTTCAGTAATTTCCAGGGATGAAGACCGGACAGCTTTCCATGAAGGTAGGTATCGATCTCCTCATCTGTGATCTGATCCCGGTTCCGGATCAATCTGGCGATCACCGGATCAATGCCAAACTTCCGTCCGATTTCCTGAAAATCCGCCCTTTTGGCAGATACTACCCACTTTTCCATAACAAACTCTCCTCTATCTGTCATTTATTATCCTTGTATTATGAATAAGAAGAAGCTGCCGCATGGAACACATATCAGGAATATTTATACATTTTATACGAATTTATCCGGCGCCCTTTGAGGCCATAGGCTCAAAGCAGCGCAGACTGAGCGATAAAATGTATAAATATTCTCAAGTATGTTCCATGCGACAGCTCCCGCATTTTATTTTTTCGCTTTCTTAAATTTAGTTTTCATCACATACCACATAGCACCTGTCAGGCAGACGGAAGAATATCCGCCGCAGACAATACCTACCATAAGAGGCAGGGCAAATTCCCGGATGGAGGATACTCCCAGCAGGAACAGCATAAAGATACTGATAAAAGTGGTCAATGAGGTATAGATACTTCTGGTCAGAGTCTGGGTAATGCTGGCATTTACCAGTGTCTCCAGCTCCTGATCGTTTTTCACCTTTGTTGACTTCAGGTTCTCTCTGATACGGTCAAAGATAACAATGGTAGCATTAATAGAGTATCCCAGGATCGTCAGCATACAGGCGATAAAGGTATTTCCTACGGAAACCCTTGCCAGCACATAGAAAGCAAATACGATCAGCACGTCATGAAGCAGAGCAAGGACCGCGCTGCTGGCAAAACGGATATCCTTAAACCGGAACCAGATGTAAAAGAGCATCATGATAGCAGCTACGACTACAGACAATACTGCGTCTCTTCTCATTTCACCGCTGACAGTAGAAGAAATACTCTCTGATGTGATCTTCTTTGCGTCTACTCCGAAATCATCTACCATAGCCTGCTCAAGGGCTTCTCTCTGATCTACATTCAGAGTTGAAGTCTTAATGATCACCTGGCTGCTGTCCACTACTTTTGTAGCCTGCACATTTGCATCTCCTGTGATCTCTTCTACCACCGGGATAACCTTGGCGTCGATCTCATCCATGGACAGTTCCTCATTAAAGGTAACATTTGTGGAAGTTCCTCCCTGGAATTCCAGACTGTAATTTAAAGGACTGCCTGTTGCCGCATTGTAAGCGATCATACCTACCGGACCTGAAAGGATCAGGATGATGGATATGGTAAAGAATATTTTCCTCTTCTGAAGGAAATGGATAGGCGCTCTTTCTTTGCGCTTGCCGTAAAGCTTCTCATTTCTCACTCCTACCGCATACAGGGCATTGATCAGGAGCCTGGAAATTACCAGAGCAGTAAACATGGAGATCACAATACCAAGGGCAAGAGTCTGGGCAAAACCTTTGATGGTACCTGTACCCAGCCAGTTCAGAACGAAAGCTGCGATCAGAGTAGTGATATTTCCATCAAAGATAGCGGAAAAGGCTTTGTCAAAACCATTTTTCAGCGCTGTCCTCACGCTTCTTCCTGCCGCGATCTCCTCCTGGATACGGGCGTAGATGATAACGTTGGCATCCACAGCCATACCAATAGAAAGAATGATACCTGCAATCCCCTGTAAAGTAAGGGTCAGGTCAAAAGCGTTCAGAGCGATCAGATCCAGACATACATAGATCACCAGAGCTACGCCGGCAACAAAACCCGGAACCCGGTAAACAACGATCATAAACAGGATGATCAGCGCCAGACCGATAGCTGCTGCCAGCACACTGGTAGAGATGGCTTCTTCACCAAGCTGGGCGGCTACCACACTGGAACGCAGCTCGGAAAGTTCCAGGTTCAGACCGCCGATACGGATGGTGGAAGCCAGATTTTCCGCTTCCTGGGCATCTGCCATTCCATCGATCTGGGCCTGGCCGTCTGTGATCTCTGCCCTTACACTTGGGACACTAACAAACTGACCGTCATAGTAAATACCAATGCTGTCCTGTCCATCTTCATAAGCTGTTTTGGTAGCTTCTGCAAATTTATCCTTTCCGGAATCCGTAAGAGTTAAGCTGACCACATTCTCTGTATTATTTCCCAGATCGTCCTGCCCTACCATAGCCTTGGCATCGCTGACGTCTGTACCTGTAAGTACGATCCCGCCGTCTTCCTGGATTTCCTCAATGGATTTTGTCAGTTCATACTCTCCTGTCTGGGTATTCAGAGTATAATTTTCATTTCCCTCTGAGTCTTTGTGAGCAATAAAATACAGGGATCCCGGTTTTCCAAGTTCTTCCAGAATGGTGTTGGCATCGGTCACACCGGGGATTTCCACAACAATACGGTTGTCACCTTCCTGGTAGACCTGTGATTCTGTACTGTACTGTTCTACCCTCTCCTGGAGCTTGTAGATCGTATCTGACATATCTTCTGCACTTGGATGTTTTTCAGAGGCCTGATAAGTGATACTTACGCCTCCTGCCAGGTCCAGACCTGTATTAATGTTTTTTGCGGCTCCTGTTCCTGTAGGACCCCAGCCCACTGCTGATGTAAAGATCAAAAGCGCTGTTACGATAACCGTCAGCACCAGGATCAGTACGCCTCTGCTTTTCTTCATGATTTTTCCCTTCTTTACTGATTATTTTCTTCTGCCTCTTCCGCCTCTGCGGCCTTGAGCATAATGGCACATTCCACTCTTTTTCTCTGAAGCTCACAGCCTATGTCATAGGCATCGTTGATAGAGCCGTGGAAATTATAGGCATTTGCCGCACAGCCGCCGCTGCAGTAGAACTTTGCAAAGCACTTCTGGCATTTTTCCTTTGCGTAAACATTACAGTTCTTGAATTCCTCCCGGATGTCGTCACGCTTTACTCCATCCCATACATTGCCCATCAGGAATTTTTCTTCTCCGACGAACTGATGGCAGGGATATAAGTCGCCCCAGGGCGTTACAGCCAGATACTCCGTACCTGAACCGCAGCCGGAGAGACGCTTATACACACAGGGGCCTCCTGTAAGGTCTATCATAAAATGGAAAAAGTTAAAGCCTTTTCCTTCTTTCTTTCTCTTGATCATCTCCTGTGCCAGTTTATCATATTCTTCACAGATCTTCGGCACATCTTCCTCTCTGATGGCATATTCCTCTTTTTCATCGGCTACTACCGGCTCCACAGAAATCTGGTCAAAGCCCAGGTCTGCCAGATGAAGGACATCCTTTGAGAAATCCAGGTTATGACGGGTAAAGGTGCCTCTGGCATAGTAGCTCTTTTCCCCTCTGCTTTTCGCAAACTTCTGGAATTTCGGGACAACCAGATCATAGCTTCCCGCTCCCTTCCGGAAAGGACGCATATAATCATGGACTTCTTTTCTGCCGTCAATACTGAGGACCACATTAGCCATCTCTTTATTGGCAAATTCCATGATCTCATCATTCAAAAGAACGCCGTTGGTGGTAAGGGTAAAACGGAATTTTTTATTATGAAGCTTTTCCTGCTCTCTTCCGTATTCTACCAGACGTTTTACCACGTCCCAGTTCATGAGGGGTTCCCCTCCGAAGAAATCTACTTCCAGATTTGTACGGTTTCCGGAATTGGCAATCAGAAAATCAAGAGCCTGCTTTCCCACTTCATAGGACATCAGGGCTCTTCTGCCATGGTATTCTCCCTCTTCTGCAAAACAGTACCTGCAGGCCAGATTACAGTCGTGGGCGATATGAAGACAGAGCGCCTTGACTACTGTCTGCCTTTCTTTGAAATGTTCAATGGCATTTCTGTAAATATCCTCTGTAAAAAGCATTCCCTGCTCTTTCAGTTCCTGGATCTCCCCAAGAGCCTGATCTATATTTTCTCTGCCATAACCTGCATCTAAAGCCTGATGGATCTCTTCCCGGTCTTTTCCTTCATCTAAAAGTCCGATGATCTCATATACCAGCTCATCCACCACATGTACAGAACCGCTGTTTACATCCAGCACAATGTTATAGCCATTATTTTTATAACGATGAATCACCGTGCTTCCCCTTTCTCTTGCGCACTAAAGTATGGGGCTGCTGCATGAAACAGATTTTTCTGTATCACGCAACAGCCCCACTCCTCATATGCCGTTTTTTCTTATTTATTCTCGCAGCTCTGATTTCCTACTGTGCAGGATGTCTTGCAGGCTGACTGGCAGGATGTCTGACATTCACCGCATCCGCCTTTTTTTACTGTATTCTGTAAACTTTTTGTATTCAGTGTTTTAATATGTTCCATGATATCTTTCCTCCTTAAGTCTTTTAACATCTATGCGGTATTATAGCATAGCTCTTTCTGCCAGGCAAGTATTTCTTTTTCTCTTCTTATGACAGCATTCCCCCCAGAGCCCCTCCTAAGATGCAGATAAAAAACATAAGTATGGTTTCTTTCAGATCTCCTCCGGAGCGTTCTGTAAGATAAGTTACCGCCCAAAGGAAAGCGGCATATCCCAGTCCCAGGCCCATTCCCCACAGGAAACGGCGGGTCTTTCCCTTCCTGCCCATGTAAAATCCCCCTGCCAGGCAGGATAATATGTAGGTTATCATGATCCCCAGATTTACCTGGCTCTCTCCCAGTCCCAGTTTATACAACAGGAAGGCCAGCCCCAAAAGCAGGATTCCTGTAACCACATAGGAAAGGAGCAGGGCTTTCATCATCTGCATAGGTCTTGAAGCTTTCGCCATGATCTGTTCCATAAAAAAACCCTCCCTTATGTAAATATATGGGAGGGTTCTTTTTTTCATGACTGCTGGTTTTATGATTTTTTCTTCTTTCTCTTTCCGGTTATAACAGCTGCTGCACCGAGGATCACTGCCGCTGCTCCTGCTGCCGCATATGGAACGATCGGCGAATTGTCTCCGGTTCTGACCACCCGGATCAGCTTGGAAGATTCACTCTTCTTTGCCGCGCTGCTGGTCTGACTTCCTGTACTTCCCGTATTGGTACTGGTACCGGAATTCTGGGAAGGCTGGATCACACTCTGACCGGAAGCCCCGCCGGAACCGCTGGTCTTAGAATTTCCGGAAGTTCCTGTAGAAGCTGCTGAAGTATTTCCTTTGGAAGAGCTGTTTCCTGTATTCTTATTGGATGAGGAACTGCTCTGTGAGGTCTGTGTTCCCGGGCCTACAAGCTGGCTTCCCCCTACATTAAAGGGGCTGAAAGAGGAGGTTTCAAAAGTCAGATAATCGATTCCTTCTATATTTATTACTGCCAACGTTCCCGGATACTCTTCTGTAGGAAGGGTATAATACTCATATTCGCTGTTTCCCAGATAATGGGCAACAGAAAGACTGGAGAAACTTCCCGCATTTTCCGGAAGAGGGATCATAACCCGGACTTTCTTTCCTTCCGGAATCATATACTCCTCATCTTCCTTCAGATCCCAGAGTTTGATCTCATAGGCAGACAGGATCTGACCGATCCCTGCATCGGGAAGCTGATCCAGATCCTCATTATAGCTGACCTGAAGGTCCACATAATAAGGAAGGAAGTCTCCTTCTACCCTGATACCTGTATTGGCATCGATCAGGCTTCCCACCGGGACAGCCTGAGGGATTTCCTGGGCCACTTCTCCGGTCTTGCCCGGCTGGGCCTGTACAAAGTCCTCTTCCGTTGTCACCTCTGTCTCAGGCACCTCCACAGCAGTCTCTTCAGAGCTCTGGGATTCCTGCTCTTCTTTCACAGGATCCTTCTCCTCCGGAGTCTCTTCCGAATCTGTATCTGTTTCTTTCTCTGTTTCCTTATCTATATCCGTATCTTTCTCTGTTTCTGTCTCTTTATCTGTATCTGTCTGTTCCTTATCGCCATTCTCCTCTTCTTTGGAAGGAGAAGTTGTCTGTGCGTCCTCAGCATCCTGGTCCGGCTTCTGATCATTCTGATCTGTATTCTCTTCTTTCTCCTGAGTGGTCCAAGAAGCCCCTTCTTTCAGAGATTCTACCAGAACCTTTACTGTGCGGATCACCTGGCCCTTTTCGGCGTTCCAGCCTTCTACCTGAGAATAATCTTTTTTCTCTTTGTCAGACGGAGTAAAGATCACTTTAACCTCAGTTTCATAAGTATCCGGAGTAAACTCTTTCTCCCAGGAAAAGGTTCCTTCTCCTACAAAACCGGCTTTTGCGAAATCAAATTTCTCTATCTCCTCCGGAGCGGTTAATTTTACTTCTTCCGGTATGGTCACCTGGCCTGCTGTGTTCTCTTCTCCTGTCTGAGCGCCGTTTCCATCTGTATGAGAATCCTGCGTATCCTTCTCTTCTGTCTCTGTCTTCTCCGGCGCTGTCTGTTCCGGGGTTTCCGGTTTCTGTGTTTCCGGTTTTGACTGCTCCGGGGTTTCCGGTTTCTGTGTTTCCGGTTCTGTCTCTTCCAGAATTTCTGTCTGCTGAGATTCTTCAACAGGCTGCTGGGAGGTTTCTTCTTCTGTGGTCACAACCGGATCTGCAGGTTTCAGAGATTCTATGGTAACCTCCACATTTCTCACCACAGCATTTCTGCCGCTGTCCCAGCCCTGGACTTTGGAATAATCATAGTTCTGCGTGTCTTTCGGAGTAAAGACTACCTGAACGGAAGACTGATATTCCGCAGGTGCTGTCTGAGAAGCCCAGGAAAAGGTTCCTTCTCCTGTAAAACCGGCTCCTCCAAAATCAAAGGAACTCCAGGCCTCGGGAGAAGCCACCGTTACCTGAGAAGCCATGGTTACCTGGCCCTCTTTTTTCATCTCTGTCTTGGTTTCCTGGACCAGAGCCCCTGTGCCAAGTTCTGCTGCTGAAGTATCCACATCTGCCGCCTGAAGGCTGCTGCCTGACAGGGTCAGCTTTCCTTTGCCTGTGATCTTTATGATAGCGCCTGTATAACTGGGCTCTCTCTTGATCTGCACTCCGGAAGGAATGGACAGCGTCCTTTCACTGCTGATAGTAACCGGACCGCATACCAGGATCGTTCCCTGGCTGCCGGCCAGCTTCAGTGCAGTATCTATAGAAGATACGGCCTTTTCTTTCGTAGTGCCGTCACCCTTACTGTCCGCTGACAGGGTTCCGTTTAAATAAACCGATGTCCCCGCCTTTACACTTTCTGTCTGAGAAGCCTCCGCGGCATAGACCTGCACGGAGGATACCGCCTCTCCTGCCGCCCCCGCTGCCATAACCGAGGCCAGGGTAAGACTCAGAACATTGGCGGTCACTTTATGTAAACCTTTTTTATTTCTATTCATTTTGAATAACATTCCCTTTCCTGAAATTGCCAAAAGTTGAATTTATCTTATATTTTTTTCATTATCCTAACTCTGCATAAGTATATCACAGTTTTCCATTTTTCGACACCCCCTAAAAACAACTTTTTTCAACCAGTTTTGTTGCAATCCCTGTCAAAATCATGTATATTATAGAGATAACATTATCACAATCAAAGGAGTTGAATAGTATTGGATTCCAGTGACGCCATACAGTTTCTGATCCTGATCATTCTGATCTGTCTTTCAGCATTTTTTTCATCAGCAGAAACTTCCATGACCACCGTCAACAAGATACGTATACAGACCCTGGCCCAGGAGGGGGACCGCAGGGCAGAAACCCTGCTGAAGGTTGTAGAGGATCCCGGCAAACTGCTGAGTACCATTCTGATCGGAAATAACATTGTAAATCTTTCCGCCTCTTCCCTTGCTACCACCCTGACCATGCGCCTGTTTGGCAGCGCGGCAGTAGGTATCAGTACCGGTATCATCACTTTGCTGGTCCTGATCTTTGGAGAGATCACCCCTAAGACCCTGGCTTCTATCCATCAGGAGCGCCTGGCTCTTGCTTACGCAAAACCGGTCCGGGCTCTGATGACGGTCATGACACCGGTGATCTTCCTGATGAACCATATCTCAGGAGCCGTCCTCATGCTTCTTGGAGCGGATTCCAAACCCAAAGGCAACACTATCACAGAGATGGAACTGCGCACCCTGGTAAATGTGGGACATGAAGAAGGTGTGATAAAGACTGAAGAACGGCAGATGATCTATAATGTGTTTGATTTTGACGACTCTAAAGCAGAGGATGTCATGGTACCCAGGATAGACGTTACCTTTGCCGATATCAACAGCACCTATGAAGATCTTATCCAGCTGTTCCGGGAAGAAAAACATACCCGTTTTCCGGTATACCGTGACAGCACAGATAATATCGTAGGGATCGCCAATATCAAAGATCTTCTGCTCTGCGATAAAGACAATTTTTCTCTTGAAAAGATCCTTCGGGAACCTTATTTTACCTACGAATACAAAAAGACTTCCGAGCTTCTCATGGATATGAAAGAACACTCGGTTTCTTTTGCCATCGTCCTGGATGAATATGGAGCCACCTCCGGTATCATCACCCTGGAAAATCTGGTAGAAGAAATCGTAGGCGATATCCATGACGAATATGAGGATCAGGAAGAAGAGGAAGTAAAAGAGATCCAGCCGGGCAGAGAATACATTGCTCTTGGTTCCACCCGTCTGGATGATCTGGATGAACTTCTTCATCTGGACATCGAATCCCAGGACTACGACTCTATCGGCGGTTATATCATCGAACAGTTAGACCGGTTTCCGGAAAAAGGCGAGTCCGTTACAACAGAATCCGGCGTACGCCTTGTAGTGGATCAGGTAGACAGGACCCGTATTGAACAGGTTCATATTTACCTGCCCCCTAAGGAAGAAACAGAAGAAAAAGAAGCAACAAATTAGGAAAGGACATGAAATTATTATGAGCAGTTTTTTTAGTATGGACAGCCCCATTATGCGGTTCCTGTCCAGGGTCTGCGACCTGATCATTTTGAACCTGTTGACTATTGTCTGCTGTATTCCCATATTTACAGCAGGAGCCTCTATCACGGCACTGTTTTCTGTTACCCTGAAAATGGTCAAGGGAGAGGAATCCTATATCGTAAGAGGTTTCTTCAAAGGATTTAAGGAGAACTTCAAACAGTCAACCATTATCTGGCTGATCATTGCAGTCCTGGGACTTTTCCTTTTCATGGATTACCGTGCGGCAGTCCTTCTCCCCGGCAATATGAAAAGCATTTTTCAGGTGCTGATCGGAGCCATCGCAGTAATTTACCTTATGGTATTTACTTATATCTTTCCATATATAGCCAGATTCCGGAACGATATCAAGAATATTTTTAAAAATTCCCTGCTGATCTCTATACTGAACCTGCCATGGACTCTTGTTATGATCATCTGTCCTGCAGTTCTGGCTGTAGTGACCTTCCTTACCACCACTACTCTGGTATATGGAAGTATGCTGTGGATCCTGCTGGGATTTGCTACAGTAGCCTACTGTAATTCCATTATCTTCCGGAAGGTCTTTGTAAAATATGAACCGAAAGAAGAAACATCAGAATCAGAGGGACTTCCTGAGGACTATCAGCTTCCTGAAGAAGCATCAAAAGAAGAAGCCCCTTCCAAATAAGAGGATCCTCTTTCGCCTCCAACATTATTGCATATTTCCAAAAGGAATATCTATGCCACATTCCAGGTATAGATATTCCTTTTTGTTTTATACTAAACAATATGTTTCTGATTATGTACATGTCAGATTCTTGACTTTTTTTGTATGGTATTATAAAATCCACATATAGATTTAGTTATCTGCAACTAACTACTAAATCTGGAAAATTTATACAATAGGAGGCAATCTACAATATGTTCAAAGAATGGGAATCTTTTCACAGCGGTATCTGGGAAAAGGAAATCAATGTTCGGGACTTTATCCAGAAGAACTATACCCCCTATGACGGAAATGAAGACTTTCTTCAGGGGCCTACCCAAAGAACAAAAGACCTGTGGGACCAGGTTATGGAACTGACAAAGGAAGAACAGGCCAAAGGCGGCGTTCTGGATATGGATACCAGGAT